>OOBW01000034.1_pt1 | contig 156776 bp, 148 predicted proteins | sample 1671701 | NCBI WGS metagenome assembly OOBW01 (sample SAMN06348183, study PRJEB24527) | human gut metagenome | biome: human gut; feature: ankylosing spondylitis patient; material: feces | host: Homo sapiens | place: China | collected 2015-10 | reverse complement strand
TGCGTTTACGCAGTTTGCTATAAGCAAGATAGGCACGGCGTACATCAAGATACTTGTTACGGGGACGTTGTATGTGCAAGGTCTGGCAATGTTTGCACAGATGACGATGAAGCCATACAATACCTTCCCATAAGAGTTTGGTATCAGTAGGGAAACGCAGATGACTTTCATAACAGGTGGCATCGGTCATACAGACATGAAGGTTCTCAAGATAAGGTTTCCAATGCTCGGCAAGAATGAGCTGGAGGGGCTCAACGTCAAGGCGATGCGCTAGTTCCTGACGAATTGCACTAACGATTTTAGGATTGGTTAGTGGATGAAGCGGATCAATCTGAACACCACAAAACAACTGGTAATGAATATTACCGTTTAAATGCTCAATCAGTTGTGCATCGGAAAAGTTGGTATAGGACTTCAAGACCATCAAGGCTATTTTACCTTCGGGAGAAAAATAACTTTTACGACCCAAAGCAGAGGACTTCAAATGCATTTGTCGGGCCAGTTCCGAGAAAGGAAACAGAGCATGGAGGCGACCTAATTCACTCGTTGCAAAACTTTGACGATATTTTTTTAGCATATCGAACTCGGTAAAACCTAAACGAGGTTCGATTTCTGAGATTTTTTGTATCTTTACCATGTGTTTTTATTTTAGATTACCCCCGTTTTGGCCGTCAAACCGTTTTTTGGGGGGAATGCTTAAAGATACAAAAAAGGCAACTAACTCGCAATGAATTAGTTGCCTTAAATTTTATTATTTTAGGAATATCCCTGTTTTAATGATTGGTGTCTGGAACTGGTTGAGGAGTTATACTATAGACATTTACTGAATGTCCCTGTATAGTGTCGATAATATTAAAGAAAAACTTGTTATCTCCCTATATGCCAAAGGAATGAGCGTGTCAGACATAGAAGAGGAGATGCGTGAAATCTATGAGATAGAACTGTCCACATCAGCTATTTCCATCATCACGAACAAAGTCAACCAGGCTGCTCAGGAATGGCAGAACCGCCCTTTGGATCCGGTCTATCTCATCGTTTGGATGATTCTACCTATTTTGACTTTTCAGCCTATTAATTGTTTTGGTAACTTCGTTCATTAGCTTTTGATTGGAAGTTCTAAATGTGTTAAGTTCTTTGATTATATCTGCTTTATTATAGTATAAATTATACCAGCCTAATGTTTCAGCAGCCAATATGCGAAGTTCTTCTTCTTGGCTTTCATTTTTTATAATGTTCAGTAATGGCTCAATAGCTTTAGCAATAGGTTTATTTCGGAACCTACTTATTTCGCTTTGTATCTGTTTGGTAGTACTTTCCGGACTGTCAATAAGTGCAAAATCTCTTTCAAGTCCTTTCTTTTGGCGAGGAAGGTATTCTAACAATTCATTCACATAGGAAGAATCGTAGAAAGACCAATCGGCAGCCTGTTTCTTCAATTCATTCAAAGCCATATCATGGTCGAACGTGTTGATAGCACTAAAAATTCTGAAACGATGGCGGTTTTCATGTCCGCGTAATAAATAGCTTTCTATCCATGCCGGCAACAATTCCGGATTGCAATTCTTTTCAACGTATTCCACCGCATAACGACGGATCAGTTCATAACTGTCGTTCATGGCTGTCTGCAATACATCGGCAACCTCTGTCGGATAGTTCAAAGCTAATAGGCGTAATGCTTCCAACCGCACAACGAAATAGTTCGATTCGTGGTAACTTTTCTTCAGCAACTCAACGAGACCACTATAATTTGCCATTGACAATTGACGGAGCGCCATTGCCTGCATGTCAGCCATAGGGGAATTCAGCTGTTTTTTCCAGAATGTAACATTTCCTTCCTGCGCAACTAAAGCTTGGTTGATGTCCATATCCAGCCCGGCATTATTGGTGAAGTGAAAAGTCGGGTCACCGATCAGATGATTTTCCAAGAAGCAGGTAAAACGAGTGAACTGCCCGATGCGCATACCGGCAGCTAACAAGCCGAGAAATTCATCCGGCCATTTATCTTGAATGGTGTTAACCGTACATCCCATAGTAGCAATGGTCTTACCCTTATTGAATATATAAGAGCCTACAATGTTGTCATCCAAATGGAAAGAACCGTTGAAACAAGCATCGAACAATATAAAACGCGCATTAGGAGTCAAAAGACGAATATCTTCAGTATAGATATCCATATTACGGTTTACAATGGAATCCGATTTTATTTTCTCCTCATCGAAAGCTTCCGCACACCAACTTTCAGGCACCCCATACTGCTTGGCATATTCTTTGATAGCAGCTTCACGCCCATGTTTCTTGGCGTATGAAGGCACTTTGCTTCGCAAGAATATTTTGGCATTCTCAATACTCAAATTAATACCGGAACCATTTTCATAGCCATTGATATACTGCATGGTGGGGCCACCGTGGTGATGGAATAGCATGACATCTAATCCTTCGCGCTGAATCTCGTTCAAGTATAATGGTTTCATCGGATAGCGCATGTTAAAATCATAGAACTTCACTGTATTACCCGATTTGAATATTTGCGGCAATTGCTCACGTAAGGCTATTTGCTCACCGCTCCATGCCAAAGGATCTTCAGAATTGTAACCATGGCCACGGGCCATAGTCAGTTGGTCAAATGCATTTTGCTTTGCTTTTTCGGCAACTGCCTTTTTTAAGTAATCGCGTAGCATCTGATAACGGTTCTCACCTTCTAAATGTAATGGACGGATACGGGCCGAATAAATATCCGGTGAAATATACTGTTTAGAATCAGCACGCAATGTCATATAATGATAGTCAGGTATCAAACTGTCTTGTTTAATATAATCAAATTTTAATCCGAAGTCATCATAATAACGGTCGGAAGGAACGCTTGATTTCTGCCAATTGGCTTTGGGAGACCTTTTGAAAGCCGAAGATAGATGATGTGCATCACGAATCATTGGAATAGGGATGTCACCTATAAATACGCAACCCTCCAAAGGCGTTTTCTCATTCTCATGCAATTTGACAAGTTGCTCACGAATAGGTTCGGGCCTTTTCCAATCATCAATTAGCAAGTAAGTACCTAAACCTTCTTTTTCTATACTGGTACGATAAGCATCAATTTCACTTTTCGCTTCATCATAACTTTTCTGATCGACTACAATTGCAAAAGTAGTCTTTGTTTTTATACTAGGATGTACAACTGTTTGCGCCTGCATATCCTGTAAGCACAAAGCGGTAATTGCCAAAAGGATGTATTTATTCATATTTATAAACTTAATCTTTTGATTGTCTGTTCAAGCTCTGCTTTTAAATCTTCCGGAAGATTGGCTGTTTGTTGCATCTTCTTTATTTCTTCAAGAATGTGTGGCCGTTGTACAGAATTAGTAAACCAACCTAATGCTTCGGCCATTACTACACGTACTTCCTGTGGATTACCGGCATCACGAATTACATTCAAATAATCATCCACGTGGAAATGGAATGTATAGTTACGCACATTGCGGATTGCACTGATACGTTTTGCTTCCGGTGCAGCTACATCCATCAAGGTCTGATGGACTTTTGCCTCTTGTACAAACATTCTTTCCAGGCTTCTTAGTAATCGTTTTTTCTCTTCGTTTTCATTCAAACGGTCAACTTTTGCATAAAAGTCTTCTATTGTCTTTTCTACTTTCTCTTTCGGATAAAGGCTTAAAGCCTTGTTGGCACTCATTTGTACGCGTAAGCGTTCATTATGTTCGACCAATGCTTCCACAATAGCGGGCAATAAGGAATCGTCACCTACAAATCCAGCATAAATGGCACTTTGGCGAGCTACCATTTCATAAGTATCGTTCAAACCTTCGCGTAATGCTTCGATGAAGTTGTCGTCCTGATAACGGCTCAACAACTTGATAGCTTCCATACGAACCGTATTGAAGCCACTTTCCCGGTACTTCTTCAGGAGCAACGGAGATAATTCCTTTTGGGTATCGGCGTCAGCCAGCATACGCATGGCCAAACTTTGTACATCAGCGTATGGGCTGTTTAACAAATTCTTCCAATAGGCTTTGTCATCTTTGTGTATTGTTATATCGGTACTTAAAGTATTGGCTTCGATAGGAGCAAAACGGAAAGTGGGATCACCAAACAAATGACCTTCAAGTGATACGATTAGCTTATTGTATTGCCCGGCTCGTACACCATGGGACAACAAACCAATCATTTCAATAGTCCAGCGGTCTTGCAATACGTTACGGGTATTTCCTTGTGCTACTAATGTCTGACCGTCATTAAAGATATATTGTCCTGCTATATAGTCGTTTTCGTGAAAAGAACCGTTGTAGCACGCATCAAACATTATCATCTTCGGATTAGTGGAAAGATTTCTCTTCATTAAATCTTCCGTTACGATACGTTCATCAGCGTAGTGAAGAGAGTCTGCTTCCCAGAACTTAGGATTGTCCAGGTCTTTAAAAAACACCTCATTCACTTGTCGTTTTTCCTGCATCTGAATACGTAAGGTGTCTTTGTCACGTTTTCCAACATGGGACATGACTGCATTATAAAGTGTACTCTTCAACATTTTATAACGATTATTGAAATCAGTGCATGCCAATTCATCATTAATAAGCTGCCCTGTTGGCATTCCATGTTCATGAAACATAAATAAGTCAAGGTCCTTTCGTTGCAATTCGCTGAATAACTTATATTTCATAGGGTGTTTCATTCGGAAGTTCCAATGTTTGAATCCCATTTGACGACCAAAAGCTAATGGAAAGTTCTCCATATAAGCTTTTTCGTCATCCATCCATACAATCAGGCAATCGGAATTGTAAGAAGCACCATTGAATGAGAATACCCGATCTAATTGATTATGCTTATCTGCCTTGGCAGCAGCAGCTTTCTTCAGATATGAGGCAATGGCCGCATATTTATCCCCTTCCTTTTTTTCCGGATACTTGATACGAGCTGAATAGAAAGTAGGATTTAGCCGCTGGGGACTGTCTTCTGTCAATTTGTAGTAGAAATGCTGATGATTTACTGAGTCTTGCCTGATGAACTCAAACTTTAAGTTCAGATCATCATAAAAGCGGTCGGTAGGTACGGAAGACTGATCCCAAGGAAAGGCTTTCTCATTCATTTTGAATGCAGTAGTCATGTGTTGCGCATTACGTACCAATGCGACAGGCACATCGCCGATTAAAACCAGACCTTCCAATGAAGGGCATTCTTGATATGTTTTGATGATTATCTGTTTGACTTGATCTGGATTTTGCCAGTCACCGCTGATCAGATAAGTTGCCAAACCATCATCTTCAACCGCAGTTTTGTACTGATGCATGGCATCTTTGGTATTTGCATAAGTTTGGTTATCTGTTATGATAGCAAAAGCGGTAGGTTGTTTGACCAATGGCTTTATGACTGTTGTTTGTGCATTTCCTGCCAATGGCAAAAGAAATGCCAGATATATTATTTTTTTAATCATGGCCAATTAATTTTTAAGTCTGTAATATGTACGGTCGGCTTCTTCACGAAGGTTCTCGGATAAGCTCTTATCTTTTCTCAGTTGATCGCATACCCGAAGGATGTCAGGCTTCCGATAAGAATGAGTGAACCAAGCAAAAGCCTCCAATAAACAGGTTTTTAGCTTTTCACTTTCACTGGAGTCGGTAAGTAAAGCCAAGAGGCCGTCTACACAGGCATGTGCCATATGATTTTTCAGAGAATTGCAATAAAGGATGCGCCAACATTCGGAAGTTTCTTTGCTTAATAACTCTTTTTGCATGCTACGACTATTATTGGCATTCTCCAAAACCTTACGCATCTCCTCCTTGTCTTGCAACACATAGGTCTCAGCCATTACTTTATCAATTGCCGCCTGTACGGCTGCCTGATCAAAGACTTGAAGCCCCAAACTCACATTAAATGCCACACGCTCGGATAGGTTGTCTTCTACATAGGCTTTGATTTGCGGATAAACATACTCGTTCAGTCCCACATGTTGCATCATACGAACAGAGGTGCGACGAATAAATTCATAGGAATCCGTAATGGCCAAGTGTAAGACTTCCCGGAAGTTTTTGTCACTAATCTTCTCAAGCAATGCCAAGCAGGTGAAACGTACCATCATGAACGAGGAAGTTTCAAAAGTTTTTCTTAATAAATCAGAAATACCCGGATAGTCATTGCGATAAAGGTTGTGCAAAGCAAAATTCTGTATGTCGGCATAGGGCGACTGTAATAACTCCAACATGCGGGACTCGCTATATGGTTCTTTGAACAAAGCATTGGCATCTACCTCATTGATAGATTGAAAACGTAGAGTAGGGTCACCGGTAATGTGCGATTCGAGAATATTCGTCAATTTAGCCCATTGCCCCACTCGTGCTCCCATACCTAACAGGCCGAGCATCTCGTTTGCCATTTTATCTTGCAGTACATTGACTGAATTGGCAAAAGTAGTTACGCATTTTCCTTCCGACATGATATAACGTCCGGCAATGTAATCTTTTTCCCGGAAATCACCATTATAGCATGCATCGAAAATTACCATACGGCTATTAGGCTTAAACTCTGTAACTTCCGACAGGATAATACCGGTGCGCAGGTCTAGTAAAGAATCTTCTGCAATTACTTTGGGATCATCATAGCCTGCAATCCAAGTAGTGTCCAAACCGTATGTGTTTTTCATCATATCCAGCATTTCGTCGAAAGACTTTTTGTTGTTTTGCTTTCTACGCGCTAAACCACGATAATAGTACTTCATTGCATCTACATGAGCATTCCACCTATTAGTAGCGGGACTACCGGAAAGATATTGACGTTCGGGCATACCATGCTCATGAAAAATAGACAAGTCCAGATCTGTGCGTTTCAGCATATTAATGACATCGTCCTTGGGATAATCGCTGAAATTATAACGGATGAAACGGGCCCGTCCCTCTTTATCGAATACGCCCGGCATTTGTTCGCGAATAGTAAAGGTTTCCGGTGTCCATGCAGTCAATGAGTTAGAGTAAGAGCCATCACCTGTATAGGAGAAGAATTGGTCTAATTTATTGTTTATCTGGTGCTCAGCCACCACTTTTTTAAAATAGCGGCTGATTTGCGCATGCGGTTCTTCGCCGTTATCAACAGCTTTGACACGTGCAGAATATATGTCACACCGAATTTGCTGTGGAGATTTTATAGCCAAATTATAATAGAAGAAATTATTTTCGACACTGTCCTGTTTCAAAAAATCGAATTGTAGGTCGAAATCATCGTAGAAACGGTCGCTGGGCACTGAAGAATCTCTCCAGTCATTGTTTTTCTCATCCATTTTAAAAGCGGAAGTCATATGCTGGGCTTTGCGGAGCATTGGAATAGGGATATCACCGACAAATACCACTCCTTCCAATTTATCCTTTTTGTAGAGCTTAACAATAACTTTCTTTACATCTTCCGGTTTATTCCATTCATTGTATACGATGAACGTAGGCAACCCTTCCATTCCTAGAATCTCCTGATAGGCTTTAAGCTCGGCTTCACAAGCCTGAAATGTCCCTTTATCTGTAATTACAGCAAAAGAGGTGTCCTTTACTTTCACAGCCGGTTTAACAAATGTCTGTGCCCGCAGAGATAATATGCTGCAGAGCATCAAACTTCCAGTTATTAATTTACGCATGTTTTGTAATATAGATTTCGTTATGTAGCATTAAAAATTACATCCTAAACTTATCGATAAATGAGTACGCCCATCATAATCATAGTCAGAGGTATTTACACGATCGAATACAACTTTTGCAAATAAGTTCATACGTCTGTTTTCTCTGACTTGTTGCGAATACGTTATCGACCCGCCAATACGATAGTAATCACAGGTATAATAATTAGTCAGCCCTTGTTGTAATTCGGTTACAGTTGGATAGTCTGCATGGCTGCCACCATATACATATTCACCTCCCAGATTATTGTTATACGCAACATGAACATCTATTAAAAGCCTGCGATTCAAACTATTGCCTAAAACAAAATTTTTTTTGCCACCTAAGCCTAAAGATAAATTTTCTGCATTCTGTACAGAATTAGGCATTAAATATTCATCGTCTTGCTTGGTATAATTCACATTTAATTCTGCTTTCCAACTATATTCATTCCCGCGGTTTCTGCTTAATGCATAATTAAGAGAAGCGGTTTGTGCCTTGTACGTAGAACGGATGTTATTATATAATTCCACCCAGCCACTTTGTGATTCAGAGTTATCGCGTTGAGAAATATACTGAATACCATCGATGTTACGATTTGTATATGTGGTTCTCATATAATTGGTATAGTCCTTTCCTTCCTGAATCATCGTTAAAGAAACATGAGCAGTTTTATCTTTTACACCGGCTATTTTTTTAGGAGTCGTATAGCTCTGCTGAACAGTTTCCGCTTTTACATCGTAACTGCCCTCAAGCAGTAAATTGAAAGAGGGCATACTGAAGTTGTACTGGAGAGCTCCACCGAAACGGTCTCCAATATAATTGCTGGTTACACCGCTGCCTATTCCTTTTATGGCTGTTCCCAAACCGTATAATATATAATAGTCCTGATCCACATAAGAGTTGACATTACTCATTCTTGAGTCTTCCTTGATAGAACTATACTTGAAACTTGCACCAAACTTGTGTGAATTATTCAACTTGTAAGTAATCCCCGGCGTCAGTCCCAGCGTATAAAAACGGGTATCCACACGCGGGTCGCGCTGTTTGGCAGCTAATGTAGCTACATAATTACCTTCCAACCCCAATGCCCAATGATTACCAAGTAAAGGAGTAGCTGCACGAAACTTCAGATCGTAATATTGATTTCTCCATTTGCTTAAGTGCTGGTCTGCGACATAGTAAGGCATTCCCCTGAATGGATCGGCAATGGAGGCGTTATATCCGGCATCTGTCAGATTTTTTTGTGCAAAATTAAATGCTCCCCACACATATGCATTTTTCAGATTGATAAAGCCTTCACTGGATACACCTACGATAGCCTCTTTCTGCCCCTCTTGCGGACGGCAATAGTTTCCGTCCTGTAAGTCATATCCCAATATAACATTCGAATAATTCTGAATATCATCGAATGGCATACCGGCAGCATTCTGTGAATGAGACCATAGTCGTCTTGTTTTCAATTGTTCCATAGCGGCGGGAGAGAAGCCCTGTGCCGCTCCCACCATACTTACAAGGCAGGCTATCATTACCAGCAGGCAGCTTTTCATATAGTTCATATATTGTTTTTTCATTGTTCTGTCTTTTTAGTTAATTATTACAATGTGTGATTCCATGAAGGCATTTTTGCTCCATTACGACGCATTACAGGAACAACGCCACGTTCAAAGTCATCCGTACTGTTGTTTGTATCCTGATATATATATGTACCTGTTTCTTCGCGAATAATAGGATTACCTTCTTCGTCTGTGGACAATTTGCGAGCAATACCTAAACCGCAATAAGTAGCTCCTACCCAAGTAATACCTGCATCAAGTACACCGGGGACACGTTTTGCATTCATCTTTGACTCATTGTTTACTGCTTCAACAGCATCCAATACATATTTAATAGGTATTTTTGCATAATAAACATTGCTGTTCGGTTTGCTAAGATCTGTTGTCTTCATATTTTCATCGTTGACCGGATCCCAAGCTTCTCCTTCAGGAACACGAAAAATCACATAAGCACCTCCGAATACGGATGTCAAATATTGTGGTATACTTCCCATCTCTGCTTTTCCTTGGTAGAAAACATGTTGCATATCATAAGCTGCCTGGTCAGGGAAGTTTGGATTATTCATATTAAACTCAAACTCAGAACTACTGCCGTCTATAGGACTTTGAGGGTTATAGATGTCCAACTGATGGTTAGCGGCAAATTGAGAAATGATGCAAGATTCACCTGGCGCTAACGGATATTCGGTTCCATTTCCTGGAAATTTCCACACACGTTCTCCATATGCATAATTATTACCGTCCGCTTCCGGCCAAATAGGTAATTTAGTGGTAGCTGTACCCGGAGTTAAATTTGCGAAATAAATACCGTCCAAATACAAAATGTCAGCAGAGTTATTGTATATCTCATAGAACTGGTCTCGGAAATAGACTCCTCCTTTTTCCGGACGGCTACCGCAATAATAAATCTCCTTGAATATTAATGGGCTCACTTTAAGCCCTTGTACTTCAATATTCAATGCGCTACCATGCTTAAATAATGCCGCATTTACAGAATTGCCATTGATGTAGTATTCATTGTTTTCTGTATCGATCGCTGTACCGGATACTGTTACCGAATAAATTCCGGGGATAATTCCGTCAACTTTCACACTATTATCAGTTACTTCTTTTACATAATGTAAATCTTCATCGTAATTGTCGAACTTTACAGTCAGATCTTTCAGTGTGGATATATTTTCAACGGTAATATCCAAATATACATCCACTGTGATAGGATTCACTTCTGCTGTGCCAGACATGTCCCTGAACGAATCGCATCCTATCAAAAGGGTACTTGCCAATGTAAACAAATATATTAAATATTTTTTCATAACTTCCTAAACATTATAAAGTGAGTGATAATTCCAGCCCAAAGAAAAATCGGTTATTCAATTGAATATATGAACCCGGATTACGTTTGGATTCTCTGCGCGGATAACTTCTGAACATATTGTTGGCAAAGAAAGAAACACGTAGCATATTGCTAATTTCTTTAGTTACATTCAAGTTAAAACAAAAATAAGGACTGTATGATTCTTTTATAGCATTATTATGACTTACATTATTCAACATATATCCATATCCTGCATCCTTTACTTGCTGGGTAGTGGTATATTTCCCCTTGGGAAACATATTTACAGACGCATCTTCCAATGCTAAATAGCCCACAGGTATAGAATCGTTTCCAAATGTATTCCAATTAGACTGCTGCCAAATAGCTTGTGCTGTCATCGTAACAACAAAACCGATACGCGGGATATTGTGAGTGGCACGTAAAGTCGTTACAAATTGTTGTTTGTAACTTGCATTGCCTTCTTGAGAATAAATGGCCACCGGTTTACGGGCTGAAGCAGCATCTTCGCTATTGTCATAGAAGCTATAACCCTGACGCCAACTCTTAGTACGCATCCATGAGCCATTTATTTGGAAGGCCGTACGGATAGCATCAATACGTCCGATATTCAAATCAAATTCTAAACCTTTAGTTTCTATATTTAAATTATTAGTTGGTTTTGCATAAGTAGACAATACCGGTAGGCTACTACTAAGCTCTATCCCGTTTTCTGTGCGCTGGTATTCATTGTAGATAAATGTATTGAAGGTGTTGAAGGTTTGGCTCATTACATAACCATCCTTCAGACGCTCCTTATAAGCTATTACATTCAGATTGGTTTTACCCACTCGTAAATTAAAACCGACTTCTGCTTTATGATTTTGGGCAATCTTCAAATCTGAGTTATCTACTTGCCGAACTTCTGTGGTAGTCATAAACAAGCGCTGGCTTTCCGGAATATTTTCATTGGTAAGCTCATTTATATTGATATATTCAAAATATGCATTTTCTGGATATAAATAGAGAAGAGAAGGCATCTTTGCAGCAATACCGTAACCTCCCTGAAGACTTAATAGATTCGGAATCAAATCAATGGATGCATTTACACGTGGCGAGAAAATGCCTCCTACTACTGAGGTATGATCATAACGCACACCAGCCTGAATGTTCAAATCATGCGTACCGCTTATGGACCATTTGAAATTATCTTCCACATATGCACCAAATTGGTTAATGAAAGGAATATCCTTATAGTTACGTGGACGGAAAGATGAATTATGACCGTATTGACTACGATAAGGAGGAGTACTTGGGTCATAAGTTTTTCCTTTACCAACGTTACCGTCACTCCGGAAATCCGCACCAATCAAGATGCGGTTGTTTACATGACCGCTCGCCTTGAATAGAGAACTCGTCACTTTAGCAAACAAATTAACTTCACGACTATCGATCTCATAGTGTCCCAAATAGCTGCTTGGTAGATAAACAGCATAATGATTTATGTCTTCCGGTCCAAAATTAGTAATTTGATTACCATTGGCATCATAGATATGCTGACCTGCAAAGTTACTAAGTACCGCACCGTTTGTAGTGGTCATGGAATAAGGAGATGTAGCAGAACTGTATACGGTTTCATAATAACTGTCTTTATCCATATACGTACCTGACAATACATAGCGTAGTGTTTTTAACCAGCCCTTATTTATATTCCATGTACCATTGGTATTCAAAGTAAAACCTATATCGCGGCCTTCCGAAGCTGTTTTAGTTTGTTCATCATCAGGATTACGTTCACGTTGATCCTTACCATAAATAAAATCAAAGCTGGAATTGGTACGTAACTTATTATTAAAGAAAGTATTTGAATAGAGCAACTTTGTTGTGGCACGCTGATAGTGCTGGTAACTGGATATTGGATTATTCGTATTATAAGCATAATCTGCACTTACATTTAAAGCGCCTTTCTTTTTTCCAAGTTCAAAACCGGTTCCCATAGACACCTGATAGATATTGGGATTGGCTTTTGCTTTGACACGTAGCGGCTCACGACCAGCTTTTGTATTAATAATTACTGCTCCTGAGGTCAGATCACCATATTCAACAGAAGGGATACCACGAACGATTTGTATAGACTCTATATTTTCAGTAGAAATACTACGAACATCGGTTCCACCAGCCGGCGAGGCACCTCCGGCCAATGAAGCGGGTGTTTCCGTACCACTTAATACCGTAGGGCTCATCGCAGATAGATTAGCATTATTTGAGATGGGGGCACCATCACGAATTATTGCGGTACCCATAGCATTCATCGGAGCTTCCGGACCACTGGAACTGGAAACTTGACGGATGTTAATCTGTTGTGCCGAACTCATATCTTGATTCTGTGAAATTCCACCTGGCATCAATGACATTACATCATATAAACTGGTCGCTTGCATATGGTCCATAGCAGAGCGGGAAATGTGAGAAGATGTGGATTTGCCTGAACGGCTGTTGGTTGCAGTTACTGTAACTTCTTTCAACTTAAAATCCTCATTCCTCATTGTAAAATTAAGAACCAAATCCTTATTTACATTTATTAAGGTGTCAATGGAGACTTTGCCCAAATATTGAATTTGCATACGAATTTTACCAGTAGGTACGTTTTCCAGTATGTATCTACCATTTTCATCAGAGGTTGTCCCTAGTGCAATTTCAGGAATAGACACAGCTGCAAATTCTAAAGGCAAACGCTTGTTGTTGTGGTCGTACTCATAAACAGTGCCTGTAAGTTTTACTTTGTAATTGTTTTGCGATTTGATAGGGAGGGCAATTCCTATGCAAATAAGTATAAACAAGTATATAATATTACACCCCAAAATACCTTTTTTCATAAGTAACATCATATTTATTAATAATGCAAAATTATATGTAAATTTTAAATTAAAACAAACCATTGTGTGTAACAAAACTAAAATTATTAAAAATACATGTTGTTTTTGTTGGTGCCGTTGCATAATCTCACAGACCTCAACCGTCTGTTGTCTAACAATATAGCAACTGCATTATATTTAGGAAAATCCAATATATATTAGTACTTTATTTAAGTTCCATACATAGTAATACGGATCTTGAGTGATTAAAAGCAAACTGCAAATCTAAATAAAAAACGGGATGGTTGTAGTTCTGATATGCTATATCTTAATACAACGCAGATAAATACTTATATTTTCATTGATAGATCTAACTAAGTTAAAAAACGGATTTTCTCCAAAATTCTTCTGATAGCTCCGTTCCAGCCTCATATTTATCGCACTTTACAGAAGCCCCAGTTCAAATATAAGGAAACTCGCTCACATACGGATAACTTTGGAGAAAATAATGTAAAGTGTTTGATAGCAAAAGGGATATGTCGTTTTGTACCACATTCTTCCGCAGGAGGCTTTTAGCAAGTTTTAGGTGGAGTTAGGAGGACAAATCACTACTTATCCGTTGCCTTTTCGGGATAAAAAAAGAGGCTTGAAAAACAAGCTTTCGTCTTTCATTGATAACCCCGTTTACCACCGCAAAGAACGCTGTTTTTTCCATGTCTGCTGACGCAAACTTAGTCATATTTTTCCGTATCAGAAAAAAATACAGGCTTTGTTTGCAGGCCGAGGGGTCTTATTCTACGTTCCGCTACATTTTTCATGCCGTTCATTTACTCTGCATATAATAATTTTGCAAACAAAGGAATTGGTTATGAACCAGGCAAATGTAAAGGTGTCGTTCTACCTGAAAAAGAGCGAGGTGGATGCCGACGGGAATTGCCCCGTAATGGCAAAGTTGAATGTCGGAAAATATTCCGAAGCGGCATTCAGTGTGAAGATAAAAGTCCCGCAATCCCGCTGGTCTTCGGGACGCGCTTCCGGAAAAAGCGTGGCGGCAAAGGAAATCAACAACCGGCTGGATGAGATACGTGCGATGGCATTGAATATCTATATGGAACAGTCGGCTGTCCGTGACGGTGTGACGGCCGAAGAGGTGAAAGGCATACTGCTTGGAATGGCAAGCGGGCAGGAAACGCTTCTGGGATATTTCAGGCGGTTCATCCGCAACTTTGAAAAGCGTGTGGGGATAAACCGTACGGTAGGAAGCCTGAGAGCCTATAGCAATGCCTATAGCCATATCGAAAGATTCTTGCAGGCGCAATACAAGCTCTCCGATATTCCGTTTTCTGCGTTGGACCGTTCTTTCATTGACAAGTATGATTTGTATCTCCGGACGGAACGTAACCTCGCTCCCGGAACAATCATCAACCTGACCGTCCAACTGAAAACCATTGTCGGAGAGGCCATTGCTGACGGTATTATTACCGCCAGCCCGTTCATGGGCTACGAGCCGGTGCGCCCGAAGCACGTGCAGAAATATCTCACGGCAGAAGAGTTGCACAGGATTATGACCACCCCGCTTCACAGGCAGACCCTCTATCATGTCCGTGACATGTTCCTTTTTTCCTGTTTTACCGGCATTCCATACGGAGATATGCGCCTGCTGACAAAGGACAACCTATGCCTTGCGGAAGATGGAATATGGTGGATCAAGAGTGCCAGGCAGAAAACCAAGATAGAATTTGAGATTCCTCTTTTGGATTTACCGTTGCAGATTCTGAAGAAATATAGCGGTACAGCTCCCGGTGACAAGCTGCTGCCGATGTATTGCAATTCCACGCTGAACCTCTACTTGAAAGAGATTGCCCGAATCTGCCACATTGACCGTCCGTTGGTCTTCCATGCAGGACGGCATACATACGCAACGGAAATCACACTCTCTCATGGGGTCCCCCTTGAAACGGTCAGCAGGATGCTCGGCCATAGTCAGATAGAGACCACACAAATCTACGCGAAAGTGACCGATGAGAAGATAGACGCCGACACCAAGGCATTGAACCGAAAAATCTCGGAGCGTTTTTCTGTCGTCATTTAATAACCTTTTAAATGGAAAGAATATGGAAAAGAATACTGAAAAACAGAATGTCAAACGACGCAGCACTTTTGCCGTGCTGTTTTATATTAACCGCACGAAAGTGCGAAAGGACGGAATGTGCCAGCTATTGTGCAAGGTGAGCATTGATGCCGAATGGGCACAGATAGGAACCAAAGTCTCTGTCAATCCGGGTATCTGGAATCCGGAGAAAGGCCGTGCCAACGGAAGGAGCGAGAATGCCGTTACCGTGAACCGTGCCATAGATGACCTGACACGTGAGATTGCCGGACATTATGAGCGGATAAGAAACAGCCTGGGGTTCATCACGGCTGAACTGGTCAAAAACGCAGTCAAGGGTATCGGACAGAAACCGCTTACCCTGCTGGCTCTTTTCAGGGAGCATAACGAGGAGTTCAGGAAACGGGTCGGGATAGACCGCATACAGGAAACATACGACTCCTATCAGCGTTCCTACAAGCATCTTTCCGCTTTTGTCCGGGAAAAGAAAGGCGTGGAAGATGTGACGCTGCGAAGCCTTGACCGGACGTTTTATGACGATTTCGAGGTATTCCTGCGGACTGACCGCAACCTGAAACCCAAAAGCGTGCATGAACACCTGTACCGTTTGAAAAAGCTCACGATGCGGGCTGTGAGCCAGGGCACGTTGCGACGCGACCCTTATTGCCGCCTGCATCCCGAACTGCCCAAAAGGAAGAGCCGCCACATGAAACTGGAAGACCTTAAAACACTCATGACCACTCCGGTGGAGAAACCGCAACTGCAATTCGTGCGGGATATGTTCATCTTTTCAACCTTTACCGGACTGGCGTATGCGGATCTGAAACGGCTTTCGGACAAGGACATCACGCAGGCCGGCGACGGCACATGGTGGATTCATATCCACCGGAAAAAGAGCGATACGCTCTCTTCTGTCCGTCTGCTGGATATTCCTCTTCAAATCATAGAGAAATACCGCGGCCAAAGAAGCGGAGACAAGGTGTTCAATATTTATGCCCGCGGGTATTTTATCCTGTTGACTAGGGAATTGGGGCAGGTATATGGTTTTGATTTGACCTTTCACCAGGCCCGGCATAATTTCGGTACCCACATCACCCTTTCGCTCGGCGTTCCGATAGAGACGGTAAGCCGGATGATGGGACATACCTCTATTTCCACCACGCAGATTTACGCGCAGGTTACGGACACGAAAGTGGACGAGGACATGAAACGGTTGAGGTCCACAGGTTTCGGAAACAGGATAGACCTTTGCGAGGAGGATTTCACCGTCAGGAAAAAGCGGAAAATAAAATCACCGGCTGTATGAAATGGAAAACGGAGAAACTGCCCGGCTGACAGCAGGCAGTTTCTCCGTGCTTGATTAAAGAAGCAGTACTATACCCAGCGCTGTTCCTCCCGGCACCGTTTGTAGGCATCGTCCAGTATTTTCATGATATCGGACTCTTTATAGAGTGCCTTCCCTTGCACCAGATAGTAAGGGATTACACCGAATGTACGGTATTCCTGCAATGTACGCCTGCTTACCCGCAGGACTTTGGAAAGTTCCTCGTCCGTAAGGAAACGTTCACCGTTGAAGAGTGATCTCGGTACATCCTCCATTACTGAAAGCATCCTCTCCATTTTCTCCAGTCCCTGGAACATCACGTCAATGCGTGGGTCTTTCTTGTCTATAAAATGATAGCTCATAATTTGCTCTTTATTAAAGGGTGGTAACTCAATTCCAATAATCTCCGTATATCTTCCGGTTTGTAGAAAAGCTTGTTCTTGATGCGACTGAAAGGAAGGAGACCTTTGGCACGATACGCCTGAAGGGTCTTTTTGTTGATGCGGAGTACGTCGCACACCTCCTGGTTGTCCAGCCAGTTTTTCAGGCCGAGATCCTCGACCGGACGGCACAGGCGTGTCACCCGGTCCTCAAATTCGCAAAAACGGACACGCAGTTCTTCAAAAGTCTGTTTGTCAATACATACAAGTTCCATATTCTTTCATTTATATTAATTTTCCATCTGTTTTTTCAGTCTCGCCGGCAAACGCCTGCCCTTTTGGTTGAGGAACGCCTCGACCTCGGAGGACTTGTAATAGGTACGCCCGTCTATCATGTAATAGGTCACGAGTTTCTTCTGGCGGTACCGCGCGAGAGTGCGTTTGGTAATGCCGAGCAGCTCGCACATGTCCTGGTTGTCCAGCAGCTTGTCTCCGTCAAGCGCGGAGGTCTGGCGGTTCATACGGCTCAGCCTGTCTTCAATCCTGTCGAACCTTTCCATAATCTGATGAAGCATCATCTGGAAGGTCTCACGGTCTGTCTGTATCATAATACGGTCTGTCTTTAAAGTGTAAATAATTGACTGGTTACACCTTGTCGCGCAACAGGTTATATTATGATATAGGGCTAACGGCGTGCCAATGGCTCTGTATTTCACGAAATGACATAGCTATTCCGTTGAAATACAGTATAATAAAAAATAAAGGAGAAATATTTGATGGGAAATTAACCTTGCAGGATGCAAGGATTCTCGCAATCTGCAAGTTACATCCTGCAAGGATTACGATAAATCAGACGGCAGATGCCACCAGGCAGGACAACGGCCTTGTGTAACTGCCATTGCCGGACGGGAAAGATGGCCTGTATGGAATTCCCTTTGCCGGCGGAATAAGGAAAAAGGTAGATAATAAGTTCTTCCACAAGATTGTAATGGAAGAGGCCACGCAGGAGATCCAATGTTTCTGCATCAGAAACTTCTGCTAGGTAGATAAAGGAATCGCCTTTAGTGTCTTTTTCACAAAGAAGGTCTAGTATGTAATGGGGTAAAATCCGGGCATCACAACGCTCCCGCCAACGGGCAAAACCTTTCCTGTGGTTCATTACCCATCGCATCAGCACGTTGTCGGTTTCCGGCAGGAAGCCGTCCAGTGTCATCGCCGTTACAGCTTGGACTTTTGGCATAAATTCTGTTTTGATACCGGACCGTAAGCCGTCAAAAAAAGAAGCGTGCAAACACGCTACTTCTAATGGAGGCTCTGGAATGCCTTTGAAAGGAATAGGTGAATGCACGCTATGCGTAGGCATAGCATAAGCAATCACGCAATAGTTCCTTTCAATGTTAATTTTCCAGATTCCCATTAGAAACACCTTGCGGTCTTATGTCATATACAGTCAGCAATTGTCTTAGAGACAATATGTCGATTTTTCTCTATTTGTTTGCAAATGTACACATATTCAGTGAGATTTGCACTAACGGCAGGCTCATTTTTATTTCACCCCGTATTTCTTCATCTTCCGGTACAGTGTTGCTGGGTTGATGTTCAGCAGTGCGGCAGCCTGTTCCCGGTGTCCGTTGCAAGTTTTAAGAGCATTGATAATATTTATTTTCTCCAATGACTCATCCTTCAACGGCTGAATTGCCGGGGAGTGCGTATCTCCACTTTGGCGGATCTCAATATCCAATCCTTCCATATCCAGCATCGGAGTCTCCGCAATCAATACAGCACGTTTGATCCGGTTCTGTAAGTCCCGGACATTGCCCGGCCATGAATAGGTAAGCATCCTGCGCTTGGCATCTTCCGTAAAGCCTTGTGTTTCCCTTTTCAGTTCTTTCGAATGGCGTTCACGGAAAAACTCAGCCAAAGGGATGATGTCTTCCGGACATTCCGCCAATGAAGGCTGACGTATCTCGAATTCGCAAAGGCGGTGGTAAAGGTCTTCCCTGAACCGCCCTTCCTTGATGGCCAGTTGCAAATTCTCATTTGTGGCGGTAACGATACGCACGTCCGCTACCCGTTCCTTGTCACTGCCTATCGGAGTATAGGTATTCTCCTGTAACACGCGCAGCAGCATGGACTGAATCTCATAGGACATTGTACCTATCTCGTCCAGAAACAGAGTTCCGCCTTTCGCCATGTCGAAATATCCGGTCTTGGCGGTGTCGGCACCGGTAAATGCCCCTTTCTCGTGACCGAAGAACAACGAGGCGGCCAGTTCACGTGGCAGTGCCCCGCAGTTCACCGCCACGAAAGGCATCTCCCGGCGTTCGCTGCCCAGATGGATGCTCTGTGCCACCGACTCCTTCCCTGTACCGTTGGCACCAAGTACCATCACCGACATTTCCGATGGAGCTACCAGTCTGGCAAGTTTCTCCACTTGTAGGATCTTCGGACTTGTACGGTGAAACAGTACCTTTTCCTGTTTCCGTACCGTAACCATGGGGCGGAACACATCTTCTGCCAGTTCCAGCAGATGTTCCTTGCGTACCGGCTTGGGAAGGTAGTCTATCGCTCCCAACTTAATAGTGCGCACCACATCGGGAACCGACACATACTCGGTCGTGATGATGAAAGGAATATCCTTTCTTTCCTTGCGCAGCCATTCCAGTAGAGATATTCCGTCCCCTTCGGGTAGACGTACGTCCGATAGAATCAGATCAAATTGTATTTTGCGTATCAGTGAACGGGCTATCGGTTCGTTCATAGCTGTCACGACATCATAACCAGCTTGTGCAAACCAGTCCTTCTGCATCTGAGACAGACTGATATTGTCTTCAACTATCAGTATTTTCCGTTTCATTTGTCTGTCTTTTTATTTCATTTTTTGCTGCTGCCATCAACATATCGGTATGATTTATTATCCGTTGAGTATATTCTTTTAAAGCAGTGTCACTGGCCCTTTCATCTTTTAAAAGGGAACGATAAGCGAACAACATTTCTTCATTATGTAATAATTCCCACATCGGCAGCATACGGTGAACCGTTTCACGCAATTTCTTCCTATTACAATTTTCTATGGCCGAATTGAGTTCTTCAACATCTTTTTTCGACTGGTCAATAAAGGAACATAATAATTTTATCTTATCGCTCACCTCACACAACATCATGCTGAAATCTACATCATGCTTTTTGTCAGGGCAACCCCTTTCTATAGTTGACAACAGACCGATCAACTCTGTAGATGAGAACGGCTTATAAATACAGGCTGTAAATCCGGCATTCAAAAAAGCATCTTTCTCCTTCTCTCCACGTGCAGTCATAGCGACAATGGGTATAGTCTTTGAATTGCCAATACTTGAGTTACGTAACAAAGTCAACAATTCAAACCCGTTGGTGTAAGGCATCAGGATATCTGTAAGCAACAGGTTATAATCTTTTTCCCGCATGGCTTTTACTACCTCTTTGACTGTGGTACAAGTTGTACAGGCCATGCCATTACGCTCTAACATTTCTTTAATGACAGCTTGCAACATACTGTCGTCATCAATAACAAGTACATTGTGATGCAGGTGTGTGGAATGCGTCGGGACATGTTTTTCGCTTTCCAACGGTTCATCCGTTTCCGGCATGGGAAGGGTCACACGAAATGTGCTTCCACAATTAATCAAACTTGTTACTTCTATTGTCCCATCAAGAAGATTGACAAGTCCTTGCGTGATCGGAAGCCCCAATCCGAATCCGTCCGCATTGGTTGCAGAGGTATGGCGTTCAAAAGGACGAAAGATACGGGAAAGTGTCTCCTCACTCATACCAACACCGGTATCCACTATTTCCATGACCAGCAGTCCATTGAGATAGTGCACATTGAAATTGATTGTGCCGGTCTCCGTGAACTTAACTGCATTGGTAAGCAGATTGTCTATAATCTGTTCTATGCGGTCTGCATCACCATATAACTTGACTTCCGTATCCTTAAAATCACAATTGAACAGGATACCCTTATTATTGATTATATGAGAAAAACCGGCAGCGGTACGTTCCAATAATTCATGCAGGTCGAATGGGACATCGTTCCGTATTTCTTTCGCCTCGTTTAACCGGTACACATCCAACAGGTTGTTAAGCAGATGTACCACATGCTTGCACACCCTCCTTATGTTATTCAGATGGATATTCCTCCGTTTCTTTTCACGTGTATCCATTGCCAGATCGGCACTGCCGTCAATGACATTCAAAGGGGCACGTATGTCATGCGATATGGTCAGGATAATATTCTTGCGCATTTCCAACAGCGCAGTGTTTTGTTGTATCGTATCTTCCAAACGCTTCCTTGTTCTTGCCTTTTCCCGTAAATCTTTTTGAATAATCAGATAGGATATGACAAGCAGAATAATGGCGGAGATAATCAGCCAGGAGATGACACATATGGAACGGTTGTAAGATTCTCTAAGATGACATTCCTTCGCTTCAAGTACACGTTCTGTCTGGTTGTTCATCGTGGTTATCAGATGGCGAAGCTTTCGGTTGAGTTCCTTGTTGTGGTTGCGGAGGCTATCGGTATAAGCATTGATACTTTTCTGCCGTTCTTCCTGCATGGATAGCAATTCCTTGTTCAATGTCTTGAGAATTGTAGATGCGGAAGGAACTATCTCCAGAGTTTCTTTTGCCCCTAAAAATCCTGTAAAACCTTTCTTTTTACGAATAACAGTACGCGGTTGAGCTTCCGCTGGTAAATGAGAGAATTGCATACCTTCCTGACTGTTCTGACTATGGAAAAGTTGCATAATTTGGTATAAATGCTCTTCTTTACTGGATAATAGATAGCGCAGCGAGTCTATTTGACTTTGGCTGACAAATTCCTCATACCCCTTGTGCATGGCCTGCAACATGGAATCGATATGCAGACGAAGAGAATGATAGTTCGCAAAATCCTCCTCTTCCCAAGAAAGGGCTGTTTCACCATAAGTTGAGAGAATCGTGATGTGATGCTGGACTATATTTCCATTGTGTTGAACCCGATGAATTGTTTGTGCCTCAGTTTCAATCACCAAAACCCTATTCCGCTCACGTACCATGATTATAATCATACCGATTATAGCCACAATCAACACCATATATCCAAAGATGATTTTATATTGAATACTCATTTATCAATATTTGCTGTTTATTTAGACACTATATGTATGTGGAAAGCAACCAGTCCTTCTATCCGAAATTTAAGGGTGGCTTGTATAAACGGTAATATGCCTATTAGTACGAAAAGCGATTGGGTATATTGTATTCTAAAATCATAGTGTACTTTGAACTGCGATAATAAGGCTGCGGAAACTCTATTGTTTCGTATGAAATGAGAGTATTTCCATTTCTTCTGTATTACTTGTCTCCTTTCAAGGGTATAAATCCTATTTGTTCCAATTGGGCGATTTTTTGATCCGACAAGCTTCCTCTTCGATAATTCCGTCTTTGAACCGTACACCAACGCCCCAACGCCCCTTCACGACATCCAGGCCACCGTCCATTTTGGACATGAAACTGGTGCAACTGTTCCAAGTAGCTTCGCCAGACCTGCTCCACCGACCAGACAAATCCTATTCGATCTAATAGTGTTTGACGATTAGGGGAAAGTTTCCCTTGCTTGCGCATTTTCCGCTGTCTACTGCACCACTCGCCCAAATAACCTTCGGCTGATTTGGGAAAGCGCTGCTGTTTGTCAAGAAAGATTTTCAACGCTTCATAATTTTTCATCCATTCACCGTTCAAGTCCTGACTCCACACAAATCCGATCTCATCCAACACACGAATACGTTCTTTGCTCAAACGTCCTTTCTTGCGTCTTTCCCGTTGAGTATAACACCAGGTAGCCAAAGCTCCATCCTCCCGTTTGGGCCAGCGGCCTTGAGTCGCAAAGAAGACTTTCAATGATTGGAATTCCTTCATCCAGTTTGAATCCAGCAAGTTCCATTCAAAGCCGACAGACTCCAGCAGTTTGTAACGCTCCTCCGAGAGTCTTCCCCGTTTGTAAGCCATGCGCTGCGTATTGCACCACAAGCCCAGCTTCCCCTCTGTAACCGAAGGCCAGTCATTTTCTTTCTTACGGAACTCAATAAGCCTCTCATACATGATCTGCCAAGGTTCCAACTCTGTCAATATCTCCTCAATACGAAGCCGTATGTCTGATAGGAAACCTGTGGTCAGAAAAGAGGTCACCCCTTCAAATCCCTTGGGTGAAGGCTGACAGGCAAGGCGTTCCATGTGCAAGGCCATCATGTCATATACAGATTTGCCCGATAGGTTGTTCACAAAATCCAATACGACAGGCTGTTTCCCGCTTCCGGCATCCAAGCAACGGCCCAGCTGTTGCAGGGTAACAATATAGGATTCTGTCCGCCGTAGAAACAAGACGGCATCTATGCCCTCCACATGCAGTCCTTCTATCAGCATATTGACAGAGAACAATACATGCAATTTCCCAGATTCTTTTTGGAAAGCCTTTAGTATTTGATTATTAGTCCGTTCGCTTTGAGTGTGATGGATCTCAAATGGTATGATTACCCGTCCGGCTTGTGTCAGCCAGCCACACACCTCAGGAACCATCTGTTTCAGATCGGTAAGATCACGGCAAAAAACCAGCAGTTTACATACATCTTTGGGCAAGAACTTTCGGATTACCTCAGGAGCTCCTAACGCCCCTTTAAAATCAACGCGAGCCACATCCAGTTTCTTTTGGACTTGTTCTTTTCGTCGAATTGAACATCCGCTTCGATCCAATCGCTTTTGTAAACGATTCAGTTCACCGTCTAATCCATAGGCACTTTGTACCAGGATTGGGACTGGTAAAATACGGTAATACCAAGCCTGAGGTAAGGTAAGTTCATAAAACAGATTTCCCTCGAAATAAAGATCCACCGTATCAATCATTCCCTCCGGGCGAATAGGAGTCGCCGATGTTCCTAATATATAGGCCTGCGGATTGGATTCAATTACCTCCTGCAAAGCAGCCCCCCATATTTCTGCACCGAAATGATGAAACTCATCAATCAAAATATGATCTGCTTTGAGTTGTTTATCATTTTTTCGATAATATATCAATGACTGAAACGTTCGATAGCAGATATAAGGAGAGGTAAAGCCTACCGCTTTTTTGATCTCCTCCAGGATTGTGACATTTGGAGCAAATACGCAAATTCGTTCTGTGGCATGGTCTGATATATAACGAGCCAGCAGATATGACTTTCCCGTCCCGGTCGCTTGCACAACGGTACCGATACGATGCTGTTCAAAGCCTTTTATAATAGCACGATAAGCTTTCTCGTTATGTGGGTAAAGTTCTACATGTCTGCCGGAATTAAGGCTTCTGAGGTAGTTGTCGTCAGAAACAGTCAAACCATGCAACTCATAAGCCAACGCCTCTTTCAGAAATCCACCATGAGCTACAATCCGAAAATAAAGACTCCCTTTACCTTGGGTTAATACTGTAAACTCCTCATAATATCTCTCAACGTCCGTTCGGGTCAAGGGGCGAATATTCCAAACCTCTTTAGCAATAAAATGTACCATTCCCGGCTTGAATCCGACCCATAGGAAGCCGTCCGATTCTATTACGTGATAAGCAAGTTTTCGATAATAAACCGATAACGAAGAAACCATGTTATACAATCAATGTTTTCAAGATATCAAAAGAACAAAAAGTGATGTACAAGACGCAGTTTGTTCCAACACTTCTTGTTCTTTCTTCATTCCCATACGAAATAGCATAAGATAAATTCTTAATGGATTAACACCGGAATATTTTGATACTATCCACTGAACATTTGCATTTTTGGAATGCAATATAAATTTTGATTCTCCCATAAACTCGATTTTCATAATCAATGGAAGAATCACAAAAGCCCTTACCTTTTATAATTCTGAATTTTGTGTAAGATATTTAATCGGATTTGATTATCTGGAAGTTCTCGCCAAACTTTGTATCTACTTTTGCCAATTCCAATCAAACAATTCCACATCATCTTCAAGAAGATCGCTTCCGGTTTGCGTTTCTATCAGGGTCAAGTCATTTATGGCTTTTAGACCGTGGCGCATATCTTCAAGGATACAAACAGTATCTCCCCGTTTAACTGGGGTAATTTTTCCTTCTATAGCCAACAGTCCCTCTCCATCAACAACCGTCCATACCTCTTTCCGTAGATGATGAGCTTGATATGTGAGACTTTTTCCTGCCTTTATAATCAATTGCTTCGTCAACGACTGAAAGCCATCTGAATATTGAACATTATGAATAATCTTGTATTCTCCCCAATGTCTTTCCTCATACATTGGACAACACTGTAGCCGGTCTGCATATTTTTTTATGTTCTCGCTCTTGTTCTTTTCGGAAATTAAAATACCGTCATTCGATGCTGCAATCACCAAATCTTTGGTTCCTATACACATAATCGGAAGATCCAATTCATTAATGATATGTGTATTTTCCGCCTCTCCATCTGTGATAACATTACCTATTACATGGTCTTCCAACTCATCTGTAAGTGTATTCCAAGTCCCTAAATCTTTCCATTTGCCAGAGAAAGGAACTACTGCTACCAATTTGGCCTTTTCTGCCACCTCATAATCGAAACTGATTTTGGGGAATTCACTATATCTGTTACGGATTTCCGAAAAAGAAACAGTCCGGATATATTGCTCCACAATATTCATCATATATCCCAACTTAAAAGCAAATACGCCACCGTTCCAAAATGCATTTTCTTTTATAAGATATTCCGCTGTAGCTACATTTGGTTTTTCCGTAAACCGTTTGACCGAAAAGATTCCACCTTTCAGTTTCGATTCATCAGGCACTACATATCCATATTTAACAGATGGATAGGTTGGAGTAATCCCCATAAGAACCAGCTCAGCTACATTGTCATCCACCGCATGCACCATCTGCTCAATAACTTTGAAATATCCTGCTTCCGTAAAAGGGTCACAAGGCATAACAACAACTACTTCTTCATCGGCACATGATTTCTCATATTTCAGATATGAAGCTGCCAAAGCAATGGCTGGAAATGTATCACGTCTTTCTGGCTCCACCACTACATCGATGTATTCACCCAGCTGATTGTAAATAACATCAGCCTGAGACAAGCTGGTAGCCACGGTTACATGACCTTTTAAATCGGATTCTCCCAATTGACGAATAACCCGTTGTACCATCGACTCTTTTTGACCATCGGGAGAATTGAGTAATTTTATAAACTGTTTGGAACGACTGTTATTTGACAGAGGCCAAAGACGTTTCCCAGAGCCTCCGGATAATAAAAGAATTTGCATAAATAATGTTTTAAATCGTTACCTTTCTGCACGCATGGGATTATGCAGGAAATCATCATAAGCCAATCGGATACCATCTTCCAATTCAGTTTGGTAAGACCACCCCAAAGCCGTTGCTTTCGATACATCCAAAAGCTTTCGGGGTGTGCCATTCGGACGTGAGGTATCCCATTTGATTTCGCCTGTAAATCCTACAACCTTAGCCACCAATTCTGTAAGATCTTTAATGGTCAATTCTTTACCGGTTCCTGCATTCACAGTTTCATTCCCCGAATAGTTGTTCATCAAGAACACGCACAGATTAGCCAAATCATCTACATATAGAAACTCCCGGAGCGGGCTGCCGTCACCCCAGCAAGTCACTTCATCCAGACCCGCCTCTTTCGCCTCATGGAAACGGCGGATCAAAGCAGGAAGTACATGACTATGTTCAAGATGATAATTATCATTGGGTCCATACAGATTTGTTGGCATCACACTAATGAAATCCGTACCATACTGCCGATTCAAAAATTCACAATATTTCAAACCCGATATTTTGGCCAAGGCATACGCTTCATTCGTTTTCTCCAATTCTGATGTTAGCAAACAAGATTCAGGCATAGGCTGAGGGGCCAAACGTGGGTAAATACATGAAGAACCTAAGAACTCCAATTTTTTACAGCCGTTCTTCCAAGCTGCGTGAATCACGTTCATCTCCAGTATCATGTTGTCATACATGAAATCAGCCAATGCAGATTGGTTGGCAATGATACCACCTACTTTGGCAGCAGCCAAAAAGACATATTCCGGTTTTTCTTCCGCAAAAAACTTTTCCACAGCTTCTTGCCGTGTCAAATCCAATTCTGCATGAGTACGAGTGGTAATATTCATATACCCTTGCCGATGTAACTCACGGACAATGGCAGAACCCACCATCCCACGGTGTCCTGCTACATATATTTTTGCGTTCTTATCCATCATTTTACAATTCCTTTCTCCAGATATTCGGCCAAGTTGGTACGCATTACGTTGGCCACATGTTCCGCAGCCACTTTTTGCATATCATGAGACACCATAATTTTCACCAACTCTTCAAAGGAGGTGGATTGCGGATTCCATCCCAATTCATTCTTAGCTTTCGTAGGATCACCCCATAGGTTGACAACATCCGTAGGACGATAGAAATCCTCACTGACAGCTACCAGTACCTTTCCGGTCTTTGCATCAATACCTTTCTCATCTATACCTTCACCTTCCCAACGCAGTTCAATGCCGGCATAGTGGAATGCCAATGTAGCAAATTCGCGAACAGTGTGCTGTACACCTGTTGCAATGACGAAATCCTGCGGTTTGTCCTGTTGAAGAATCAACCACATACATTCCACATAATCTTTAGCATATCCCCAATCACGTAAGGAATCCAAATTACCCAGATACAGACAATCCTGCTTCCCTTGAGCAATACGGGCAGCAGCCAATGTAATCTTGCGCGTTACAAAGGTTTCGCCTCTGCGTTCCGATTCGTGGTTGAACAGGATACCCGAACAACAGAACATATTATAAGCCTCGCGGTACTCTTTCACAATCCAATAGCCGTAGAGTTTGGCTACGGCATAAGGGCTGTAAGGATGAAACGGTGTATTTTCATTTTGAGGAACTTCTTCTACCTTGCCATAAAGTTCGGAAGTTGAAGCCTGATAAATCTTACAGGTTTTCTCCAGATGATTGGTACGAACCGCCTCCAATATGCGGAGTACTCCTACAGCGTCCACATCAGCTGTAAATTCAGGTGCATCAAACGACACCTGTACATGGCTTTGAGCAGCCAAATTGTAAATCTCAGTAGGCTGTACTTTACCTACTAATTTCACTAAAGACATAGAGTCCCCCATATCCGCATAGTGCAAGTGAAAATGAGGTTTCCCCTCTAAATGAGCAATACGCTCCCGATAATCAACTGATGAACGACGGATGATACCATGAACATCATATCCTTTGTCCAATAGAAATTCTGCAAGAAACGAACCGTCTTGCCCGGTAATTCCGGTGATTAAAGCTGTTTTCATCTTGTTATTTTTGTTAGTAATACTTCATGAATTTTATAAATATACCTCAATGATTCCAAAAAGGTATTACTGTATATGCCATTACGTTTGAATGCTTTTTGATGATCGGATATAATTTGTTTATGGCTGGCAAAGCCACTGGTGGAAGTCCCTCCTGTGCGCATGGTTACAAAATCCATTGGGATATATGTTGTCTGTATTTTATGTACGAAAATAAACCGTAAAAGACATTCAAAGTCGGAAGCAATCTTATAAGACAAATCAAAGCCACCATACTTATCATATATAATTTTGCGGCAGTAGAAACTTGGGTGTGCAGGCATAAAGCCAAGTCGCATCCAGCTACGGTGGAAAAGTCTTGACGAATAATAACGGACACATTTACCCAAGTCATTGCCATCCACGAAATGAATATCTCCATATACTGCATCCACTCGGTTGGTAGCAAGCTCTTTCTCTAATTTTTCCACTACATCCGAAGAAGTATAAAAATCATCCGAATTCAAGATACCAACCACCTCCCCCGTGGACATCCGAATCCCCTTGTTCATAGCATCATAAAGACCTTTGTCCGGTTCACTTATAAACCGCAATCGTCCATTATAACGAGGTTCATACTCCCGGACTATTTCCATCGTATTGTCTGTACTTCCCCCGTCCACAATGATATGCTCTATGTCGGGATAACTTTGGCTGAGTACACTATCCAAGGTCGTGCAAAGTGTTTTACCGCTGTTCCATGTAGCGGTAATAACTGATACTTTCATGTAAGTTATAATGTAATGTTATGTTTTGGGCTTCTATGCGTTCTCTCTTCTATATTGTTAAGTATAACTAACAATGTCGGTATATTTGCCATAATTTATAAATCATACTTAATAATAGAATACATGAAACTGCCCCAAATATGTCGTCAGCCTTGATGAATGGACGATAGGCAGCAATTACGAAGGAATCCACCACATTCATTTGCTCGATTTCCTGCAACGGCAGGAGTTATAAATCTATATTACTCCAAAGATATGCCATAATGATCTTTCAAATATTGGCATATCTTTTTCTTGTCATTTCCACAAGCTCTTTTTATTTCAAAGATCTTAGCATCCACCAAAGTACGGTACCACCAACCTTGCAAGAAGTCCCAGAGGAATCCTTCCTTGCCATCTAAGAACCCCAACTTTATGATATAACGATAAACAAAGTAGCCGAAAGCCCTCCAAAATAAAGGCATCTTCGCATATCGGTTTTTCTGTGCCCGCTTTCGTTCAACCTCTTTCCCATGATCTTGTGATACGATTTGAGAACCCGTCAAATGAAACTCTGCATCCAGCAACAAAGCCGCTTCCCGCGAAGCATAATTATTATGCTTATCTGTAAACTGCCCGAAAGTCATTCGGTTGTCATCCACAAATTGATGTTTCAATTCTGCCGTCTCGCCGTCCAATATCTCCAAATGCTCATCCATCAACCGCTGCTCATAACGAGCCATTCCTTTCCGGAAAACACGCACGATCTTGACATTATTTACAATGCCATGATGTAAGATCTTACCACAATAAGCGCGCGCGCGAGAGAGAGAGAGGGCTGAAACGCCCTCCGGCATTACAGGTAATCTCTCTTTTAATTCTTCAACCAATTCGGGTAACAAATACTCATCCGCATCCAGACGAAGAATCCATTCGGTCTCTATCTGCAATGTATCCAACGCCCAGTTGAACTGTTCGGCTTGATTACCCGGATACTTATGTACCACTACCTCCACATTCTCAAACTCCCGGCAAATCTCTACTGTCCTGTCAGTTGAAGGCGAGTCAACCACAAATACCTTCTTGGCAAAAGGTGTTACATTCTCCAAGCACCTACGGATATGTATTTCCTCATTATAGGTGAGGATAATTACCGTAATATCCAATGTCTTATTCAACATAACTACATTTACATGTTACAATTTTTCTTTTGTTCTTATGGATTCTATAACCAGGGAAACGCTTTTTTCGATACTTCCTGTATTATCTATTTTTATGACTTCTGGCTTTTGAGCTATCTTTTGATATAACCTAAACCGATAATCAAAAGCCTCATTAAAGGTGTTTTCAATTCTGCAATTCAAAACATCTTCTCGATTACGGCTTATCACAAACTGAAAGCTATCATTAGGCAAAAGCCGTTGGTATAATTTATACCATTTGCCGTCAAGTATGTCGAGGTTATGAGTTTCACTTCCCATATCAATGATTATGTCATTTACCCATCTGTCACAGATTACATAATCAGTTCTTAACTTAGTTGGTTTTTTGCGAGCTAACCAACTATCTATATAAGAACTATATAAGTAGAACCAGCAAAACAAAGGGCTTTTATAGAAATAGTGCAACCACATTTCTCCCATTGCGGTATTCTCCTTTTTACTTAATCCTGTAAGTTTAGCTATGGCATGCATTATTTTTATCAATTTATGATGATAACGCATCCAAATATATCCAACAGTCTTACCTTCTGCTTCCAATTGGGCACGCACACCTTCGATGACTGTAGTTTTTCCACTGCCATCCACGCCTGATATGATGATGTATTTAGTCATTTTGTTTCAATAAGTTAATCCATTCCATCCCCACTTGACTCCATGTAGGATGCGCATTCATTATTATTTTACCCTTATCAGACCTTGAATTTCTCAAAGCAACATCGCTCCAAGCCTTTTCGATTGTAATGGCCAATCCTTTGATTGACTTATCAGCAGTCAGCAGTCCATACTTAAGATATTCCGTAGTACCTCCATTGACAAAGGTGATTACAGGTGTACCGCAACTCAGCAACTCAAAATATGTCAAAGGCACCTCACTTGGAATCACGATGAAAGGCAGAATTGCATACCAAGCAGAGCCAAAAAAAGCCCTAAGCTGTTCTCTCGTCAGTCTATCCTTGATAATCTTTACTCGTTCCGGATGTTTCAGTCCGGACAATGTCTTTTCAAACCGCTTATATTGGGAACCCACATCCGTACGCATCAACATGACAAGCCGGACACCATCATCCTTCACGCTGTCTAAAGCCTCCAGCAACACCTCTGCCCCACGAGTAGGTGCAGGAGCGCCACTAAATAGTAGCCATTTTCTTCCCTTCAAATCATATTTATCCAAGACACTGTTGTCTGGTACAATTTCATCAAACGAATCCTTGCCAGGGTATATGGTTGTCACATTTTTAAAGCCGCCTCTCTTCACTGCTTTGGCACTCACATCGGTCAAACCAATCACATGGCTCACACCAATATTTTTCAATGTATGAGCAAAAATGCACTTGGACGTTATAGCCTCCATCAGGTAAGGCTTTGCAGCGGCTAAACCACCGTTCTTCTTCAGCAGCATTCCACTCTTCAGGTCATACACCCCTCCTGTCATGTAACCAATCTTCTTGCAGTTGATTTGAGCAATCCACTTGGCTGGTGTCAGCCCATCACGAAAAGTAAAAGGGATGAAAAGTATCTCCGGTTTTAGTTCCGTGCATTGGACAAAGATTGCCTCATTATTCTTTATCACGGAACACACATGGACAGGTTTCGACGAATCGCTTCCTGCCCAATCATAATCAATGACATCCTCACTGTTGCTGCAAGCATTCAAAATGCTTGCCTCATAGCCGTATTCCACCATCACCTTGGCAACCTCCAATATTGTTCGCCAAGGCATGAGATGTTCCCTTCCCTTAAAACAGTCAATCGTAAAGAATATAATTTTCATTTTCTCATTCTGATTACATTTGCAGGATTACCTCCTACAATGGCGTAATCGGGAACATCATGCGTTACAACGGCACCGGCAGCCAAAATAGATCCAGTACCAATGTGCCTACGTTTCGAAATGATGACATTTGCTCCAATCCACACATCGTCTCCTATGACGATGTTCGAGTCCTTGGTTTTTTCCACGTGACCTTGGAAGCACATCGGGGTTGATGTATCAGACACCTCATGTCCAAAAGTAATGCAATACAGGAACGGCCCCATCATTACATATTTACCTATATGGATGTCATTGGGAATGCTACAATTGGCACCAATACCACTATAATCACCTATCACGATATCCTTTCCGTTCCCAAAATAAATATTTCTGTTTATTGTTGATACTTTCCCGCACTCCTTAAATATGCGCTTGCACAGGAAAATACGGATTCGATTACTTACCCCCCCCAATACAGGAGTGTACGAATCTGGCAAATGGTTTGCGAAACCATAAAACAAGACCAGCCAAAACTTTCTCATCATATTTTGTTTTGATTTATTGTTGCATTCTTTAATACCTCACACAACTTCTTTTTCATTATATCCTCCGTAAAGTTTCTGAGGAATCTTTCACGTGCATCATGTCCCATCTTCTTTCGTAGGGATTCCGATTCGATAAGTTTCACAAGAGCATCAGCAATAGCTTCCGAATTCCTCGCCGGCACAACAAGAGCTTCCTTCCCATCCTCGACCGTTTCAGGGTTGCCACCTACAGAGGTACATACAATAGCCTTTCCTGCCCGCATTGCTTCCAGTAATGCAATGGAATGATTTTCTTGAAGAGAAGGCAGACAGAATATGTCCCATGCTTTTAACCAAGCAGGTACATTATCCTGATACCCCTCGAAACAGATTAACTCCTCAACTCCAAGTTCTCTTGCCAAATTGCGCAAAGCCTCCTCCTCTGGACCGTCACCAATGATATAGATGTGGAATTTTTCATCCACACGCTTCCTGACTTCCGGAATAGCTTTTATTAAGAAATTCAATCCCTTGATAGCGTCCAGTCGTCCGGCCATTCCGATGCTGACCCCATCGGATTTTAGCACAACAGGTTCTAGGGCAGGCTCGTTTTCCACAATACCATTATACACCACTTCCAGTTTGCTTTTGGGCACTTTGCGCTCCAACAGGTACAGTCCGCTATATTCCGCCACCAGAACCACCGTTCGTGCAAATCTTTTATACATCCAGGCTTGCAATTTATTAATGGCGTCTGCAATATACCGCCTGCCCTCAGTCGGAGGATTGTACAGACCATGGTAAGTACATACCATCGGCACCCGAAGAGACCGCTCCAAACATGCTACCAGCTTGATGATCACAGGCCCGTTAAAACCATGACAGAACACAACATCAGGCTTTACTTCGCGGGCAATGCCGCCCAAACGTTTCACCCAACTCATATCTTTTCTGTTTTTTATGGCGATTACCCGTATTCCGGCCTCAGTCAGAGGTTTTCGGTCATACTCACAATTCTGTAGGTCAATGCACACAGAAGAAATCTGCAATTCGAGGTCATATTCTCCCAGTGCAGCATAGGTCAGAAACAACTTGCCTATACCACCCGTACCAAATGCCCAAATGACGTTTAAAACTTTCATCCTTTATAATCTTTTCTATATGTTAAAGGATTTGCTTTCAAGGCTTCGTATGAATCACCTTTCATATCATAAAAACTGTCATACTTATTATATGCTATTATTGGATGCTCATCCTCGCGCATCTCCTTACGCAGATAATCCTGGCTGTCAACAATCTTCAAATCCATTGGAATTTTGTACTTCCAGATACCGACAGCCCTCAATTTGATACCTATTAAATACGTTTTCAAGCTTGAATAATCCTGTACAATGCGCAGGTCAAAATCACTACGGTCATGGTACATGTGTCGGCAGATACTTCCGTATATAGTAACAGCACCGATGTTATCACAATCTTTCAGTTCCTCAACAGCCCAATCTACATAATCTATTACTGACTGTATGCCCTTACCTTTGAAACCGGTATAGACTTCACGGAACCCTACCAGCCATGTAGAATCAAACAGCCAGAATAACGTATGTAGCACTACAAATAGAGCCAAGGCCACCCACCACGAATAAATACAAACTGAAGCCAATGTCACTATTACTGCAACGGGTATCAGCTCCAATCCTATACGAAAAGCTCTTTCTTTCCTGTCCAGGACATGTACCGCCTGCAATGTCCAGCTAACGGGGAACCATCTGAAAAACAGAAATTTGCCCCAATTAATTGAATAACTACGCATATCTTGAATTATTTCATTAAACCAGTCTAAAGATTTCCTTCCATCTGAAATCTTCTTTTTCAAATAGTTGCTTAAATGTTCTACCTAATGTCCTCACGGCGTATGCCAATAGAATAACCTCAACAACCAAGATGATAATATTCAACGGGAACAGGTAATTTATTTTATCTGTAAACAATACATACTGAACAATGTATGATTCCAAACACAATGCAGCAATAGCCTGAATACCATACCCAACATTAGACTTCATCAGTAGTTTAAATATATCCGCCTGAAACAGATTGTACAAATAGATACATGTGCCCATTAAGGGCACTAACGATAACATCTGGTAAGGGCAGAGATTTTCTTTTTTAGTACACGCCAACAAGGCCCAAGTGTAACCCGGTACACACTAAAGTCATAATAGCATCGCGCCAAACCTTCTGTTTCAGAATTACATTCTTCGAACCTATGTATGCTCCCATCAGCATAAATGGAAACCAATAAAAGAATCTAAAGGTATGGTTTCTATACATGTGATAACTGCCTATGTCTTCATACATTACAAACCTCACTATCGGTATTATGCAAGCCACAACAAATACCCACCACTTAAAACGCATCAGATATTTACGAACAAAGTACAGCAGTACATAATACATCATAATGCAAGGGATAAACCATCTACTGGCACCTCCAACAATTTGTCCAATGTTCATGTCATCTGCAAAACAATAGAACGAGAATATCGCCCAAGCAAATACACTGGGGTATATTCTATTAATACGCCTCTTATACCAATTGTCGAATCGGTCTATTCTGCCAAGAAACAATGTGTATCCAGAACAAAACATGAATAGTGCATCACCAATCGTACCGCCAGTAGCAAACATTTCGTATTTGGGTGGATACATCATGTAACTATGCACATTTATAATCAATATCATAGCCACGAACTTTAACAGTTCAAGTGACAAGTCTTTACCCTTAGCTTGACTGTGATGGGGGGTAACCAAAACAGGGGAAGGAATGCCTGTTTGAATGGCATGCTCAAAAGTCATATACTCCATGGCTTATCTTCTCTTGTATTTATCAAGATAAGTTTTTACGGTAACTTTGATATCATACAGGTCCAGCACTCGCTTGTAAGCAGCTTCTACCTGCTGCTGATCGTTTTCATGTTTCAGAAATACCTCCAGTTTATCTGCACAATCAATAGGATTGCCATTCTTGAACACATAGCCGTACTTACCATAATCAATAACCTCTTCAGGGCCTTGGCCGGAAGATACCACCACAGCCACTTTTGCAGCCATTGCTTCGGCTACAGTATTTCCGAACCCCTCACGTATGCTTGGCTGAACGAATACATCATAATCACATACATGCTCAAAGATATACGATTGGGATTTCATGCCATGGAAGGTTACATTCTGTCCTAAGCCAGACTTTTGCACCATACCTTCAAGATATGGGCGTGAAGATCCATCGCCTATAAAATTGATCATAAAGTTATGGTAACCACGTTTCAAAAGTTCTGCACCAGCCTGTATCAAGATATGTTGTCCTTTGTCATCATGGTCAAGACGTCCAACCTGTACTATCTGCAACATATCTTTCCAATCACCCGATTGCCGTTGTTTGATAAGTTCCGGACGAATACCATTGGGATTACAGATACTCTCCGTTCCATTATATGCAAGAAGGGCTCGTCGAACGGAATCAGAGATAGCAAACACACGAGGTACAAGATCTATACTTTGGGTATTCTTCGGTTTGGGGAGTGCATGTAATGTAGCATTAGTAATCTTCTTATGCCAGGGTGCAAGTATTAACTTATACATAGACGAACTATGAATATGAATTACATTGGGATGCAACTCGTACAGGAGATAATTCAGTCGCAACATCGGCAATAAAAGGTTAGCACCATTCTTGCGATGGCCATAATGGAGCTTTATTCGCTTGTCAAGACTGTCATAGAGCGTGCTCTCAACCGTAGAGTCCTCCATAACAATCAGATGCACATCATGCCCCAACTTTATCTGTTCATTACAGATGTTTACCAACATGGTCTCAATACCTCCGAATGTAAACATCCAAGTAACATGTACGATTTTCATTATTTTATATTTGATCTTAATAAATAATATCTGACATACACATAAATACAACCGGCATAAAAATACAAACCACCCAAATTGAATGTATATACGAATCTCAAATGTGTAGGAACCTTACCTCCAATAGATACTAGTTTTTGTTTACATACCATTGCATCTTTATAATTACCAATCAGAAGATTGCAATCCAGCATAACTTTATAAGCATTTCTAAGAATCGATACTCCTTTGGGCTTTTGCGAGAGTTCCTCACCATACCACTCAACAAGCAGTTGTTTAGAAAGAAGCCCCTTTGCAATCTGTTTTCTATCATTTCGAAGAACGTTTCTGGTTACGCTATCAGTACGATTTCTTTCGCGAATTGTAACAATTCTATTTGTATAAAGAATCTTCTGAGCCTCACGATAGAAACGCTTGAAGAACACTCCTTCGTATATTCTCAAATCTTCATCAAAAGGGTATTTCTGTAAAGTTTCCGTCTTGATGCAATGAACAAAGTCTCCAGTAACCTCCTCAAATAGAAAGTTCTCGAAAGTTAGCTCAGCCTTTTGCTTACCCATCAGCAACGAACAACTCTGGTAGTATTCAACCATATCATCTGCGGCAAAGCAATAGTGCATATACTTTTGATTGCTAGCAATAGAATTTATAAAATTGATTGCCTCATCCACAAAATAGTCATCACTATCCAAGATGATACAATACTCACCAGTAGCCGCTGCAATAGCTGCATTACGGGCCGCATTGGTACCTCGATTCTGTGAAAATGGGATGAACTTAATATGTGGGTGTTTATCAGCATAGTTTTGCACAATCTTCGGAGTCTCATCATGAGAACCATCATCCACAACAATATGCTCCAGTTCCACACCCCATTGGAGGTTGCGAATCACGCTATCTAAGCATCTCGCGACACAATCAGCTCGATTATAGACAGGGGTTATTATTGAATATTTCATACTATTTCAATTTTAGCAGTTCCTTCTGACCATTCTTGCATAGATAAACAGTCTCGGGATATTGTTGGAATTCGAGGATCTCATCAGGCACGATATATTCCAATCGTTTGCCTTCGAGATAATAATTGTTTAAGTCCTCTATAGATATGCCCATGGATTCATTGTCGGCAATCTCCTGTACCATATTGATTGGGAAACTTAGAATGAAAGGATACTCGTATGTCAAGCCATGATCCATCAGGTTTCGAGGCATGACATAATGAACTATATTTGCTTCAAGTGTAGTGGGGTTGGCATAGATGATTTTTGACTGCAACTTCAAGCACAGCTTGGTGCTATAGATATGTGCGTCAACAGAGAAGTTATAACCCCAACTGCGAGCATCGCGGTGATTATGAAAATCCCATTCAAGCTTACCGTTATTAACAGGGATACTTGCTGGACGTTCTGTAATGTTCTTGCCTAAACGAAGTGAAATCTGATTTATATCCGGATTCTGTTCAATGAATGCAAGGTCATTCTTTGACAGTTCAACGTCACGGATGAATGCAGAATCATCGGTCAGGTACATGGTGTATTCACAACTGGAAGTAGCCAACATGTTATTAAGCAAATCGCGAAAGTTGGATTTTTGCTTACGTACGTGGTGATACTTCAATAGTTTTTTCAGATTGTATGGGGTCATGTAATCCGAGACGTGATAGCCAGAAGTCTTACGTGTTTCCTTAATAAACTCATATGCTGGATATTCCTTTTGAAGGATATCATAACCCTTCTGGAAATCATCACCACTGGTATTGTAAAGCACGGAGAGCTTATAGTTCGTCTTCTGCCAATGGCATTGGATACTTGATAGTAATGCCTCAAGCTGCAAAGCGCGATTGAACGAGAAAATAATAATATGAATCATACTATGATAGTTTTATCAATGGTTTGAAGCCACATATCTGTGGCAAATATTTAAATAAAAGAAACGAAACAAGGATGGTTGTTAGTGTGACGATTCCGTATGATAACCATATATTTAAATGCAATGGCGAAATTGCCAAAACAATATAAGGGTGTATTAGTAATATCAAAAGCGAAAATTTTCCGATGATTGCCAACTGTTTAGGAAGATAAGAACAAAACTGGATCAAAGCCAAACTTTCTATTGCACCAACTAATAACAGTTTCAACCAATTATCTTCATAATGATTCCAGTAGTTATCTTGAATACCAGACGGAATTATTACGACAATACATAAACCGGTAATTATCAGCAAGATAGAATCCCCCCCCTATATAGGAAATACTTCCTAACAAACTCACCTATTGCTAGATAACCCATGGCTGTTAATGCTGTACTACAAAATAGAGGAAGTACAAGTTTGTGGCCATGAAAAGAATACGTACTGGTGATATAATAGCTCACAGCGGACAAAACTATCATTGCAAGGAACAACAGTTTGCTATTATGTATGTATTTATGTAGAATATAGTTGATGACATAACACCACAATGTGCATATAAAGAACCACGAAACGCCATGAATCATACTATATGGATTTGCAACTTTCAACAATGTGGTCATAAAGCCTTTCTCAAATATGCTTATGATAAACATCGGAACTGAGAAAAAAGCCATTGGGATCACAATGGTGTTGAGTTTCTTTATAGCCATCACCTTGAAAGAAGACTCCTGCTTGTAGAATACGCCCATAATGATAAAGAAGATGGGCATTACCCAACCATCTGTCCATGTTGTATGCATGCCCACAACATGCCACTGAATGATGACAAGCATTGCTAATCCACGAGCAACGTCAATGTTATCGTATCTTACTTTTTCAGACATTATTTTGAAATGAGTATTTTGAATCTTTGATTGATAACTTTGATTACAGGTATCTCAACAAAAAGTAAAATGAAAAATCCAATGATGATGGATAATGAATTTATATGCAAGACCTTATTAACAAACACAGGTATATTAACAAACAACATGTGAGTACAGAGAACGATTAATGAGTTTGCTCCATAATGGCAGAATGCATTAGATGTAAACTTCGTATATTTGGCAATGTCACCGGAAAGAAGCACAATACCGATAGTGGCTAAAGAGGAAACCAAAGCAAACTGAAACATTGAGCATGAAATATAGCATTGACTGACATTACATGACGGTGTATTGGGTAAATAAAGAAACCACGATATCAGCAGTAACCCAATACCCACAAAAGGATATTTTTGCTTTTTCAAGAGAAAGTCCTTAAAAAAGGATCCTCCAAGGAAAAAGGGTATACACATTAATGATACATTCACGTAATATGGCTGTAACACATTATACTTTCCACAATAGTATCCTACTATTCCTAATACCATACTTACGACAAATGCAAATAGGTTAGGAAGATACCGCAACAGCACATAGCCTATTAATGAGATTTCTGCTAATGAAAGCAAGAACCATACAGGTGTATTTGCATACCCATGTGTTGCTCCTAAAAGGGGGTCAAAGAAATCCATTAAATCAAGCTGTCCGTGTTTGGTAATGGTCTTGGCTGCCTCAAAAGCATACCCGATTATGTAGAATGAGATGTATGGAACCATTAACCTCTTTATACGCTTCAGTGGTTTATCGGCTTTAAAGAACAATCCACTCAGGGTAAAGAATAGTGGCATATAAAAGGTTGTAATCCACCCCCCAAATTGTTAAAATATATTAATCTGTTAACACCTGGTAGGTGAAAGAATACGACTAGTAGGATACCTATACCCTTAGAAATGTCAATATGCTCGTAACGTTTCATTTTTCAATAAATTGGATGTCTCCATTAGTTGACTTTATTACATTATGTTTCTTTTCAATAGCAGGAGTACCTGCTAACAACGTATTGGGGGTGTTATACTTTTTATTTGCAGTTGAATTAGCAGCAAGAATACAACCATTTGGTATCAATGTATTCTTGAGAACTAAACTACGAGTTCCTATCCAACAATAGTCACCAATATAGACCTCGCCAGCGGCTTGATATAATTCTCCTGTTTCTGTATTCATAACGGAATGCCAGTCTGTATCCATTACCATTGCACTCCAGCCAATAGCCGTACCAACACCCATGTGCATTTTGTTGACACATACAAATGTGCTTTCCGCAGTACTTGAAAAACCTGCTCCAAGCGATAATGTTCCTGTTTTGCCTACACTAAGTCTTGTGCCTTGTCCAAAACATACAGGTCCTTCGAGTTCTATTAAACCAGCTATCTCTAATATTGTTCGAGAATACTTCTTGTCAAATATACCAGTTGATGAAAAGCCTATGCTCAACATTTTGGGTGTGATTGGAGTTTTCTTAACTATCACCTTTCCATCAAGACAATTAAGTACACAGTTATATCTTACGAATATAGGAAGTTTGAGAGCATATTTTACCCCCCCCCAGCCCAATAGTTTGACAGAAACGTAAATTGATTTAGGGATGGATAACAATTTCACGAAGCGAGAATCAGCCATATCTTAACAATGATTTGTGGTGTTAATTGTAATAGAAGGAGAAATAGTGATCTTATTTGGATTGGTGTTGAAGAAAGTACCCCACCACCCAAAAGAACTTGGAACTATAATATTATGCTTGCACATGGCCATAAGCTGCATATCACGGAAACTGTCTTCGCCCTTATTCCAGTCAACAAACTTGATGGTGTCCTTACGTATGTCAAGGCCGAATAACTTAGCGTTATCTCTGCACCATTCCACGCTACCTGGATTGGTGAAGAATACAAATTCCGGATTATCTACATGCTTTCGGATGTATTTTACAGCACGCTTGAAATAACCATACTTATAACACCATGCAAGCCCGCCAAGTGCATCACCTCTACGAGCATGAATAGCTACAGAATTGACGGTTTTGAGGTATTCAACCATCTGTAGGTTCTGTTCATCTACTATCTCGGGAAACCTGAATGACTCTCGTATCTGAGCCTCAATCAAATGGATATCATTTCCACGATTGCTAAATTTTAACCACTGGCCAGTGAAAATATCGCTATCTGTATGACAGAACAGTTTGTCACGAGAATCGTTTGCATAAGCGTATTTCTCTTCGTTGAGAGACTGAAGTACGCGCTTTACTGTATTTCCAATATATGACTCTCTGAGTCTGTCCTTCCACGTTTTATGCTGGTCTTCCGTACCTGTAATAATATTATGGTTAGGATCAAAGTCGCCACGAACATTTTCAAGTTGAAGACCATGACGATTCAGAACCTCCGTGAATACAACGGGATAATTCCAGTTGTGAATCCAGAATTTTGTTGCACGAATTTCTGATATTATCTGAGTCCACTCGTCGTCCGAAAAGAGAGACTTGATGTTCTTTGGTTCTTTGATACCAAAAATCTTCTCAAGTTCATAACCGTTCCATTGGCAAATGACCTCGTTACACTCAGGAATTTCAAAAACTATCGTTTCTGCAAAAAACTCCTGATTCGGATTGGCATATTTCAGTGAAAGATATTCACAATAGGAAAGCATCTGGTTGCCCAGACCAGATTCTATGTGGATTATTATCATAGCTGCTACTAATAATTTTTGATAGATTTTTCATTTGTCGATGGCATTAGTGCCAAATTAGAGGATAAAAATGGTAGTATAAGCATATCTTGATATGATATTCCTGGTCCAGAGATACTCAATGCGAATAGAGTCAATAGATATAAATACATGCAAAATGTGATTGGGTGATATTCTCTATTTTCAAAATGAATTTTTACGAGCCTAACCCAAAGAGAGATAAAAAAGAATGCACCCAGAAAACCATATTGCGCAATGATATTACCATATCCTATGTCCGGTGTAAATGTTGGACTAATAATCTTGTTCTGGTCAACAAGACCTATTTTGAAATTATATAGCCGTTTTGCGACTTCCGGTTCTGATGGAGGCAGGAAACCCAATCCAAAAACCGATTCAACAATACCGTTTGTCAACATATATTCTGCCCTCTCATAAACCCAAGCAAAACGATATGTTAATGTCCCAACATCATCATGCGCTTTACCCGTGTGTGCATAATCTATAAACCGCCCATGAATAAATGCAAAAATATCACCTTTTGTACCAGCTTTTTCACCAAATCTTGATAGCAATGCATCTGACAATGGGATAAAAAGAATAGCACCAATTATTGAAAACTTTAGTATTGTAGATTTTTTACCACTTAAAAATATTCCAAGAAATGTAAATAAGACAACAAACACCATAATGGTTCTTGTCATTGTAATAAAGACTGCGGCAGCAAATACTATTGCTGAAAACTTGGAGATTTGTTTTCCTATGTAGTTGGGAAATAATAAAGACAGATAGAAAAACAAGGTCATGTAAACAGGATGATTGTTATATCTAAGCGTATGAGTGATTCGATCATACTCCGGTGTTGCCACTCCTAATACAGGCAAACCTGTTGAACACTGTATTATGTATAACAATGCATGAATAAGAGTAATATAATATAATGCCTTAAAAAGCCAAATGATATCATCTTTTGGTACGTCTCTTAGAAAAAAATATGCCGGAAACAGCCACAATTGGCGGCATCCCATAAAGGATTGAAAAGGAGTAAGACCATAATATATCATTCCCACTGCAAAAGATATAATTAGGAAAAGGGAGAGTCGGCTGATACAGAATAACAATTTAGAATCTTCTGTAAAAGCAAGCGTTTGGATACGTTGACTTACAGTTACTATTATCATATAGACAATAGCTAAATCAATACCATTTACGGCCATAACTGCCATTGGTACAATTTTCATGTAACGCAAAGCCATGAATACAAACAGCAATAGGCTATATCTTCTATAACCGGTAAAATGCAGAAGGAGCGCAATTAATAATACAACCAATCCCAGCATAATTACTTACGTTTTATTGGAAGCAGCTTTATACCCATTTTAAAATAAGGGTCTCTCACAAAAAGTAATAATAGAAGTGAACAGCCCAAAAGCAATGTAACGACTACTCTAAAATAGATATTTATATCCTCCATAAAATTTGAAACGACAAGGCAAAGCAGAGTTACAAAAATCTGTTTCAATAAAGTAGGAGAAACATCCCTTAACTGACTCCATATACCATAACCGATGGGCTTTCCACATACCGAAAGGTTGAGGAAAAGAAGTAGAAAAGAATATATAGATAAACCTGCGGCAAATAGATAGACGTTGAAATGTATTGTAATGAATACGATAATCAACATAATGCATCTCCTGCTGATTTCCAGATAAAGTATTTTTTTTGACTCTCCTTTTACAAGTAAAATATTTTGATTAACACTATGCAGTGGAAAGAGCAATCCACTTATACCTAACAACAAAAAATACACGCCGGCCTCACGCCATTGAGAACCCATCAATATTCCAAACAAATCTGAGGATATACCCATTAATAGCGACATTACAGAACCGACAAAAAGGATTGTTATCATTATTACTTTTTTATATGCTCCTTTTAAATCTCCTCCATCATTGTAGACTTTTGCTAATGTTGGATATGTTACATTTTGTATAACCCCTGTAGTTGATGTAGAGGCTATGGTTTTTATTCTGTCAGCTTGAGAGTAAAACCCTAAATCTGAAGCAGAATAATATTTCCCTATTAAAATGGACTGTATATTACCAATAATATTTCCTATAAGTCCAGAGATAAGAATATCCTTAGAAAAAGCAAAATATTTAGCAAAACTGACCTTTGAGAATTTTAATATAGGTACAAAATCTGTTGATATCCACAGAAACAACGATCGCAGGAACTGACTCAATACCATTTGGATTGCTAAAGCCCACACATTCTCATAAATATATGCAAAAATAATAGCAACAATTGCAGAAATTATAGATGATGATATAGAGATAATACATAGTTTTTTGAATTTTAGCTCTTTTTGCAATATAGTATTCTGAACAAGTCCTACAGCCTGAAACGGTAACATTAGGAACACTACCTTACTCAGATCAACAAGGATTGGTTGATTATAAAAATCCGCGATTAACCCCGAACATAAGTATAGTGCTATGTAAAAAAACATAGACAATACAACATTAAAATAAAGTATTGTAGAATAATCCTCTCGAGATACCATTTTTTCTCTGATTAGAGAAAGACCAAAGCCTGAATCTATAAAGCTATTTGCAACGGCATTAAATACTGCAAGCATACCAATTATACCATAGTCAGAAGGTGTGAGATATCTTGCCAAAATAAAGGTACACAATAGTTGAATACCCATATTAGAGAAGCGCTCTACACTATTCCAAATAGTATTTTTGGCTAGATCTTTCTTGATGCTGCTCATTGTGAATGGATTATTTGAATCATTATTCGTTTAACATTTGAGCGACTATTTCTTCCTTTTCCGGATAAAAGCTATTACTACCCATTATTAAATTGTTTTTCACGAACACAGCAGGATTCCCTTTAATGAGAATGTTATCACCATTTATAGAAAAGTCACCTGAAACATTTGAGTTACATGACACAATCGAACCATTTGGTAAGATCGTTCCTTTACCGATTGTAGAACGATTACCCACAAATACATCGTTTCCGATAATAACAGGTTTTAACCGGGGATAATACTTGTTTTTTTCTGTATTATAGACAAAATGAAAATCGGTGTCAAATATCTGGCACTCCCAAGACATTCTAAAATCATTTCCTATGGATATTTTCTTGTGACATACGACTTTACTTAGATGGCCAAATTTCACTTTATCAGCTACCGAAAAAACAGCACCTTCTCTAATTAATATTTTTACCCCCGTTTGGCATATAAAAAGACCACCTATTTCGATTGTTCCGCTATTTTTGACAACTAATCTTGAAAATCCATCCTCAATTACAGGGATAGGCTGTGTTCCCAATCGGACAAGAGAAGGTTTTATAGGGCAGTTAAACTTTATTGACCCCAGTTTAATATCCGTGTTCTTGCCAATCACAATAGGAAATTTTAAAGCATCAGAAATAGGGAAATACTTAAAATTAGTATATATTGTTTTCAGGAAATCAACATGCTTTCTGTATCTAAAAAGATAATGGATTCCTTTAGCCTTGTCTTCATCTAAAAGAATTGACAGAATTTTTTCAATCATAACCAATATGGAAGTTAAAATTAATCTACTTATTTTTTTACATTAGTTATTTTACAGCCAACCAGACTCGCTCAATATGTCATGGAAAAGTTTTCCAGTACCATTCAAGCAGCAACTTTTATGATTAGTCCATTCACCGCCGAGAAAATTATCTATAAGCCCAAGATTAATGATTGATTGGGCTTCTATAGAAATGTTTGTATTCTCCTCCAAGTAGTCAGGAAGACTTTTGAGGTCAGGCAAGAATGCTCTGGCTACGACAGAACAGAGCCTGAGCATCTCGTTATTATTGATTCTATTCATTAATCTTGCCTTGTAGATGCTGCCCATAATCATCGCCTTGTTTTCTTCTGTGCTAAGCAGGTGAATCAAATATGCAGAGATGTGTTTATAATTTTCTTGACTCAGGCTAGAATAGAACTGATTCTTGATTTTATCGTCAATGTCTTCTGACACTATGAGAAATTTGGCCAGTTTCTTCGTAAAACACCAGTCTTTGACGTTGATAAAAACCTTCCCAAATTTAAGGAGAGAACCAACATACGGGACATCTTTGTATGTCTCGATAATGTCGGCTGCAACTTCCAACTCCAGTTCCCCATTCTGCTTTATAAAGTCGGCGTCTCTTTTACTTCTTTCTATTTCAAAAATATTCATGAGAATCACTAGTGTCTCTTAATAATTGTAAAGAGATACGTTAATTATTTGAATTACAATATTTATTTTCAAAAAATGCTTGTCGCACATTTGAATCAGCTATCTTAGGGACTGAGCCAAATTGCAATAGCTATGAATATTAAGAAATATGTTTTCAATCAAATGACTTCATTCCTTCTAAAACGCTATTTTGAGCGATATGCTAAGAGATTATCTTCTTTTTGAAGCTTTTGCCTATCACATGGTAAACATGGCTCAACAAAAGCGAATTGACAAGGAGTTCGATTTGAACGGAACTTTTTATGCTTTTGATTCAACAGCAATAGACTTGTGCCTGTCATTGTATGATTGAACCCGATTCAGGAGCACAAAGTCTGGTATCAAAGTCCATACCCAGTTGGATAGCAGCATCTTCGAGTAAAATCCTTTTGGGGAAACTCTGAGAATACAGTCAGAATACAAATATATGTGGCTATCATTATTTATTGTTTGGTAGCCATTATTGAGAGTGTATTAAAACTCAATAGGGACATTTATGAAGTAATGAGGACCTTGGTAGTTCTATACTTGTGAAAGACAATATCAAGGATTTATTTAGCTATGCTGAATACGACATTCTTTATAAAAATGACGGTCAGTTGGAATTGGATTTTACATCATAATGAGCCATATTGAGATGTTTTGCATTTTTTTAAGAGACACTAGTGATATTATCTACTAATTTTGAAGCATACGTATGCATCAAGCAATTTTAATATTCCACATCTTTTTCGCCAATGCCTTGATAGCCTTTTCCATGATTTTTTCTTGACCAGATTTGATTCTTGCCCCCAAACCATTTTTGATAAGCATACAATTGGCAAAGGCATTAGCGTCTATTTCAACCTGTTGGTTTGTATTCTTGTCCATACTATCTTCATCGCCCTCGTTTCTGATATAGTGCAGAAATTCATATTCCCATTGATTGATGACAGCAGGAAGTTCGCTTGATTTTCCTCTTTGCTTGAAATCTGCTATCACTTGATGTTGGTAAAGATGACGAGCTTCATGGCTGAGGATGTATCTCAAATCAAACTCGCAATCACTTCGCAAGCATAGTTCTACCCATTCTTCATTAATATACAAGGTGTTTCCACCCCATTCTGCAGAGTTAAATGCAGAAGGGAATCTGCCGTCATCTATGCAAAAACGTAAGGTGTACAAAGAACTGTCAATATGAAGTTCCTTACACGCTTCGTCAAAGTATTTTTGTATGCGTGTTTTAGTTTCTTGATTTATCATAATCTTCTACATAAAAAATTATCTTCCCACAGTGCCATAGTCCGAACCATCGCCGAGAATCTTCTTGAAACTGGGTAAATCATGGGAATCGATATAATTAGGAATTCTTTTCATGAATTATAATGTATTAGCATTCACCCCGTCCAAGAGCTTTGTCTGGTTATGTTTTATTGAAGAGAAAAGCATTTGCTGATAACGATGACAAGAATGTGTATCTCCCCCCATCCTATCATACATTCCGGCTTTTAACAAATCTTCCGCCTTTTTCTGTACATGCTTTCCATACATACCTGCCAGTGACGGCAGATTCAACTGAAACGAAATATGTTCCTCTTTCAAAGTATTATAGTCTTCCTTCTGCATATATTCATACCGTTCCGGATGTGCCAGCAAAGGATAATAACCTTTCTTTTGAATGCGTTGCAGAACGGACAAAAGATCCATCGGAGGGTTGAAGTAGGAGGTCTCCACCAACAAAAAACGTTTTCCTTCTTCCAAAAGAAGCAAATCCTCTTTCTCCAATCGCTCTTCAAAAAGATTATCAAGCATATATTCCGCAGCAAGCTTCAGCTCCACCGCGCCACGGTACTGCTGCAACAGTTCCCGGAACTTACGCTGCAGCGCAAGGGTCTCGTTGGGGATGTCTTCCATGATGTGGGGTGTGAGCCATACTCTACGAATCCCTTGTTGCTCCATTTCCCGCAAAATTTGCAGAGACTCTTCCATAGATTGTACACCGTCGTCTACTCCGGGAAGCAGGTGACTATGGCAATCCACCATACCTTTGAGTAAGCCACTTCGAGAAAGGACTGTTGTTTTATGAAACAACCACATGATTACTTGGACCTGTCATTGTTTCCATAATAAGAACCGCTTCCATAACCATACTGATAGCCGTAACGATAACCATAACGTCCGCCAGAGCCTTCCGTCCCATTGAGGATTACAGACATATTCTTGTATTTCTTTTCTCGATAGATGTTTTCCAACTCCGGAAGCATGCTGCGTTCCAGCAAGCCTGCACGTACCACAAAAACGGTACGGTCGGCCAGTTTCTCTATGATTTGCGTATCGGCCACCAATTCAACTGGCGGGCAGTCTATCAATACAACATCATATTGCTGCTTTAAGGTATGGATTGCTTTCTGTAGACGGTCATCGAACAACAGTTCGGTCGGGTTGGGGGGGATAGTGCCGACGGGGATGAAACTGAATGAAGGGTGCTGCTCGTTCGTAACAATAATATCCGAAAGTTTGTCGATCTGTCCTCCTAAATAATTACTCAAACCAATTTTGGGCGAATGGATATAAGCTGAAGCAGAGGCATGGCGAAGGTCGCCGTCAATAACCAATACTTTTTTATTTTTGATGGCAAGACTTATGGCTATGTTCATGGTCAAGAACGATTTTCCACTGCCCGGATTGAACGAGGTAACTACAATCACATTGGAGGATTGATCTTTGCCAATCATGAATTCCAGATTGGTACGCAAGACACGAAAAGCCTCATTCATAATATCACGGCTTCCTTCTTTAACCACAATGGTATGTGCCTCATATGATTTTACTCTTTTCTTACCACGTATAGACAAAGGAATCTCTCCGATAAAGGGAACACTTAGGCCATCCAAGTCCTTTCTTCCACGAACACGGGTATTCATGTTCTCACGAATGAAGATGATGACTACCGGTATCAATATACCCAAGGCAAAAGCCACCAGGAAAATGTTCTTCTTTACGGGAGCGGTAGGAATCATGCTTCCTCCAGGTTTTGTTATAATACGGGTATTGTAGGCCGTAAATGCCTGAGAAAGCTCGTTCTCCTCACGTTTTTGTAACAGATATAGGTAAAGTGACTCCTTCACCTTTTGTTGGCGTTCCACGCTAAGCAGGTATTTGGACTGCTTCGGGTTGGAGGCAATCTGCGAAGTTGCCTGTCCCCCAATGGCCTCCAAACTTCTGATTTGTGCACGCAAAGCTACCATTTGGTTGTCAATGGAAGTGATCAAAGCGCTTCGCATATCATCCAACGACTTGTCCATTTCCCTGACTAAGGGGTTCTTGGCACTACTGTGAGACACCAAGCTATTGCGCTCCAATAACTTGGTATTATATTCATTCAGTTGTGTGGCAAGGCTTGCATTTTCAATGCCGGAATTGGCAGGGAGTAACTGATGTTTATTGTTTTCATTGGTCAAATAGTTCTTTATGTATCGGGCCATATATGCCTGGTTGTTCAATTCACGAATTGCGGCATTGGCTTCATTGGCTTGAGTCATATACATATTTGCCGCCGCCTGTACATCCGGCAGCAAATGCTCACTTTTGAAAGAAGATATATCATCATCCACATTGCCAAGCTCACCCTCTATCACACCCAAACGCTCATTGATGAACATGGAGGTACTGACCGCTATCTGATTCTTGTCCCTTACCCAGTTCTCATTGTAAACGGATATAAGGGTATTGAGCACATCTTCCGCCCGTTGGGTGGACACATCCTGAAAAGACAACGTGATGATATTGGACTTCTCATCGTTCTGGGATATATTCAAGCGAGCTGAACAGCCAGCTGATGCCGCAGACAAAGACTGGCGGGTTACATAAATTGTGCTTACCGTTTTATCTGAATAAGCAGCCGATGGAATAACGACAATAGGGCCTAGGGGGCTTTGAATACTGTCATTCAAATTGCCTTTCACAAAACCATCATTTTCTATTTCTGTTCCATTCCGTGTAAAAGAGGATAATTCCACTGCACCATCCTTTGCCAGATGCAGTTCGAAAGTTGCGGATTCATTCTCGGAAAGATTAGGAATCACCACCTGGACAGGAAGTTGGTTTCCATACACAGTCTGTTTATGAAAACGTCCGTCTGTCTGATAATTCATTTCCAAATGCAATCGAGACACCACTTCACGCATGATGTCGGGAGACTTCAAAGTTCCCATCTCGTTATAGACATTGGTGTTGGTCGTAAACAGTCCCAGATCGGAAAAAGACTCCATATCCGTAGAAGAAGATTTCCCTTTGGAATCGTCCTTAATCAAAATAGAGGCAGTTCTGACATATACCGATGGGGTTCTCAACAGATAAAAGGTCGCAACCCCCAAACATAAGGCCAATGAAATGGCAAACCAGTGCCATTTGTCGAGACAGAGGTAAAACAAATCCTGTATGGTAATGAAATCCTGCGTATTTTGTACTGTTGATTTATTCTGAATAGTAGCCATTTCTCTTTTTTATTTAGCGATAAGTACAGCGATGGAGGTCAATAAAGAAGCCAGGGAAATCCAGAAAGAGGTGCTGCGCACATTGTTCCCGTTTACGGTAGACTGACGGGCTTTGGTGGCATTAGGCTCCACATATACCACATCATTCTGTTGCAGATAATAGGCAGGTGAAGTATAAAGATGCTCAGCCGAACAGAGATTGACACCATAAACCCGCTGTTTTCCTTCTTCTTTACGTAATACTAATACCTTTTCTCTCTTTCCGTAAATAGTGAGGTCTCCCGCTTGGCTTAAGGCATCCAGGATTGTAAGGTTATCCTTGTCGATACTAAAACGGCCGGGATTGTTCACTTCACCCATTACGGCTACGCTGAGATTCATATATTCCACCGTAACGACAGGGTCTTTAATCAAATCATGCGACTGTAGCTCTTTCTTAATATAGGCAGCCACCTCTTCACGGGTCATACCGGCTATGTGAATTTCTCCCAATACGGGAAAGTCAATGTTCCCTTTGGAATCTACCGTATAACCGGACACACCACGATTAGAACCGGAAGAGCCCTCCATGCCGATCTGTTGAGAAACAATCGGCAAGTTAAACAGGTTGGTCAGGCGCAAATCCTGGCTGTTGACTAAAATAGACAATTTGTCTTTCGGTTGAATCTTAATCTCTACCGGAGCGGTAAGCGCCAATTCGCTTTCGCCCGGACGTAAATCTTGAAAATAAGTGACTTCTTTTGAAGTTGAGCAAGCTCCTAAAAACAGGAGTAATATTGCCCCAATTAAATTTTTGCAAAAATTCATATTGATATAAAACTATAGTTTCGAATGAGCTATATGGATTCTACGGGTTAACCATAGATTACCCAAGATCCATATAAAGATGTCCAGTATTAAAAGCAAGGTTACATTTATATAACGTGAAAGCAGAATATTGCACAGTGTAAAACAGACAGATACCAGTACAATGGCAATCATAACTGTACGCTGTCTCATGCCAACAGCAAGCATTTTGTGATGGATATGGTTCTTATCTGGCAAAAAGGGATTCTTTCCGTTTCGCACACGGTGCAAATAAACCCGTACCACATCAAAACAGGGAATGATAAGCGGTGAATAGGCTAAAAAGAAAGCATTAGGCTGTTGCATAGAGTGATTTACCGGAAACCCGTCAAGCAGTTTCAGACTTAAAATGCAAGTCATCATACCAATCGTCAAGCTGCCGGTATCACCCATGAATATTTTGTTCTTTTTGGCAGGATCTCCAAATACGTTATAATAGAAAAAGGGGACGAGCACTCCAAGTGTCGCAAAAGCGAGCAGGGCATAAATGTATTCACCTATTATAAAAAACACCAAACCATAAAAAAGCATAGCTACTCCACACAATCCGGAAGCCAATCCGTCTATCCCATCTATCAGATTGATGGCATTGATAATAAATACCACGGCGAATAAGGTAATGGGGTATCCAATCCATTCAGGAAGAGCGTGAATAAACAGCAAACCGTGCAGGTTATTGATCCACAGCCCGCCTGCAATGACCAGTAATCCGCAAATAATCTGTATGGCGAACTTGGCACGGTAACGGATACCAATCAGGTCATCAGCCATCCCAACCAGATAAAGCATTATAATGGTACAGAAGCCGAATGCCAACGGGCGGCTTTCACTGCCGATATTACCAAGAAGCTGACCGTACCCCAACAACATATTGAGTCCCAAAGCAAGTGCCACCGAGAAAAAGACAACCGGTTTGAAGGCTATCCCTCCTAAACGGGGTACTACCCCCTGATGGATCTTCCGTTCATCAGGCACATCAAACAGACGCTTACGAAATGATATCAACAAGATTTGTGGAATCAAGACGCCGGCACAAAATACGCTCAAGGCGAATACAAATAAGGAATTGACAACCCAAAAGGCACTGGGATTGTCCATTACATTCGAAACAACAGTCATAAATATCGTATCAGACAAATTGAATATATTCAGGAAGAACCTCCACCGCAACAGCGAGATAACCCTTTAATTCGACAAGCAAGCGTTTTATCTTGCTGCCTCGTATTTTAAGCAAACAGCCCTCATATCCATTGAGAGAGCCTCCGATAATCCGAATTTTACGTCCGCACATCTGAGGGGTTATCTCTTCCGGCAAATAATATTTGGGTGAATCGGAACTGCTGACGGCTTGTATGAATCTGTCCATTTCCAAATCAGACACAGTCATAGGTTCCCGGAACGTATTCCGCAACCAACGGTATTGAAGCGTTTTGGTTCTTTCCACAATGGAGTCCAAATGCCGACGGGAATCATAAACAAAGAGCAAATCTTGAATGACCGGAACTTTCTCACGTACCTTTTTATCCTTTTGCAAAATGATTTGCCACTTCAAGGGGACAAATACCTTTACACCCGCTTCTTGCAATTGTTTGTATGCCGGCTTTTTAGCATTGCACCGTTTCAAATCACGCATGACATACCATTGTGCGTATTCAGTATTTTCCATCGAAATGCTTTAGTTTAGGCAAATATTACCAATCCTGCTTGATCGATCTATTTACTAATAATCAAGCAGTTATATAATACTTTCCAAAAGTAGGAATCTTTTGTTCCTTTAATCATCCCTTGCATCGCTATTCTAGAAGGCAAGTATTCACTTATACTAAAACATACTACTCTTCTTAAGAGAAGTACATCTATATAATGAACTTGAAAGAGTAGCGATAGTCACTTTATCTTCTTAAGAGAAGTACATCTTTTAGTTATAAAGCGATAATAACTTGATAAACAAAGTCATGTTAGAGGATATATGGGGATGATTGTTTTTCATTTTACGCATTATGTTGAAGATTCTCAAAAATAAGTAGTAAAAAAAAGTTCACTTTATGCCTTGATTTTTAGATTTTTTCGTACTTTTGCAAACGAAATATACTTCTCTTAAGAAGATATGTACCTTTTTCGGTATTTATATAGACATCAAAATGAGACTATTCGCCTTGTCTACAATAGATGTGTCTAAAGAGGCAAGATAAATTCGGGTGGTTTGCTCCGAATCATGTCCCAGTGCCTCACTGATAACAGGCAAAGAAACATTTTTACTTTGAGCGATGCTGGCCCAAGCATGGCGCGCAACATAGGTGGTAAGTGGAATACCTAAACCTATTTGTTTGCCAATGTGTTTCAAATTTCTGTTGATACGGTGCGCTTCATTTTGGTATTGATGCCATTCGTCCACACCATTGTTCTGAATAATTGGTAGCAGGTAGGAAGTTTCAGAGGTATTGTATTTATCAATAAGTTCCTGCATTGGCTTTTCCCATTTGATAAACAATTGCTGATCGGTTTTTTTTCTCCGATAGGTCAGGATTCCATTCTGGAGGTCTTTCTTTTTCAGGAATGCCATATCCACAAAGGACATTCCACGTGTATAAAAACTGAACATAAAGATGTCCCTGGCAAAAATGAGAGACTTTTTATTAAGATCTAAATCCCGTATTCTTCGAATCACGCTGAGGGAAACCGCCCGTTTCTTTGTTTTGTCTATGCCGGTATAGACATGCTTGAAGGGATTTCGTTGAACAACAAGCCCTTCACTCACGGCCCGGTTATAAATGGCCCTGAGGTTACGCATATAATACGAACTGGTATTCGGACAGACACCGGTTCCTTTGAGCCAGCTTTCATAGGTTATCATCTGATTGGAATCCAGTTCATCCAATGGGATATCGCCCCGGTGTCCCCGAAACCGCTCAAAACTGTTCAAGGCATTCTGATAGGTGCCGGCTGTGCGTACCTTACCTATCTGCCTCAATTCTACCAGCAGTTCTTTTCCATATAAAAGGAAAGTGCAATTCCCTTCAGGAGCAGTGTAAAGTTCTATTATACGGTCCACAGTGAAAGGAGTGTCTTCCTGATTCAATCGGTTGATGCATTTCTTTATTCGGAAAAGGTCTTTATCAATTTGATTTTTTAATGCGGCAAGATAGCTTTTTCGGCCTTCTCCACTTCCTGCCGAGACATTGATTTCACCGGAAGCAGAAATCCACTCACTTGGAAACAGTTTGTAACCGGTGCGGATATGCCGTACTTTACAATGATGAATTATTTGATAATGAACCGTTCCCTCTTTAAGGATAACGGATGAAGGACTGAATTTTACTTTTACACTAGTCATAAACAATCAATTATTAGTTTAACATATGGAATAAAAACAGGAAGTAATTCAAAAAACTTCAAGCTGTTATGTATATCTCCAGCTAAACTATTCTTGATTGATAAAAGACGCTTTAATTATTTTTATCTAAAGCATTGTATTGAGTAATATGACATAATATGATAAAGTAAAAGACCGCGTTCTGTATATTGCGTGAAGACTTGAAACGGAGTGTCAGAGCCAATGCAAAGAATATCTTGCCATATAGAAAATGGAAAACTCAAAATGGAGAGGCTGTTTCCTGAACTCTTTCCATTCAAGCGAAAGAATTTATAACTGCTGACCTGTCTATATGATTATCGGGTTCACTTTCATCGTGTCCAGGTTCAGGTACAATCCGTTATGCTCGATCACTCCGTTTCGGAACATCTTCCATAGGATGCCGCATCCGAGTTGTGCCAGTGTGGAGTTAATAAACAGGTCCTGTCTTTCCAACGCTTCAGCCAGCGAACAACTCGGGCCGGAATCGGTTTCCTTCACTCTCGTGTATTTCACCATGCGGGTGATGACTTTTAGCGAATTGACGGTTTCATAAAGTTTGGACGTCGGCTGTTTGATTTTCTTCGGTACGGTACCCAGCACGACTTGCCCCGTGGTCTGCGTGTTTCCGAAATCCATCCAGTACAAGGGGGTCTCGTAAGTGCAGTATGTCGGTTGCGGCAAAGCCCTCAACAGATTCCACAAGTCGATCCGTGACTTGATGTTATCGGTACAGGTAATCGTGATATTGGCCAGGTTGTCCCGTCTGGTATCCTTCAATACTGCCGGATAGATGTCCGCTTGCGCCTTCCAGTCATTCCCGAAAAAGTTGTTTATCCGGGTGACGAGGCATTGTGCCTTGTTCTGTCCCAGGTCGGACGGTCCGAAAAGCTGGCGACCGATGTTGGCTTCCGTCACGGTGTCGGGGTCATACAGTGTAACGAACAGTCCCGGGTGTCCGAGTCCCCTCAGAGCTGTGTCAAGACGTGCCAGGCAGGTGAGTACCTGCGACCCGGTTCCTCCCGCTCCGATCAGGTTTACCGTTACCGGATGCTGCGGACTCATCAGGTAACTGTCGGTATAATGTACTCTTTTCATGTCAGTATGTCTTTAAGTTTCATATTGTTCAACGGTTTCAACTCTTTGAGGTCGAATGGTTTGTTCCTGGCCGCTTTCGTTACTAGCACAAGGTTCGACCGGGTCGGATTTCCGTTGCCTCCCAAGTGCGAAAACTCCGTCAGCCAGAATTTCTTTTCCCAGTATTGCAGCAGGCTTTCGTATGTCAGGTCCTTTGGCAAGTCTATATTGGCAGAGCCCAGGCATACGCTGGAGCCGGTCACGTTGAAGAACGGCGCGACATATAGCATCGTATCCTTGCCGGGCATGTCATCCTTGTAAGCATATATCCTCATCCCATGTTCCCCCGCCTCGTAAATCACTCCCGGCAGGTTGTATTCCGCATTTTCTATTTTGAGGTCGGAGCTGAAGAACATCATCCGCTTATGCGGGGGATTGTACCATACATACCGCTCGCGGCCCTTGCGTGAATCGCAATAGATCAGGCTGGACGGTACTTTTCCGTAAGGCGTGCTGCTATGCCTTTCCGAATATCCCTTTACAAGCCCGTTCATGAATTCCAGGGTCACAGGCCTGCCTTCCGCCATATTCCCCCGATCATCTATGTCCCGTATCTCCAAAAAAAAGTTCTTGTTATCCTCCGAGGCGTAGGCAATCAGTGCCGCCTTGGGGATAAGCAGGTTCTTCAAAGTCCTTGTAAGTTCGTTTGTTTCCATCATAGTGTTCAAATTATTATGTTGATGAATTTGTCCGCCCATTTGAAGAAGCGTTCCGGATAGTCATCCATGCGGAACAGCTTTTCCGTTTCGGGAGACAGGTCGAGTGTCGTAACCGGTATGATGTCGTAAGTCTCCCTACTGTGGGAATTGTAACAATCCACGAGGTAATCCGTCACCATATCGTAACTGTCATAGATCACACGTATCTGTTGGTAGAGGTACATGGGGTGGAACTCCGGTTCTTTCTCATAAAAGGGATCGTAGCTGTATTCCATGATGCCACGTTCCGGTGACAGGAATTGCAGCCCCTCCTTCATGGCGGAGACCAGTGACCGTTCGTAGTCGTTCCGGGCTTTATACCTGTCAAGTGCCTTCGGCAGGTTCTTGTAGTAACACTTGCATTCCACCCTTTGGAGCAGCCTCTTTATTCTGCCGTTCTCGTAGGAGCGCAGGAGTCTCAGTCGTTTTTTCCTTTCCTCCGGAGTCTCTTCCGGTACTTCCTCTGAAATCCAGGTCAGGACATATTCCGTGTCGTCCTCATCCAGAACGGTCTGTATTCCGTTTGCCTTCATCAATTCATGGATGAACGTGATGGAGATACGTCTCAATTCCGATCCGAGAGCCTCCACGAACTTCATCGGGAAATAATACAGTGTCAGTTTTCCCCAATGATGGGCTTTCCAGAGCTTGAACAGCAACCGTCCGTCTTGCTCTTCGATATTGACGTTCAGCCCCTCACCGACAAGGGCATCCATCTCCTCGTGCAGCCTTGCGATCCCTTCCCCGAACGTCCGGCCCGGGGTATGTACCGCCTCCTTCTCCATCAGATAGGCATATCTGAAGAAGGAGTCACGCAGGAACCCGTAGTTGTCCCGCGTGATGAGATTGTGCCTTTTCCCGTCGGAATCTTCCACGACAAGACTCGGCAAAGGTTTTGGCTGAAACGTGGTGTTCAGAAAAGAGGAACGGCACCCCTCGGTGCCGTAATCCTTTCTTTCCTGTCCGTACCGTAACGGATATTGCGTACGGTCTGTCCGATGATGAGCCTTGCAAGCCGTTCCACCTGCTGTTCGTCCAATGGTACACATGATTTCTTCTGTTTTTTATTGTCCTTTCCCATTGCTTTTATCCTTTTGTCCCGATGGTAGTTTTGAATTCATACACCGCCTTGTCTTCCTTGATGACCGGCCCGTGCACCGTCGCCGTGGTCAGTTCCGGATAGAAGTTCGAGTAGTAGTTCATGACCATTTCGGGGCTGTCCGACGTGTTCGGGTCATCGAGTGTGACCATCCCGTTGCCTTTCTTGAATGTGAATGAACGTGTCATTCCCTTGATTTCTAATGCCATAATATTAAATGCTTTGATAATGTGAGACATTGGGTTCTAACATAGATTGCGGGAAATCGGGATATTCCTCATAATCTTCCGGGCGGTAGGTAGGGACTTCCTGTCCCCTCTGATAGTACGGATAGAGGTCTTCGGGATTTTGCTCCCGTTCCTGCCGGTATGAAATCTGTTGTTCCGCGTATGCATGCTGTGGAGGGAGCTGGTGGCTCATCGGCCGTTGCCCGGCATATTGCGGCTGTGGGGGAGCCTGATGCGGTGCAGGCCTTTGCGCAGGCTGCTGTGGCGGCCACATTGTCTGCTGCTTGTTAGGAATTTGTCCGCCCGCTGGTCCTGATGCCTGGGATTGCGGCGGACAGTGCGGTGCAGGCTGCGGCTGTTGTGCCGTTGCTGCCGGTGGTTGTGACCGGAGCTGTTGCGGTGCAGGCAGTTCTTCCATCAGCTCGAACAGGCTTCCCCGGTTCATGGCCTTTTTCTGCTGCTCCAGCATCTCGTCAATCTTCTTCTGGTCCTGCGGCTTGGCATAAAGTCGGGCCTGTCCGAGAGCCGTCACTGCATCCTTATGGTTTCCCGCGGCAATCAGTTCCTCAGCTTTCTTGAGATACTTCTCGTACTTCTCCCGTTTCTCTTTCTCCTCTTTCGTCTCCTTGGCCTTTGCATCCTTCGCCACCTTGCTCTCGGAAGCGGCCTTTTCCGTCTGTGCCTCGAACTGCGCCATGTTGGTGATCAGTCCCGTGGCTTTCTGCACCGGCCGGGCGACGGCTTGCAGGAATCCGGTATCCAGTTCCTGCGGAACTCCCTTGAGGGTCAACGGGATAATGTGGTTCTGGGCTTCGTCTTTCAGCCCGTTTGACTTCGGCAGTACGGATACCGCCATTTGTCCGTTCGCTTTACGGATGACGAGTGTCAGGTCGACTCCTTCTGTCATCATCTGGTTGATTGCTGTAAAAAACATAATTATATGGATTAAAGTGTGAATAACCGTATTCTTTCTATCTGTTGAAGAACTCCACCAGCAGCCTGTTCCGGTCAGGATGACTGCTTATCTCCAGTATCGGGTCCAGCAGTGTGGAGATGTGTACGGGTCCGCCCTTTTCCCGTGGAGGGAATTTGACGGTCGGTTCCGGGGTATGGTACTTTCTTCTTGCCGGTATCGGCATTGGTATCTGTACCGGTGCCGTCGGCGGTCTTGAGATGATTGCTTGATTCATAGCTTTATCATTTTAATTGTGGATACTCGGGCTTTGGCAGCCCGTTGAACTACAAGGGCTTTACGGCAGACGCTTCCGGAAAGGCAAGGCTTTCGGGAAAAATACCGCAAGCCCTCCGGGCGAGGATGATTTTTCCGCGAAACCCGAAGGGTCCCGGCCTTGCCGTCCGAAAAGAAGCGTTTGCCAACTTTGCCCTGTAGTTCCCGGTCTGCCAATGGCTGTATATGCCCTCTTTCCTTTCCGTCCCTGTTCCCGTTACCCTTGTCCTCATAAAGTGTGGAATACAAAACAGGGCCGTTCGTGGGGACAGCCCTGTTCTGCAAGGTATTACAGTGGTTTATATGCAGCATTTGTTTCATTTCCCGATATTGTTGCCGGTGGAATCAGAATACCAGGCAACTGAGGATGCAGAAAAGTATCGCCGCCGCTACCAGAAGGCAGGCGATTTTATAGAGGAACCTGAAGAATCCCCTGAAACAGACGATGGCGACTGCCGTCCATACCGGCGAAATTCCTCTTGAATAGAGATAACTGAACACTATGAAGGCTGCGGCGGCCAGTGCCATTCTTTTTATCCATTTGCCGGTTCTCGGTTTTTCGATACATTCCTTTGCTTTCATGATCATTTGCTATTAAAAGGTGAAACATGCCATTTCCAATTTCAGGGGCCAGTATGCGGACCGCCTCCACAGGCAAGGTTTTCGGGGAAAATACCGGAGCATGGCGAGGATGATTTTCCCCGAAACCTGCAAGGCCCGACCTTGCAGGTGGCAACGGGCGGTTCCGCTACCTTTGCCCCGGAATTGGGATGACGGTATCATTTACCTTTCCCGCCCTTGGATTTTGGGAAAGAAAGTTTCAGGTTAAAACTTTCGTCAAAGATGACCGTCGCGTCGAAAGGCACCCCTTTCTTGCCCTTGAAGCCCTTGATCAGCCGGGTGGAGCCGGAAGAGAAAAGCTGTTCGAGATGCTGGTCCGTCAGTTCCTTGTTCAGAAAACGGCGGAACACCAGCAGTCCGCATCCTTCACGGTCGCATTTTGCGACTTTGGACTTCACCACCACGTTGCCGGTCTTGCACTTGGGGCAGGCAAGGACGCATGATGACGGCTCCGGAAATTTGAGACGCAGTATCTCGCCGGTAACTTTTCCCGTGTATTCCCTGATGGAGAGCATGAAGCTTTCCGGATCGAGGGTACGCCACTCTATCTGTTCCAGCGCCTTTTCCCATATGCCGGTCAGCTCCGCGTCAGCCACCATCATGTCCTTTACCGATTCATAGAGGTAAAGCCCCTTTTCCGTCGGACGGATGTTCTTGCCGGAACGCTCGATGTAGTCCCGTTTGAGCAGGGTCGTGATGATGGCGGCACGGGTGGCAGGCGTACCGATACCCGTATCCTTCACCGCTTCGCGTGCCTGTCCGTTAGTGATTTCCTTGCCGCAGTTCTCCATGGCCGTGAGCAGGGTGGCTTCCGTATAGAGAGGTTTGGGCAATGTTTTTTTCTGTGACAGTCCATGTCCCATGACCGGTATTTCCTCACCCTCTGTAAAAGATGCTGTGCCTTCGTCTCTTTCCGGCTCGTCCTTTTCCCGGTCCTCCTTTCGGGAGAACACCGCCCGCCAGCCCGGATTGGCGATGACAGTGGAACGGGAGCGGAAGTCCAGTCCCCCGCATACGCACTCCATGAGCAGCAGTTCTTTCTCGCAAGGGGGAGAGAAGGCTTCCAGCATTCTGCCGGCTATCAGAGTATAAACCGTGGATTCCGCCTCGGACAATCCCTCAGGGACGATACCGGTGATAATCAGCGCATGGTGGTCGGTCACTTTTGCGGCATCCACGCTTCGTGTATTCAGGGCGGAAAGGTCTAAGCTCCTTCTGTACTCACGGAACTCCGGCATGGCTGTTATCTTTTCCAACAATACCGGAATGTGCGCCATGACATCCTGCGGAATATACCTGCTGCCTGTCCTCGGATATGAAACCAGTTTTTTCTCGTACAGGGACTGTGTGATGGCAAGGGTCTTGTCCACCGGAAGATCGTAATGAATATTACAGTCCTTCTGGAGGGCTGTCAAATCGTACAGGAGCGGAGCCTGCTGGAATACCTTCCCTCGCTTCACTTTAGTGATTGTTACCACCGATCTGGGGGTAATACTCTTGTATGCCGCTTCCGCCATATTCTTGTCCTTGAACTCCTTCGTGTGGATGAACTGCCGGTGCCCGTTGTCCCTTTTCAGCACTATATGCAACTGCCAGTATGGTGTGGAGACGAAGTTACGGTTCTCCTTGAAGCGTGCGCATATCATGGCAAGGGTCGGTGTCTGTACCCGTCCGATGGAGTTGTTCACCGAACCGGAGGCTGCCGCCAATGCGCGGCTGGCATTCATGCCCACCAGCCAATCCGCCTTCGCCCTGCTGTCCGCGGCTGCATACAGGCTGTCATATCCAGTTCCTTCCTTGAGGCTTGCCATTCCCTCACGGATGGCCTCGTCGGTAAGCGAGGAGATCCACAACCGTTTGAACGGCTTGGTACAGCCCAAATAAGAATATATCCACCGGAAGATGAGTTCCCCCTCACGTCCGGCATCGGTCGCCACGATGATGCTCTCGCATCCGGTGAGCACTTCGCTGATGACCTTGAGCTGCCTGCCGGCTGCGATGTCCGTCACCATCCCCCTGTCAGTGCGTACCTGCCGCACGACAAGACGGAACGGATCGGGAATCATCGGAAGGTCTTCGGCGGCGGTTCTCGTGTAGCCGTATGCATCCGGTAAGGCCAGTGACACCAGATGTCCCAGTGCCCATGTCACCATGTAACCGTTTCCCACTATGTAGCCGTCCTTTTTTTCTGTAGCCCCGACCACACGGGCTATGTCCTGACCGACACTCGGTTTTTCTGCTATGATTGCTATCATGATTCGGATAAAGTCAAGCCGTTTCCCGCTTGCCGGTGTGTGGTGGAACGGAAAACGGCGGTTATACATTCAGTTTACATATTATATATAAGGAGGGGCTACTGTTGTCCGATGGGTTTGATGCCGAGGATTTCGAGCAGCGGTCCGCCGTCCTTGCGCACCAGCTGTAGCGTGGCGTCCATCACCACGTCCACACCAAGCAGCACCAGGCTGAGCCGTATCACATTCGTTTTCTCCCCCTTGAGCAACGTGTCGAGTTCTCCCGACATTTCCAGCTCGTCTTTCAATATGCCGATACCTGCCAGTTCCTCCCAGTTTACGTCCTCTACCTTGAAAGGCGTGTTGTTTTCCTTGTTCATTTCCATATTTCTTTTCTTTTAGGATTCCACATTCATTTGATTCATGCATCATGCTATACTTGCGCCTTTGGATTTCCGGCTGCCCTGTTCCTGTCTCTGTGTTTCAGCCACGACATTTCGTTGCGAGGCGTCACGCTTGCGGTCGGGGTTCTCGTTGTAGAAGTCCAGCCTGCCCTGGTTGAAGTTCGCCTTGACATACTGGGAGATGGTCTTGCCGTCATATCCCTTGATACCCTCCACCAAAACAGCCTTGCCACTCTGCAGGTCGGAACGCTGCTTGCGGGTAAGCTCCACATCCCACACCTTATCCGGAATCTTGAATTCCGCACGCTGCTCGAAACCGTCCGGAGTGCGTGAATAACTGAGCCGTCCGGTTTCCAGGTCCGCCTTGATGAACGAGGAGAACTCCTCGCCCTTGCGGTTCACCATGTCATTGAGGAAGATGGTCCTGCCCTCCCGTAGTTGTTGCTGCTCCTCGGCGGTGATTTTCACGCCATTGATCTCGTTCGGGATATAAATTTCCCGTGCGCCCTCCGGGGAGTCGGGATTGTAGCGGGTATAGGCGGGCCTGCCCGTCACCTCGTCCAGCTTGACATAGGAGGAGAATCTCTCCCCGTCCTTACGCTCCATTCCCTCCACGAAAATGGCCTTTCCGGCATTCAGGTCTTCAACCTGCTGTTTGGTCAGTTCCACGCCACCCAATGACTGGCGGTTGAAGAGCTTGTCGTTATCGAAGATATATTCGATGCCCCTGCGCTCGGCGTTGATCTGGATGTGGGCGTCGAACTCCTTTCCGTTGTTGGAAATCATACCCTCGATGAACACCTTCTTGCCTTCGCGCAGGTCGTTCTGCTCCTGCTCGGTAAGCTTTACGCCTTTAATCTCCTTCGGGATGAAGACATTTTCCGCACGCATGGCGACCACCTCATTGGTGAGCTTGTCAATGCTGACAAAAGAGGGGATGTATTCACCGCCCCGTCCTTTCAGTTCCACGACACGTCCCATATTGCCTGTTTCAAGCAGGTTCTTCTTGTCCTCCTCGGAGAAGATATGCCCGAAGTACGGGCGGTCGAGTTCGGGTTTCTGCCGGATACCGTGGATGCCCAGCACGATGGGACCTCCCACGGACTGCTGGAGTGACAGCCGTGCGTCGGTACGCAATACGGCAGAACCGAAATTCATGCTGATGGGCACGACCTGGTTGGTCTTGTAGCCCCTGAGCATCTGGTCAAGGAGTCCGCGTTCCTGAAGATACTCGCGGGACAGCCCGTATTTCTTCAGTTCCTCCCAGTTGATCATGGATTCATTGTAGCGGTATTTCGGCTGCTGCGCGGTTTCCGGAGCGGCCTGTTGCTGTGTCTCAGTTTTTTTTGCCATTTCTTCTTGATTTTGATGGTTTATACTTTGGTTTTCTTTGGAGCGGGGAACAATCTCGTATTTCTTTAGAAATTCCTCCACCGCGTCTGATTTTCTGCCTGCGGCAAGATCCTCAATTGCCTGTCTGACTTCCGGGTTGTCCAGCGCATTCTCCTTGACGGAAAGGATGCCGAAACGAGTCGGGTCTTTCAACTGGCTCCAAAAGTTCTTCAGAAAATTCTCGAACATGCTGGCATATCGGTCAATTTTCAGGAAAGAGTTCCGGTGTTTTTTGTCTGCCGGAACCGTCTTGTACCTGCCGTTCTTGTCGATGTCGGATATTGCCTGTAGAAGCAGTTCCATCTTGTCGAGGATAAACACGATGTCGCTCAGCTGGGCGTTCTCGGTGACTTGCGTTTTTGGGGGTTCGTCCCTTACATTTTTCTTTGCCATAACTGTAATTTTTAGGGTTTATAACTGTTGTTGTCACCGCAAATATATAGTCACAAATTTGATAAATCACTATGTCTCAATGCGTTGTACTATCTGTTTCATCGGATGTCATCACGTTTCACCGCAGAGGGAGAAAACGCAAGGCGGAAAAACGGAAGAATCAAGGATAAAAGTGTGAGAAACGTACCGGGTCCGATAAAAGAAGAGAGAGAAATACGCGAAGGGAAAGCCAAAAACAAAAAAGGCGGAACGGGAAAATGGGAAAGGGTGGAAAAGCCGCAAACGACACGAAGCCGATAAAGAGAAACTGTATTATGCAGAGTGGAGAGCGAGCTGTCTTTAGTCCCCGCTTCCTTCTGTTACTCCATAGGACTGGATGAGAATTTACGTGCGGTTGATGTTGACAGCATAATCCATTAGGACATCAGGTGTCGGCAAAATACCGCCGCCGGATTGTATCTTGGTTTTGTCCTATGCGTCGTAGGTCGCTTCGCTTGCTAAGTCCCGGAACGTTTCTCCAACTCGGACGGCGATACCGGAACGTTTTTTCGGGTGAAAAATTACCGAAGGGAATTTTTTGCCCGAAAACCGCAGGCCTGAACGTAGAAGGTATCGTCCCTCCGAGTTATCTTCTTAAAGGGACTTGACAAGTGAAGCGTGGCTTATGATGGATTTTTATAGAGGAATATGGAAAAATGTACCTTTAGCCCAAGAAAATTGCAATCATTTCGCAGAAGTAATCAGAAAATGATTACTCTTGCAGAACGATAATACATGAAAAAATGTTTTTGTTCACTCATCTATGGATGTTCATTTTTAATGAATGCGAGCAAATAATGAACATGGATTCGCTTATATCCGCCTTCTATTGGAGAAAATTGGTCTTTTACCCATTTTTCTCCAATAGAATAACCGTAATACTGATAATTTTCACTACTTTTGCAACATGATTATACCAAGGGATAAATATTTGCAAGAGCTAAGAAGTGTAATGCACAACGGAATGATTAAGATTATTACCGGTGTACGCCGTTGTGGAAAATCTTATCTTCTATTTGAATTATTCAAACAATCATTACTTGAAAACGGTGTGAATGAAGAGCACATTATTCAAGTTGATTTGGAAGACCGACGTAATAAACACCTCAGAGAGCCGGACAGATTATTGGATCACATCGATGGACATATCACAGATAACGATATGTATTACATACTATTGGATGAAATACAACTTGTTCCTGAGTTTGAAGATGTACTCAACAGCTATCTGAAAATTAAAAATACAGACGTATATGTGACAGGAAGCAATAGCCGAATGTTGTCCAGTGATGTAAAAACAGAATTTCGTGGTCGAGGGTATGAAATCAGAGTCCATCCACTGAGTTTTTCGGAATTTCTCAAGGCAGGACAGTACACAAATGAACTTTCTGCCCTACAGGATTATATGATTTATGGAGGAATGCCACAAGTCGTATCTTTTTCAAAGAAAACAGAAAAAGAAAATTATCTAAAATCCTTGTTTCAAGGAACTTATATACGCGATATAAAAGAGCGTTACAATATTAGAAACGATGATGATTTGAGTGAACTTATAGATATTATTGCTTCCAACATAGGCTGCCTGACCAATCCGACAAACCTTGAAAATACATTCAAGTCCGTAAAAGGTCATAGTATTTCAGATACAACCATACAGAGTTATCTTGGAATGTTACAAGATGCCTTTATGTTGGAAAAAGCCATTCGATATGACATCAAAGGAAAGCATTACATCAACACGCCTTCAAAATATTATTTTGAAGATGTCGGACTACGTAATGCCCGTCTGAATTACCGTCAAATTGATGGGGGGCATCTTATGGAAAATATCATATATAACGAACTGCGTATCAGAGGGTATTCGATTGATGTAGGGCAAGTGGAAGTGAGAATAACAAATGATGATGGAAAGAAAATGCGAAAACTACTGGAAGTTGATTTCATTTGCAATAGTGGGGATAAACGTGTGTACATACAATCAGCACTTGATATGCCCACTCAAGAAAAAATTGACCAGGAAACCAATTCCCTTCGTCATATCAAAGATGGATTCCCTAAAATAGTCATTGTGGGAGGTTTGACCCCTTCTCATGTGAATACAGATGGCATATCAATCATTAATATAATAGATTTCCTTAAAGATACAGAAGGAAATCTATTATGAATCCACCATAATATGTAGCATAATAGTGTGTAAAAATAGTAAGGGCAATGTGCATAATGCACCCAAAATATAAATCCACCCCTGCTACAAATAGCTGTAACAGGGGTGGTTTTATCAGAAAGGGAGTTTTGACTTTACCTGCACCGTTTTTCACGCAATTGCAGATTAACTTGTGGTATAAAAATTTTATGTATGTATGCTCCAGCCGTGAAATGGTTCCATCATTACGGCAAAAGACTCATCCGGTCTGCCGTGATAGAGCAATCCACCCACAATGCCGTTTCTTCCATCCGGTGTCCTTTCCGCAAATCCGAATGAATACGGAGCGAAATCGTAATACAGTTCAATTTCATACCTGCCGCCAGAGTTCTTCTCCCATTGTTTGAGGCGTTCAATGCAATTCTGAAAGGTTGTGTCACCAATACTTTTGGCGTATTCCGCCACCTTGTCGTAGTGTTCCTGACATTTGATTTTCATATCCGGTAATTTTAAGTTGTTTGTAGCAATTCTTCGTATATTCCGAAATCGAGGCATCCGGCAACAGTAAAATCCTCCCCACCTTTGTCCGTCAATGATTTCAAGTCTTCCAGACTATTGCAGTAGAAGAATATCTCATCATCCTTTTCCGTGTCGGAATCCATAGCCAAAGCGATCCTTACTTCTACTGTTTCCAGTGTGTCACACCATCTGATGACACAGTCCGCATAATGAGGTTCACATCCTTGCTCACTGTAGAACTTCAGATAAAGACCTCCTATTTCCAGTCTGACTTCATCGGGCTTTTTCCATGTACTGTCATCCACGATTTCAAAGCCTATTCCTTCAACCAACAGGCACGTGCCATTGTCATTGACCATCATGGTGCGCTTGCCGATATGTTTTTCTCGTATTTCCGCCCAATCCGGCAAGTCCCAACGTTCTACAATCCAGATTCCACGGTAATTTTCCGGGATGGCATTGTATTCACTCAATATTATCTTTTTCATTTCAAATCGGTTTATGCTGTTATAAAAGTCACTTCATACGTTTTACATGGTTTCCCAAAGGCCGGGTAAGCATCAAACTCTCTGTATGCTTCCCAATCCACCGACATGGTATATCCGTTCGGAAAATTTTCACCGATGAATCGGGTTATCAGATCCTTGTCTTCATCGGTAAGGAACAATTCTTCTTCAATGCCGTACTCCAATGCAAAAATCGCCCATTCGGGAATGTTGTTCCAAACGAGCGGCGTATTATTGTTTTCCTTCATACTTTCAAGTTTATTGCGGTGATACCAGCAGTCTTTGGATGATGCCGTCAAGTTCCGTTTCCCATTTGTCCGTACCGTCAAGGAGAGACGGGTAAGTCAATTGTTGCCATTGCCGGTAGTCGAAGAGTTTCATCCGGAGCGGATAATAATCAAAAAGTTTCCGTCCTTCGGAGAATATTCTCAGGTGATTGACACCTACTTCCATCAGTTTCAGACCGTAATGGTCGATAATCTCATGGAATCTATTCATCGGTGTGAAATTGCTTCTTTTCCCCATAATTCATTTGTCATTATAATTCGTTCAACAATACATTTTATACAAATCGGTATCTGACAGCGTACACAACTCTTCATCCGTACAGTAACCGTCAATCTCTTCGCTGGCTTCCATTGCCTCATATATACCGTTACGCATATCGTTTGCCAGTTCATTCCGCAGGCTCTCCACTGACACCCTGAATATATGGTTGCCGGCATCTATTTCCCTGACGGGATAGACACATCCTTTCCAATGGATTTGCCCGATGACGATTGCTTCATTCGCATTTTCAGCCATCCAGTCCAGGTATTCTTTAATGATGTCCCCATGACAAGGATCCGGTTTGCAGAAACATCCCAATGTCTTGCCCTGCAAATTCCCGATCCGCTTGCGGAACTCTTTATCCGTACTCAGGCGATGATAAAAGTATTTCCTGTATCGGCCAAGCGTACTGCCTTTTGCCATCGTTGCTTCCAGTCTGAACGGATTCCCGAAATAACCGTCCTTGCCATATCCAGCCCTGCCAATGTACACGTCACAGGTTTCCTTGCGGATATTGACCACTCTTGTTCTGCCCATAGCCATATTTCTTTTATTCAGTTAAACATTCACCGGCTCGTGAGCCGATATTTTATTTCTTGCCTGCATCACTGTCCCGTGCCGGATTGTGCAAGGCTTTCCGGAAAAATACCGCAAGCGGAGCGCGGAAGATTTTTGCGGAAACCCGTAAGGGCTTGGCCTTGCTCAATCCAGGCGGGCACGGGACTACCTTTGCAGGCTGAAATAAAAAAGCGGACTAACTCGCCTGTTCCTGTCGCTGGCTGTTGGCCACCACATTGCGCTGCGAGGCATCACGCTTGCGGTCAGGATTCTCGTTGTAGAAGTCCAGACGCCCCTGGTTGAAGTTCGCCTTGACGTACTGCGAGATGGTCTTCCCGTCATATCCCTTGATGCCTTCCACCAGCACGGCCTTTCCGCTCTGCAGGTCCGCACGCTGCTGTCTGGTCAGTTCCACGTCCCATACCTTGGGTGGAATCTTGAAATCCTCGCGCTGCTCGAAGCCGTCCGGCGTACGGGAGTAGCTCAGGCGTCCCGTTTCCAGGTCGGCCTTGATGAAGGAGGAGAATTCCTCTCCCTTGCGGTTCACCATGTCATTGAGGAAAATCACCTTGCCGTCACGGAGCTGCTGCTGTTCCTCCGCCGTAATCTTCACCCCGTTGATTTCGTTGGGAATATAGATTTCGCGTGCGCCTTCCGGAGAGTCCGGATTATAGCGGGTGTAGGACGGGCGGCCTGTCGCCTCGTCCAACTTCACGTAGGAGGAGAACACCTCGCCGTCCTTGCGCTGCATTCCCTCCACGAAGATGGCTTTTCCAGCGTTCAGGTCCTCAATCTGTTTCTGTGTCAGTTCCACGCCCCCGAGTGTCTGGCGGTTGAAGAGCTTGTCGTTCTCGAAAATGAACTCGACACCCCTGCGTTCGGCATTCACCTGAATGAAGGCGTTGAACTCGTTGCCGGATTTGGCGATCATGCCCTCTACATAGACCTTCTTGCCTTCACGCAGGTCATTCTGCTCCTGCTCTGTCAGTTCCACTCCCTTGATTTCCCTCGGGATGAAAGCATTCTCCGCTTTCATGGCGACCACCTCGTTGGTCAGCTTGTCGATGCTGATGAAGGATGGGATATATTCCCCGTTGCGTCCTTTCAGTTCCACGACACGCCCCATGTTGCCCGTTTCGAGCAGGTTCTTCTTGTCCTCGTCGGAGAAGATGTGTCCGAAGTACGGTCGGTCAAGGTCGGGTTTCTGCCGGATACCGTGGATGCCGAGCACCACTTCGCCCGCCATGGACTGCTGGAAGGACAGACGTGCGTCCGTTCTCAGTACGGCCGAGCCGAAGTTCATGCTTATGGGCACGACCTGGTTGGTCTTGTAGCCCTTGAGCATCTGTTCGAGCAGTCCGCGTTCCTGGAGGTATTCACGGGAGATTCCGAAATTCTTGAGCTGTTCCCAGTTGATCATGGACTCGTTGTAACGGTACTGGGGGGACTGGTTCTGCGGCTGGCTGTCAGCTGCGGCAGCCTGCTGCTGGGTTTCATTTTTCTTTGCCATTTCTTCTTGGTTTTTGGGGTTGATACTTTGGTTTTCCTTGTTGCGCGGAACAATCTCGTACTGCTTGAGAAATTCCTCCACGGCTTTTGTCTTTTTTCCTGCGGCGATGTCCTCGATGGCCTGCTGTACGGCAGGGTCGTCCAGCCTGTCTTCCTTGACGGAGAGGATTCCGAAGCGTGTCGGGTCTTTCAGCTGGCTCCAGAAGTTCTTGATGAAGTTCTCGAAGGCGTCTGCATAGCGGTCAATCTTCAGGAAGGAGTTCCGGTTCTGCCTGTCGGCGGCTACCGTGTTGAATTTTCCGTCCTGTCCGATTTGCGACACCGCTTCCAGAATCAGTTCCATCTTGTCAAGGATGAACACGATGTCACTCATCTGCTCGTTTTCGGAGACCTGCGGTTTCGGGGGTTCTTCCCTTGCATTTTTCTTTGCCATAATTTTTGATTTTTAGTGTTGATAACTCATGTTGTCACCGCAAATATATAGGAGAAAAATTGATAAATAATTGATTTGCAATATGTTAGGATACGCATTACACCATGTGTCATCACATTACACCGCAGGCCGGAGAAAACGGAGCGAAAAAGCGTGGGAAAACGGCAGGAAAAGGAGAAAAAACAAGGGACGAGAAAGAAAAGGGAAAAGACGGGAACAGGCTGGAAAGACAAGGGCATGGCGGTACGCACTGCCGAACGGAAGAAAAGGAAAAACTGTAATTATGCGACGACGAACCGGGAGGAAAAGGGGCGATGTATGAGGTAACGATCGAGCAGTCGGGAGATTTCCGCAGCTTCATTAAGTCGGTCGTGGTAGTCGCCAACGGTACGCGGTTGAAAGACGGGGCGACGGGGGAAAGCCTCGCAAGCCCGTTGATTCTAAGCGATGAAGAACTGGCCGTCGAAAAGGTGACGTTAACCACGACGGGAAAGGCGATCGAGTTCGCCGTTTCCGGTAGTGTCGTGGACGGGGAGGACGGTGTCGTGAACGAGCCGATGCAGTGGGTTGTGACCGTTTACAAGAACGGAAAGGAGATCGAGAAAAAGAGCCTTTCTTTCCGGGACGGGAAGGAGATCGGTATGGATGATCTTAATCTGTATTATAATTGACGTGACGGCCTGAATGTCCCCCGGATGAATGTTCGGGGGATTTTTTTTCTTTTGGGCGTTCCCGTGGGACGGTCGGGCTTTACGTTTCAAGTCCTCGCCTAAAGGCTGTGGGCTTTACTCTGCAATCCCTAACGCATGGCTGAAAAGTCCTCTTGCCGGTGTTCTTCTTCATACAGCCTCATGCGTTCTTGTAATGCTTCTTTTAAATTGTCGCTTTTTTTCAGTCCGAGTTTGGCACGTATGTTCGCTCGTTGGCTGGTTATGTTTCCGCTACTCCGATGTAATAATTCGCATATTTGGCTGACGGTCTTGTCTTGCAGTATTAAACGGCAGATGTTTAATTCGGACGGGGATAAATAGGGATATATTCTCCTGATCGTATCAAGTTTACTTTTTTCCTTTTTCTGGTGTGCGGCAAGGGCTGTAAAAAGATTTTCTTTGGATTGTTCCCCTATTATGCTTAACAGGGAGTTTGTCTTTTCTTCCGGGTTATTCTCGCTTAACAACTCGGCGAACGCGAATAGTTCTTCCTTTTTCATTTGGAGACGTTTCAAAAGCATTTCCTCTTCCTCTTTTAGCAAGTTGCTACTTTTTAGCAAGCTGCTGATATTACTGTGTAAGGATCTTCCTAATAAGGGGATCATGGTGTATATGATGATGATCAAAGGCAGATAACTGTATAGGAACGGTTCGTCGGTGATAAGTGTGCAGATTGTATAGGAAGCTATGGTAAGGGAGGACAATAGGATGGAGATATTACTCATATAGGCACAGATGGAAAGCATGGTAAATAAGAGAGAGATAGTAATGTTACTCATTATCAATGCTCTTTGATAACTATATTCATATTCGCTACATATTGAGCAATAAATTATTTCGATAAAAATCTCGATATGTATGGCTATCAGTATAATGGAAAAGGTCGTGGTCAGATTTACTCTCTTTTTAAAATAAGCGAGAGTGCACATAATGATAAACAGGAATAATACGCTGTTAATATAATAAAACTGTTCATTGGGAAATGGAACTGAATATATGTATATGGGTGCGCATAAGACCAGCATGAGCAGGGATAGATGAAAGACTCGTTTTTGTTGATACGTTATTATCATTTCTCTTTCTTTTTTGTCGTAAGTTTGAGTTTTTATTGAACTTAGAAAAGAGGCGGCTTTTGTGCTGATTTTCATGTGTTTTATTGTTTTAAGTGTTATTAAGTATAATGTTTCCTGCAAAAATAACTGTTTTTTTTTTTTTTGTATGTTTAAGTACTTTTCTTTATGATGTTAAGTGTTTTTAATTGTTGTGTGGTTGTCTTTTTAAGTATTTATAAGTTTAAAATGCTTGTTTTTTGCTTTGGAGGTTGGTTTATAGGTGCGTATCTTTAGCGGTTGAAATTCAGGGGGGTGTAAAAGCCTGGGTTTGGATTGTCATATTAACAAATGATTAAATGACGAAAAGATGTTTTTTTATATTAAATGTGTATTGTTCGTGCTCGTGTTGAGTATAAGCGGAGAAATATCCGCTCAGGAGAAGCGTGATTCGGTAAGGATCTATTTTCATCAAGGAAAGGTAAATATAGATACATGTTTACTTGACAATGGGAACGAGATGGAGCGGTTTGCTAAAATCTGTTCCGCATTGAACGACTCCGTCCGTCTTATCAGGAAAATTCAAATAATAGGAGGAGCTTCCCCGGAAGGAGGGGGGCTGTTGAATGGAAGGCTGTCTGAAAAACGAGCAGAGGTTTTGTGGCGGTATATATCACCTTATATAAAGATTCCGGTATTGGAGAGGGATTTTCATTTTTCGGGAAGCGACTGGAACGGACTTATAACGATGGTGAGAGCGGATGTGAATGTTCCGGAGAGGGAGGATGTCCTTCGTTTGTTGGAGAAGATCGTACGTTTGGAAAACCAGGATAGCCCTTATTGGGGGGGAGAACTGAAAAGACTGAAAGGGGGGAGGCCATACTCATATTTGTATAAATTCCATTTTCCGAAACTTCGTTCGTCGATGGTGAAAATATGCTATGATAGTGATCCGATAAATCCCGTCAGAGATACGGTATATATACATACACGTGATACGTTGTGCATCCGTGATACCGTTACCGTCATAGCTCCGGTAAAGAAACGGCCGTTTTGCATGGCGGTGAAAACAAACTTGCTTTATGACGCTGTTTTGATACCTGACATCGGGGTTGAGTTCTGTTTGGGGAAGAACTGGTCTGTGGCCGGGAATTGGATGTATGCCTGGTGGAAAAGTGATCGGAAGCATAATTATTGGCGTATCTATGGGGGAGATGTGGAGTTGCGCCGCTGGTTCGGTCGGAGAGCGGTGGAAAAACCGTTTTCCGGGCATCATGTCGGATTGTACGGGCAGATCGTCACCTATGATTTCGAATTGGGTGGGAAAGGTTACTTGGGGGATAAATGGAGTTACGGGGGAGGCGTGGCTTACGGCTACTCGTTACCTGTGGGACATCGGTTCAATGTGGATTTCACGTTGGGAATCGGCTACCTTGGAGGATCGTACAAGGAGTACATCCCTTTGGACGGTCACTATGTATGGCAGACCACTAAAAACCGCCGCTGGTTCGGCCCGACCAAGGCGGGTATCTCTTTGGTGTGGTTGATCGGGCGGGGGAATTATAGCCGGAAGAAAGGAGGCAGGCAGTGATACGGATACGCTTTAGTCTGGTGTTCATATTTTTATGGATAGGACTGACGGCTTGTGAGCATAAGGATTTATGTTACGATCATCCGCACTTTGCCACGGTGCGGGTAATATTCGACTGGACCAAGATTTCCAATCATGACAAGCCTGAAGGCATGAGGGTCGTATTTTATCCGACCGACGATGAAAGCAACACGTGGATATTTGATTTCCCCGGAGGAGAGGATGGGGAAGTGGAGCTCCCCGAGAATGATTACCGGGTAATTTGCTTCAACTACGATACCGACGGGATGGTTTGGAAAGAAAACGGCAGTTACACGCTTTTTACTGCCGATACGCGTGATGTTCGGTCGCCGGATAACCGGACAATGGCTGTCACCCCACCCTGGCTGTGTGGCGACCATATAGACAGAGTTATCCTCAAGGACATTCCGGGAGGAAGCGCGGAGATAGTACGGCTAACTCCCGTAAACATGGTATGTCACTACACGTATGAGGTGAACGGTCTTCGGGGACTGGATAGGGTGGCGGATTTGCGGGCCGCTCTTTCCGGCATGTCCGGCTCGCTTAACATGTCCGGCGACAGTTTGCCCGCCGGTCTTTCGGAGAGCCTGCTCTTTGATGGAATGGTTTCACGGAATCAGATTATAGGCGGATTCTATACGTTTGGACATTCCGCACTTGAAGGAGAGCCCAATGTTTTCCGGCTGTATCTCAAGAACCGTTCCGGCAGCATGTCTGTATTGGAACAGGACGTGAGCGACCAAGTGCATGATGTCCCGGTAGCGGGGCATGTCGGTGATGTGCATCTGGTGTTGAATTTTGATTATGAGGTACCATCCGAGCCGGGAAGTGACGGTGCGGGATTTGATGTGGACGTTGATGATTGGGATGATGTGAATATGGATATAGTGTTGTAATACGAGTTTGTTAATTATATGTATCAATTTAAATTGTTTTTATTTATGAAAAAAAGTACAGTAATGCTTTGGGCAATCTTTGGAGCTCTACTCATGGGTTGCTCAGACGAGGAGATTGCGAATGTGGAAACCTCCTCACGGAATGCGATTGGTTTTAACGTGTTAAGTAATGCGGCGGAAACGAGGGCTACCCCTACTACCAACACCAACTTGAAGAACACCGATTTCGACGTGTTCGCTTTTACGGCGGATGGTACTGCCTTCATGGGAAAGGTCGACACGGATTTTGAACATGACGGAGTGAAGATCGTGTACAAAGATGGTAAGTGGGATTATGACGATGCGAACGACCTTCGTTATTGGCCTACCGAGGCTTTGGACTTTTACGCGTTCAATCCCGGAACGGTTAGTGAAGACATGATGGTGTTTTATAGTTGGGAAGCCACCAAGGATGTCCAAAAGATAAGTTATACCTGCATGGATGAGTATGGAAGCGGTACTACTCATGCAAACTACGACGTGATGTATGCCATGGCCAAAGGCCAGACAAAAGACATGAACAACGGAATAGTGAAATTTAATTTCAAACATATTCTGTCACAGGTCGTATTCAAAGCAAAGACCCAATACGATAACATGCAGGTGGACATCGACGTGATCAAGATTCATAATTTCAAATTTGCCGGCGCCTTCACATTGCCTGCGGCAGCCGATGGAACGGGAAGTTGGAGTTCGTCTGATTTAGCATTTCCACACGCATTTACCGTAGTGAAAAACGCAAACATCACGGTCAATAGCAATACCGAAGCTACCGATATTACCACAAATACTCCTATGCTGAATATACCACAGGAGCTGACTGCTTGGAAAGTTTCCGAAACAGCCACCAAAAGCAAGTTGGAGGCCGATAATGCGAAGCAATGTTATCTGGAGATCGCCTGCAAAATCCGGCAGTCCGGAGCTTATCTGTTGGGTTCAGCAAGCGAATACAAAACAATTTATGTTCCGTTCGGAGATACATGGGAACAGGGCAAGCGCTATATCTACACGTTGATTTTCGGTGGTGGTTATGATGATCAGGGAGAGGCTGTGTTGAATCCGATCCAGTTTAATGCAGAGACAACAGAATGGGTTGATGCAAATAGCAACGTAAACGTTAAACCTTAAACAAAAAGTTTATCAATATCGTACCCGTTGGCAGGTTAAACATACGCAAGATTAATCCCGCCAACGGGTTCTTTATAGGGAATCGCATTTTCAATATACTTTTTGATGTGTAGGGGTGCTTTTTGCGTACCTTTTTCCTGGAGAATTTCTTTTGTGGAGTGTTTGCCCTGTATATTCCCGATACGCTGTTATAGCAGGGAACTGTTTTTATCCAAGTAGTCAGATATAGCCTCTTGCAATACCGATTTTAGCGAATCGCCTTTGCGGATCGCGATCAGCTTTAAGTTCTGGTGATAGGTTTCGTCCATGACAAAATTACAATGCACGGTTTTCGCTTTCTTCGGCTTTTGAGCCTCTTTTTGCCCGGCCGTGGATTGGATCAGGCTGTCTAATCCCCCGGTCAGCCCGGCCGACATACTGTTTTTTAAATCGTTCTTCTTTGCCATATGGTTACTTTATTTCTGTTAGCAGTTCGTTACATACCTTTTCGTAGTCCTCTGCCCCGGCAGATTTGGGGGCATAGTGAAAAATATCCTGCCCTTGTGTCGGGGCTTCGGCCAGCGTAATGGCGTTGCGTATATGGGTGCTGAACACTTTGCCCTGGAATGTTTCCTGTACCAGTTCCGAAACGCTCTTGTTCAGGTTCTTTCTTCCGTCGTACTGGGTTATCAGAACCCCGGCTATCGAAAGATCCGAGTTCAAACGTTGCTGCACCTTGTGGACGACCTGCATAAGTTTGGTCATTCCACGCATTGCCAGGAATTGAGCCTGAACCGGGATAATCAACCGATCCGAGGCCGTCAGTGCGTTAAGCGTGAGCAGCGACAGCGAGGGGGGACAGTCGATCAGGATATAATCGAATTTCTCCTTTTGGCCCTTGATAAGGTGGGCTAAGATAAGCTCCCGTCCGGCCTCGTTGATTAACTCCGTTTCAACGGCCGAGAGATCCAGGCAGGAGGGAACGACGCTAAGGCCGTCCTTATGCTCGTAGATCGGCAGGTCGTATTCGCCTTTCATCGCACCGTAGATCGTTTGGGGAAGCTCCGCAGAGAAGCCCAGCGATTCGGTCAGGTTGGCCTGCCCGTCAAGGTCGATCAAAAGAACCTTGTACCCTTTTTGACGTAACGCACCGCCCAGGTTGATCGTGGTTGTGGTCTTTCCTACTCCCCCCTTGTGATTCAATACGGAGATTACTTTTGCTTTGCTCATAAATTCAGTTTTTTAAATGGTTGTCATGTCCGCAAATATAGTCAAAATACTAATATACTAAAAGACTAAAAGTAGTATTTTCGTTTTTTGCGTGTTTTTTGTACCGATCGGGGAAGCGTACCGAAATAAATCCTGTTTCCGTCTTTCGGTACGTTTTGTTTCTGTACCGGAATTAATCAAAGAATAAAATGAGAACAGATGCGATAATTTATGCGAGAGTCAGTTCTGTGGGAGACCGACAATCCACAGAACGCCAAGTTTCAGATTTGAAGCGATATGCGGAATATTCAAATCTCAGCGTGGTGAGGATATTTGAGGAGAAGATATCAGGAGCAAAGAAGAATCAGGAAAGACCCGTATTACTGGAAGCCATCGGTTTTGCCAGGGAACATAACATCAGGCAGATTCTTATTTCAGAGCTGTCCCGTCTTGGCAGAAACGCTTTTGAGGTATTATCCACGGTCAAGGAAATGATAGATTGCGGGATAAACATCTATTTCCAGAAAGAACAGTTCTCCCTTCTGGATAAGGAAGGAAAACCGAGCCTTTTTGCCCCCGTCATGATAGCCACCTTATCCACTTGCGCCCAGTTGGAAAGAGAGAACATCAAATTCCGCCTGAACAGTGGAAGGAACAACTACATCGCCAAAGGAGGCAGGCTGGGTAGAAGGAAGGGCAGTATCAAATCGGAAGAAAGGCTGAAGGAGGAATACAAGGAAACGATACAGTTGCTGAAGAAAGGCTATAGTGTCAGGAATGTGGCCAGGCTTCAGGGAATCGGTATATCGACAGTGCAGAGAATCAGGAAACAGTTTATCAACCATGCAAAGTAAGGGAATCATGGAAACAAATTACATCATTATCCTGGATTCCTCGGTAGGAGAAATCATCAGAATCAAACTGGACCAGGAACAGAAGGAGGAATCTGAGAAATACGAAGATTTTGAGGATTACCTTGAGACGCTGGAAGATAAGTATGATTTCAGGCTGAAGGATTGTCAATGGATGGTAACAGAGAATTATCTGGAAAGAAGTTTTGGATTCTAAGGAGATTAAGAAGAAGGGAAATTACTCTATATCAGGAGTGGTTTCTCTTTTTTTCTTTTCTCCTTCATCTAAGACAAATGAAATCAAGGGTAAGGGGTATGGAGGTATTACATAACACCTTGTGGGTGGAATAAAAAATCTCCAGAATGTTCAAAAACCTTTAAAAAGGATATGGTTCCCTATATAAAATATTCCATCTATCCTTCGGTTATGTATATATCCTAACTTCTGCACCCCACTCTCCCCTGATATTGAATTATGGTTATTAGGGACAATACAAGTGGGACAGGATAAGTGGGACAATCAAGATATAATCATAAATATCAGATTCACAATGAAATAATATATATACCAGATCTCCCTGTCCCACTTACCTTTCTGGGACACCTGCTTATATTCCCTTAAAGCCTTATCTATGAAGAAACAATACTCACATTAAGCAAGGCATCTTTTTCACTGATCCACATGGGAAGAAACCAGGATTGGAAAAGAAGATGCCTGCTTTTTTTGTCTTCAAAATGACAAAACGCGCTCATCAGTCAGTGAAGCCCTAATATCTGATATAAAATTTCAAAATATGTTTGAAGATTTAATTTTTAGGATATTAGAAGCCGAACTAGGTTTTGTTTCTAATCGTCAGGAAAGTGCTACACCTGATGTCATCGAAAACTGTAGTACACCCCATAAACCTAGCCCCGAGAAATACAGGAAAGATATTGAGGCCTTACAGGAGAGGTATGGGGATTCTTTTTCAACTGGATTCTGCATTGAAATTCCGCTGAAGGAACTCTTGGAACTCTGCCCGCGGGAAAGACATAGAAAAGACGCGTATCATGGGCTGGTTTCCTATCTGAAGAAACACTGACCATTAAATCACAAAAAACAAAGTAAGCCATGGAAAACAATTTATTTTTTGCGGGCGGAGAGATTCTGAGCACCGACATGAGTATAGAGGAAATGGAGAGAAAAAGTTAATGATAAGCTGGATAAATATACCGGAGGATTAGGACGGTTTACAATAAAGGAACTCACCCCGGAAAAAGTGGAAATGAACTTCTGGAGAGACTTCATACTTAACCAGAAATCATCTGTAATATATGATATGGATATGGCTCTGATTACCGGTATTGATATATGTTATTTTCAATTGAGCCCCATTGGTGATCCCATGATTTATCCCCTGATACTGGATGCTAAGAAGGCACGCTTCTATACATATACCCAAGCCTTCCTGAGATTTTACAAGAATCTGCTTTTCATGCTTTCCATGTAAAGGGTTAAGGAGTTGAAGATTAGAATATATATAGATAGAATCACATATAAAATTGAGTATTAAGAATATGGCCAAACAAGTAAACAAGAAATTCTTTGCTGTAGGTAAAGTATATGATACAGCAGTAATGACTGATAATGAAATAGAGTCATCCATACAAAAGGACTTGGATACTTATCTCGGTAAGGATAAAGTAGAATTCAAACTTTCAATGCAGGGAAGAACTTTAGCGATGTTTTTCCACAGGCAAGTAGATTATGATGAATTACATGCAAATCCGGAAGAGGATATAATAGATGCTGATGCCTTAATGATTACCGGTGAAGGATATAATGGTTTTAAAATGCCTGTCCCTCTTCCACCGATGCCGTTTATAGGATACATCCACTATAACCTGGGGCAAACTGAATTTCTGGAGGAATATAAACTCAGCGCCCAAGAACTTGGAGCAGACAAGATAAAGGATATTCGGATGGAAATAAATAGAGAATCAATAGCATTACACTTAAGACTATAATACTATGAGATATATGGGAAGTAAAAGAAGAATATGGAAATACATATCTCCTACAATTCTGAAAGGCAGAGAAGAAAATCAATATTATGTAGAGCCCTTCTGCGGAGGATGTAACAGTATAGCGCAGGTTGATGGAAATAGGATAGCTTCTGATATAAACCCTTATCTCATGGAAATGTGGAAGGGACTATTAAAGGGAGAGGAATACCCGGAAGAAATACCTAGAGAGACATTCATAAAAGCAAAAATAGCATACAAAAACACAGACTACACGAACTATTCCGTGGCAATGATTGGTTGGATTGGTTATATGGCTTCGTATAATGGGATTTTCTATCAACAACATTAAAAAACAGCTGCCCTTAATGAATGGTATAACCCTGGACTGTTGTTCCTATGACGAGCTTGATATTCCGGAGAAGTTAATAATCTACTGTGACCCTCCTTACAAAGGGACCAGTGGCTATGGTACGAAGTTTGAATATGATAAATTTGATTGGTGTTTTTCTAAGAAAGATGAGGGGCATAGGGTGTATATCTCCGAGTATTCAATGCCTACAGAATTTAAGTGCGTCTGGTCTATGGATGTGAGTAATTCACTGGATAGATACTCAGAACAGAGGGAAAAGAGAAAAGAATGCTTATTTACAATATAATGAATAAAACAGGAAACCTTTATTTAGTTTTCCTGTTCTTTTTTGTTCTTTCGGTGAGAACGCATTTGTTTGTTAAAGTATGTAATCTATTTTAAGAAAGATACTACATGTTTTTATGTAAATATAGAATATTAATTAATACATGGATGATATAATATGGTAAATAAAGATTATCCTTTATTTCGTTTCTTATATTGTGTAGGCGTTTCTCCGATTTGTTTGAAAAACATTTTTGAGAAATGGTATTGGTCGTAGAATCCCAGCTCTTCGGCTATTTCTTTGATTTTCAGTTCTGAAAAATCCAATAATTGGCAGGCTTTCTGAATTTTCAGTTGGTTGAAGTAATTGAGTGGTGTTTGGCCGGTCTTTTTTAAAAATATCTGTCCGAAATGTGAGGGTGAATAACCTACATGTGTAGCTATGTCTTCTAGAGTCAGTTTCTTCTCTATATTATTTCTCATGTGTTGTATGGCTTCCTGGATAACATCTCCCCGTTTGTTCTTGTTTATTTCTCTGTATTGTGACAAGAAACGGAAAGAGGCAATGAAATGCCACAGACATAGTGTGGTGTATTCCAGATTTTCTGTACTATAGCCCATTTCCAGATTCTGAAATATTTCTTCAAAAAGTATAATCCTGTCCTTGAAGCGGGCTTCGGGAGCTTCATCTATGCTATATACCTTATTATAAATAGAATGAAATAAATGACTCTTTTCACCAGTGAAATGAAGCCAGTAAATGCTCCAAGGTTCTGTTTCAGAGGCAGCGTATGTATGTGGTAATCCGGCTTCAATGATGAAGAATTGTTCTTTTTTTACTTCTTGCCTGACTCCGTTTATGCTGAACCAACCTTTTCCTTCGGTACAGTAGATTAAAATATTCTGTTCAGCACCTTCGTGACGCGTGCGATAGTGACCAGCAGCATGAGGATAGTAACCAATGTCTGTTACATAAAGCAGACTGGTCAGTTCATTGTGTATTAATATCTCTTTAATAGCTTGCGGTAAAACAATGGCTCTTTGGTTAATGAATCCGTCTTTTTTGTGTTCCATGAATATAGGTAGATTTTAGGCAAATATATAGTTTTTTTTAGTATAGTATACATCATGTTTGGATATTTTGCTTTTTTCGTGAGATTATACATCATATACTATCTTTTTTACATTTCGTAATATGTATTTTAGTTTCATCTTTGCTGTGGAATAATGTTATGTTCAATTTTTAAATGAGATATTATGAAAAATGTAACGGGTTTATTACTCTTTATGCTGTTGTTTTCAGCATGCAAGCAATTAAATCGGATTGATTTGTCTGGCTCATGGACAGTACGTCTTGATAGTACAGATATAGGTATTATAGAATCCTGGTATGGAAATCTGTATGAGACTTCCATTTCATTGCCGGGAACGACAGATATGGCAGAATTGGGTGAAAAGTGTATGTTGAAACCGGCTTTAACAAAACCTCAAATGCTACATTTGACACGCGCTTATAGTTATATTGGTCCGGCTTGGTATTCGAAAGAAGTTGAAATACCTTCTGACTGGCTTGATAAAGAATTGTTTCTCCACTTGGAAAGGGTATTGTGGGATTCTCAGGTGTGGATAGACGATGTGAAGGTGGAAGGACATGAAGAGAGTCTTACCACTCCTCATCGTTACAACTTAACTCCTTATATAAAATCGGCAGGTAAGCATATTCTGACAGTTCGTATTGATAATCGGAAACGTTATGATATATCGGTAAAAGAGTTGGCTCATGCTTATACAGAAGATACTCAGGTGAAGTGGAATGGTATACTTGGAGATATGTATATAGAAGCATTGGATAAAGTTTATATTAATGATGTACAGCTTTATCCAGATGTAAGCACACATACGGTTAGGGCTGTTGTGTCGGTTTGTAATGCAACAGGTAAAGCTTGTAATGTAGATTTAAAATTGTCTGTAACAGGCAAGTCGGATGGCAAGATTCGAGGCGAATTGAAGAAGGATATGGCTTTGTCTACAGGTAATGTTGAGCTGGAACTGACTTGTCCTTTGGATGAGCATACACCTTTGTGGAACGAGTTTAATCCTTATGTTTGTGAAGTGGATTTGGATTTGAAAGGTGATGGCTTTATTGCCCAAAAGAGTGAAACCTTTGGTTTACGTTCCCTGGAGAGAGAAGGCAATACGTTTTTAATGAATGATAAACCGCTATTTTTAAGAGGTACTTTGGAATGTTGTATTTTCCCGTTGACAGGAACACCTCCTACTGGTGAGGAAGAATGGAAGAAGGTGTTTGGGACTGCTCGTGAGTATGGTATGAATCATCTTCGTTTTCACTCTTGGTGTCCACCTGAAGCTGCTTTTCAGATAGCTGATGAAATGGGGTTTTATCTGCAAGTTGAGTTACCTGTTTGGAGTGTCACATTGGGTAGCGACTCGGCTACAATTGATTTCTTGCATGAAGAAGGAAGACGTATAAGCAAGATATATGGTAATCATCCCTCTTTCTGCTTTTGGAGTTTGGGAAACGAGTTACAGTATGATTTTGATGTAATGAATTCAATGTTGTCGGAGTTGAAAATAAATGATGACCGCCATCTTTATACAACAACTTCATTTACATTCGAAAAAGGACATGGTACATGGCCGGAACCGAATGATGATTATTTTATCACACAATGGACAAAACAGGGTTGGATGAGAGGACAAGGTGTATTTAATCGTTTGCCTCCATCTTTTGATAAAGATTTCCAAAAGGCTGTCAGTGGTATGAAAGTGCCGGCGGTGACACATGAAGTAGGACAATATGCCGTATATCCTGATTTGTCGGAGATTTCAAAATATACGGGTACGCTTATACCATTAAATTTTATGGCGGTCAAAAATGATTTGGAAGCTAAAGGACGTTTGGATAAAGCGCAACAATATTTACAGGCTTCCGGCAAATTAGCCGCGATTCTTTATAAGGAAGAAATAGAGCGTGCCTTGAAGACTCCGGGTATCAGTGGATTCCAGTTGTTGGACCTGCATGATTTCCCCGGACAAGGAACGGCACTGGTAGGCTTGCTCAATGCGTTCTGGGAAAGCAAAGGCATCATCGATGGTAAAGACTTCCGCGAATTCTGCTCGCCGATAGTTCCGTTGTTGCGTTTCCCGAAGGCAATCTATACCAATGACGAGATATTCCAGGCCGAAGTGGAATTGTGTAACTACAGTCAGGAAGAACTGAAAAACAAGGCACTGACGTGGTGTGTATCGTCCGGTGCTGATGTGATTGCAGAAGGCAAAGTGACGGCTGGAGTGTTGCGTATCGGTCACAACGGTCAGCTGGGTAAGATAGAAGCACCGCTCGGCAAGGTCGGAAAAGCCGCCAAGCTGGAAGTCTGCTTAGCCCTGGAAGGCACCGAATACCGCAACCACTGGAACATCTGGGTATATCCGAAAGACCTGGCACCGGAGTGGGGCAGCGTGAAGTACACCCGCAACTATCAGGAAGCCATGGTGTTGCTGGCCAAGGGCGAGAAGGTACTGTTCAACCCTGACTGGCGCACTACGCAGGGAGTCGAAGGCAAGTTTGTGCCTGTATTCTGGAGTCCGGTACACTTCCCCAACCAGGCAGGTACGATGGGTGTACTTTGCAATCCGGCACATCCGGCATTGGCCGACTTCCCGACGGACATGCACACCGACTGGCAGTGGTGGGACTTGAATATCAACTCGACCATACTCGTAGTCGACAGCCTCAATGGTGGCGCTGCTGTTGTGGAAATGGTGGACAACTTTGTCAACAACCGCCGTCTGGCTTCGCTGTACGAAGGACAGGTAGGCACCGGCAAACTGATGCTGGCAACGTTTGACCTAGAGAAGGCACTTGACAAACGCCCGGTAGCCCGCCAGATGCTGGTTTCTGTCCTGAAGTATATGAATAGCGAAGCATTCCAGCCCGCCAAACTCGCCGGATTTGAAAACATGAAGGATGTATTCGGCACTGCAAACAATAAGAAACAGGCCGCAGAAGGTATTTATTAACAGGTATGAACTGAAAAAATAATAGAACCAACAACCATGAAAACGTACAATCAAGTATTTGTTTATTTCATCTGCCTGGTTTCGGCAATGGGAGGATTGCTCTTTGGTTACGACTGGGTAGTGATTGGCGGTGCAAAACCGTTCTATGAGATTTATTTCAATATTGCCGGCAACGAGGGCATGCAGGCACTGGCCATGAGTATTGCCCTGCTGGGCTGTCTGCTGGGTGCAACGGCAGCCGGTGCCCTGGCCGACAAATATGGCCGTAAGATGTTGCTCATTGCCTCTGCCCTGGTATTCTTTTTGTCTTCCTGGGCTACCGGGGTTAGTTCTACGATGACCGGTTTCATTCTGGCCCGTCTGGTAGGAGGTATGGCCATCGGCCTGGCAGCTGACCTGTCGCCCATGTACATTGCCGAAGTGGCTCCGACACGGATACGCGGTAAATTGGTTACGCTGAATCAGCTGACCATTGTACTGGGTATTCTGGGTGCGCAGATTGTCAACATGTTGTTGGCCGATCCGGTACCGGCCGATGCTACACCGGCCGACATACTTCAGTCGTGGAACGGCCAGATGGGTTGGCGATGGATGTTTTGGGCAGTGTGTGTGCCTTCGGGAGCCTTCTTCCTGCTGTCGCTGCTGATTCCCGAAAGTCCCCGCTGGCTGGCAGCCAAGCAGCGCATGGAGCAGGCACAGAAAGTGCTGACCACCATCGGAGGTAAGGAATACGCCGCTGCCGAACTGGAAAGCTACCGGAAATCCTCTTCATCGGATGGTCATGGAGGAAAAGGAGCCTTGTCTTTGCTTTTCTCTTCGAAGATGCGGAACGTATTGATTATTGGAATTGTGGTGGCCATGTTTCAGCAGTGGAGCGGTACGAACGTGATATTCAATTATGCACAGGAAATCTTTCAGGCGGCAGGCTATGGCATCTCTGATGTGCTGATGAATATTGTGGTGACAGGTATAGCCAATCTGGTCTTTACGTTTGTGGCCATCTATACAGTGGACCGTCTGGGACGTAAAACACTGATGCTGATCGGCTCCATCGGACTGGCAGGCATTTATACGTTGCTGGGCCTGAGTTACTTCTTCCATTTCACAGGATTTGTGATGATTGTGTTCGTGGTTTTGGCCATTGGTTTCTATGCCATGTCGCTGGGACCTGTTACCTGGGTATTGCTGTCCGAAATCTTCCCCAACCGTGTACGTGGTGTAGCCATGGCGGTATGTACGGCAGCTTTATGGATTGCTTCTTTCCTGCTGACGTATACATTCCCGTTCCTGAATTCGGGACTGGGCACGGGCGGAACCTTCCTGCTGTATGCAGTGATCTGTTCGCTGGGCTTCGTGTTTGTACTGAGACGTATTCCTGAAACCAAAGGGAAGTCACTTGAAGAATTGGAAAAAGAATTAGTGAAATAAAATATTACGATATAATAAAAACAAACTAGTATAGATTATAATGAAAAGGAATCGGTTATTTTACTTGATTGGGGGTCTGCTGGTGACGGGGATGATGCAAGCACAAGTTGCTGACAGACAGACGTATTTGAATGATTTTAAAAAGGAAATGACTGTGAAATGGCCTAAAAACCGGACTTTGAATGTCGTGTTTCATGGTCACAGTGTGCCGTCTGGCTATTTTACCGGTGGAGTAGTTAATACCATGCAGGCTTATCCTCATTTGGTTTTTCATGGATTGAAAACCCAGTATCCGTATACAGTCTTAAATGTTTTTACTACTTCTATTGGAGGTGAACAGGCCGAACAGGGAGAGAAACGTTTTACTGATGAAGTCTTGACACATCGTCCTGATGTATTGTTTATAGACTATGCCTTGAATGACAGAAGAATAGGATTGGAACGAGCTGAAAAGGCTTGGAGAAAAATGATTGAAGCGACTCTGGATAAGGGGATAAAGCTTGTTTTGCTTACTCCGACACCTGATTTGACGGAAAATATTTTGGATGAGAACACCCCCTTGGCTAGGCATGCAGAAATGATACGCAGGCTGGCGGATGAATACCATGTAGGGCTTGTCGATTCTTATCAGCTGTTTAAGGAAAAAGCTGAGAAAGGAGAGGATTTAAAGAAATATATGAGTCAAAGCAATCATCCTAATGCTGCGGGACATAGTTGTGTGGCGGCAGAGATACTGACATGGTTCTTTTAACCTTATAATATAGTGTTTTTATACATCATTTTAGGCTATATACTACATTTTTTTATGTGTGGAATATGCTGACCTTTGTGGCTGTAATACATAATTGTACAGTTGATAAATCATACTATTTTTATGGAAAAAATAACAGAATATTTGATTCAGAGCACAGTAAATACTTCGGAAGTGCGTGCATGGGAAGAAACCGTGATGCTGCCGACGTATGGTGTTGGGAAAGAGGAGAAAAATCCGATATTCCTGGAAAAACGTGTTTATCAGGGTAGTTCGGGTTCGGTCTATCCGTACCCTGTAATCGAAAAGGTGGAAGACGAAAAGCACGATCGTCCCTGGCGTGCCTTCTTCATCGAAAACGAGTACATCAAACTGATGATTCTTCCCGAACTGGGAGGTCGTATCCAGATGGCTTACGACAAGGTGAAGAAACGTCACTTCGTCTATTACAACCAGGTGATCAAGCCGGCACTGGTAGGACTTGTCGGTCCGTGGATTTCCGGTGGTATCGAGTTCAACTGGCCGCAACACCACCGCCCCAGTACTTACCTGCCTACCGACTGCACCATTGAGGAGTTCCCCGACGGCAGTAAGACCATCTGGTGTAGCGAGGTAGAACGTATGTTCCGCACCAAGGGTATGGCCGGTTTCACACTCTATCCCGGCAAGGCCTACATCGAAATCAAAGCCAAGGTTTACAACCGCACGCCGTTCCCGCAGACCTTCCTCTGGTGGGCCAATCCGGCCGTAGTGGTGAACAAGGACTACTACTCAGTGTTCCCGCCCGATGTAAACGCTGTCTTTGACCACGGTAAACGCGCCGTGTCCAGCTTCCCCATCGCTACGGGTACTTACTACAAAGTAGACTATTCGGAAGGAGTAGACATCTCCCGCTACAAGAACATTCCCGTGCCTACATCGTACATGGCTATCAACTCGAAGTACGACTTTGTGGGCGGATACGAAGAACACATCCAGGCCGGTCTGTTGCACGTGGCCGACCATCATGTCAATGCCGGTAAGAAGCAGTGGACTTGGGGTAACGGTGACTTCGGTCAGGCTTGGGACCGCAATCTGACCGATGAGGACGGACCGTACATCGAACTGATGACTGGTATGTATTGCGACAACCAGCCCGACTTCACCTGGCTGCAGCCCTACGAAGAGAAATCGTGGGTACAGTACTTCATGCCTTACCAGAAAGTCGGTATGGTGAAGAATGCTACCCGTGACGCGCTGGTGAACCTGCAACCCGAGGCCGACGGCCGGATGAAGGTGATTCTGTATACCACCGCTGCCCACCGCGAAGCCCGTGTGATGCTGGTGAATGCCGTATCCGGAAAAATCTATCTGGATGCACTCACCGCAGTATCGCCCGCCCAGTCATACGAAGCCATCGTTGCCTGCGACGGCGAATGCCCCGAAAACCTGAAACTGACCGTACTCGACGAGAAAGGCCATACGCTGGTAAGCTATCAGGCCGATAAACCCGAAATCAAGCCGATACCCGATCCTGCCAAGGCAGCTCTTGATCCGAAACAGATATCCAGCATGGAGCAGCTCTTCCTGACAGGCCACCATCTGGAACAGTATCGTCACGCCACTTATCTGCCGATGGACTACTATATGGAAGCCCTGAGCCGTGACGAAGGCGACATCCGCTGCAACAACGCAGTTGGTCTGTTGCTGATGCGCCGCGGACGCTTTGCCGAAGCACAGAAGTACTTCGAACGTGCCATCAAGACGCAAACCGAGCGCAACCCGAACCCGTACGACGGCGAACCCTACTACAACCTTGGCTGGAGCAAGAAGATGCAGGGCGACGTGGACGGTGCTTACGATGCCTTCTTTAAAGCTACCTGGAATGCCGCTTGGCAGGACGCAGGCTACATGGGACTGGCACAGATCGACATGATGCGCGGCGACTATGCCTACGGTTTGGAACACATCGACCGTTCGCTCTACCGCAACTGGCTGAACCACAAAGGCCGCCAGCTGAAAGTGTCCTTCCTGCGCAAGATGGGCGACTACGAGTCGGCCCGCAAGCTCATCGCCGAGTCACTGCAGTTCGATAAGTTCAACATGGGCTGCCGCTTCGAGGCCTACCTCATCAACCTGTTGCAAGGCTGCAACGAGGAAGCCGCTGCCGTGAAGGCCGAGATGAAGGCACTGATGCGTGGTGCCGTACACAGCTACATGGAATACGCCATCGACTATGCCGCTGCCGGCATGTACGACGAAGCATCGCAGTTGCTGGGCTTCATCACCGAAGATACGGAGACAACCTATCCGATGGTTTACTATGCATTGGGTTACTACGCAGCCCGTTCCGGCAACGAGTCCGACGCCCTTGCCTACTACAAGAAGGCCGAGACAATGTCGCCCGACTACTGCTTCCCCAATAAGCTCGAAGAAGTGCTGATGCTGCAGGATGCCATCGCCCTGAACAAGGAAGGCGCCAAGGCTCCTTACTACCTCGGAAACTTCTGGTACGCTGCCCGTTGCTACGACGCTGCCGTTTCATGTTGGGAAGCATCCGCAGCCATCGACGACAGTTTCCCCACTGTGTTGCGTAACCTGTCATTGGCTTACTACAACAAGCGGGGCGACAAGCAGAAAGCTGTCGAACTGTTGGAAAAGGCTTACTCGCTCGATACAACCGACGCACGTATCCTGATGGAGCTCGACCAGCTGTATAAGAAGATGCGCTATCCGCATCGCCAGCGTCTGGACTTCCTCGAAGCACATGCCGAGGCAGTGGCTCAGCGCGACGACCTCTGCATCGAACGCATCACTCTCTACAACCAGCTGGGCGAATACCAGAAAGCCTACGATCTGATAAATTCCCGCAAGTTCCATCCGTGGGAAGGTGGTGAAGGCAAGGTGACCATGCAATATGTACTCTGCCGCGTCGAACTGGCCAAGCAGGCCATAGCCGCCGGCCGCTACGACGAAGCTGTCCGTCTGCTGAAGGAAACCGAGAAATATCCCGATAACCTGGGCGAAGGCAAGCTGATCAATGCCGAAGAGAACGACGTTCACTACTGGATGGGTTGCGCTTACGAAGGACTGGGCAATGCCGCCGAAGCCGAACGCTATTTCCGCATGGCTACGCAAGGTTCGGCCGAACCCGCCATCGCCTTCTTCTACAACGACCAGCAGCCCGACAAGATCTTCTATCAGGGTCTTGCATGGAGCAAACTGGGCGATGAGGCCAAGGCCAACAGCCGCTTCAACCGTCTGATAAGCCACGGCGAACAGCACCTGTTCGACAAGGTGAAGATTGACTATTTCGCCGTATCCCTTCCCGACCTGCTCATCTGGGACGACGACATGAACGTACGCAACCAGATTCACTGTAACCTGGTGATGGGTATGGGCTACCTGGGCAAAGGTGATAGACAAAAAGCGCGAGAGTTCTTTGAGAAGGTTCTGAGTTTGGATATTAATCATCAGGCAGGTAAGCAGTTCCTGGATATGTGTGATTAAATTATTCTGTAAAGAGCAGGGTAAGCTTTCTGCTGGTTTTCTGTAGAGTTTATCCTGCTTTCTTTTTATGTAAATCGTGCTTTTATACATCTTTTTGGGGATATTCTACATTTGTTAATCTGTTGAAATCTATTTTCTTCGTATTGTGATAAGGGAGTAACATGTATGCAATGATTTCCTTTCATATATTGCGTGAGATTCTTTATTTTATTAATCTTTAATCTATTTATTAATGAAAATTCCATTATTTAGAAGTAAGGCAGGTGTGCATACAATATCAGTATGTATGTTCTTTGCATGCTGTATCGGAGTTCCAGTAAGTGTAAATGCACATGAAGCTCAGGGAGTGAATGTAGTGCAGCAGCAAATTTCTGTGTCGGGTGTTGTTGTTGATAATCAGGGAAATCCGATTATTGGTGCAAGTGTATTGGAAGAAAAAACATCGAATGGTACGATTACCAATTTGGATGGTGAATTTAAATTGACGGTTGCTGCCGGTTCGATGCTGAAAATAACCTTTATAGGTTATAAGGATGTTTTGGTCAAAGCATCAGATGTAAAAGATTTGAAGATTGTGTTGGAAGAAGATACAGAAACGTTGGATGAAGTGGTTGTAGTGGGCTTTGGTACACAGAAAAAAGTGAATCTGACGGGTTCGGTAGCTGTGGTAGGCCAGGAAGAGATTGCTTCACGGCCGGTAACAACTGCTACGCAGGCATTACAAGGATTAGTTCCAGGTTTACAAATTTCTACTTCCAATGGTAGTCTGGAATCTTCTTCCAGTATCAATGTTCGTGGTACGGGAACCATTGGTCAGGGTTCTTCTGGTTCTCCGTTGATCTTAATAGATGGAATGGAAGGAAATATCAATACCTTAAATCCTCAGGATATAGAAAATATCTCAGTTTTGAAAGATGCGGCTGCGTCTTCTATTTACGGTTCGCGTGCACCGTTTGGTGTGATTCTTATTACGACTAAAAAAGGAAGTAAGGGGAAAACGGCTATAAGTTATAATAATAGTTTTCGATGGAGTGCACCGGTAGTAAGGCCGGAATTTATGGATTCTTACACTTTTGCTTCATATATAAACCTTGCCAATATGAATAGTGGGCAAAGTGTGTTTTTTGATGATGAACATATTCAGCGTATTAAAGATTATCAGGCAGGAAAATTGACAACCGAGATGCCTGCAGATGGCGATAAATGGGCCAATGGATTCAATGAGGGTAATGCCAATAATGACTGGTATGATTTGTACTTTAAGAATAATAGTTTTGCACAGGAACATAATGTAGCTATTAGTGGTGGTGCCGAGAAAGTTAATTATTATTTTTCATTAGGTTATTTAGGTCAGGACGGTTTGTTGGATGTCGGGGTAGAAAATCTTAACCGTTATAATATGTCTGCTAAATTGAATGTAGAACTGGCAAAATGGGCAAAAATGAGTTATAACATGCGTTTTGTACGTAAGATAACTAGAAGGCCTTCAGACTTGAATAATAATTTTTATACGTATATGGCTAAACAATCATGGCCGACATATCCTTTATTTGATCCTAATGGGCATTATTATACAAATGCAAATTTTCAATACACTTTGTTTATGTTTGGTGGTGATAGCCGTATTGAAGGAGATGATACTTCGCATCAGTTATCTTTCATTCTGGAGCCAATAAAAAATTGGAAAACGCATTTTGAATTTAATTATCGTATATTTGATCAAGATTGGCATTGGGATCAACAGGTTGTTTATGGTTATGATGTAAATGGTAATCCTTATCCTACGCAACGTTTGGATTCGCAGGTTCATGAGGATCATCGTAAAGATAATTATTGGAATGTAAATATATATACTGACTATACTTATACATTTAATGAAAAACATAATTTTCATGGTTTGTTGGGATTTCAGGCGGAGGAACTGAATAAAACAGTATTTGGTATAAACAGGAAAGGAATCATTGTACCGGATTTGCCTGAAATAGATATTACGACAGGTTTGGATAGTAACGGTAATCCGATACCGCCGACGGTAAATGGGTCGAGAGCATCGTGGAGTACAGCCGGTTTCTTCGGTCGAATAAATTATGATTATGATGGTAAATATTTGGCTGAGGTAAATCTTCGATATGACGGTACGTCCCGTTTTCGTAGAGATCAGCGCTGGAATCTTTTCCCTTCTTTCTCCTTGGGTTGGAATATTGCTCGTGAAAGTTTTTGGGAGTCATTGTCGGATAAGGTCAATACGTTAAAGTTACGTTTATCCTATGGTGAATTGGGTAATCAAAATACGACAAACTGGTATCAGACCTATCAGATTATGCAAATTAGTGCAGCTTCGGGTACGTGGCTACAAAATGGTGTAAAGCCTACTACAGCAGCAGCTCCAGGATTGGTAAGTACAGCATTGGGATGGGAAACTATCCGTACGTATAATGTAGGTTTGGATTTTGGGCTGTTTGATAACCGTTTGAGAGGTTCGTTCGACTATTTTATCCGTAATACCAATGATATGGTAGGAAATGCTCCCGAATTACCCAATATTTTAGGTACTGCCGTACCTGTTACTAATAATACCGATTTAAGGACACAGGGTTGGGAACTGGAATTGGGTTGGAATGACCGATTGAATAATGGTTTGGGTTATGCTGTGCGTATGACTTTGTCAGATGCAAAGACTAAAATCACGAGTTATCCCAATAATCCCACGAACTCCTTAGGACAGACATTGGAAGGACACGAATTGGGTGAGATTTGGGGATATGAGACTATAGGTATTGCTAAAAGTCAGGAAGAGATGGATGCACATTTGGCCTCACTGCCTAATGGAGGACAGAATGCCTTGGGAAGTAATTGGAGTGCCGGTGACATTATGTATGCTGATCTAAACGGGGATGGTAAGATTTCGGCAGGTGCCAGTACATTGGCTGACCCGGGAGATAGGAAAGTGATAGGTAATAATACGCCCCGTTATTTGTTTGGACTTGATTTGTCGGCAGATTGGAAAGGTTTTGATTTTCGTGCTTTCTTCCAAGGAGTATTGAAGCGGGATTATTGGCAAGGTGGATTCTTCTTTTGGGGAGCTCATGATGATATTTGGTGGTCTACAGAGTTAGTACAGCATGAAGATTTCTTTTTGGCTGAGCCCTACGAAGCATTTGATGCAAATTTAGATGCTTATTATCCACGTCCTTTGTGGAGAGAAGGACAAAAAAACAGACGGGTTCAGACTCGCTATTTACAGGATGCCTCCTATGTTAGACTGAAAAATTTACAGTTGGGATATACGCTTCCTGCTACTTTAACAAAGAAGATAAATATACAGAAATTGAGATTTTATGTTTCAGGTGAAAATTTGCTGACTTTTACTAAGGTTGCTGGAATGTTTGATCCGGAGACAATTGGTGGTGGAGCTGGTACTGGTAATGCATATCCTTTGTCTAGGACTATATCTGTTGGTATGAATTTAACCTTTTAATTGAATGATAACAATGAAAAAAATAATATATTGTTTAGGTTTTGCTTTGAGTATCCTTACCACTGGCTGTAATGATTTTTTGGATAAAGAACCGTTGGCGTCTGTTACTCCTGAAAATTATTTGTTGAATGAAGCTGATTTGGCTGCTTATGTATTTGGAATGTATCCTAACATACTTCCTTCCCATGTGGGGTGGACGTATGGTATGTTTGGTTGGGATGTTAATACAGATAATATGGCAAGTTTGAATTATAGTACAAAATTTGTTCCAGGTCAATATAAGGTGCCACATACTGATACTTCAAATTGGTATTTTAATAATATCTATAAGCTAAATTATTTTTTATCTAATGTTTTGCCCAAGTATGAGACTGGTTCGTTGACCGGAAATCTGGAGAATATAAAATATTCTATTGGTGAGGCTTATTTTATGCGCGCATACGAATATTTTGTAAGGTATCAGAAATTTGGTGATTTCCCGATTGTTACTGAGCCTTTGAAAGATGATTTGGCTTCGTTGGTAGCAGCCAGCAAGCGTGAGCCTAGAAATGAAGTAGCCCGCTTTATTCTTAGTGATTTGGATAAGGCTATTGAAATGATGGGTGATGTGAAGCAACCTACTACCCGTATTTCTGCCGATTTGGCCAGACTGTTGAAGTCACGGGTTGCCTTGTTTGAAGGTACTTGGTTGAAGTATTTTAATGGAACAGCTTTTGTTCCCAATGGTGAAGGATGGCCTGGCAAGGATAAGAATCCAGATTATGTATATCCGGCTGGCGATATTGACAATGAAATCACTTATTTCCTGGATATAGCCATGAAGGCAGGAAAAGAGGTTGGTGATAAATATGTAGGTTCTCTGACAGAGAATACAGGTAAAGTTCAGCAAAGCCTTTCTGAACCGGAGAATCCGTATATGGAGATGTTTTCGGCCATGGATTTGAGTGGATATCCTGAAGTCTTGCTATGGCGTCAATATGACATAGGTTTGGGAGTAGTTCATAATGTACCGGTATTTTGCCAAATGGGCAATGGGGGAAAGGGTATTACTCGCGGGATGGTTAATACATTTATAATGGCTAATGGATTACCATTTTATGTGCAAGAGTCTGGATATGGGGGAGATGCAACAATTGCAGATGTAAGGAAGGATAGAGATTCGAGGTTATCTGTTTTCTTGAAAGAACCCGGACAAACCAATATATTGATTTTTAATTCGGTTGGAACTCATTATCAGGTGGTTGAACCCTATCCGTTAATAACAGATGGAACTGTTCAGATGGGGTATAATACTGGTTATTCTTTACGGAAAGGTGGGTCGTATGATCAGGGGCAATGTATTAATGGACAAAGTTATACGGGATGTCCATGTTTTAGAGCAACGGAAGCATTGTTAAACTATATGGAAGCTTCCTACGAACTGACAGGACAACTTGATCAGACTGCTCAACAGTATTGGCGTGCTTTGCGTACCCGCTCTAAAGTTGATGCCGATTTTCAGAAAACGATTGATAATACGGATATGACTATAGAAGCACAGTATAATTGGGGAGCTTATTCGGCGGGTAAACTGGTAGACCCTGTATTATACAATATCCGTAGAGAACGTAATTCGGAATTTATGGCTGAAGGTTTGCGTAATATGGACTTGATTCGTTGGCGTGCTATGGACCAGATGATAGATACTCCTTATCACATTGAAGGCATGCATCTGTATAATACTCCTATGGAAGATTGGTATACAGGCAAATTGCTGAATGATGAAAGTGATAAGGCCAATGTTTCCTCTCCTGCAAGAAGTGAATATATTCGCCCTTACGAGAAAAATAAGAAATCGTTGGTTTACGATGGTTACCGTTGGGCTATGGCACACTATTTGTCACCTTTGCCTATCAAGCAGTTTCAATTAACATCTTCCAGTGATGATTTAAATACTTCTCCTTTATATCAGAATCCGGGCTGGCCCTTGGTTTCAGATGGAGGGGCAGAATATTAGTTGGCTAAAGCTATAGCAATACAGTTTTAAGATATTATTTCTTTAGATTGTATTGCTATTGTATGAAGTTATTTTTTTGTTTTGTATTTATGAATTGTAGAATTGTTTAAAAAGTGGTTTGGATATTGAATGCTGCTTAGTTGTATGCTTATTGTGTTTTAATAATTATGAAATATGGAAGTATTAAATAAACGTTTAGGATTGGTTGTCAGTAGTATTAGTTTAGCAGCAAATATGCTTTATGCTACCGGTGACAACCGTCAGCCTAATGTTGTTTTCATTATGGTCGATGATTATGGTTGGGCAGATGTGAGTTATAATGGAAGCCGTTTTTACGAGACACCCAATATCGACAGATTGGCGTCGGAAGGTATGATATTCACGGACGGATATGCTGCTGCATCCATCAGTTCTCCCTCGCGCGTCAGCCTGATGACGGGTAAGTATCCGGCACGTACTGGCATTACCGACTGGATACCCGGCTACCAGTATGGTCGGACGCCGGAGCAATTGAAGCACTATAAAATGCTTGCTCCGGATATGCCGTTGAATATGCCTTTGGAGGAGGTGACTATGGCCGAGGCTTTTAAGGAGCATGGCTATGCTACCTATCATGTCGGGAAATGGCATTGTGCGGAAGATTCGTTATTCTATCCGCAATATCAAGGTTTTGATGTGAATATCGGTGGCTGGCTGATGGGACGACCAAACGGCATTACAAGGCGTGAAGGTGGTAAGGGAGCTTATTATTCTCCTTACAGGAATCCTTACTTGCCAGATGGTCCGGATGGTGAATATCTGACAGATAGATTGGGGGATGAGAGTATCAAACTGATAAAGAACAGCAGCGCGGACAAGCCTTTCTTCATGTATCTGGCTTTTTATGCCGTACATACTCCGATTGAGGCCAAACCCGAATATGTGAAGTACTTTAAATGGAAAGCTCAAAGAATGGGACTTGACACAATACCTCCTTTTACTAAAGATCTGGAATGGCTGGAAAAGGCCGAATACAAAGCAGGTCATTGGAAAGAACGCACCCTTCAGAGTGATGCCGAGTATGCAGCACTGATTTACTCGATGGATGAGAATATAGGACGTGTGATGCAGGCGTTGAAAGACAATGGGCTGGACAAGAATACCATTGTCTGTCTGCTGTCCGACAATGGAGGATTGTCAACAGCCGAAGGATCGCCCACATGTAATGCACCGTTGCGTGCCGGCAAGGGATGGTTGTATGAAGGAGGTATTCGCGAGCCTTTTATCATAAAATATCCGCAGCTGGTAGAGGCCGGAAGTGTGTGTCACACTCCTGTGGTGGCGGTAGACTTTTATCCGACTTTGCTCGATATGGCTGGACTTCCCTTGAAGCCTCAGCAGCACGTCGATGGCAAGAGTTTGTTGCCTCTGCTGAAAGGAGACAAGACGTATGACCGTGGTCCAATATTCTTCCATTATCCCCATTATGGCGGCAAGGGCGATACACCGGCCGGCGCAGTCAGGATGGGCGACTATAAGCTGATAGAATTCTACGAAGACGGACATGTAGAACTTTATAATCTGAAGGATGACATTTCTGAAACTCATGATCTGAGTCAGATAGAGAAAGGTAAGGCTGCTGAGATGCTGAAAATGCTGCATAAGTGGAGGAAGGACTGTAATGCAAAGATGCCGACAGTTAACCCTTATTATAAGCCGAATAAAAAATAATGTGTATATTTATTGTAAAATAGTGTGGAAAAGAGTGTAGTAGACAGCTCTGCATCTTATTTCATTTACAGTTCATTTATCAAAGAAATATGGATATGAATAAAGTACTATTATCTTCCCTTATAGGTTGTTGCGCGTTGGAAGTGTCAGCCCAGCGATTGCCGAATGTAATTTATATTCTTGCCGATGACATCGGATATACGGATTGGGGATGTTATGGTGCAACTAAAATAAAGACACCGGTTTTGGACCAATTGGCTGCAGAAGGAGTCAGGTTTACCAATGCGTATGCTCCGGCATCCACTTCTTCTCCTTCGCGTTTCGCGTTGTTGACGGGAGAGTATGCCTGGCGTAAGAATGTTGGTATTTTGCCGGCAGATGCTCCGTTGTCTATTGATGTTCAGAAGAATACCTTGCCAAAGATGATGAAACAGTTGGGGTATACAACCGGAATTGTAGGGAAATGGCATCTCGGATTGGGAAGTCCCAACGAACCGGTTGATTTTAATGCAACTATTCAGATGGGGCCTTCGGCCGTAGGTTTTGATTATTGCTATTATTTTCCGGCCACGAATGACCGTGTACCTTGTGTATACATTGAAAATGAAAAGGTTGTAGGCCTTGAGCCTGATGACCCGATAAAGGTATCTTATACTAAAGAACTGGAAGGCAGTGTTACCGGCCGAGAACATCCTGAGTTGTTGAAGTTGCGTCCTCATTTGGGGCATAATAATTCCATTGTAAATGGTATCAGCCGTATCGGCTGGATGACTGGAGGGGCAAATGCGCTTTGGAAGGATGAGGATATGGCTGAAAATCTGCTGGCGAAAGCACAGGAGTTTGTACGCGACAATAAGGGTAAACCGTTCTTTCTGTATTATGCCACACACAATGCACACGAACCGCGTGTTCCTTCGGATGCGTTTCGTGGCAAGTCTGAAGCAGGGATTTACGGTGACGTGATAGAAGAGTTCGATTATTGTGTAGGTGAGCTGGTGAAATGTTTGAAAAAGGAAGGGTTGTATGAGAATACAATTATTATCGTTACCAGCGATAATGCTCCGATGATAAAGGAAGGGTACAAAGACGGTGCCTTGGAAAATATGAATGGTCATAATCCTTATGGTGTGTTGCGCGGCGAGAAGTATTCTCTTCATGAAGGTGGCAATAAGGTTCCTTTTATTTGCGTATGGCCTTCAGGTATACGGCATCCGTTTGTTCAAGAACAACCGTTTATCTATCTGGATATGTTGGCAACACTTCCATCGCTTGTGGGCAAGCCTATTGTTGCAGCACAGTGTAATGACAGTAAGGATGGTTCTAAATTGTTTTTGGATGAGAATGCGCCTTTGTATCGCGACTACATTGTTACGCAAAATAATGGTGGAGATATTTCAATCCGCATGGGGAGATGGAAATATCTTCCGGCTACTAAACATAGGAGTGCAGAGTTGTATGATTTGGATAATGATCCGTCGGAACTACATAATGTAATGTATGCTTATCCAGAAGTTGCTTATAAGCTTAGAGGACTTGCAGCAAAGGTAAAACAATGATTTTTTGTTTAGCAATAAATATAATGATTTATGAAACTACTGAAAAACACATGGGTGCTTGCTGTCTTTCTGAGTACCCGCATGTTGGCTCAGACTTCAGTACAGGTATTGGATGGTCAATGGAATTATCGTTTGGACGCCAATGATGTCGGACTGGAAGAAAAATGGTATAAAACTGAGTTTTCGGAAATATTGCGATTACCCGGTTCATTGAATACGAACGGGGTTGGTGACCCAGTGAGTGTGAATACTCCTTGGACGGGGTCGATGTGGAACGACAGTTGGTATAAGAGTGACTTTTATAAAAAGTATCGTTCGCCGGAGAATACGAAAGTGGTATTTTGGCTTACGCCTGACAAATACTATGTAGGGAAGGCTTGGTATCAGAAGAAGGTGACGGTATCCAAGGAGTGGAAGGACAAGACTGTTATTTTGAATCTGGAACGTTGCCATTGGGAAACAACCTTGTGGGTGGACGGAAAGAAAATAGGGACGCAGAATTCTTTGGCTGTTCCACACCGGTACGAACTGTCCGGGCTCAAGCCGGGTGAACATCTGCTGACCTTGTGTGTGGATAACCGCATGAAGGATATACAGCCAGGTGTGGATGCCCACAGCGTTTCGGATAATACGCAATCTAATTGGAATGGTGTGGTAGGAGAAATGGTACTGACGGCACGTCCTAAGGCTTATATAGAAAATGTTCGCATTGAATCTTTGATGGATGAAAGGAAAATCCGTGCCACTATACGTTTGCATTCTGTAGGCAAACGTTATTCCGGAAAGTTGACTTTGCAAGCGAAACATATCGGTGACGGCAGTTTGTTGCCAAAACAGACGTTACCCGTACATTTGCAGGCCGGAGTGAATGAAATGGAGGTTTTATATGATATGTCGGCGGATTTCCGGCTTTGGGATGAGTTTCAACCCAATGTATATACTTTGCAAATGGCTTTGGAAACGAAAGCTGGCAATGATGTTTGTGAGGAAAATTTTGGTATCAGACAGTTGGGAACAAAAGGTACGCAGATAACTGTGAACGGGCGTCCGGTATTTTTCAGAGGTACGCTGGAATGCTGCATTTTCCCAAAAACAGGTTTCCCGCCTACCGATGAGGCTGAATGGAAGCGTATTATGGAGGTTTGCCAGGCCCATGGACTGAACCACATTCGTTTTCATTCCTGGTGTCCGCCTGAGGCTGCTTTTAGTGTAGCAGATAAGTTGGGTATGTATCTTTATGTGGAATGTGGTGCTTGGGCTTCGGATTTGGGAAGCGGCAAACCTATTGATGATTACATTTATGAAGAAAGCAGACGTATTGTTGAAGAGTATGGAAATCATCCGTCTTTCTGTCTGATGTCTTATGGCAACGAACCGCATGGAGAAAATCATAAAGAATATTTGCGTCAATTTGTTAGCTATTGGAAGGAACGTGATAACCGTTTTCTTTATACTACAGCTGCAGGTTGGCCTGCTTTGGCGGAGAATGATTGGCATTGTTTGCCTGCTCCCCGTATTCAAGGTTGGGCTCAAGGACTTAAAAGTATCATCAATGCCAAGGCTCCCAATACAGAGTTTGATTGGAAAGACAGAATTTCGGGAGAACAACCGACTATCAGTCATGAGATAGGGCAATGGTGTGTGTATCCAGATTTGAAGGAGCGAAAGAAATATACGGGGGTACTGAAAGCTAAGAATTTTGATATTTTTGAAGACCGCTTGCGTGAGAATGGATTGTTGCATTTGGCTGATAGCTTTCTGCTTGCTTCTGGTAAGTTGCAAACTTTGTGTTATAAGGCCGATATAGAGGCTGCGCTTCGAACGAAAGGATTTGGCGGTTTTCAGCTTTTGGACTTGCATGATTTTCCCGGTCAGGGAAGTGCGCTGGTTGGTGTGTTGAATCCATTTTGGGAGTCGAAAGGATATGTGACACCCCAAGAATACAGTGAGTTTTGTAACAGGGTAGTGCCCTTGGCACGTATGTCGCGTTTAGTTTATAATTCGGGGGATACATTGAAGGTGTCTGTGGAGGTGGCTCAATATGGAGCAGAGAACTTGACCTTGCCTGTAGATTGGAAACTAATTTCTTCTGATGGTAGATTGATAAAAGGAGGGCGTTTTGAGCAATGTAACCTGCCTACGGGAACATTATCGCATGTGGGAAATCTTGAAATACCTTTGTTGGTAGATAAACCGCAACAGTGTTCTTTGGAGGTATCGACAGGAGGCTATCGTAATCATTGGAATATCTGGGTATATCCGACGGTTAAAGTTGAGAACGGTGATGTTATGGTAGCGTCAGAGTGGAACGAAGAGGTACGTACCAGGTTGGAAGAAGGCGGAAAGGTATTGCTGACTGCTCGTTTTGGTACACTGAAAAATGAGGGCTGTGATTCGGTTGTGGTAGGTTTTTCTTCCATCTTTTGGAATACACTTTGGACTAATGGACAAGCGCCCCATACTTTAGGTATCTTGTGTAATCCTGAACATGCGGCTTTGAAATTGTTTCCTACATCATTTCATAGTGATTATCAATGGTGGGATGCCATGTCGCACTGTAATGCGATTCCTCTGCGGAAGTTAGGTAATGTAACACCGGTTGTCCGCATTATTGATGACTGGTTTAAGGCTCGCTCTTTGGGTATGATTGTAGAGGTGAAAATCGGTAAAGGCTCTTTGATGTTGTGTGGAGTGGATTTATTGACCGATGCACAAAAGCGTCCAGAAGCCACACAGATGATGAATAGTTTGCTGGATTATATGAAAAGTGATTTGTTTAATCCCACAGCTGTTACTACGTGTGCTCAGGTAGAATCACTGTTTCGTTGATATTAAGTTCAATCTATTGGTAATAGGTGAGCCGCTTATTCCCTTTTAGGCCTTAGAAACTGATAATATAAATATTGTAAGAGCTCTTGATGAGAAAGGAGCTAACGAAATTAACTCACTGTTAGCTCCTTACTATCATCAGCTGCAGAATGGTGGAAGTATCAAATTTATCTTTTTCTTCTTTTGCCCCATCTTCTTATATTCCTCCAGAGTCGCGTTTATTACCGGAGAATCTGTAAACTTACCGTTCCTGACCAGCCTTTTCCTCCCTTCCAGTACCCAGTTCATAATTCCGGGCAATTCATTGGAGATAATCTCCTTCGCCAGATTGGGATTGATTCTGTTCTTGGGAATCTGTACGTTGAATGGCGCAATCAGAAATCTCCGGTAAAATCCATTGGATATATCATTAGTTTTCGGCAATTCATTCAGACAGAATATCATCTTGGCATAATTTGTCAGCGTTGTAACATCTTTATAGAGAATCTTAGCACTGATAGGTTCCTGGCTGGCTATTCTCTTAAAAAGATCACCCGAGAATGCATTGGGAGCAACATCGGAGCAAGTATTCAGAATTTTTCCCGCCAAATTTGACCTGCTATTGGCTCCATACTCACCACACAAGTCCGATAAAGACTCATGGGATATGTTTTCCTTACCCAACAGTGCTTCGATAATATCTATAAAAACAGACTTTCCATTACATCCCGAACCATAGAGGAACAGTACCTTCTCCAGCTTCAATCCGGGAACAAACAACCAACCGACATATTCAGCCAACACACACTGAGCCTCTTTCTCTGGCATCACCTCATTCAGATACCTAGTAAACAGGGGGTATGTTGCATCTTTATCATAATCATAAGGCAATACATATCTGAAGTAATCCGCCCAATTGTGTTTACAGAGCATTCCTGACTTCAGATCCAATGTCCCGTTTCTGAAATTGATTTTCTCATCTGCCTGCTTTATATTAAGCCCCATGACTGTATATGGAAACTGGGAAGACAATCCATTTACGAGCTCTTTCTTACCGCTCGCCATGTCATCCCCCGACAACCTCCTATAGGCTTCTTTCAAGAACACCATTAACTCATGGCCATCCACGCTTTCCAGATGGGTACCTGTATACAAATACATATTCCCGTCCAATGATACAAAGGGGTATCCTGCATTTTGAGCAACTGTACATATCTCATGGCAGGCAATATAATACTCCCTAAAGTTACAATCATAAAGCTTTGGGTTCATTTGTATGTGACCCAGAATTTTATTAAAACAATATCTGTTCATATTACTTCTTCTTTTTATTTATATATCTCCTTCTCTCACAGCCGTATATATTGTGAGAATAAGCATAGTTTACAATTTCATTAATATCGAAGTCCGGTATAAGTTCTTCTATGGCAGCTTTTGCTTTACTCTTCTCTATACCAGCCTTACAGAGTACACCAGCATAAGACATAGCGGTATTGTTCCTTCCTTTCTCTAATGATTTACCAGTCCATATACCCTTGAGAAACTTTATAATGGTTTCATCTGCTATTATCTGCTTTCTCAGCTTTAGAAGAAAGTCTGATGCTTCATCATCATCCTGGACAAGAATTTCCTCACCCGTTTCAGTCTTTATCACAGTTTCCGTTCTTATCTTGCCCTCTTCTTTTGGAACAGAGGTGGAAGGAACAAAATGGAAAGGTTCAGCATCAGGGTTTATCCATAGGTCTGGGTCATAAGAAAGATAATTTCCTCTAGCCAGGTCCCTAGTTGATGTATCCTTTACCTCACAATTATAATGATTCAAAAGCAGTTCATAAAGGTCGTCATGATAAAGAGGCTCAAGATTATCATGTAGAATAATGGCTTTATAACCTTCCCCGCTCGAAGTTTTGAAACCGGCATAAACATGAGGGGACTTCTTCAAGGAATCTATAAATTCCTGCATCTTATTTCCTGGTATATGGTCGAAATCAAGCGCTGTAACCGACGAATATACCAAAAGGCAATTTTTGTTCTTGCTCTTGAAGGTACCGTTAAATGTTACTGCAGGTATTCTTGTCTTCATCCAGTCTTTCTCATCCTTGTTCTTGGCATTCCTGACATCCAGAACCTTCTTCTTCAGTTCGAACGGATCCCCCGTCTTTATTATCTTTAGCACATCATCGAGATTGTATTCTACCGGATGCTTTACATCACTTATCCTTCTGAATAAACTCACCCTCATTTTATGGTATGAAATAATCTGATACCCTACAACCTTTTTACCGTCTACCCTTCTCGATTTCTCTTCACAATCAAAATAAAAAGATATATCGGAGGCGCTCGGCTTGCCTTTCAGTTCCAGTTTTTGAAAGGTACTACATAGTAGTTCTTTAATCTCAGACTTTGTATAGAACTTTCCCACCTCAAGATTTGCCTTAAGCATCTCCATTATCTTATCATTGGGTCTTTGCTCAAATGGAATAGGGGCAATGGCTTTTTGGATATAATCTTCCCTCCAATCCAATTCTTCCATACCTTCTTCACCAAGGGCTTCGTAGTATTCTTTGTATTTACCCGGTATGAAATTGCACTTTCCCAGAATTTCCGGATCATTGTTATAGGCTTTACAATAGAAAACTGCCCGTTCCTTAAAACTTCTCATCTCATTCCACTTCTGAAACAAAGCTTTAACCTCAGAATCGTCACTGTCTATGTCTTTTGTAACATTCATATTCACACTCAAGGCGGTAAACATGGAAAAGTCATTGCTGTATATCTTGTTTGTGATTTCCCATGCCCTTCTGTCTGCCAGCTCCAGTAATGGGTTCTTCTCTATTACCTGATTTCCATGTTCATCCTTACTGATGCAACAGTAGTTCTCCTTGTGATTCGGTCTCTTATTCAATGCTTCAATAAAGTCTGTTTTGTGTGGGGCAGAACGAAAGTTATCAATCTGTTTCATCGTCTTTTCATTTTTCTGTCTTATACTTTCATCCAAAACATCTTCAGTCAACTCAGAAGCTTTTGTCTTGAAATATAAGGTAGCCTTGTTCCTGAAAGGATTGGCTTCAAGACGCTGTCTGCCGATGATCTGCTGTATGTCCACGGAAATATCAATCGTCAGGCTTTCTACATGGGGATTGGCGAAAATATAGGAATAGGCATTGGTAGAATAAAAGTCCGCTCCTACATAGACAGTCGAGGTGCATAAGGTAAACATCTTATGTGATTCACCTTTTCCTGGAATATCACCAATCTTATATTTCATTCCCGTCTCCTTGGAAAGAGCTTTTAATTTGTCTATATTTTCTAAGGTAGAGGAACAAATGATATTTACTTCATCCGGCCTGAGTTTAAGAGCTTTGATAACCTTGACCATCTCCTTTACACTGTTGATATAGAATACGGCTTCTTCGGCCCTGAATTCACTCCCTTTGATGATGGTAGTTTCACCTTTCCCCTTCCTATAACATTCTATAATACCCGTACAAAGTTTGGTTATGGATTGGGAAGTCTTTATGACCTTGACGGCAGGCTTTTCCATTACACTCGCAGGCCATTCAAGTTCGTACATCGTCATCGTTTTAAAGAAATCAAGCAGGTCCAGATATTTTTCCAGGAACGGTGTGGCTGACAGAAATACGACATTGGGGAAATCCTGCAAGAGCTTATAAAATTCATATTCTGTAGTTGACTTGAAATGGCAGTCATAGAACATAACCTGGAATTCATCCACTACAACATACCACTCATCAATATCCCAACCCTGTTCTTTCAGTATCTCAAAGACAAGTCTCAAGGAATCGTAAGTAGTCAGGATCTTAGTACCGTCATTCTTTATGTAATCTCGCAGATTGTCCTTATAGGTTATAGTTTCATTTGAGCTTATGGAGCCGTTGGCAAAGTACTTTTCCTTATCGCCGTTATACCTGAAAAGATGATAGTTATCCGAAAGATGCTGGTTATATTTATTGTAGAGCAGATTCTTTCTTGGGCTGGCTAATATACATTTCTTATCCAAACCCAGGTACAGTTCGGTAGCACCACAACCACATACTTTCTTGTTAAATATGTAATGTCCTTTTGAGGGGATGTTATTGTATAGGTCTTTCCAATCAGATAAATACTTAATGCCTGATGGAACCTTTATTGATTTTTTTTTCATGATGATTATTTTTTGTGTAAAGAAGGGTTAGAGGGGATAGGTATTACATAACCGAAGGAAAGATGGAATATTTTATATGGGGAATTATATCCTTTTTAAAGGTTTTTGAACATTTTGGAGATTTTTTATTCCACCCCTTTGGACTGGTTATGTATTAAAACTAACCCCTTACCCAGAATTTAATTATTGTCTACATCCATGATTGATTCTGCCATTCCAATTCCTCTACATCAAAGAACGAGTAGAATTCAACCCTAGGATCAAAACCAAAATATCCTGCAATGACTTCGTCAAATAGCGGTTCATCAATATAGCCTTCTTCATCATCCGCATCCTCACGCATCAAGTACCGGCAAATTCCTTCCATATTGAAGTATATATGACCTACTCTCTCATATTCCTTGTTAAACACATAAATCTCATACTCATCAAAATAGTCGTCACCTTCAAAGGCAAGAAACAACCTGAAGATTTCCTTATCTTTAGGCAACCTCGATGATTTCTTGGTTGCAAAATAGAGATACTGATACTGGCTTTTAAACTCTTCAATCTGAACGACACGGGTTAAGATACCTGATTTAACCTCAAGACCATAGACCATTTCATCAGCCTTTCGTACTTTAGGGAATTTCTTGAAAGTTCTACCTAGTACTTCTTTCTTATATTTAAATTCAATTTTTACTATACGCATTTCTATTTTTTTAATATTAGACAAAATATCTCACAATTTGAATCTTTAAGACACAGAGGGGGCTTGACAGGAAGTTTTTGTTTTTTCCTGCCTGATTAATTTGACAAGTAAGACGGGCGCCTAAGCCTTACCTATCTGTTTAAATAAGTGTTACTTAAGAATTATTTTTTAAGAATCTGCCGACAACACTCTTGGATAAGCCAAGTTGGTCTGCGATATTACGTATACTCAATCCCTCTTCTTTCAGACTTAGAATTTCATCTTCCATGGACAGGGAAATTGTACACCGGGAATTTGATTTGCTGGCAAGATGATTTTCCTCCTCATCATACCCACAGAATTCAAAATGAAGATAAGGGGATTCCTTGATTTCCATAACAGCCACTTCCGACATCTTTATTGTACTGCGCGATTTCAGTTGCTTCAGGTATTTGATATGGTCTCCCTCACAAGAGTTTCCAATCGCAATAATACTGTCGGCATAGTTACTGATAATGGAACTGCCTTGTATATCACGTATCTCTATCGGCTTGTTCCTGTTACGTTTGTTCAGGTGTACAACCAAAATTATCGTCAAAGCATACTGCTCTTTAAGTCTTTTTAAGCCCTGCATCAGTAATTTTATCTGTTTGGCTGAAAAAACAGGCAGTATAGACATCACATTATCTACAACAAGAAGTTTTATAGCCAAACATTTATGAATCAACTTCTCAATGGCGCGCAATATATCTTCTACCGACCTATCTAGGACAAGTGAAACGAGGCTTACCCAGATCAGTTCTTCTGAAGTATAACCTAATATGTGTTCGTATCGTTGGGCAATTTGTGAATCACTCATTTCCCCATCAATGTAGATTGCCTTTCTTGTACGATTGTTAATCGGTTCTTCCCAGAAACACAGACCATTGTTATTGGCAAGGGCTATGTCAGCGGCTAACAAACTTTTGCCGCAATTAGTGTCACCGACCAACAAGCTTAAATCACGCTCAGTAATGAACTTGTTGAACACCTCTTCACCGGTCTTATGATTGGCAGGATTTAAGATGATATCTTTTAAGGATTCTATCTTAAAAAGTTCCATAGCTTATGTTTTTTAGTCAGTTCTTCAATATTTCATTAAAAATACCCATTAGGATAATCTCGACAGTCTGCGTCCTGTCCCCTTTGATACCTTTGGCATCCTGTAGTCTCGTAAGGCACTGTGGAGTCATGTGTGAAAATCGATTTTCAATTTTGCTACACATAGTCGTGATATCATCTGCTCCTTTCAATAGCCTGCAGGTCCATCGGGCCAAAGGAACACCTTTCAGGACTTTATTGGAAGCATTTCCAGAGAATACAGTGCGATATACCTCCAGAGACTTCTGCATACTTTGTACAAGTGTTTGCTCCACATGGATCGGCTGCCCATTACTAATCTTTAAAATATCCTCCCGGGTCAATTCCCGACCATAAGTATAATAGGACGCAGCTTTGGCTACAAACCCTTCACCTATCAATTGATGATAAAGACCTGTTCCTGTACTATTGTTATGACAGGATGAATAATTCAGGAGCTCGGTACCGGTTGTTTTTTTTACATCAAGGTTAACCGATATGTATTGTTTAAAAAAGAGAGTTGAATCATGGATCTCTTTAAACAGAGGGGGACACGACGGTCTGGTACACCTCATTTTGGTATTTTATTGCGAAATATGCGGCCGTCCGGCTGGGGGAACAATGGTGCTTGACGGCCGACCAGTCGCTGGATCTGTATTCGGGGAAAGTTACAACCGGAAGGTTATCCATGACGACCCGGTTACGGCGTGGCGTTTTATTGGCGGCCCGGGACTTGGGGACGGTAATCTGTTCAGCTGCCCTGCTCCGGGCCTCTTCGATTTCCGCCTCTATCCGTTCCAGGTCGCCATAGTCAAAAGGGAGCTTCGGGTCTCCGTTATCGACAGGCTTGCATTTCTCACTCATCTTTCCGAACACCTTCCTCTTCAGCCATGCCAGGGAGGCGTTCAGCTCAACTATCGTACCCCGGAGCTCTTCTATGGTCCTTGCCTGGGCCGAGATGATCTCACTCTGTTTACGGTTGATATCCTGCAGCTGTTCCATTGAGGATTCCACAGCTTGTCCGGTTGCATCTTCTTTTGCCATTCAATATCTTTTTTTGATGATATAAAGATAGCGAAAAGCTATAAGAAAAACAAGCCTTCAAGCTGTTTGTTTACAACTGTTTACCAATGCTTTTTCAAATTGGAAAGCCGTCTTTGCCTGCCTTTGCTGACATCTTCATTGATGCCTTCCACCATAACGACCAGGTCACTCCAGGTCATGGGGTAAGAACGGGTGGCAGGATCATAGGCGGGTATCTTGAAGGTGCCTTCTTCAAGCAGTTTCTCGTAAAGGACCAGACCGCCCGGTTCGGCATGGAGCAATTTTATCTTGGTCCGGAAACGGTTGTAGAAAATGAATACGTCCCCACTTCTGATGTCGCCTCCCATCCTCTCATGCACAAGGCCGCAAAGAGTGAACATACCTTTCCTCATGTCCGTATAACCGGGGCATAGGAAATATCTCATGCTGTCATTTAGGCAGAACATTGGCATTATATATTTTAGAGATCAGATTCAGGGCAGCTTCACAGCCGGAAGACCCTTTAAACTTCAACTTCAATCCGTTGGGTAATTCCAAGGATATTTCAGAGCTGTCCTTTCCTTTCAAGGGAAAGGGGACGCTAGGCTGGGGAGATGGCAGGGGAGTCTCGTGAGATATACCGGGGGATGGCGTGTCGCCATTGATTACTATGGGGACAAAGCTGTCTTTAACCCCTAAGCGGGAGGCTTCTGCCAATAACTCCCGCTCCGTTATACCGTATTTTTGTTTCCAAAGATAGAATCTACTACGGCTATAACCTTCATTCTCACAAAAATCAGCAATGGACAAACCACTCTGCTGCTGACGGAAAAGAACGGAGATAAATTTTTCTCTGCTCATCATGTGTTTACGTCGCTGCATCATAGGATATTATTTTTTTGTAGCAAAAGTAAGGAGGGAAAATGAACTGTAGAAGATGTACTTACTTAGGCGCTTACGCTATAACCTTCATTCTCACAAAAATCAGCAATGGACAAACCACTCTGCTGCTGACGGAAAAGAACGGAGATAAATTTTTCTCTGCTCATCATGTGTTTACGTCGCTGCATCATAGGATATTATTTTTTTGTAGCAAAAGTAAGGAGGGAAAATGAACTGTAGAAGATGTACTTACTCAGGCGCTTACAATTATGCAGAGTTGGGAGCGAGCTGCTTTTGTCCCCCTTGATGTGTCCTTTTGTGACAGGAAGCGGAATTCTGTTTACGGGAATAACCGGATGGCGTAATCCATTGGGACGGCATACGTGAGCATGGTTCTCCCGCCGGATTCTTTTTTATTTTGACCTGTATCTATGCGTCGTAGGTCGCTTCGCTTGCTAAGTCCCAGTACTTTCCCCAACTCGGACGGCAATACCGGAGCGTTTTTTCGGGCGGAAAATTACCGCAGGGAATTTTGTGTCCCGAAAACCGAAGGCTTGAACGTGGAGGTATTCGCCCTCCGAGTTAACTTCTCTGAAGGGACTTGTCAAGTGAAGCGTGGCTTATGGCGTAATTTTATGGAAGAATATGGATTAAAGCCTGTTATAAGATATGTTTTTATAAATCAATGCATACAGAAGGTGCTTGTTCCATATAAAAAAAGTAACTTTGTCTTTTAATTAAGACCAAAATGAAGAAAGCATATACGATAGAACAGCAAATCGCCAGACTGAAATCAAACGGTATGACGTTTGACAATGAGGAGAAAGCAAAAGAAATTCTCCTTGATGTCGGTTATTACCGGCTTGGATTCTATTCTTTTCCATACGAAATAAAATTCCCATGTCTGGAACACCGTGACCATAAACTAAAGCCGGGTACAACATTCAAGAGTGTCTATGATCTTTATGAATTTGATACCAGACTCCGAAGAATACTGCTTAATGCCCTTGACCGTATCGAGGTCAATATCCGTACAAAACTTATCTATAATATATCGCTCCGGTATATTGATGACCCCTGTTGGTTTGTCAACCGCAAGTATGTAACTTCCAAATTTGTGAATGACTTTGAGGAACAGGTTTATTCCGCCTTGCGTAAAAATCCCATAATACAGCACCATCATGCAAACCATTCCGGAATATATGCTCCTGCATGGAAGACCATAGAGTTCATGACAATCGGTAATATCATAACATTATATGATTCATTGAAAGAACCGGAAGCAAAAGATCTGGTTGCCAATGCATATGGTTGTTCAAGAGGTGTTTTTTTCAATTATCTGGAAACCATCCGAGTCCTTCGCAACAAGTGTGCTCACGGGGGATGCATTTACCGTATGGATTTCCCAAAAGGCATCAAACGCTTGCCTGCTGACATTTCTGCTGATTGCAGACACAATATCAAAGGTAGCATAGATGTTGTAAGATATATGCTGGGGTGTATCTCTCAAAACCGGAAAACGGATTTGGAAAACGAGATTTATAATCTTGTCAGTTCCATTCAGACGACTGAGGCCAAGAACGTCATAGCACAAACCTCCAAACTTCACGGCTCTTTCATTTAAACTCGGAACAAACTGATAACCACTGATTATGTTGATTTTACATCAACAGAGACAGATGGCATTTAGTCTATGTTGTGTCAATAGCGACGTTTGGCTGCTCCTAAATGCCTATCAGCCACAGACATTGAAATTTCAAAGCATTTTTAAATGAAAGAGCCGTGTCCAAACTTGAATATTGAAGCCATATTATTTGGCGGCATAAAAAATAATACTTACCTTTGCAACACTGAAAGTGCCCGTGCGAGCATAGTCGTCGCATCTGCACTATAAAAAGGAAGTAGAGAAGTCCCGGTCATTACGATTGGGATTTCTTGTTTTTTATAGCTATGTATATTCCGAATAGAGTCTATATAGAATAAGGAAAAGGACTAACAGAGCTTATAATTATCAGTACTTTAAAACCTTATTCTATATAATGCCTAATCTTCATACACTCCGAAGCCGAAATATCCGGCTATGACAAAATCTTCCCCGCTTTTGTCAGCAAGCGACAGCAGGCTGTCCAAAGTATCGCAGTAGAAAAAGATTTCATCATCCATTTCCGTATCGAAGTCCAGGGCGATTCTTGTCTCCAGCGTCTCCAAAGTGTCATTCCAGCGTATGGCACATTCGAGAAAATGCGGTTCATGTCCCTTTTCAGTACGGTATTCCTGATATTTTTCACGGATTTCCTTCTTGATTTCCTCCGGCTTCTTCCAGGAACTGTCGTCCACGATTTCAAGACTCAGCCCCTCGACAAGCAGGCAAGTGCCTTTGTCATATACCATCAGGGTACGTTTTCCCATATATTTTTTTCTCAAGTTTTCCCAATCGGGAATGTCCCATCGTTCGGTAGTCCATACTCCCCGGTAATTTTCGGGAACAGCGAGGTATTCGCTCTGTGTCATTCTTTTCATCTTTCCGTGTATTTATGGTGAAACAAAAAGAACCTTGCAGGTCTTGCAAGGCTCTCCAAATGCTGGATAGCGGTCAAACTCGTTGCAGGCGTTCCAGTCCACGCTCATTGTGTATCCTTTCGGGAAATGTGTGCCGACAAATTTTTCAATCATAGCCCGTTCCTCTTCGTTCAGGCTGCCGTCCTCTTCCGTTCCGTATTCCAGGGCATATATGGCCCATTCGGGAATGTTGTCCCATTCCGTCTTTTTCATGTGCGCTGCCATAACTTACCGTTTTATGCGGCGGAAAGCCTACAGATTATCTCCTGAAGTTCCTGTTCCCATTTTCTATCAACATTGCCGAAGGATGGATAGGTAAGCTGGTACCAGTTGTGGTAGTCGAAGAGTTTCATCCTCAGCGGATAGTAGTCGAACATTTTCCTGCCGTCCCTGAAGATGCGGATATGGTTTGTACCTACGTTCATGGACTGTAGTCCGTGTCCGTTTAGAATCTCATGGAATCTTTCCATCGGAGTGAAGTTGCTTCTGCTCATATCTTTCATTTTTTTGAGTTAGACATCTGCGGCTTGTCAAGCCGGTATTTTATTTCTTGCCTGCCTTTCTGTCCCGTGCCGGATTGCACAAGGCTTTGCGAAAAAATACCGGAGCCCCCGGGCGAGGATGATTTTTTCAGCAAACCACGGAGGGGCCCGGCCTTGCACAATCCAGCGGGCACGGGACGACCTTTGCAGGCGGAAATAAAACAGCGGTCTCCCTTTTTCTCTATTTTCAGTCATTGTTTTCTTCTCCCTCCTGCTGCGGGATGAGGTATCTCAGCTCCGGATCATTTTTTATTCTTTCCATCTCTTCTTCTATTATCTGCAACACGTCCGCCTTTATCTGCGAGTAGTTGCGGTCAATCTGCTGCTGCATGATATCGTTTCCGTCCGCGTCCCTGAACTCGTTGATGACAGGAATTTTCTTGTAGGCTTTCATTTCTTCCGATACCTTTGCGCTGTCCACGATGATGCGGGCATGGAAAATTTTCTGGTCTATCTCTTCTCCGAAATTGTCTGCCACGCTGCCAACGAATGTACCTTGCGAAAGATTGGCTATCTTGGAGGCGGGTATCAGGGAATCAAGCTGCGTGTTGATGGAAGTCGAAGTATCCTGACGGTTGATGGATATGGACTGCCGCTGCTGGAGTATCTTGCCGAACCGTTCCGACAGTGATTTTGCCGTTTCTCCTACAACTTGCCCGCTGAAGATATTGCCCACTGTATTTTGGATTACCTTTGCCTCCTTGTCTCCGTAGTCGCGTGCAAGCTGCGAGAAGTCCTGGAAGCCGAGACAGACGGCCACCTTGTTGCTTCGGGCGGTCGCAATCAGGTTGTCGATACCACGGAAATAGATGGTCGGAAGCTCGTCAATGATGATGGAACTTTTCAGTTGTCCTTTCTTGTTTACCAATTTGACGATGCGCGAATTGTACAGGCCGAGAGCCGCCGAATAGATATTCTGTCTGTCCGGATTATTGCCCACGCAGAGGATTTTTGGATGTTCGGGATTGTTCAGATCCAAAGTAAAATCATCCCCTGTCATCACCCAGTAAAGCTGTGGCGAGATCATTCGCGAAAGCGGAATTTTCGCACTTGCTATCTGGCCCTGGAGCTGGTCTTGAGCTCCGCCTTGCCATGCATCCATAAAGGGGGAAAGATAGTTTTCGAGGGACGGATAAGAGGTAAGAATCGTGAAGATATCGGCATATGGCTTGTTAAGAAATTCAATTGCATGAGGGAACGTGCAATACTTTCCGTCCTTGTAAATCCGCAAATACCAGATGATTGCGGCAAGCAGGATAATCGGTGACTCCACGAAAAAATCACCCTGTTTCTGTATCCAGGTCTTGTTCAAATTGAGCATTATGGTATAGGCACTTTCGTAGGCATCGCTGATGTCTGCCATGAATCTCGGATTGATGGGATTGCAGCGGTGGCTGCGTCTGGGGTCGTCAAAATTGATGACGTAGAATTCCGGCTTGACCTTGTAATGTTGTCTGTGCTTGAGCAGATGGTTGTAGGCTATCTCCGAGAGGTCCGGAAATTTGTAGTCGTAGATATACATGGCAAAGGATTTCTCGATCTGCTGTTTGATGTAGTTGTTCACCACGGCATAGCTCTTTCCGGAGCCGGGTGTTCCCAGTACGATAGAGGCTCGGAACGGGTTCACGATGTTGATCCAGCCGTCCCATTCCTTACCCTGATAGACAAATTTCGTGGGCAGGTTTACGGAATACTCGTTTTCCATAAGCCTTGTTTCCTGCATGAAACTTTCGTTGGCGGTGTTGAATACGTCTTCCATAAGGTTGTGCTTCAGCATACGGCTGATCCATATTCCCGACATAAGCAGGAGAATGTAGCCCGTGGTAAGCGTCAGCGTATATACGGTAGCATTCACTGTCGTACTGAACGGCAGGTCAAGCATCCACCAGTTCATGAAGAACAAGACAATGCCGCCGAGGAAGGCGGCGTATATTTTCCGCCACGTCATCTTCTGGTTCTTGACACCTTTCGTACCCAGACACGAAAGTCCCAGAAATATGAAGGCGAACACTTTCGTCACGAGCAGGTTGCTGAACAGTCCTGCCGTCTTCTGGAAGTTCAGCAGAATCCTGTCCACGACTCCAATGTTGATGCCCATATCCACGAATGCGCTGTAGCAGAACCAGTAGACATGGATTACAATAAACACGATGGAAATGGCACGCATGAACTCCATGACCTTGGCCAGTCCTCTCAAATCATCTTCTTGTTGCATAACTGTAAAAATTTTGATGGTTGGTAATTGACAATCAGGATATGCCGCGTGAACGGCGTTTCTTCTTTTTTTTGCGTTGCAGTCTGCGGGCGAGTGCCTCCTCCTGCGGGTCCGGTCCGTTGATGTCGGGACTGAATATTCCGAAAGTCTGCTCGATGGCGCTTTCCATGTTGTCGGAAAGGCTCTCCCGTGTGGAGGTATATTGTCCGGGGAATTCCGGCTCCGGAAATTCCTGCGGCCTGTTAAAAAGCTGTTCGAAGGCGTTGGCGGAAAACTCCTTGCCCAGACGGGAACCGTTATATACCTCACGGTTCCTGTGGTCTATGAAGGTCACGCCGTAGATGCGGCCTTCCTCGTTTTCCCTGAACACCACATCAATGCCCTTTTCCCCGAGCAGCCGGATGAAATCTTCCCGGTTTCCACGGCAGCCGTGCATGGCCAGCGTGACGGCATCATGGATTTTCGGCTGCCACTTCCGGTTTCTGAAGTCACGGACATTGACGGCAATCCTTTTTTCTATCCCTTCGTAGCCGAAGCGCTTGCCGATGAGCGAAGACTTGATGGGCGTACATACCGGCATGCCCGCATCGTCCGTCAGGGTATATACGATGCCGTTGTAAGGTGAGCCTTCAAATTCTCCCCGAACCTGTTTGGCCTCGATGTTGAAGCATGAGAGCATGGCACTGAACTCCCCGAATGTCTGGAAGCGGTAGGCGGTGAAAATGCTCTTTAGGATATTGCCGACCTGACGTTTTACGCCCCCGTCCCGGTAGTCCGCCTTCTTGAGATACGGTTCCAGCAGTTCGTTCCGCTTGTCGGCCACAGGCTTGAGCCCGAATCTGTTTTCCAGTTCCCGGCAGGCTTTCATCGAACGGTTCCATTCGTATGCGTCACTGATTTTTTCGCCGTTCTCCTTCACGCAGGTGGAGACAATATGGACATGCCTGCGGTCGATGTCCTCGTGCAGATAGACGATGTAGGGCTGGTCGCCGTAGCCCATCTTCTGCATATACTCGCGTGCCAGTTCTGCGAACTGCCCGTCCGTGAGGCGGTCGTCCACCGATGGGTTCAGGGAGATATGCAGTACCGGCTTCTCCGTGTTCCTGTTGGCGGCGAGATAGCTCTCGAAAGCCCACAGCGTCTGCTGCATGACATTGTGGGGATTTCCGGTGAGGTCGGTAATCATGCGGTTGCCCGCGATGATACGGGCGGTTGCCTCGTCCACTTTACGCTGGTTGTAGATGACCGCCCCGTAGAGCGATACACCCCTGTTGATCTTAGCCACCATTCTGCTGTTCCTCCTTCTTTCTTTTTATAAGGTATTCCTCCTCGAACTCCCGTGTAAGCATGATGATCCGCTTGCTCAGCACCACCAGGTCGATGGTAGCCTTCTCCAGATTACGGAGCAGGGCGAACGCCCGTTTCTCGCCGAAATTGGACTTGACTGCCTTCACTGTCTGGTTGTAGTTGTTGCCGATGGCCTGAAACTGGTGATAGAAATTTGTAAGTCTGATGTAGTAGTCCATCGCAGCCTTGTCGATTCTGACGACCTTCATTTCACGTCCGAAAATCATCGCTTTGATGAACTTGGAATGCTGTTTCAGTCCAGATTTCTGGAACAGGATTTCAAAGTGGCCGTTCTCTTCCGAGTTCAGCCGTACCACATAGCGGTGTACCGCCGGGTCTGTTTTCGGCTTCCGTCCCGCACCTTTTCTTGTCTTTCTTTTACTGTTTTCTTCCATACGCATTGAGATTTTCTGTTCTGTTTCTTCCGTCATGGATTTCCGACTTTGGAGGAAATCCCTCCCGAGCCTTCAGGCGAGCGGCAAGTTTGTTTTGAGTGCCCGAATTTATTTCGGGTGCCTCAAAACACAACTTGCTATTACCGCTTGGTAATGAATTTTCCTTCGTCAAATTAAATTTTGACCTTCAGCCTCATTCTTCGGCTTCGGGAAACCTCCGCAGCGGTATCCGTTCCGTTGTCGGTGCAAAGTTATGGCGGTTTATCCTGTTGTAAAATAGCGGGTTATATGTAACGTGATGACATATGGTGACACAGGTCGTCACCTCCCTTGAAACATAGTGATGATATGAAAAAATACCTTTTTATTTGCAACATAAACGGTAAAACAAACCAATAGTCAAGTAACTGTCCGTTGTATTGCTGGTTAGCGAAAACACTTGTTGCAACAGGTGGGCAGTGATTGTTTACTTGCTTTGTTAGGGCAGATAACTATCGGTTGGTCGGTTTGCCGGTTGGTGAGCACAAAGTAACCATATCACTAACAAACCTTGTCACAAAGTAAACAACAGACAAGTAAAACAATAGTGTAATAAACCATTAAAAAAGTTCAGTTATGAAGAAGAATCCGTTATTCGTTGCGGTCAGCAACCAGAAAGGTGGGGTCGGCAAAAGTACCATGCTGGTAACGCTTGCCAGTCTCCTGAATTATTCGATGGATAAGAGTGTGGCCATCGTTGATTGTGACTCCACCCAGCGCAGCCTGTTCAATCTGAGGGAACGGGACATGGAGATGGTGGAGAAGAACAAGAAGTACATGGTGCTGTTGGAAGAGCAGAGGCTTAGGGGGTGCAGGATTTATCCTATCAGGCAGGCAAAGCCGGAGAATGCACGCCAGGTGGCCGGAGAGTTGGCGGCAAAAGCAGATTTTGATATCGTTTTCATAGATTTGCCAGGGTCTATGGACATATCCGGTGTGTTGCAGACCATTTTCAATGTGGATTATGTATTGACCCCCATTGCCGCTGACAATTTCGTTATGGACAGCAGTTTTGTCTTTGCCAAAAGCGTCATGAAGTTTTTGGAAAACCGGAAGAATATTCCTTTGAAAGACGTGTTCCTGTTCTGGACCAAGGTAAAGAAAAGAAGCAATACTGAAGTGCTTGACAACTATATGGCACTGATGAAGAAACAGGGGCTGAAAATTCTGGATTCAGCCATTCCGGACCTCTGCCGTTATGACAAGGAACTCTCATCCCGGACCCGCACCTATTTCCGCTGTTCACTCCTTCCACCGCCGGCAGGACAACTTAAAGGCAGCGGATTGCAGGAACTGGCAAATGAACTGATTGCAAAATTTAACCTGTAATTGAGGTATGGCAAAGAATATAGTAAAAGTAAATGAAGAGGAAATCAGGGGGTATATGGTCGGTAACATTCCTGATGCCATTGAGAAAGAGGATGTCATCGTGGTAGAAGTTCCAGCAGAGGAAACCGATAAAAGGCCGGATAAGGAAAAGGAAACAGCCTCGGAAAATCCCGAACCTCACCCAAAGCGTAAAAGTGAAAGCGGTTTCCGTCAGAAGTATCTGGTGAATACCCCCATGCCCGGACGTATCCAGGTGTACCTGAACCGCAAGCTGTACGACGAGATAAAGAATTATCTCAATGTGATAGCTCCCGAAGTAAGTATCGCGAGCTATATCAGTAACATCATAGCCGAGCATATAGAACTCAACATCGAGGAAATCACCCGAATGTATAAAGACCGTTTTTCACCCCCTAAAATTCAATAGTCATGGAAACAACATTAATTTATTTTTCAGTAAAAGCCATGTCGGCAACCTATATATTATATAAGGTATGGATGTTTATATTCAGTCCGAAAGTTTATAAATTCTGGGACAATCAGCTTCGTTATATGCGTATGGCACGTATCCGGTTATGGAAATCACGTAAAAAACGAATGGTGGAAAAAGCAAGGAAAGCCCGGTATAGGGCAAGACTGGACAAGGCTGAAGCATGGATCGCACAAGCGGAGAACGATATCCTAAAAGTCGGGCATGAAAAGAAAACCGAAACGCAGCCGAATCCCCTGGACGAGTACAATGAAGTAATCGGCAAGACGAAGATAGTCTATCTTGAAGACCCGGAAGTGGCGAGAAAAACTCCCACACGTTCTGAACCTATGAAAAAGGAACCCATAGAGGAGGATAAGGATATAAATACGGATGACGTGATTGATGACTTTACTCCCAAAAAAGGACTGACTGAATCAGAAAAACGGGAACTCATGTCAAATGACGGGTGCGTTCCTGACCCGGATTTTTCAAGGGCATTGACTTTTGAAGAACTGAACAATGTCGCTGATGTGCTTATTTCGGGAACGGATGACAGAAAGAAAATCCGAAATGCTGCCGAAACCCTGTACCAACTTCAGGATACAGACCTGTTCAGTTTTTTTTCAACCGAACTGAGTACTCAAAGCCAATTGGAAAAACTGCTCAAAGAAAATATGCCAAATGGAAAAGAGACATCAAAACAGTCTTTGGAACAGATTGGAATTGATTGGAATAAATACATGTAAATATGGAATCGAATATGAAGGACAAAAAACAACAAGCAGTACCGCAGTCAGAAGCAGAATCTTTTGGCATAAAAAGAAATCCTGCAGTTCGTGCCCCACGCATCTGTCTATCTGAAGAAGAAGTCATCAGAATTATGCGGAATGAAGACGCTATCAAAAAGAAGATAGGAAATCTTATTGATAGTATGCTTTGTGATGACTCGCAAATTTCAGAAATGGATAATACAAAAAATAAGACAGAGGCATTCGATATAGATGAATTCGTTTAATTGTTTCTTTTTGCTGTCATAGTTTCAGAAGGCATGTCGATGTGATATCGGCCTGCCTTTGATTTTTAAGTATTATTCAACTCTTTTGGCATTATCTAATCTCCTATGACAGTAAGAAATCAAAGACAAAATTTCTAAAGCATCTTGTTCACTCACTGGCCACTCAATTTTTGGTTGATGAGCTTCTGGATTCCTAAACATATTGCACAAACCTTCTAAGATTGCCTCGAAACCTTTCTGTTCATCTTTTTCCTGTTTGGATTTATACGAATTGATTACCAATATAGGATGATTAAACACATATTCCACTAACCGTATTCCATCAGTATTAATTAATGACAGTTGCCGTATTCTTGCAAATAACCCTTTGCAAGCTTCAAATACAGCATGAAAGTAGTTCTTATCAACTAGTTCTGTTGTGCAATATTTGAATATTTCTTGATGTGCATTCCTCATCTGAAGATTTACTAAAAGGTCATTTGCACGTTGTTGGGCTTCACTAATAGTTTTTGCAGTAGTAACGACCCTAAAACGGCCGTTTGATTGTAATTCATAACCTACATAAGATAGGCATTCATTAATCGCCTTTCTTTTTGTCTCAAAAATTTGATTATCTGTAAAACGCGCAGGGTTCAATACAATTTGGATGAATCTCAATATTTTGTTTGAACATTTATCAAAGTTCTGAACGGATGCAAGTGCACTGTAAAGCCTTTTACATTTCGTTATTTCAGGAGTCACATCTTTAATATTACACTGCTGAAGGAAATAAGATATTTCAGATCCAGTAAGTCCATTCGATGTATCTCCTAGTATTTTTGAAATACGTTCCAATATACCTTGGTTTAAGCAATATCTTAGTTCCATAACTGTCAATATATATAAGTGTTATCAATAAATGTTGAACAAACTAATTTCATCAATGTCTATTACTGGAGTGTAACTATCCCTTACCCATTCAGTGCAAATTTTATATTGAGGAAACGCACCCTTATAAGGTTCATCTACCCAATCATTATTCCATAAATTAACGCCAGTCTCACCATTTACGATTTTACATATATTTTCAGTATATGTAACAGGGTGAGGCAAATTAAATGCTATACGTTGAATCCATATTTGAATTTCGCCAATATTCGGAAACCTCTGAAACTTCGCATAAACATTATTAACAATTCGCTCTCTTTCATCTGTCGAAGGAATTTTACTAAGGAGTTTACTGATGATAGAAAGAATTACCTTGTACGTTTTCGGACTATATAGTGCTATTTCTGTGAAAATTGATATCATCACAAGGTAATCGCCACAAATCGCAATTTTTTTGTTCAATCTTTGGGCAAAAGTTGTTAAAAATTTTATTAGTGTACCGCTGTTTGGATGTTTTTTGGAAAATTGGTATATAAAAAGAGCCTCCTGCTGAAGATTGGACATTGTAGAGTATATCCTTTTCTGCGTTTTCCTATAAATTGGACCTTCTGAAATATATGCTTTCTTATCAGGTTTTATAGAATCACTGATGACATCTTCTGTCAGATATGTCTTTTTCCCATTCAATTGAAAATTGAGTTCTGCAAGAACTTCTTGAAGAAAGAATGCTATTCGTTCTGTATCCTCTTTTGAATTGCAAAAAATACGATAGTCATCTCGGTATCTTACTATATGATAGTTAGATATTCCATTTGTATTTAGTCTTTCGCTAAGTAGCTTATCTGCATACGCAAGTACTATTTCTGCAATAAAGTCAGATAACGTACTTCCCTGAGGTATACCATTTGTTTGACCATATTGCATACCTTGCATATAGTTGTCAATAATATTTCCCAATAGTCCTGACTTATTGCGTTTTTCTTTAGCTTGTTCTTTTCCCATCAATGCCCACGCAATGGTATGAGTATATATAGCACAGTAACAATTCGTAATATCGGTAACAAACATATATCTATAAGACAAAGCTAACTCAAGGCTTCTTTGTTCAACATTTTCCCACCAAGAACTTACTGATGCTGACATATGTGATTTGTCTGTGTCTCCTTTAACTTTAGGAATACTCGCAACTTCTATGTTTGGTACTTTCAGCTCAGCAAAGCGATCTTTTATCTCCTTCCAACTACTCTTATTTGTCATAGCCTTGACAAGCAGATAATAAAGGTATGGATTAATTAACTGAATAGGCCTATATGAATACTGTGCATCCTTCTTGACTAACATCTTATGATTTACGTTTTCATAATCAGAAGGCATTCTCTTAGGATCTTTTAGAATGTCTCTCAATTCTTTATTTCCGACAGAATTTTGGACATATTCTATCACGGGCTTAAAATCTATGTATTCGGGAAACTGCATATTACAATAGTTTTGCGATTCCAAGAAATACTGTCTTGCTTTTATATGCGAAAGTTCAAGAATGGTCTTCATCGACAATATTTTACTATATTTTTCTGATTGACTTTTATTATTGACGACACTTATGTGTTTATATATCTAAACTATCTTCTTTGAGTAAGAAATCAAATAACCCGACTGTGAGAATCCCTTCCTCATTTCGGCGAGGCATAATGTGATCTTTGACAACAATGATTTTCTTGAATGAATCATTGATATTCGTCAACGAACGGGATTCCTGTATTTCTTTCTCTCTATCCGGTATAGACAATGCCGACTGTATATAGTACTTCTTGCTGCCAAGAGTCGCTATAAAATCCACTTCAAGGTGGATGCGAGTCCACTTCCCGTCCTTATCCGGCTTCTTTATCTCCACCATTCCAACATCGACACTATAACCACGGACAATCAATTCATTGTAAATGATGTTTTCCATGATATGCGTTTCCTCTTGTTGGCGCATATCAAGAATGGCATTTCTTAAGCCAATGTCCGTAAAATAATACTTGGAAAGCGTATTGATGTACTTCTTTCCTTTAACGTCGTAACGTACAGCCCTATTCAAGAGGAACGATTCTGACAAGTAGTTCAGATATTTGGAAATAGTTTGACTGCCAATTTTCACATTTTTCAAACTTTTGAAAGTATTCGACAATTTTGTAGGGTTGCATGGAGCACCTATAGATGATGCCATAATGAGAAGTAATTCACGCATTTCATTCTCATTCTTGATTTTGTGCCTCTCGATAATATCTGCCAAATAAACAGTCTCAAATAGATTTTTCAGATAGTTTATCTTCTTTTGTTCGGTTTCAAATGACTGGACAAGAGGTAAACCACCGTAGGTGAAGTATTCGCGCCACGCATCTTGTTTGTCTCCACCTTTAGCCAAATAAAATTCAGAAAAAGACAGAGGATTTACATGAATCGTCTCTCCCCGGCCTCTAAACTCCGTTGGAATATCGGATGACAGGAAATGGGAATTGCTTCCTGTTACATACGTATCGGCATTTTCGATATGGCGGAAACTGTTCAATACATCGACAAATTCATCCATCAGCTGTACCTCATCAATAATGATATAGTAAAGTTCCTTGTCCTTGATTCTGTCGTGAACATAGTGAAGCATCATATCCGGATTCCTTAAATCCTTGTTCATCCGATCTTCAAGGTCAATCCGGATAATGTGATCATCTGCAATTCCATTTTCCAACAAATAGTGGTAGAATAAAACATTCAGCAGGTATGACTTGCCGCATCTGCGGATTCCTGTCACTACCTTGATAAAACCATCTTGACGGCTTTCTATCAGTTGCTGAAGATATCTGTCTCTTTTTATTTCCATCATCACATTAAATTTCTGCCAATATTGGCATTTTTTTACAATACAAAGGTAATGACTATAATCCGTCCATGCAAGGATTATATTATTTTTTTGCCAATATTGGCACTTATATATTATGGACTATAAGATAATGCTGACAAACAAGTATTTAAGAGAAATCAATGCAAAAATTCTATCTTTGCAAAAAAAATGAACGATGGCAATGACAAAAGCGATATTGGAAAAATGGATGGTGGCGCAGAAGCGTCACCGCCTTTCGGACAAGCAGGTACAGATGGCCCGTGAACTGGGTCTGAACCCCGACAAGCTCGGCAAGATAGACAACCACAAGCAGGAGGCATGGAAAGCCCCGCTTCCGCAGTTCATTGAAAGTATCTATTTCAAACGATTCAAGCGTGAAAACCCGGAAACGGTCAAGCCCTTAAAGCAGATTATGGCTGAAATGGAGGTCAAGAAGAAGCAACAGAAAGCGAAGAAGGAGGAACGGAGGAAACAGCGTGCCCTCTCTTCCGGTTCTGAGGAATAGGTAATGTATATATGAAAAGAAGCGAAGTGTGAAGGCCGACCGGCTTTCACACTTCGCTTTTCCATTCCAATACAGACAGCCGCTATTTCATCCTTTCATAAAGATTGATGACCGACTTTCCGCTTTCCAACGCCTTGTTCACCGTGTAGAATGTTCCCCCTTTCGGTACAAGATCCCAATAGGCTATGACTGTATCCGCTTTACGCACCATGTATTCATCCCTGCGAAGGTAGCAGCCCTTGTGGTAATTCTCGGAAACCATGACCACCCGGTCCATCCTTTCCAACAGACGGGCATACAACAGCTGGTCTTCCGCTTCAAACCACAAGGGCTGTTTCCGAAAAGGTACTGCCGCTATGAGCTTGATATCTTCGTATCTCTCCCTGACCTGCAAGACCGCCTCCGCAGCAGTCATATCAAATCCGCTGGCCATCCCGGTGTAGTATTCCTTGTATCCCTGCCCGTACAGTTCTGTTACCACTCCGGTCACAGCTTCCCTGATTTGTGCAAGTATCCGGGAATCGTTTCCGGACCCTTGCAGAATACGTTCCTTACGGTGTCCCGTGAAAGCCACTGTCTGATTGTTTCTTGTTTCCATGTTATCTTCTGTTTTTTGTTTTTACATATATCCATTCAAACCGAACGGTATTTTATTTCCTGAAGGCTTTTCCGCCCCGGTCCGGAATCCCGCAAGGCTTGCCGTGAAAAAATACCGCAAGCGCAGCGAGGATGATTATTTCACGGCAACCAGCCCGCAGGGCCGCCTTGCCGGGTTTCCCGGGACACGGGGCTACCTTTGCCGGAAGAAATGAAATGCCGCTTTCTCCTTATCCCTGTTTTTACTGTTTCATATTGCCGGGAAAACCCTTTTTGAATGCTTGAAAACCCCTTGCCGATGTAACGTGACGTCATAAGGTGTCACAAGTCGTACAGTTTGTAAATCAATGGATTAAGCACTATATATTCGCAGTCGAAATCATTTTTGTCTCACCAATTAAAAGTTTCGACACATGAAAAAAAGATTCTTTTTGGCAGCCATGACGCTGCTGGTTTCAATGGGGGCTTTCGCCCAAGGCAACGGTATCGCCGGTATCTCGGAAGCGACCAACATGGTCACTTCGTATTTCGATCCCGGAACCAAGTTGATTTACGCCATCGGCGCCGTTATCGGCCTTATCGGGGGCGTGAAGGTATATTCCAAGTTCTCGTCGGGTGACCCGGACACTTCAAAGACCGCCGCCAGCTGGTTCGGTGCGTGTATCTTCCTGATTGTGGCTGCCACCATCTTACGTTCATTCTTCCTGTAATATGGCGAAGTATCCTGTCAACAAGGGAATCGGTCGCAGCCCGGAGTTCAAGGGACTCAAGAGCCAGTACCTGTTCATCTTTGCCGGAGGGTTGCTCGCCCTGTTCGTGGTGTTCGTCATCATGTACATGGCAGGCATAGGCCAGTGGGTCTGCATCGGTTTCGGGGTCATCTCCGCATTGGTGCTGGTCTGGGCGACCTTCAGCATGAACACGAAATACGGCGAATGGGGGCTTATGAAACTCCATGCGCTGCGCAGCCATCCCCGCTACATCATCAGCCGGAGAAAGTTCCTCCGGTTGTTTTCTTCAACTATTAAAAACAGAAAGGCATGAAAAACGTAATGAAAACAGCCACGCTGGAAAGCAAGTTTCCGTTATTGGTCGTGGAGAACGGCTGCATCATCAGCAAGGATGCGGACATCACCGTGGCATACCGGGTGGAACTGCCGGAACTCTTCACGCTGACACGGGCCGAGTACGAGTCCATGCACTCCACCTGGGCGAAGGCGGTCAAGGTATTGCCGAACTACAGCATCGTGCATAAGCAGGACTTCTTCATCGAAGAGGGTTACAGGCCGGACATCTGCAAGGAAGACCTGAGTTTTCTGAGCCGCAGTTTCGAGCGGCATTTCAACGAACGGCCGTACTTGCAGCACACCTGTTACCTTTTCCTGACGAAGACCACGAAAGAGCACAGCCGGACAACCAGCAGTTTCAACGCGCTTACACGGGGATTCATCATTCCCAAAGAGATGCAGGACAAGGAAACCGTTACCCGTTTTATGGAAAGTTGCGGGCAGTTCGAGCGCATCGTGAACGACAGCGGTCTGATCCGTATCATCCGCCTGACGGATGAGGAAATTATCGGAACCAAGAATTCAGCCGGCATCATAGAGAAATATTTTTCCATGTCCCAGGAAGACACCACCTGCTTGCAGGATCTGTCTCTCGGTGCAGGGGAAATGAAGGTCGGGGACAATTACCTTTGCCTTCATACGCTTTCCGATCCGGAAGACCTGCCGTCAAACGTATCCACCGACTGCCGGTATGAACGGCTTTCGACAGACCGGAGCGACTGCCGCCTGTCCTTTGCCGCACCGATAGGCATCCTGCTCACGTGCAACCATATCGTGAACCAGTACCTCTTCATCGACGATTCGGCGGAGATTCTCAGGAAGTTCGAGCAGACCGCCCGGAACATGCACTCGCTTTCCCGTTACAGCCGTTCCAACCAGATCAACCGCGAATGGATTGAGGAGTATCTGAACGAGGCGCACAGCAAGGGGCTGGTTTCCATCCGTGCGCACTGCAATGTCATGGCATGGAGCGATGACCGGGAAAAGCTCAAGCGCATCAAGAACGATGTGGGCAGCCAACTGGCGTTGATGGAAGCCAAACCGCGCCACAACACGGTGGATGTGCCGACCCTGTTCTGGGCGGCGATACCCGGCAATGCCGGAGATTTCCCGTCCGAGGAGAGTTTCCACACCTTTATCGAGCAGGCCCTGTGCCTGTTCATCGGGGAAACCTCCTACAAGGACTCGCTCTCTCCGTTTGGCATCCGCATGGTGGACCGCCTGACCGGAAAACCCGTCCATCTGGATATTTCCGACCTGCCGATGAAGAACGGCACAATCACCAACCGGAACAAATTCATCCTCGGCCCTTCGGGCAGCGGGAAATCTTTTTTCACCAACCACATGGTACGCCAGTATTACGAGCAGGGTGCGCATGTGCTGTTAGTGGATACCGGAAACTCCTATCAGGGACTGTGCAGCCTTATCCATGCGCGTACACACGGCGAGGACGGGATTTATTTCACTTATGAAGAAAAAGACCCGATAGCTTTCAATCCTTTTTACGTGGAAGACGGGATTTTCGATATCGAGAAGAAAGAATCCGTCAAGACGCTTATCCTTACCCTGTGGAAGCGTGACGACGAGCCGCCGACACGTGCCGAGGAAGTGGCGCTATCCAATGCGGTCAATCTCTTTCTGGAGAAAATCCGCAGGGACAGCAGCATAAAACCCTCCTTCAATACCTTCTATGAATTTATCCGTGACGAGTATCAGGATATCCTGAAAGAGAAGCGAACCCGTGAGAAGGATTTTGATGTATGGGGATTCCTGAATGTGCTGGAACCCTATTACCGTGGCGGTGAATATGACTTCCTGCTCAACTCCGACAAGCAGTTGGACTTGCTGAACAGACGCTTCATCGTTTTTGAGCTGGACAACATTCGCGATAACAAAGTGCTGCTTCCGATTGTCACCATCATCATCATGGAGACTTTTATCACCAAGATGCGCAAGTTGAAAGGTATCCGGAAAATAATCCTTATCGAAGAGTGCTGGAAGGCATTGGCATCCGCCAATATGAGCAATTACATCCGCTATCTTTTCAAGACCGTCAGAAAATTTTTCGGCGAGGCCGTGGTCGTGACCCAGGAAGTGGAGGACATCATTTCTTCTCCGATTGTCAAGGGTACCATCATTAATAATAGTGACTGTAAGATTCTGCTTGACCAGCGCAAGTATATGAACAAGTTCGATGAGATCCAAGCGTTGCTCGGTCTGACCGACAAGGAGCGGGCACAGATACTTTCCATCAATATGGCGAACAATCCGTCCAGAAAGTACAAGGAAGTCTGGATTGGTCTGGGCGGTACGCAGTCGGCGGTCTATGCCACGGAAGTCTCACTTGAGGAGTACATATGCTACACTACTGAAGAAACCGAGAAACTTGAACTTATGCGGCTTACGGAAAGAATCGGTGGCAACATCGAACTTGCCATCAAGCAGTTGGCAGAAAGCAAGCGAAACAAGTGATAGGGATTGAAATCATATGGAAACCGAAAAACAATCATGAATCATGGGAATGGAAGAATGGATAAAAGAACAGCAACGCCGCTATCTGGACGAGCCACGCCTCAAGGAGTTGACGGAAGTGATGAAACAGATAAGAAAGTTCGTCCGGGAAAAGGAGTACCGGAAGCTGACGGAACTGGTCAGGCGGTACAGGAAGTCCGAGGATGTGATTACCCAAGTTGCCTGCCTGTTGTCAAACTCGCACCTGTTCCCGACACCGGAAAAAACGGTGGAAACGGACAGGTCAGAATTGATGACGGCATTGAAAAACACGTATTTCATGGAGAAGAACGGTTGCCGGCTTGCGGATGTCAATCCCGAAAAAGCCGATTCCGTCCACGGAATGCTCGCCATGCACACGTTCATGCGGGATGCTTACTTGAAGGTATATCCTGAAAGCAAGCAGGAACGGCCGTCACCGGAAGAAGTACGGTCATCTGTACGGATTCTGGATTTCCATCGGAAAGAGAGTGACGTGTGGGAACTCTGCAACCTGGCTGTGTATCTTATGCCGCCCTCACGGTATGTGGCACTCAGGTACGGGCTTGCGGATGATTATGACAGGCTTGACAGACTGCACCGTTCCGGACCGGAACCGGCATATGACGAGGGGGTGGCATTGGAAAGCCGCCTGTGCAGGAATGCGGAAAAGGCAGCGGAAAGCATCGGGGATGTCCGTCTGCCGGATTTCTACCTGGAAAAGCTGAATGGGGAACTGGAGAATTTGGGACGGATTGCGGCCTCGCCGGATGCCGTCCACGACATACTGCATATCAGTCCTGACTTTCTCACCAAGTACGGCATAGACAAGAACGCTTCCGCGACGGAACGCTCGTGCCAGGCGGAGAAAGCCTACCGGGAGCTGGACGCCCGTTTCGTCAGAATGACCGGACGCAGGCCGTATGCAGACGAATTCTTCGCATTCCTCAGACACGGGAAAGAAAAAGTGGCAGAGGTAGACCGTCCGAGACCGGTACACAAGCCTATCCTCCGGAACCCGCCGTCCAAAGGACGGAAAATGGGAATCTGACTTTTAACAGAATTATTCACAATTAAAAACAGGAACATCATGAAAAAGAAAATTCTTATGCTGTGCATGGGCTGTTTCCTTGTCAGCCTCACAGCGAAAGCCCAATGGGTAGTGAGCGACCCGGGCAATCTGGCGCAGGGAATCATCAATGCCGCCAAGAACATCGTTCACACGTCCTCCACTGCCACCAATATGGCGAATAGTTTTCAGGAAACCGTGAAAATCTACCGGCAGGGCAAGGAGTATTACGACGGGCTTCGCAAGGTCAAGAACCTTGTCCGGGATGCCCGCAAGGTTCAGCAGACCATCCTGATGGTGGGCGATATCACGGACATCTATGTCACCAACTTCGAGCGTATGCTCAGCGACCCGTATTTTACGCCGGAAGAACTGAGCGCGATTGCTTTGGGGTACACCAAACTGCTGGAAGAAAGTGCCCATCTGCTGAACGATTTGAAGACGGTGGTCAACGAGAACGGGCTTTCCATGAACGACAAGGAAAGGATGGATATCATCGACCGCTGCTACAACGACATGTTGCAAAACCGCAGTCTGGTACAGTATTACACCAACAAGAACATCGGGGTGTCCTACCTGCGCGCCAAGAAACGGAACGACCTGGACCGCGTGATGGCACTCTACGGCTCACCGAACGAACGTTATTGGTAATTATTCCTAATCCGCTTTCATTATGTTATTGTTGGCTATAGATTTTGACAACCTGCATCAGATTTTACAGAATCTGTATGTGGAAATGATGCCGCTCTGCTCAAAGATGACCGGTGTGGCAAGAGGCCTTGCCGGTTTGGGAGCGCTTTTCTATGTGGCGTATCGTGTATGGCAGGCTCTGGCCCGTGCCGAGCCTGTGGATGTCTTTCCGCTTTTGCGTCCGTTCGCCTTGGGGCTTTGTATCATGTTCTTTCCGACACTCGTTCTGGGTACGCTGAACAGCATCCTCTCGCCCGTCGTGAAAGGGACCCATACCATATTGGAGTCGCAGACCTTTGACATGAACGAGTACAGGGCGCAGAAGGACAAGCTGGAGACTGAGGCGATGAAACGGAATCCCGAGACAGCCTATCTGGTCGACAAGGAGACTTTTGACAACAGGCTGGACGAGCTGGGCGCGTTTGACGCTATAGAAGCCTGCGGAATGTATGTGGACCGTGCCATGTACAACATGAAAAGGGCCGTGCAGAATTTCTTCCGCGAACTGCTGGAACTCCTGTTCAATGCGGCGGCGCTGGTCATCGACACGCTGAGGACATTCTTCCTGATCGTGCTTTCGATACTCGGTCCCGTTTCCTTTGCCATCTCCTGCTGGGACGGTTTCCAGGCTTCTCTCAGCCAGTGGTTCGTCCGCTACATCAGTATCTACCTGTGGCTTCCCGTAAGCGACCTGTTCAGCAGCGTGCTGGCGAGAATCCAGATATTGATGCTGCAGAGGGACATCGAACAGCTTTCCGACCCGGATTTCATCCCCGACAGCTCAAACGGGGTTTACATCACTTTCCTCATTATCGGCATCATCGGGTATTTCACCATCCCGACCGTATCGAACTGGATTGTGCAGGCCGGAGGCGGTGCGGGCAATTATGGAAAGAACGTGAACCAGGCGGCATCCAAGACAGGCTCCGTGGTGGCCGGGACTGCCGGAGCGGCGGTGGGAAACATTGCCGGCAGGCTTATCAAGTAATAACAGTATAAAACATTTACAGAATGGAATTCAAATCATTGAAAAATATCGAGAGCAGCTTCCGACACCTGCGTCTGTTCGGAATCGTCTATCTGTGTGTATGCACCCTGCTTGTGGGATTTTCCGTATGGAAGGCTTACAGTTTCGCGGAAGCGCAACGGGAGAAGATCTATGTGCTGGATGAAGGCAAGTCACTGATGCTGGCCCTTTCACAAGACCTGGAGCAGAACCGCCCGGTGGAAGCAAGGGAGCATGTCAGACGGTTCCACGAACTGTTCTTTACGCTCTCGCCCGACAAGAATGCGATTGAAGGCAATATCCGGAGGGCCATGTTCCTCAGTGACCGTTCCGCCTATGCCCATTATGTGGATCTGGCAGAGCAGGGATATTACAACCGGATAATTTCGGGTAACGTGAACCAGCGTGTAGGGATTGACAGCGTCAAGTGCGATTTCCATACCTATCCGTATGAGGTCGTGACCTACGCGAAACTCTCCATTATCAGGGAGAAGAGCGTGACCGAGCGCAGCCTCGTCACGCGTGGCAGGCTGCTGAACTCCACCCGCAGCGACAATAATCCGCACGGCTTCATCCTCGAAGCCTTCCGTGTGGTGGAGAACAGGGATATAAGAGTGTATGACCGTTAAAATTCAGAATGTATGAAAAAGATGTTTGTAAAAATCAAGGAATCCGTGGAAGAAAAGCTGCGGAAGCTGTGTGCCGGGCTTAGCCCGGAAAAGAGAGTGCCGGCAATTGTCATGCTGGCTGCCCTGTTTGCCATCGGAAATTTCTATATGATTTTCCGTGCCATCCATGACATCGGACGGGAGGATGTACGGCCGGAAATCATAGAGATACCCCCGATAGAAATTCCGGATGTCGTTCCTGCCGATACACTCCCGGATAAAAGGGTGCAGGAAATGGAAGAGTTTTTTAACCGATTCAATCAGAAAGAAAATGAGTAATGACGTCAATAAATTGAAACAGAGGCTGGAAATCAGGAAATACCTGGTTTTTGCCGGGATGTTCCTCCTGTTCCTCGGAGCGATGTGGCTCATTTTCGCACCGTCCGAAGAGGAAAAAAAGAAAGAGGAAAAAAATGCGGGATTCAACACCGAGCTTCCCGATCCGAGGGAAGCGGGCATAGAAGGGGACAAGATTGCCGCCTATGAGCAGGCTGACATGAAACGCAAACAGACGGAAAAACTGCGTACGCTGGAGGATTTCTCCGGGATGGCAGACGGGAACTCCGGGACTGTCGTGGAATTGTCACCGGATGCGGATGCCAAGGATGGCAGTTCTCGTGAAGGTGACAGAAGGAATGAAGCCTGTTCTTCATCCGTCTCCGCCTACAATGACATCAACAGGACGCTCGGCAACTTTTACGAGTCACCGCAGGAAGATCCGGAGAAGGAGGCGTTGAAAGCCGAGGTGGAACAACTCAAGCAGGCGGTCGCCGCACAGAACGCGCAGCCGGGTTACGAGGAGCAGGTAGCTCTCCTGGAAAAATCCTATGAGCTTGCGGCCAGGTATATGCCGGGCAATGGCAGTGTGAATACGGACAGCCGTTCCGATAATGAAAGTCCCGGGCGGAACGGAAAGGCGAAAGCCGTTCCCGTGGGGCTGGTTTCCACACCGGTGGTATCATCGTTGCCGCAGCCTGTCAGTGATTCTATACAGCTTACAGGAATGGCACAACCGGAAAGATTCCACACGCCAATCGGTCATAAAGAAGAGAGAAATGTGAGGAATACCATCCGGGCCTGCATCCACGGGGACCAGACCGTCATCAGCGGTCAGGGAGTGAGGATGAGACTGCTGGAGCCAATGCGTGTAGGGAAGCATATCCTGCCCAAAAACTCCCTGCTTACCGGAGAAGGGCGCATACAGGGTGAAAGGCTTCACGTCAATATCCTTCAGGTGGAATATGGCGGTACCATCATCCCCGTGGAACTTGCCGTGTATGACAATGACGGACAGGGCGGCATCTTCATTCCGGGGTCAATGGAGGCTAACGCCGTCAGGGAGGTTGCCGCCAATCTGGGGCAGAATCTCGGCACGAGCATCTCCATCACCAACCAGTCGGCAGGTGACCAGCTGCTTTCCGAACTCGGAAAGGGTGCCATACAAGGTGTCTCGCAGTACATATCCCGGAAGATGCGTGAAGAGAAGGCGCATCTCAAGTCAGGCTATACCCTGATGCTTTATCAAGACAACGATCAATAACAATCCATTAAAATTCAATCGACATGAAAAAGTTTTTTGTAATGCTTGCCCTTGCATGGGGCACTGTGGGCGCTTTCGCCCAAAATGAAGCCGACAGCGTAGCGGCGGTAAACAATGCCGTCACACTGGCCAAGGAAGTGTATCCTCAAAAAGAGGAGGACGGAGACCTCTATCACGGTCTGACCCGTAAACTCACCTTTGACAGGATGATACCTCCATACGGGCTGGAAGTGACCTATGGAAAGACCACGCACATCATTTTCCCGTCATCGGTGCGTTATGTGGATCTCGGTTCTCCGAACCTCATTGCAGGCAAGGCGGACGGTGCGGAGAATGTCATCCGTGTAAAGACCACCGTGAAGGACTTCCGTGAGGAGACCAACATGTCCGTGATTACCGAAAGCGGAAGTTTTTACACCTTCAATGTGAAGTATGCGGAAGAGCCGCTGCTGCTGAATATCGAGATGAAGGATTTCATTCATGACGGAAGTGAGGTGAACCGCCCCAACAACGCCCTTGACATCTACCTGAAGGAATTGGGCTGTGAATCGCCTAAATTGGTACACCTTATCTCGAAGTCCATCCACAAGGACAACAGACGGCACATCAAGCATATCGGAAGCAAGGCGTTCGGCATCCAGTACCTGCTCCGCGGACTCTATACGCACAACGGCTTGCTTTATTTTCATACACAGATAAAGAACCGGTCCAACGTGCCTTATGAGGTGGATTTCGTGACTTTTAAAATTGTGGACAAGAAGCTGATGAAACGTACCGCCATTCAGGAACAGGTGATATTCCCACTGCGTGCTTACGACTATGTAACGTCCGTCGCGGGGAAAAAGGACGGGCGCACCGTTTTCGTCTTCGACAAATTCACCATCCCCTCGGACAAGGTGCTGATGGTGGAGATGCACGAGAAAGGCGGTGGCAGACACCAGACCTTCACCGTGGAAAGTGAGGACATCGTGAGAGCCGGGGTTATCAACGAACTTAAAGTGAAGTAGCCATGAAGAAGTATCTGTTCCTTTTTGTTACAGCCGTGTCGCTTGCCCTGTTTTCAGGGCGGGCGCACGCCCAGCGGTACCTGCCCGGGATGAAGGGCGTGGAACTGCGCGGAGGATTTGCGAACGGCTCAAAGTCCCCCTTGAATTATTATACCGGATTTGCCGTTTCCGGATACACCCCAAAAGCCAACCGCTGGGTCATAGGCGCCGAGTATCTGATGAAGAATTATGGGTATCGGGATGCGAGCGTACCCCGTGCGCAGTTCACGGCAGAAGGCGGCTATTATCTGAAATTCCTGTCTGATCCGACAAAGACGGTCTTCCTCTCGGTCGGCGGTTCCGCACTGGCCGGCTATGAGACCGTGAACTGGGGCGAGAGGATACTGTATGACGGTTCGAGGCTGCTCGCCAAGGATGCGTTTGTCTATGGCGGCGCGATAACCCTGGAACTTGAGGCATACGTGACAGACCGCATCGTCCTTCTTGCCGCTATCCGGGAACGTGTATTGTGGGGAAGCTCGCTGGACCTGTTCACGACACAATTCGGTCTGGGTGTCAAATTCATAATCCATTAGAACCGTATCGCTTATGACTATAGAAGAGATAAGAGACATTCCAATCGCCGTTTTTCTGGCACGGATGGGATATGAACCGGCAAGAAGACGGGGGGATGAATATTGGTATCTGGCCCCGTACCGGGAGGAGCGCACCGCCTCGTTCCAGTTGAATGTCCGTAAGGATATATGGCATGACTTCGGTACCGGACAGGGAGGCGACATATTCACCCTTGCGGGGGAGTTTATCGGCAGCGGGGATTTCAAGGCGCAGGCCAGGTTCATCACAGGGATATGGGGCGGTCTTGCTCCCGAACACAAGACCGTTTCCCGTTCCGGGGAAAATGACAGGGAAGATTCCCATAGGCAGGAAAGTTTCACGAAGGTACAGTCCGGACCGCTGCACAACAGCGTCCTGCTCCGTTATCTGGCGGAACGTGGCATTAGCGGTGATGTGGCTATGCCGAACTGCAAGGAGATCAGGTACACCTTGCACGGGAAGCGGTATTTCGCCATCGGTTTCAGGAATGTCAGCGGTGGGTACGAGGTGCGCAACCGCTTTTTTAAGGCCAGTCTCTCTCCGAAAGACATTTCGCTGATGGACAACGGTTCGGATACTTGCAATCTCTTCGAGGGGTTTATCGACTGCCTCTCGTGGATGCAACTCGAATTGGGATGTGGCGACGACTATCTCGTACTGAACTCGGTGGCATTGCTGGAACGCTCGTTCCCCGTTCTTGACAGATATGAGAGAGTCAACTGTTACCTGGACCGGGACGAAGCCGGACGGCGCACGCTGGAGGCGCTCCGCAAACGCTATGCGGATAAAATAGTGGACTGTTCCTCTTTGTACAAAGGATACAAGGATCTGAACGAATACCTGCAGAACAAGTTTCTGTAAAAATAGAATTAAGTATAACGTATTAAAATCTGATTGAATATGAATGCATTGAATAAAAAAAGAGAATTGGCCGGAATGATGGCAATCCTGTTCCTGGGTCTGGCGGCTTGTCTGTTGTCCGCCTGCAATGATGAAATGGATGTACAGCAGTCCTATCCGTTCAAGGTGGAGACCCTGCCTGTCCCCACACGTATTGTGAAAGGTGAGACGGTGGAAATACGGTGTGAACTCAAACGTGAAGGACGGTTTTCCGATGCCCGCTACACCATCCGATATTTCCAGCCGGACGGCAAGGGTACACTCCGTATGGATGACGGGATGGTGTTGCTGCCCAATGACCGCTATCCCCTTGACAGGGAGGTGTTCAGGCTATATTACACTTCTGAAAGCGAGAACCAGCAGACGATAGACATCTATTTCGAGGACAACAGCGAACCGGCACAGATTTGCCAATTGACTTTTGATTTCAACAACGAGGCGGAGGACGAGGATTCCGTCGTGACTGCGGATAGCAAGGAATTGCCGGTCACAATTGTCGGACACTAAGCCGGTCCTGCCTATGATGAAGTTAAAAGCAATATGGTTTGCGGTGCTTTCCATCACGGTCTTTTTTCCGGGTATGCCGTCGAGGGCGGAGAATCCGATAAAGGCAAGTCCGGACAGGTTCAGTATTGCGGTCGAGTGTGTCAAGCGATTCGAGGGTTGGCATGGAGAGAAAAAGCATTGGCCTTATGTCGGGTGGGGGCACAAAGTTCTTCCCGGGGAGAGGTTTACCAACAGTATTACAAAAGCACAAGGTGATTCCATTCTGAGAGCAGACCTCCGTAAGTTGTGCCGTATGTTCAGTTATCTGGGACGTGATTCTTTGATCGTTAGTGTTCTTGCGTATAATGTGGGCTGTTCCCGTATCAAAGGGTATGGAAAAATACCCAAGAGCCGGCTGTTGAAAAAACTGGAGTCGGGTGACCGCGATATCTATAAGGAATATGTCTCCTTCAGATGCTACAAGGGGAAAGTGGTTCCGAGCATCGAACGGAGAAGGAAAGTGGAATATATGCTGCTTTTTGAGAAGTAAATGAAAAAGGGAGAATCTTTCAGTTGTTTTCGACTGTCAGGTTCTCCCTTATGCGTATTGTCGGAATCAGGCCATTTGTGCGGCTTGTATGTCAGCTTACCGGAACGGCATCCTGTACTTCAGCTGCTTCCGGCAGATGGGAAAGCAGTAGTTCCGCCATTGCTCCGTTTTGTGGAATCAGTGCCGGGAAGTCCGTTTTTCCGGGCTTGTATATCTCTGTGGCTATATTGTATAGCTCCCAAGCGGTAATCTGCCCTTTGGTCATAGCCAGTTTAAGCACCTCTTCCGTGAATATAGAAATTTGCCCTTGGTTCAGAGGATAGGTTTCCACGGAGGATGACAGATTCCTGTCCGAACTGTCGTGGGAGACGCGCAACGCGGTCAACAGACCTATATACATATAGATTTCCTCCATAGATATAACCCGGCGTTTCAGCCGTTGTATGCGTTCGATGTCCTCGTTCATGTTCACCTCGAAATTGGCAAGCCAGCCGTCCACGGTTTCGAACACCTCTTCCGTCGAGACTTTCTTCTTGCCGTAATTGCAGACACTTCGCTCGGGTGAAAGGATACACTGGTTATGACAGATTAGCACGCAGGGACCTATGGCTGCCTGTATGCCGTCCTGGTGGTAGGCGACGACCAATGTTGTGGTCAGTTCGTCCGTCTCCCAGTCCTTGATCCGGATGGTGGCGAAGATACGGCGCAGGATGTGCGCTTCCACGGCTTTTTCGCCATGTGTCTGTTCCACCTGCGGAAGGATGCTTACTCCCGGCTGCGTCTTGTTCCTGTTCTGGGCCGCGAAGATTTCCTCCACCTCATAGTCGAGATTGTATTTCTCGCAGATGTCCATCATGCGCCGGATGACCTGGTAATGGTAGATACCTTGCACCGGGTTGTTGTAGATGTCGTTTTCCTTGTAGGTACGCTGAAGCGTCTCGAAGTTCATCACTTCAATTCCGTTTTTCTGGAAGTCAAACTGCTGTTGTCTTTCCATTACTGCCAATGTCGTTTCCATAATCTTGAATTTTATGAAGTTAATACTGTCGTTTGTCTTTTATCAGGTGTGTATCTGCCATCCGTGGAACGGTTGTAGTGTTACGGCAAAAGAGCGGTCCGGTATTCCGTGATAGAGCAGACCGCCCACGATGCCTGTCCTTCCGTCGGGATAACATTGTGTAAAGCCGAACGAGTACGGGGCATGGTCATAGTAGAGTGAGATTTCGCAGGGATGGTCGGGATTTTCTTCCCAGCTCTTCAACCGCTCCAGGCATTTTTGGAGCGAGGTGTCACCGATGGATTCGGCATAACGCTTTACATTCTCGAAATGTTCTTCATTCAGGATTTTCATGACTTTTGAATTTTATCTGTTAAACACGTCCGGCTCCGGGAGCCGGTATTTTTATTTCTCGCCTGCCAGACTGTCCCGTGATCGTACCCGCAAGGTTTGGCGAAAGAAAATACCGCAGCCGTCAGGCGAGGATGATTTTCTTTCAGCCAACCCCGCAAGGGGCCTGACCTTGACAGGGTACACCGGACACGGGACTACCTTTGCAGGGTGGGAAATAAAATACACGGTAGTGTGCTTTGCATGGTCTGTGGCGATTCTCTTCCTGATTTGTTCGCCATTGCCGGACAAAAGATGTATTTTTGCAATTCTAATTTCAGTTTTATGGAAAACTATATAAAGAAAGCGGCGGATGCTTTCCTTGTGGAGCGTCCGTACGGTATGCGTGTGGATTACAGGAAGAAAGGATTCGTGCTGTTTAACCGTAACCTCAATGTGTTGGGAAATGCGGAACAGACCCGTCTGGAAGAACTGCCTCTGGAGCGGTTCAATGTGGAGGAGATTCCGTTGGAGGGTGAAGTCGTGGAGGAACACTCAGGATTTACCGATGTATTCTTCTATACCGATCTGACCAATCCCTATGCCGGATATGTACTGAATTTGCAAAAGCTTAAAGCCTATAACCGGTTGATGTTTCCGCTGGCAATGGCGCTGAACCGTGAATTGTGAGGCCGGAAGCCGGTAGCGGTAACAGCTGCATGGAGCAGACCGTTACCGCCCCGGATTTAATTATTTGCCCTCTTTTTCTGTAATGAACGCCAGATAGGCGGACACGGCCTTATGGCATCCGGTAAAGTCCGGAGTCCGGCAGCCCTTGATTTTCCGGAAACTGACGGTGCCGTTCCTGTCAATGCCCCTCACATGCCTGTTGAATGTCCCTTTGGTTCTGATATGGATGTCAAAACCGTCCCTTCCGGTGATTTCAACGAACATTTCTCCCGTGATCCGTTCCCCGTCCAGGAATTTCTCTTTCTGTTCATTGAGTAGCCGCTGATGTTGCTCTTCCTGCACTCTGCGCTCTTCCGCCTCTTTCTCCTTCTGCTCCCTGCGTTTCTGCTCCTGTATTCTTTTATATTCCTCACGGGCTTGCACCAGGGAAGTGGTGTCAAGTCCGAGAGCCTCGAACACGCGAACGGAGATCAAATTGACGAAGGCTCCTCTTTCCGCACTTTGAAGCGTATCCGCAATCCAGTTCCTGCAATAGGTGGCGGCTTTCTCTCTGCAATCTTCTCCCTTGAGAAACCGGCGTGAATACTGCCCGCTGGAAAAATAAACGTTTTCAATCCGGCAGACCACATGGAAACAGTCATCGTCTTCATTCCCGTCTTCGTTCTTTCTTGACAGGGAGAGATATACATTCTTCGCATACGGCTCCAGTTCCATATAAGAAGCCACGACGGTATTCCCGTCAGACTTGTACTTGAACACTTTTGCTTTCATTGTTACATTTTTTTTGATTGTCCGTTCATATAATCCGTAATTCTCATTTCCAGTTCATCGTATATCCGGTTGAACAGTTCCTGGTACTCTTCCAGAAAAGCCCCGTCCGTATCGCACATGTCTTCGAGTGTCTTTCCATTTGCACGGCACAGCTCCGTATCGGCCAGCTCACAGACAATCTCGCTGAGCATCGAGCGGTCCTTGTCTTCGGGAAGCAGCCCTCCTTTTTTCAGAAGGCAGTAGTTACGGATATTGATTCGCAAATACAGGTCCGCCTCTTTCCACCGTCCATCGGGAAAAAGAGAGAATGCCTGTTTCAGTCCGTCGGGCTGTCCGCCCCACCATTCGTTCAAATTGTTCGGTTCCATATTGATAAGTTTAATTGATTACTGTCTGTTTGGTTTGCCATTGCCGATGGGCGGTGATGTATTCCTGTCGTTCCTTCTCCAGTAACGCTTCTGCTTCGGGAGTGTAGCCGATAAAACGAATGTAACCGCCGTTATAGCCTGTAAGCTTGCACCGAATACCGGCTTTCTCCAATTTGTCGATCCGTTTCTGAGCCAGTTTCGCGCTTGAATAATCCTTCGGCCAGAAATAATGCTCTCCGTGTGAGCCGTAATGGTCTTCTCCGAATATCATTTCGCCGGAATGCCTCCTGTGCTCGATAAAATCAAAGCGGGCTGTGCCCAACGCCTGCCTGATGGCCTTGTGTGCCGGACCTTCGGGATGCTTGAACACTTCCGGCTTGTCCTTCCCCTTACAGTCAAGTTTCGGCAGTTCCACCTTGTAAGGCTTCCGGTAACTCCCTATAGCCAATGTCAGGTAGAAATTGGTATGGAAATAATCCGTCATCGCATCGCTGTCATCGAAGTTGTATGACATGACAAAGTCACAGACATTCAGCATCACCTCCTTGGCACGGTCTGTAAGATCGGGGTTTCGCTCTATGTTGTAGTGGTTGATATGATCCTGTACTTTGCCGGATTCCCTGGTGAACGCCTCAAAGTCCGCGCTCATCAGTTTGATGTAAATGGAATTGTAGTTCTCCCGTCTGACGGAGAACTTATATCTCGGATAGATTTCCTTTAGCCAAGTTCTCACAAGTTCTACGATTTCAGGGGCATGTTGCCCTTTGTAGTTGCGACCTTTCCAACGGTATTCATTATACACGTACTCGGTATATTCCTTTGCCGTGGCACCCGAATAGTCATGTTCATACCCGGTTGATGCGGCAGAGACATCCGGTTTGTCTTTCCAGACTTCAAAAAGCCTTTCAAACTCGGTGTTCACCTGTTGCATGATGGCAGTGTCGCCACCCTTGTCCGGGTGGTGCTGCAATGCCAGACGGCGGTATTCCTTCTTCAGGTCCGCCAATGAATGTATGTTATGAAAATAAGCCATAGCTATAGGTATTTATGCCCCTGCGAGGCGGTTGATAAAATATTCCTGGTTGTCAAGGTCAAGTCCGAGGTTGCTGCACGCCATTTCGATGTCATCTTCCCTCAGGTCGTCCGCCTCCTGCAACTCGCGCAGGTACCGGATTTCAGAATCCAAGTATTCCTGCGCTTCCATATGGCTGCAACTGCATGAGTTGCTAATCTGTTCAATGATGTTAATCTGCATATTATTCGTTTTTAGAATTATACCTGTTGTAAATTTCCCGTTTATGTTCGTAGTCCCGGCTGTTCCACCATTGGTCTGCCGCATCAATGAATGCCTGCGTGTTTTCGGAAGGCGGAGAGTCACAGACTTTCAACCCTGTGATTTGTTCCTTTGTTTCAAAACCGCACGACTCCCACCAGCCCTGCATCTTTTGTGTGAACTCCGCCTTAGTACAGAAAAAGACCTGAACGCCACATTCTTCGCACCATTTCCCATCGCACCACAGCCCGTTATTGTCATCATGCACATAGCTGATACGTTCATCCGTATTGGCGTTTATCCATGCTTGGATTTCCAACTGCCGTGAACCGCATTCTTTACAGACAAGGATGTCGGAATCGTCCGGCTCTTTTCTGAAAGCCCTGCCGTCATAGAGTGTAACGGCACGTTCCACGAGCAATTTCTGGTTGTTTTCCGATAACTCGGCAAAGAACCGTTCCGCCGCGCCGAATATGGACTTGTCCGCCAATGCGGACCATTTATCCCAGAAGTGCCGGTACATATCTCCAAATACGGCCTTGCATTCTTCCTTGCTCCAGGCGTTCCACATATAGTAGAAGAAGCTGGAGACTGCGTTTTCCGCTTGATATTTCATTGTTCTTCAGTTTGTGGTTCTACTTTTTTGCTCTCTTCCAGTTGCTGCCATACAGCCTCATACATTCCGGAAAGCCAGTCGATGTTACTGGCTCCGAGTTCGAACGGGCTGTAACATTCCACTTCATCACCGCTTTCTTTCTCTTCGGCAAGGACGGTCAGGCTGCTGTCCGTTACCCGGAGTCCTGTCACCCTGCATTCGTAGGGGTCTCCGTTCTTGCCAAACCATATCACCCAGACCGGGTCATAATCCTCTTCCGGAAACCGTATCGCGTTCATGGCATGGTCATGGAGCAACTGCCGTATCGCTTCGATGATGTCTTTTCGCAGTTCTTCGATCCTGTCTCCGAACACCGACATGGGGGATTTCCCGCCTCGCTGCCTTACGGAGAGAACCTGCAAGTCCGGATGACAACCGAACTTCCAGTCCGTCACTTCATCGTCATCCCGCGTTGTGTGGATGTTGCCGCCCAATACCAGACCGCAGTCTTCCGCCACCATGCTTTCCGCTTCTTCACGGTCTTCCGCCACCACTGTGTAAGTACCCTCGAAGATGTACCTTACTTTTACATCGTATTTTTCCATAATCTTCTATGATTTGATTGTTGATTAGTTGATTTTATCAGGATACAATGCGAACCGCATCTCCGAAAAAGGAGTCGTCCACCCCATATACATGCCGGACCGAACAGTCATATTTGGAACGTTCGTCATCCAGCCGGAAGCGGAAACCATGATAGTCCTTGACTTCCAATTTCAGCTTTACGTCCCGTTTCAGTTCCATTTCAAGCAGGCTTCCACCACCATACGTCGAACTGAAAAGTCCGCAACAGTTGCCTTTGGGGATAATGACCTCTTTCAATGAAAAGTCGGCTTCATACAGTTCTTTCAGGCTTACCCTGCCGATGTAAGTCAGCAGGTTCGCCCCGCAGCAGGAATTGATAAGTTCCTCGTAGAATTGTTCGTAGGAAACCTGCTCCTTGCCGTTCCGGTTCTTACGGTTCGGGAAACGCCCGTAAGCCCTGTAGCCGTGCTCTGTCAAGATTTTCTTTACTCTCGCCGGATTGAGGTTCAGGCTGTCCACCATGTCCCCGAAGTAGGATTCCTCGTACCTGTAACCGCCTTGCGATTCAAACCAGTTGGAGTTGATGCAGTCATAGTTGGAAAGCATCTCCACACGGATAGGAATGTCGTCCGTGTGCCTTACCAATTCCTTCACCACGTCCGAATCGTTGCGGCTGTAAATCTCGTCACGGATTTCATCTTCGTATTCATCGAAGAAGTCATCGACCGCTTCCCCGTCAAAGTCATGGAATACGGCACATTCCTCTTTCAGTTTCGCAATAATCTCACGGACAGCTCCCCATTCGGCATCGCTGTACCACTCGTCTGCCTTTTCCCACAAATGTTCGCGGCTCTTGCTGTCAAGGCATTTTTGAATCAGTCCGCAATGATTGTCAAGATTGTCATTGTAGTCCGTCCATATTAGTGTATAGGCCGGTTCCATCAGGGATTTGATGAAATCCAATGTCAATGTTTTCTGTTCATCCATTTCTGTTACCTGTGTACGGCAGGATTCCTTTTCCCGTACATACCGTTATAAATGACGGAAGCGGCCTTCAAGCCGCCTCCGTGTTGTTTCCTAACCATACAGTTCCTTCACGATCTTGTCATATATTTCCTTTGCCATTTCCGTATTCCGGTTGAAGTGGAAATAAGCCGTGTATCTGTATCCTGTTCTTGGCACTCCTCCGCACTGCTGTATTGCCCTGTCTATCTCCCAGTCGATATCACCTATGCCAAGAGATATGCTTGTGCCATGCAGCATACACCGTGCGAGTTTCAATGCGGAATCTGTCTTGTCTTCCTTGCGCAACCGGTCGAAAGCCATCAGCGCGATTTGTCTGTTTGAAATCTTTATCTCTTCCATATATTTTGCATCTGTTTGGGTCAGACAATCCCGGTAAGTTGCCTGAATCGCGCAACTATTTCATTGCATTTGCTTTGGGCAAGTTCCTCATATTTTTTGCAAATGGCACAGTATGCCTTCCAAGGTTGGCCTCTAAGCTCGTGCTCGTATGAGGACCTGACCAATTCCGGATATTCTTCAAAAAGTGTCTTGAATGCTTTACGCCATTTGCGCCCTTGCCACAATCCGTTTGCTATCAATGTTATGAATTCAAACATCTGTTCGTCTGTTTTCACATCCAATGCATAAAAATGGTCTGTTGTCGGCCACACGTTGTTGGAATGCTGCCAAGTTTCTATCTGCTTGGTTTTGGCATTGTATGCCATTCTTGTAATTACCTGGTGACTCATATTGATATGTTTTTAGTTCATTACCGTATTGTCTCTTTTCCTGTCACGGCTTGCCAGCATCCCGAAATGGATGCTGAATATGCGCCGGCTGAAGCAGAGCGGCGAGTTGTATTCCACCCGTTGCCACAGGGTAAAGTGGTTGTCGGAGAATGACCATCTGAAATATCCTGACAACGAGCCGAATAGCGGATTGGCATTCCTGTTTATCAGGAACCTGTTCACATCCACGATGTGCCCTGCCGTCAGGAGAATGTTCAGTATCTCCACAAACGCCATTTGCGAATAGGGGTCAACCGGCATTACCGGTCCTTTGAAGTTGATTTCCATCTTGTATATGTTTATACGCTTTAATCGTAATTGTCATCGAATACCTCGAAGCGGGGAATACCCGTGTCGAAATAGTTGCTTGATATGCCCGGATAGTACAGCAGGCTGTCATCCCCGCTGTCCGGGCAAGGCTCATCGTCGATATAGGCCGCATTTCCATAAAGTTCGATATAGTGCGCCACCAGCAGGTGCGGGTCTTCCGTACTGATGTCATGCCCGTAACGGTCACACCAGTCGAAGAAGCAATCCTTGTCGGGTTCCTCCAGCTGTTCCATCGCCTCCCTTATCTCGAAGAAGTTGGAACACAGCCATTCCCGGTTGATGAGCAGGTCCGGGATTTCCTCCCATCTCGTGTACCTGTATTCCGGAGTTTCCTCTTCGGGAAACAGTTCGGAGCAGGTGCACAGGAATTCCCCCATGTCGCCGAAGTCGGACATTTGCAGCAGGTTGTCTTTTTCCTGCCCCATGTCTATGAGATGCTGCGTGGTCACTGCCACTTCTGCCTGATTCAAGTCCATGATATTCTTCATTATAGTTTATGATTCGGAACCGGGGATTTCATTCCACAGGCTCCAAAAGGTCCGCACCCCGGCAGTGCAGGGTTTTTCGGGATAATACCGGAGCCTCCGGCGAGGATGATTTTCCCGAAAACCGCTTGCGGCATGACCTTGCCCTGCCGGTAAGGGGGCGGGCTACCTTTGCCTGTGGAATGGAATCTGCGGTTTCTCATTTGTTTTTCCATTTTTCAGTTCATGATGCGCTGGCTTCCCCAGCTGATGTGTATCTTGCCTTCGCTGTCCCGTTCCCTGACCAGCAGGCTCTCGATGACGGACATGGTGACGTCGAACTCCTCGAAGATTTCCGACTGTTCCTTTACTTCGCCCGTCTTGATGAACTCGTTCAGCCGCTCTTTGGTAAGCACCAGCGCCATCAGGTTCTGCTCCACGGAGTCCTTGTAGGTGACATAATGCACGTCCTTCAGCTCTTTGGAGTCGAGACGGATGAAACGGAAGTAGAACTGCTCCATCTTCGGGATGTTCCATTGCAGGGATTCAAGTATCACGTCGTTGCAGGTGGGTATGTTCACCGAACTGCTCAGGCTCTGCTGCGTGCATACCAGTATGCCGTTGATGGTGGAATCGAACTCCGTCACGATGCTTTGCCGTTTCTTGAACGCCACGTCGCCCTTGACCACAAATACGGGACGGTCAGGAAAACATTCGCGAAGACGGCTCTCGTAAAGGTCGAATGCGGCTATGGACGTGCAGCCGACAGCCACCTTGCCGGGTATCTTCCGTACCAGCCTTTCGATGTACCTTGTCTTGTTCGGAATCCCGTCTCCGGAATAGCCCTCTATCAGGTGTGGGACGGAGCAGGCCTTGATGAGCAGCTTGATCTGGCGCATAAGCCGGAGTCCGGCATCCTTCTTTGCATCCCCCGTGCTGTTGTAATACAGTTCGCAGATGCGGCAGAACTCCTCGATGATGACACGGTAAACCTCACGCTCGCCGTCGGACGGGCTGACGGTATGTGTCCGTATCTTGTATTTCTCTCCTGCAAAGTCCCTGAACTTGCGTGTAATGACGGTCTTCCCGATAAGGCCGGCCAGCTCCTCCTTGTTATAGACATCCTGGTTCTGCTTCTCAATGCCGAACACGGTGGATTTCCCCGGACAGTGGCAGGCACGGAAAAGCACATGCCCCCTGAAAGCGGGGAACGGCTCACCATAGTGCGGATTGTTATCTTCCTCTATCTCCTTGTCCCTGTTCTCGTGGTACACACGACTGCTCCAACAGACCATGTTTATGGAATTGTTATATAACAGCTCAAACTGGCTGTACAGTTCGGCGATGTTGTTGCGTGTGGTCGTACCGGTGTCGAGTATCTTGTATTTGAGGCGGCGGAAGAGACCGAGGATATGCCTTGTACGTTGTGACGACGGGTTGGTTATCTCGTCCGACTCGTCGAAAACAAGGCACAGTTTTCTTGAACTGCGTTTGACAAACCTTGCCATGCCCCGTTTCAGCTTGCCGAGCATGGAGGTGGATAGGACGATGAACACGCCTTCCGGCACAGCTTCCAGGTCGGCATTGTTCCTTGCCACCCGGAACTGTTCCCTGTTTATCGAGAGGAAGGGTATCCATGTCATATTGGTGGCGATGGCAGGAGCCAGTATGATGACATTCCGTACTTTGCGGAATTTGAGCAGGTATTTGGCACGATGGTACACGGCGGCTGTCTTGCCAGAGCCTTGCTGCCAGTTCAGCAGCGCGTGGCGTTTCTGCAAGACGAGGTTCAGGTCGTGTTTCTGGAGCGTGGTAAACTCGTAGGTCTCGCCGTCCTTGTTGATGAATGCACACCGGTCCAGGTATTCTTTCAGCCTGCCATCTTCCTCCATTTCCGGGAACTGCCGGTTCTGCATTTCGTACTCTCTCCGCTTGCGTCGGATCAGTTTCTCCGCCGCACGGATTTGATGCATGTTCTTTTCTGTCGGCACTTCCGGCATGGGCAGTTCAGTACGTTCCAGCACGAGGTCGTTGATACTTGCCGCCTTGTGCGGAACTTTGTCAAGGAGTCGCGGAGCATATTGTTTCAGTTTGAAGCCGTATGAGGTCTTCACCAATGCCACTTCCTTGCGAGGTACGGTATTTTGCGAGGTGATGTACCTGCGGATGACGGCAAGCACTTTCTTCGGGGTCAGTTTGTTCTTCTCCCATTGCTCCACCTGCTCCCGCGTGGCGTTCTCAGGCGGTTTCTGGTTACGGAACTTCGTGACCAACGCTTCCGCCTTGTCTATATGTTTGTTCAACTTGGCGTGCGCCTTCAGCTCGTACATGTACTTGGCAAGTTTGTACTCGAACAGCTCAAGTTCTTCCTTGTTGATCCGGTTGGTTTCGCGCATCAGGTCGAAACGCAACCGGTGTTTCATCGCCCTTGCCTCGCCGATGCGCTTTTTCAGCTCGTCCGCCGTTATGAATTCTTCCGCGTTGTAAGCCTGCATCTTGATGTGGCCCGATTTACGGAGAAATACCATGATTTTCGTATTGAAGTCATGGACTCCGACTGCGGCAAAGGCTGACGGGCCCAACTTCGTCTGACCGACAAATGAGAATCTGCCGTTTATACCGGCTATCCGTGTCTTCTCCCAGAACCCGCTCTGCATGAAGGAACAGGGCACGATGACCATCAGGATTCCTGCCGGATTGAGCACATCGTAAGCCTTGTCCATATAGTATTCCTGCGACAGTTTGTAGTCGAACTTCAAGTTAAAAGGAGGATTGCCGATGATAACATCGAAACGTTGTTCCGGATAGTATTGCCGGATGTCGCATTTCTCGATATGGGCTTCCGGGTAGAGGTATCGTGCGACAGACACGGCCTTGCCGTCTATGTCGAAGCCGTAGGCATTATGCGGGTTGGGCAGATGGTTGAAGAAATTGCCCATACCGCAACACATGTCAAGAACCATTTCGGATGAGACAGGACACAGCATATCCACCATGTCCCGGCATATTTCATGCGGGGTGAAGAACTGTCCCATCTCGAACTCCTTCTTCGCTTCGGCATACTCGTGGTAGCTGGCAAAGTCGGACTGTTTGAGGTTGTGCAGCCCTCCGATACCGGTATAGCAGTTGTAGATGCTCTCCGCCGGAATGAGGTTCTTGCCGGAGTCTATGGCGAAAAGTATCTTCTCGTTGACTTCGGCACGCATACCTTGCGGTATCTGTTGGGGGATGATGGCATACATGACTTTATCTGTTTATCGTTAAAAATGAAAACACCCCGCAAGGATTGCCTTACGGGGTGCTGTGTAAATCTTATCATGGTCAGTTTTCTCTTAGGGTGATTTCATCCAGATGCAGACGCTTGAAACAACTTTCGGCTGCCGCACTGTCCTTGAACCGGACATCGATACGTCCGTTCTTGTAGAATCGGATTTGCTCGGCATTGGTGGTCGTAAGGTCGTACCAGTCTGTGACAGAAATGTCGTTGTCATCAAAACGGATAATCATCTTTGAATTTCCATTCAGTATGTCATCCGCACCGTAGGCAATGCCGGCACACAGGGTTTCCAGTTCTCCGCCGTAGTTGTAGGAGATTCTGTTCCTTTGGTTGTATTGCATGGAAAAATCGTCGAAACGGATGATTTCGGGAAAGATTATCTTGTCCTTCTTCAACTCCGTCTTGACTTTGCTCCAGTATGCCGGTCTGACAACTTTGCTCAGGCGTGCGAGCAGTTCTTCCACGGCCGTTTCCCGGAAACTCTTGCCGCCCAAGTGTTCGATGACTACATCTACATATGTGTCATAAACAGGACGGAAGCCCATCGGAAGGGTCTTTTCGTCTATTTTATACTCAGGAACCGACACTTTGTAAGTCCTGTTGAAATAAGAAATGATGCGGTTCGCAAAATTCGCGTTGGCGTTTCGGTTCTTATCTACCAGATCGTTAATCAGGTCAAACGGTTTGAACTCGTTGTGTGAATAGTCTTCCCTGTCGTTATGGTAAGTGTAGAAATCACGCATGGAAACCTTGCCGTTTTCTTCGTAATGGAACTTACGTTCGGCTTGGTATTGTTCGGCTTCTTCCTTGAAGACGGCGTACCAGCGGTCAATCTGGTCGAGTGTCTTGTAAAGCAGGTTTTGCTGCGTCTGGCAATAGACACGGTCCTGTTCCGTAATCTTGTCCTCGTTTCTCACTTGTACGCTCAGAATGCCTTGAAGCAGGTCGGGAGCGTTGCCGGCCTTGGGTGCTGTTGTCGTTTGCATATCTGTTAGGGTTAAATGTTAAAAATTATCCGGTTTAATCCGGTAGAAATAAGTGATGTGCTTTTCCATGTCCTTGACTATCTTGACCTGCTCGGGATGGAAGTTGAGCTTTCGCTCTACGGCAGGGATTTTTATCTTTTCCCATTCGGCGGAAGGTAAGAACACATATTCCCGACGGAAACACCATAACACGATTTGATTATCCCAATTTCCCTTGAACACCGTTCCTTCGTAGTCCTTCAGGAACTGCCGGAACTCGGCTTCGTCCCGAAAAGCGATGTCAAAGCCTTGATAGAGATTGCCGTTTTCCGATTCCTCCCTTTTGTGTAGGTAGAACTTCCGGTAGGTCTCGGTCGTGAAATCTCCATACCTGGGATTGGGTTCGGCATAAAACCATAACGGTACCTTAGCCAGAAATGACACCGAACCGTTGGCGCAAGCACCGCAATGCCCCCAGTCCTTGAACACCCCTTCCGTCCATTTCAGGAATTTCAGTTCCTCCGGATTCACGGAATGGAATGCGCCTCCGCTGACACTCAGACGGATATTGCCGTCCTCTTCCCACACGAAAGGCACATACGGCTGTTCGCATACGGAAAGATATCCTTCTTTTGCACTCCTGCTGTCAATAAGGGCGTTTCCGTAATAATCCCCGTGTTCGGTTACATATACCAGCCTGTCTCCGATTTGCGGTGTAATCTTAGAGCGTGTCCGCTCAATGAGTTCCACATAACTGTTGGCCATATCCACATCTTCCTGTGTCAGCCAATGCTGGTGGTCGTATGAAACATTCCGCTCTCTGAGTGTTTCGATACTGTACTTTTCTTTTGTTACCTGCTGTGACATAACAATTTATTTTTAGTGATCCGGCTTTTCGGGGCCGGAGTTCCCGTAACTACAGGCCATAAAAGGTCGTGTCCCGTACATGCAAGGTTGGCGGGAAAAATACCGCAAGCCCTCCGGGCGAGGATGATTTTTCCACGACACCCGGAGGGCTTGACCTTGCTTGTACGAGCAGGACACGGGTTACCTTTGCCTGTGAGTTACGGGGATTCGGCTACGGTATGGCTGTCATGTCCGCTGTATATGTTTCTTGAAATGACCGTGATATTTTATGCCCGAAAATTACCGGCAATCACGAAAAAATGCTACCTTTGCATCAAGAAAAAAGAGTTATTTGAAAGCATGAGGAATATAGTGATTCTAAACAGCTTGGAATTTTCTTATCCGTTGCCCGTTCTCATGCGAGTTTTCTACAAAGCGTTGATAATCAAATAAGATACTTCAGATTACAACAAATATAAGGGAACTGTATCTCTCTTCGATAAAAGATCTATTTTAGGACGCAAAATTAGATATTACAAAAGATTATAAAAATACCATTTTTTGGGTATAAAAACGCATCTAATACCTATATATAGGTATTAAATATCATTAGCAATGTATGTTCCATTTCATTAAGCAAACAATTTTTTGTATAAAATACAAATAGTACTTTTTTACCCACTTAAAAAGTGCAAGAATGTATAAAAGTCCATGTGTCAGCTATAATAGGGGCATGAATAGGCATCCGTTCCATACCTGTCCCTATTTGAATCGGTCACCCCACAGTGACCGGACATTACTCACCCAATTCGGATTCTCATTACAGTAGGCAACGAAAATCTGTATCAAGTTCCAAAGCCCGAGAATCATTCCATTAAACCTGGCAGGAATTGTGACAACATGTCTGCTTGAAACAGCTACTATTATGGTATCATGCTGTATTGTTATGCTATATACCATGTTCTAAGTCAAAACTCTTTTTTTTTAGAATTGAAGGTTTAAGGCTCCATCCGAAAGTCAATATCACTTTCTCAAAATTCTTTTCTACAGCACCCTTTGTATAAGTTAGGATGTCTTTCTCTAGAAAATTTTTGAAATCAGATGAACTCATGTCTCTAAAAATGTTTATATATTCTTTTTTAAGAAATTCATTTATGGCATGTGCCGATATCTTTTTTTTGCGTGCACTTTTCTATAACATATAAGTTGCTTGGTACCGGTACCATCGTGTCCAGCCCCATGAAGATATTACAGTCTACCATAAGAGTATAAGCGCCGCTCTCGGCAAGAGGTGCGGAAATGCAGTAATTGGCTTGCTCAAGCAGAGAATCCACCAGTTCTTTTGTGGAAGAACTGATACTATTGGCCAATTGTTCATATCCTCTTAGATTCAGTTGGGATATGGTCTTTTCGATAGCCGGGATGAATTTCATTCCTGGACCCAGGTTCAAATCAAATCTTTTGTAATAGACAAGAAGCTCATTCCAATCTTTGTACCGTGAAGGTTTGATGATATTTACATTGTCTATACCATGTTGTTTAAGATACTCGCCGGAGGAAAATGCATCTTCTTTGAAGGTCTGTGTGTTTCCATCCGGGAAACTTAAATAGATGGTCTTATATGTGTCTCCAGTGTTGGTCCTTGCAAAAGCTTTACATTCCTCACCTTTGAGATAATATGCTGTGGTGATGTCAAAACCATTACCGCTGGCATCATTGTCATAGCAACAATTCCACTTTACCTTATCAGATGGGAATATACGGCTTATATTCTCTATTTGGGATTTGGTGACATATCCCCCCGTGCTTATGAATGCGCATGTGGTTTCTTTAGTATAATGGTTTATTTCGTAGAAACTCATTGCGTCAATAGCGGATTCAAAGAGATATATGTCTGTAACCTTGTCAAAAGGAACAAAATTGGCCATCCAACAGCTTTGTGCCTTGTCACCACCCGTGGCAAAGGCTTTATAATTGGTATTGGTCTCTGCAAAATAGTTCCTCATTTCAAAGTTAAGGATTTCCATCTGGGAGGGTTTGCGGAATGGAAAGCCGATATGATTGTTTTTTCCTACCTGGTAGATGAACAGTCTATTGGCGAAATCCTCCACAGTCTGTGGAGAGAGCTTCCTTTGGACGGTCAAATATGGATTATCCTTTTTGATAGGACGAGGATTCCAATAATTCAAATTGGATTCAATATCATTTGGATTCAGTCCCAGCAGAGGATTGTTTACCGTTTCGGTATCTTCATTGGTGATCTGTTGAGTAGGCATTGGTACACCATCAATGACGAAGAGAGGCTGGGTTCCTCCTGTGACGGAGTTGACACCTCTGATTCTGAAAGTCATTCCGCTTGACAATGAACCGTCTGTGGGGATAATCTGTACTCCGCTGATTTTGCCTTGTAGTGCTTGCAACGTCTGCGTAGAACTACTGTTTACAATATCTTTTATATTCACAGAAGCAACGGCGGTTGCAATATCACTTTTTCGCTGGCTACCATAGCCTACAACAACCACCTCATCCATCTCTGTGACTGAAGGGTCTAGAATGATATCAAATCTTCGGTTCTTTCCGATAGTGATAGTTTTGGGCTTATATCCCAGATAACTGATGACCAGTTTTTCAGAAGGAAGTACTTTTATCGTGAACTTTCCTTCTAAATCGGTGATTACTGCATTGGTGGTACCTTCGATATTTATCGTGGCACCGATAAGAGGTTCACTCTTCTCATCCAACACTTGCCCTGAAATAGTTACTTGCTGTGCTAATGCTACAGTGAAATGTAGTATTAGAAACAATGTGCTTAATAGTACTTTTCTCTTCATAGTGCAGATATTAAAGTTTATAATAAGGATTAATACAATTAGATTTAAAATGGTAGTGCAAATAAAGCGAATTATAATATCCATGTTTTGACCTATTGTACTTTTCTCTTGACCAAATTACAGACTTTTTCTTCAAAGGTAATCGCTTTCTATTAATTTCATTTATCACCGCGTAAAATTATTCGATTGGACTTTTTATAGTGAGTATTATCATGGGGAGTATTAAAAAAGATTGGATATGAAAAATAGTATGTTAAATCATTCTGTTTTCTCAAATATGCAGTGGGGTGTGAGCGCAAGGAAAAATATCTGTAGAAATTGATAATAATGTATTTTATTCAAACTTTCCATTTATCCAAACTCTATCAGTTATCTGCACTTAAATCAGGCTTTGATATTTCAAGAGTTTGGATAAATGATTAAGGATTCAGTCTGCATTAATACCGAACATAGCAGTCAGTGAACGATTGATACCTTACGTTCGCATCGTGCGAAGTCTATTCCTTTCCACACGGTTTTGCGTCCGGCTGAAGATGCACACTCGGCTTGCGCCTTGTTCCTTTGCTGTTTCTTTATACTTGAAGTTCTACAATTCGTTTCACAAAGAATTACCCTGTGGAAGTCTGCCCGCTTTCGCGTAGGGTGACGTTGAAACCTTTATCCAGGGCATTACACCATGGCATTCGCTTTCTCCACAATCCTTTACCCGCACCTCATTCGGCCGCTCTTACAATTGGCCACCCATCGGTTATTGGCTGACGGGAGAGATACGGGCTTACCAAGTTTCGCACAAATAACTGACGACCGACTTAGACTCCGCCTATCCACCAGCAGTGCGACATCCGTGTAGCACGATGTAACAGCGTACTATCCTGACTGCTTGCCTTTTGGAATGGCCCATAAATATCCGTGAGCTAATTCATAGTCACGATGGTACGGCGATTCACTTAGGTTACTCATATCAGTCAGCTTTGACATTCTTCGCCTATGATGCTTAGGTTGGAACGTCGTTGTCAAGAGGGCTTCGCACCCGACCGTTGCCAGTCACGTACGCCTCTTCAGGCTACTATTGATGGAACAATAGGTTCAGACACGATGCTGAACAATTACTTGTGTGACCTCTTGGCGCACATTACACTACTAAGGTAATGCTTTTATAGGAGAAGTCACATCTGTAAAAAACTTATTATCATGCAATTATCTTACTTTATCTTAGGCTAAAAGCCCTTATTCAAGGTGTCTGTATCCTATCATCCGCTACCGCTCGGTATCGGATTCCTCCAGACCGATGGCATGGCATATCTCCTCCACCAGTTCAGGAAGGCCGGAGTCTTTCTCCTGACGGGGATCGGGTGGAAACAGCGTGGAACGAAAGACACCCTTACAGACAGGGTCCGCCTCCTTGTTGTAGCGGAGGGTGTTCGGAATGTGTGAGGACAGCAGCCGCAGCCCCATCCTGTGGATGACCCGGTTCCAGGCATCATACAAATTCTTCCGTCCCCTTCTATCCACCATGTTCCAGAACAGCCGGATTCCTTTCAAGTTGCAGTTCCCCTTGGCGATCAGCTCCTCTTCCAGCACCTTGGTAAACTGCAGGGAACTCTGCATGACGATATTGTCCGCCTTGAGCGGGACAAAGATATAGTCCATCGCGGCAACGGTATGAACCACCCCCTCGCTGCGGAGCGTTCCGGGAAGGTCGAAGAGCACGATATCGAAAGTCTCCCCTTTTTCGTCCATATAACGCCGCAGGTCTTCCACCCCCTTTTCCGGGTCGCTTTTGATGACCGGATAGGCAGGCTTACGGATTCTTTCGTACTGCCGGTACAGGTTCACCTTCAGGTCGTCATTTTTCATGACATTCTCCATGTCCCTCTCACGCATCAGGGCGATGCTGTGCTGCGGGGAGTCACAGTCCACAACCGCCACACGCACGTCTTTGCGGTAATGCAGGACACTGGCCAGCAGTACCGTAAAGACGGATTTTCCCACGCCACCCTTCTGGCTGGCGATGGCAACCAACAACTCTTTTTCTTTTTTCATCATACTTCTTTTTCATTAAAAGTTAAACACTATTGTTTCAGAAACAAAAATAATGCTCCCATCGGGGGAGATCCCCTGTCATGGGGGACGAGCCTTTATGACCGGGCCGGGCAGGGACTCCTCCAGAATCATGTCCGTCGTTTCCCTGTATTCTTCCAGATGCCGCGAGACAAGGTGGTTGATGAACCCCTCCAGAGTGACCTTTCCGTTTCTCGAGGCTCCCGCCAGGATGGACAGTTTCCGGTGCAGGGCGGCGGGAATATGCAGCGACCGACGCTGCACGCCCGCAATGCCATGCAGGTATTCCTCCCCGTAGACGGACGGTTGCATGGGGCCATTTTTCCTTGCGGGACGTATAATGTCGTTACCGGACGTTCCACGTCTCTTCCGGGGACAGGCAGGCGCTTCCCCCATGATCTCACGGATGCGGTCCGCGTCCATCCCGCCAAGACCAATCCGCTCTTTTACGTTCTTTCCTGTCATGATATGCCTTCTTGGACAATGACAACGTTTTATCGGCGAGGTGTTCCTCCCGGCTGTCCGTCCTCATCCCAGGGACGGTAGACCTCACCGAGCAGGGAGGCGATGTCCTCCCTGTGTTCCTCCATATGGAGTTCCAACAACCGGATGATAAACCCGGAGATGCTGCCGCAGCCGGCGGCCCTGACCAGCATGGCGATCCGGCGGTGCAGTCTCCCATCAATGTAGGCGGTCTTCCACTCAGCGGCTCTGGGAGCGGGAACCAGAAACCTCCTCTTGTATTCCTCCGGACCTGTCACTTTCCCTGCCCGGACCTGACTTCCATGACTTGGTATCTCCACCACTGGTTCCAGGGATGGGGAAACGGGAGCTGACAGAAGGTTCCCCGTGAGTCCGACCCTCTCGAGAACGATATCGGAAAGCCGGTTCTTTTCCTTTTCTGAATCCATATTTTAAAATCTTAAATTATTAAATTACACAACTGGTATTGTCTCGGAATACAAAATAAAGGAAGAAGAGAACAGGATGAAACCACCTGTCACTTATAGTCATCCAAAGTCAGTTATTGTCATGATACACATGACGGGGGGGGACGGAGATGCCGTTCCGTTCGGACGGTTCTTCCTATGCGGAGGCGACATCAGAGGCCCGTAGTGGTGTGGAAAAGCGAGCGGGATTCCGTTTCCTTGTCCACCGTTCCTTTTTAATCCTTATGGGCAGGCGTGAGAGCGCGCATCCGTCCGGATACGGATTCTTAAATTATCGGTCTATGGGAGTGTAAAAGTATTAATCCGTTAATGGAGAATTATGAAGGAAGACCATAAGGTGTACACGGCTACATTCTCCATTTGCAGAAGTGTAGAAGTAGTAATCCATTAATGAAGATAATGCAGAAAAACCATAAACCATATACGGCTCACTGCCGCTCTCCATTTGTAGATGTGTAGAAGTAACAATCCATTAATGGACAATAGGGCATGTAAAGGGCAGATTTCCCGTATATTCGCCTCCTTATTCCCGAATTATGGACGTAAGTCATATGATTATGGAGAGATATCCACCCTTTTATGGGGAGAGCAGCCGGCAAACACCTGATGGAAATGCCTCGTAAATCACAGGAGAATAGCCATACAATGGGCTAATACACAATAATTATTGGATAAATGTGGTCCGCTCCTGCGGACAGCAAGTTGTGTTTTCGTTTAACGAAAACAGGACGGT
>OOBW01000027.1_pt1 | contig 196588 bp, 166 predicted proteins | sample 1671701 | NCBI WGS metagenome assembly OOBW01 (sample SAMN06348183, study PRJEB24527) | human gut metagenome | biome: human gut; feature: ankylosing spondylitis patient; material: feces | host: Homo sapiens | place: China | collected 2015-10 | reverse complement strand
CATCATCCGATTCCACGGCGAATCCTACCGAAACACCCACTCACTCATGAAATAAACAACAACCAAGGAAACCAACCAACCGCCCATACCGTTCAACATGAACGCCGACAGTGTCCAGAATAAGTGCCGACACTGTTCACACCAATTTGACGAAATACAACCAGTGGATCTACGCGAAACCGCAGCGCGACCTGGACCTCAGGCAGTACCTGCCGCGGGGCAGGAAGCACCGCGCCAGACGGAAGGGACGCAAGGTCAGGGGGCCGCGCATCCCCATGCGCGTGGACATCGGCCAACGACCCAGGGCTGTGGACTCGCGCGGGCAGTTCGGCCACTGGGAGTCCGACACCGTGATAGGCGCGGCCCCCTCGCGCGCGTGCATCGGCACGCAGGTCGAGCGCAAAAGCCGCGGACCGTTCGCCCGCCTGGTCCCCGACAAGAGCGCCATGGCCACCGCGCGCGCCGAATACGAGATCTACAGGGACCTGCCGCCCCGGGCGCGCATCGACCGGACCTGGGACAACGGGACCGAGGCCTCCTGCCACACGCTGGTCGACGAGGCCCTGGGCATGCCCGCCTACTTCGCCGACCCCTACAGCTCCTGGCAGCGCGGAAGCAACGAGAACAGGAACGGCAGGATCCGCCGCTACCTGCCCAAGAAGACCGGCTTCGACGACCTGACCCAGGCCGAGCTCGACGCGATCGTCAAGGAGACCGACGACACCCCCATAAAACAGCTCGAATACAAAACACCCAACGAGGCATGGGACGAGGAAACCAGCAGACTACAATCTAAAACCACCAACCCAAGCACAAGCGTTGCACTTACAAGTTGAATCCGGGGCCGACTCATCTCATGGCACCAATGATAGAATTAGCAAGATAAAGCAGTTGCCAGACGAACGGATAAATATGACTGGCACGGTTTAGCGAGAGGAAGGAATGTGGACGCTGCGACGGTACGGCTTGACCCTGAGCCAAGTATCCTTATTGAGAGTCTTCGCGACATCGGCTACTCCTTCAACAGTGCGCTCGCAGATATTGTCGACAATTCAATTACGGCTAACGCAACTGAGATTTGGATTCTCGCGATACCAGACGATGAGTTTCGCATCGGAATCATCGACAATGGCGACGGGCTTTCAAATGACAATTTGAAGCAAGCCATGAGGCTCGGCTCTACTGACCCCAGACAAAAACGCGCTCTCAATGATCTTGGGCGTTTCGGTTTGGGTCTTAAAACTGCGTCTTTCTCGCAATGCAGACGGCTTACTGTTGTTTCACGCAATAATGGCAAAACTGCTGGTTACACATGGGATTTAGACCTAGTAGTTGAGCAGAACGAATGGAATGTAATCGAACGGACTGACTTCGAGGAGATACCTTTTATCGATGAGCTCGGGGGTTCAGGAACGCTCGTGCTTTGGGAAAAGCTTGATAGGCTTACCGGTGCTCGCGGTTCTGGCAGGGTCGATCACACGCGCATCATTAGCGAGGCGCAAGATTATCTTGCATTGGTTTTTCATAGGTATCTCGCAGGTGAAAAAGGCCTGGATAGGATCTCAATCAAGGTCAACAATCTTCTTTTGGAACCTATCGACCCATTCAATACTAAGCACCGCGCCACTCAAGCTTCGCCACTTGAAAGGATTTGTCTTGGCGTGACGATGCAGGCTTATACGTTACCTCACCGCGCCCATTACGATTCACAGCAAGAGTATGAGCGATTCGGACTCAGCGGCGGATACCTTAAAAGCCAGGGTGTGTACCTATATCGAGCCAAGCGTTTGATTCTCTACGGCACGTGGTTCGGCCTCGCAAAGAAGACAGCTTTGACCCAGCTCACAAGGGTCAAAATTGACATCGACATCAATCAGGATGAGATTTGGAAGATCGACGTCAAGAAAGTCTCGGCACAAATGCCGGAGGTCGTGCGGGAACGTATTAAGACGCTTATCGCCACGATAGGGGCACCATCACGAAAAGCCTACCGGCGGCGTGCTACAAGGCTTACGAGTCCCGACGTATATCCTGCATGGAACGTCGAACGAGCTGGGGATAAGAAGCTTTACAAAATAAATCGTGCACATCCAGTGATTGCGAATTTGAAGGAAGGGCTTGACGAAGACGATTCGGCCAATCTCGAGACCGTTCTTGCGCTGATTGAGTCAACCTTCCCTACGGAATCACTGTTCTACGACTTCGCAAACAATGAGGAAGGTGTGGCTTTCGCCTCGTTGGATGATGCGGAGTTCCGTAACGCCGCCCGCACTTTCTTCTCTGCATTGAAGCAAGCGGGGCATGGTGAGGAAACGATTCTTTCAATTATGCAGAACGCCGAGCCTTTCCAGGCGCGGTGGAAGGATACGCTCGACGCGCTTGGGATAGAGGAGCATTAATGTCGGTTGCGAAGAACGAATTTATTGAACAGATAGATAATTCGGTGCGTCAACATTTTGCAGGCATGGAGGGTGTGCCCGAGGAAAATGACGTACGCGATATGTACGAGCGCCTATATGACGCATTTGCCACGATACCGATGTACAAGGATATGGCCGGCAATCGCCAGGAAGTGATTGAGGCGCTTGTTCATCAATACTGCTCGGAACTCTACATAACCAAGAAATTTGGTTTCGCCTTCAAGGATGAAGAAGTAAAACCTTGGCTTAACGAAGCCGAAGAGGCTATTGAGGACCAAAACGGCTGGTTTTATTGGTCGCGATATAAGAAGTACCTGATGTACACGAAACATTGGGCGCGCAGTACCGTACGCACCATCGAGCGAGACACATGGAACGTGCTTGACCTCATGGCGAATCCAAATGTTGAGGCCGGGTTTGAGCGAAGGGGTCTGGTAGTCGCTTCCGTCCAGTCTGGCAAGACGGCAAACTACATTGGCCTTATATGCCGAGCGGCAGATGCTGGTTACAAGATCATTATCGTCATGGCCGGCGTGCACAACGTGCTTAGGAACCAGACCCAAGCCCGACTCGAGGATGGCTTTACGGGCTTCAATATCGTTGAACAGCAAAGCATCGAAGCTGTTGGCGTCGGGTTGGACAACGGTACGCGAAGGCCAATTGCGTGCACGTCCCGCGAAGCCGACTTTAACAAGAAGCGGGCAAGCGCCCTGAAGGGCATACAGACCGCCCATACGAACGAACCATGGCTATTCGTCATCAAGAAAAACAGCAACTCACTTAAGCAGGTGTATGAATGGCTTCGAGACAACGCGAGCCCGGATGATCAGCTTTTACTTATTGACGACGAGGCGGATAACGCTTCCATTAACGGAAAGTACAAGCGCGATAGGCGGGATGACGAGCCAACGCGGATTAACGGGCAGATCCGGAACATACTGAACTACTTCACCAGAAAGTGCTACGTCGGTTACACAGCCACGCCGTATGCAAATATTCTCATTGACCCAGAAGTCGATACGGACGATTTTGGAAAAGATCTGTTCCCAAGCAGCTTCATCTATACGCTTGAGGAGTCAAGCGACTATTTCGGCGCCGAGAAAGTGTTCGCTGATTACGACGATCCGAGCCCGAAGCATCTCCGCTTTATTGACGACATAGACTTAATACTTCCACCGAAGCACAAGAGCTACTACCAGGTCGATGGCATACCGGAATCACTCAAGGAAGCGATCAGGACCTTCATGGTCGCTACGACAATTCGTGCCCTGCGCGGCGATGGGGACGAGCACTCAACGATGATGGTTAATGTCTCGCCTTACAAGCAGCCGCAAAAGTCTGTCGCTTGGGAGATTGGCGACTATGTCAAGCAGCTAAAGAACAGCATCAAGGCGTATGCAGCATTGGACGAAGAGAGGGCGCTCGCTTTATCCGATGACTTGAAGTTCCTCCGTGGGACATGGCTCACGGAGTATTCACATTCCACGGAATTCGAATGGGCCCAAATCCAACATGCTCTTTATGACACCGTCAAAACGATTCACATTGTGAGCATCAATACAGATTCGACAGAGGTGCTCGAATACGAGCAGCATACTGAGCATGTCATTGCTGTCGGCGGATACAGACTTTCGCGCGGCCTCACCCTTGAAGGCCTTGTCGTGTCGTACTACTCGCGCAATGCAAAGGCATACGACGCATTAATGCAAATGGCCCGGTGGTTTGGATATCGGCCCGGCTACGAAGAGCTGTGCCGCGTATGGATGTCCGAGAAGGCAGCTGGATGGTACAAATTCGTTGCCGATTCGACCGCCGACCTTTTCGATGAGCTGCGCAATATGAGGCAAGTGCAGCGAACACCGAAGAATTATGGGCTGAGAATTAGGCAGAGCCCTGATTCTCTCATCGTGACAGCTCGCAACAAGATGGGAACGGGAACTAAGCTGACTGCACCTATCGACCTTAATAACGGATTCGTCGAGACTATAGCGTTCGACCGGCGAAACGATGTGATACAGGAAAACAAGCTAGCAGTGTGTGAGCTATTGTCCAAGATAAGCGACTATAGGACGGAAGGATTGTTCTATCACCGCGTGCCCACGGACATTGTCATTGGCTTCTTAGGCAAATACATAAATGAGGACGCACGTTCGCCAAAGTCACAAATCAAACCGGTACTGAACTATATCGACGACCGGATGCTTGATGGCGAGCTCGAGCTATGGGATGTGCTTGTTGCGGAAGGCGACGGAGGCGAGATTGAACTTGCCGACGGAGTATATGCAAGGCGAGAGATCAGATACCCCGGCAGCGATACATCAAGCGAATGCCTTGTCGTTGGGGAGAAGCATAGGCTTGCAAGTCGAGGCGTCGAAGCCAAGGGCCTAGACGAAGAACAACTACAGGACGCCGAAGACGACTTCAAGAACGATCATCCGGACAAGGACAACCCTTCGGACAGGTACTACCGTCGCAGGCGGGAATATCCGCTCCTGGTAATCCACCCCGTTCTCTTGAAGTACACGGATAAACAGAGGGAGAGGCGCGAGGAAAAGGGCATTTACGAGCCCGAGGCTGGCAAGTGGCCAAGCTGGGACCATTCCGAAGAGGCGTATGGCTGGAGCATCAGCTTCCCCTTCACACCAAAGCAAACGAGGCCAGTAGAGTACGTCTTCAACCAAATCGCAATAGACAACATGCGAACCGACTACGAAGAGGACAGCGATGACGACTTCGAAGACGACTAAATATCCTTGGGATGATCTGGCTAGCCCCGACCGTCAAGGCGAGTATATCGCTCGGCTCGTACCAGACAAGGACAACCCACAGCATAGAAAAGTCTTCTGGGCGAAGAGCTGGGCATCCAGACCGGCTTTGCTTGTTGAGTACGAGTGCCGCCCTTGGAAACCTATCAGCTTGCCGACCTTTAAGAATATCCTCGTTGCAGATCATCAAGATGAGAGCAGCCTTGTCATAGAGCTACTCGACCCTGATATGCGCGACATTTTCCTTAAGGTTTGCGTTGACATCATCGCTTCGCTGCAAAACGTAAGCATGAAGGCAAGCAGGAAAGCATGCATCTTCCGCTTGGAGAAGTGGAGCTCGTTCCTGCGCCCATCTCGCTCCAAGATGTCGCCTGAGGCTCAGAAAGGGCTCATTGCCGAGTTGCATTTTCTCAAGCGAGACGCACTCTTGGTGCATACCGAAAGCGATGCAATCCGGGGATGGACAGGACCCGATGCGGGGCCAAGGGATTTCGCGTACGGACAAGTCTTTGTCGAAGTCAAATCGAAAAGGAGCTCCGCAAATCCCAACATAGTCATCTCGTCAGAAGAGCAGCTGAACGTTAATGAAACGGAGCAGCTGTTCCTGTATGTCGCCGAGCTCAACGATACGTCTATTGACGACGAGCAAGGTTTCACTGTGACCGACGTTGTAAACGAAACGCGGGAGGCATTGGAGTCGCCGTTGCAGCGGGCTGCGCTGGACAGCAAGCTCGCAGGCGTTGGCTACTTTGACGAGGACGACTATTCCGATGTCAGGTGGAGTGAGGGCTCAACGTACTACTATGCCGTTGTCGGTGATTTTCCGAAAATCGACTCGCAAACCTGCAAGCCAGGAGTGAGCAGAGTCGCTTACCAGATAGACCTTGACTACTGCGACGAATACCGCGTGGACAGAGAGCAAGTCATTAAGACGATGGAGTAAGACATGCCAACGCCCGAAGAATTCTACGAGGAATTATTCCAAGACATCAAGACGACTGCTGATGCGTACGGTATCTATCTTGAGGATGCGTTCTTTGATATCGTCACAGACCAGCTCATCGATGCCGGAGAGTTCGACGAGGCTGAACGTGCGTTTTTCAGGCCCGCTCAAGGTGGCATAAGGGTCGATGGCTACTGTGGAGACCCGCTCGAATCAGCCATTGCGCAAGAGGCGGGCCAAGGAACACTTGGGCTCATAGCACTAGACTTCAATCAAGACACAGACTTGACTACCCTCACCAACACGGATATGGAAGCCGATTTCCGACGATTGGAGAAGTTCCTTACTCAGTCGCTCAATGCGCGTTTCAGGAACTCGCTCGAACCAACAGACCCCGGATTCGGACTTGCAGACCTCATTAACACTAGGTGGGAGAAGATTTCCCGCGTCAGGCTCTATTTGCTGACAAACAAAAAGCTGAGCGCTCGCGTCGAAGGTAAAAAGGCCTCGTCCATCGACGGTCGCGAGATCGTTTACAACGTTTGGGACATTACTCGCTTCGGGAACCTCGTTTCCTCGGGGCGCGAGCGCGAGCGCCTCATCATAGACTTCAATGAACTCCCCGGTGGCTCTCTAAGAGCATTGTTAGCTAGCAAGCCAAACGACAGAAATCAAGTTTATCTCGCTGCTGTCCCCGGCTTGGACTTGGCCTACATCTATGACCGATGGGGCACGAGGTTGCTCGAGCAGAATGTACGTGTCTTTCTGCAAGCGAGGAGCAATGTAAACAAAGGGATCAAGCGAACACTGGAAAACGAGCCGGAGCTTTTCTTCTCTTTCAACAACGGCATAACAGCCACGGCCGAGGCGATTACGACTGAGATCACAGATGAGGGGTCGGTTATAACCGGGCTTGAAAACCTTCAAATAGTAAACGGTGGACAAACGACGGCGTCGGTCTATGCGGCATTCAAGGCAAAGCATGATCTGAGTCGTGTCTACGTTCAAATGAAGCTAAGTATCGTAAGCCCCGAGGCGGCAAAAGAGCTTGTGCCGAGGATCTCCGAATACGCCAACAGCCAGAACAAGGTATCAGCGGCAGACTTCTTCGCAAATCACCCGTTCCATGTGCGCATCGAGGAGTTCTCGCGGAGGATTCTCGCCCCTGCAAAGGACGACAGCTTTGATTTGACCAAGTGGTTCTATGAAAGGGCCCGTGGGTCATACAGAGATGCCCAAGCCTATCTCACGCCCGCAGCGAAGCGCAAATTCGCGAAGGAATACCCGAAGGCGCAGAGCTTTACTAAGACGGATCTTGCAAAATACCTGATGGTGTGGACGGATAAGGCCTATATGGTCAACCGCGGTGCACAAAAGAACTTCGCAGAGTTTGCCAAAGACGTAGCAGATGCATGGGAGAAGAACGACCAGCAGTTCAGCGAGGTCTACTTCAAGTACCTGATTGCTAAGAAAATCATCTTTGATCTCGCTGGCAAAGTTGTCCAAAGCCGAGACTGGTATGAAGCTGGTGGCTATCGCTCTCAGCATGTCGTCTTAGCAGTCGGTGCTCTGGCCAATGCAGCCAGAACGCTCGGAAAGTCTGTTGACTTCCTCTCCATTTGGAACCGACAGGCCGTCACTCCTGCTTTCGAGAGGGCGTTAGGACAGGCTGCAGACGCAGCACACGATGTACTCATGCAGCCGGGCGAAGGCTATCGAAACATATCAGAATGGGCGAAGCAGCCAAAGTGCTGGAATGCGCTAAAGCAGAAGAACGTCTACTGGGATGAAGGGTGGATTTCTGAGCTTATCAGCCTTGAGGAAGAAAGAGAAATCAAAAGCGAGGGCGTTAAGGACCAGAAGGAGTTAAACGGAATAGAAGCGCAATCGATCGTCGTAGAGGCGGGCGCGCAATTCTGGCAAAACGTTCTCGAATGGTGCAAGAAGGAAGGCGAGGCAACGGACAAAGAACGAGGCATCCTCCAATATGCTGCGTCAATGCCAAATAAGCTGCCCTCAGACAAGCAATCGATTATTCTTGTCGATCTAATGGCACGGCTTCGGAAGAGCGGCTGTCCGTATCGTCTGAAGTCTCGTCGTCGCAGGTCACGCGGGTAAGCGAGTCGCAAAATCCCCTAGCATCGACACCAAGGAACTTCGCTACTATCTTTCCGATTTGCTGCGCAAGCAACGGTGGGACGGCATTGCCAACTTGCGTGTACTGCGATGTCCTATTGCCCTCGAAAAGATAGTCATCCGGAAACGTCTGCAGCCTTGCCGCCTCGCGCACAGTTAGACTTCTACACTGAGCTGGATCTGGGTGAATGTAATAGTGTCCATCCTTTGCGATGTGCGACGTAACAGTAGTTGACGGCCTATCCCAAAGCTGAACGCGAAAACGATCGTCGAACTTAATCTCTTCTCCCTCTTCTACCTCAAGAACATTTTTGTGATTCGGATAGAGGTAGCGCGGGAACTCCGTTATCCGTGCCGGAGCGGCGTGCTTTTCTGCATATGCCGCGCAAAAAACGTAACGATCGAGATCCGAGGCAAGGTGGGTGCGCGATTCATGATTCGCAAGTACACGGTGGACGCCCATGCGACCCCTATACCATTCTTCGTAGGGGCCTTTTTCACCGTTAATGATGCTCTTGCTCATGAGTCGATATGCTCTTTGATGTCGAACGCGCGTCAGAACATCCTCAAGGTCTTTGCCTTCTTCTGTTTTGAGAAGCTTGTCAATAGCACCCTTAATGTATTGCCCCCACTTCATATCGCGCCAGCCTTGATTTCTTTCGGAGAAGCCACTACGGATCCCGGGGATGCCGATGAGCGCTTCCCTCAAAGACATCGCAGTCAACGGCGTCAGCGTATCTGTTGGCTCTTCGCATCCCTTACGAATGCCAAGCAAAATCACCCTGTGTCGCATTTGTGGGATACCATATCGCTCAGCTTCAACAACGTAGTCACGAGGGTCTGCGGCTTCTTCCTTGACAAGCGATCTTATTTGATAGCCAGCTTCACGCATATCCTCGCAGATGCGCTCGAACACACCTTCACCTTTACGCGTTGCCGAGAGAAGACCTTTGACGTTTTCCATGACAAAGACAGACGGCTTTAGCTCTCTAATAAAAGCGAGATAGCATTTGTAAAGCGTCTGCTTGGGATCCTTCTCAAGTCCTTCTTTGTCGTGTGCGCGGCGGGATCTACCAACCAAAGAATATGCTTGACATGGAGGGCCGCCTATTAACACCCAAGTCCCACCGATTTCAACGCCGTTTTCCCGGAGACGTTCCTTGCCCTTTTCAACCAAAGTGTTGTCATGAGCGTCCAATGTTGCACAAAGCGCTTCGTCGGATGCCGCCGTCCATTCGTCAGGATACTTATCCTTGAGTTGCTGAAGATACGCTTCGTCGTGGTACTCCATGTATTGAAGATATGCGAGAGGAATTCGGTTGCCATTCGCCCTGTAAATCTTTCGAAAGAACGAGCGAAGGCGAAGTGTCATATGTGCCTGCTCATCTTTTTCAATCGACATTATTGTCTGAAATACGGGCTGTCCGTTTTCATCAAGAAGGGATGAGAATCCTTCACCCAAGCCACCAGGACCTGCAAACAGGTCAATGACAGGTATCATTCTCGCGTTCCCTCCCTAGGTCGCATACTCTTGCACCCAGGGTACCAGGATTGAAAGGTGCAGTCCAGGACTGCATCGACGACAGGCACAAGTATTTTTTTAGATTACTCTGCGACCATACAAAACGCAACATTTCGATTGGATTACCCACTAAAACGCACCATCTTGCCAATCCCCTTTTCACGAACGCGCTGATATGACGGACAGCTGATAAAACCGTCACCTTGTGACACCCCAAGACAATGCCCGTACCGGTAAAGGTGCGGGCATTGTTCGTCTCTGCCCGCCTTACGAGACGAAAGGCAGGCAGAAACATGGACGGTGAGACCAATGGCGGCCAGGAAGCCACGCAGGGTGCGCAGGACGCGTCGCAACAGCAGGGCCAAGAGCAGCAGGAAACGCAGCAGGGCCAGTCGCAGGTAGACAACTCCTCCGACTACGAGAAGCAGATCGCCGAGCGCGACGAGAAGATCGCCTCCCTGGAGGCCCAGGTGGCCGAGGCGGCGAGGAACGCCGAGACGGCCGAGCAGCTGCGCGGCGAGATCGCCGATCTCAAAGCCCAGGGCGAGAGCGACCGGATCGACTTCAAGCTGCAGCTCGCGGGCGTGCGCAACGTGAAGGCCGCACGCGCCCTGCTCTCTGACCACGACAACGACGTGGTCAAGCTCAAGGAGGCCGAGCCCTAGCTCTTCGAGGCCGCGGGCAAGCACGCCAAGGGCGGCAGCTCTGCTGGCTCCGGCACGACCGGGCTCCCCAACGCGGGCGCGGCCAGCGACGAGGGCAAGACGCTCAAGCACTGGCGCGAGATCGCGGGCCTCACCGACGAAGACGACGAGAAGAAGGAAGGCTAAGCCATGCCTAGCAACAGCATCGCATTCGCACGCCACTACACCTCGGTGATCGACGAGGTGTACCAGAGGGCGTCCGTATCGGGCGTGCTCAACTCCGGCCGCCGCATGGTGCGCGCGGGCCACAACGCCAAGGAGATCCTGATCCCGAAGATCTCCGTGACAGGCCTCGGGAACTACACCCGCAACGTGGGCTACAAGACCGGCGCCATCACCTACGAGTTCGAGACCAAGACCTTCAACTACGACCGAGGCATCCGCCTGTTCGCGGACGTGATGGACGTGGAGGAGGCAGGGGTCAACGACTGCTTCGTGGAGGCCGGCGCCGAGCTGTAGCGCACGCAGGTTGCGCCCGAGGCCGACGCCTTCACCTTCGCGCAGATCGCCTCTCACACGGGCGTGACCGTGACGCCGGAGGACCTGTCGGAGGCCACGGCCACCGACATCCTGCAGGCGCTTCGCGAGGTGACGAGCGCCATGGACGAGAAGCAGGTGACGCTGGGATCGCGCTACCTCTTCATCACGCCCACCCTCAAGGGCGTGCTGGACGACTTCTCCTACGCCAACCCCACCATGAGCAACCGCGTGCTGGAGCGCTTCGCCCGCGTGATCGAGGTGCCGCAGGTGCGCTTCTACACGGCGATCGACCTGAAGAGCGGCGACACCGAGTTCGGCTACGCCAAGGCAGCCGCCGGCAAGGCGATCAACTTCATGGTCGTGGAGAAGTCGGCCGTGATCAAGTTCGACAAGCACGTGGCGTCGCGCGTGTTCAGCCCGGACGAGCTGGAGAGCCTGGACTCCTACATGATGAAGTACCGCAAGTACGGAATCGTGGAGCTCTTCGACAACAAGCTCGACGGCGTGTACGTCTCGGCGGCGACGGAGTAGCCGTGGCCTCTTCCGTGACATACGAGTTCTACCAGGACACCTACGGGGCGGCCTTTCCGAGGCCGCCTTCGCGGCGTCTCTGCCCATGGCGGACAGCCACGTGAAGTGGCTCTGCGCGGTGAAGGGCACGGATACCGACTCCGAGACTTTCATGCGTGCCGTATGCGCGGCGCTGGAGGCGTTCGCCGAGTACGGCGTGGGCGAGGTCGGCGGCTACACGATCGGCGAGTTCAGCGTGAAGAACTACACATCGCAACAGACAACCGGCGAGGAGCTGGCGACGGCCGCCGCGCTGCGCGAGCTGGGGATCTCCGGCATGGCGTTCACGGGGGTGTGCTGAGATGCGCTCCATCCGGCCCATACCGCGCTCGGCGCTGCCCGACGTGATGACCGTGCGTACGCCCCTGCCGGACGGCAGCTTCGAGGAGCCGCAGATCATCGCGAACGTGCGCTTCGAGCGGACGCAGAAGGTCTCTGACGACGACCACCGGAGCGCGGACGCCGGCCAGGGAACCGTGTTCGTCGACGCGGTGAACTCCATCGGCGCGTTCGACGTGCCGGCGGGATCGCGCGTGGCGGTGTCCGGGCATTCGATGATGGTGGCCGAGTCGCACGCGTGCTGCGACCTGTTCGGGCGCGTGCACCACTGGGAACTGAAGGTGAGGTGAGCTGGTCTTGCAGCTTTCCTTCTTGGTGGCGAAGGCCCTGCTAGAGGGCGACTTCGCAAGCTACTTCGCAAATATTCCGTCGGCCGATGTGGAGCCCGAGCCCATCGTTCTGCGCGAGGGCAGGTTCGAGCGCGTGAGCCGCATGGAGGCCGAGGAGCGCGGGACCGTCACCGTCGCCGTGATGGTCGTGCGCGAGGTGGCGGCGACGGCCGAAGCCGACGCGCAAGCATGCGAGAGGTGGATCCGTTCTTACGGCTGGGAGCCGGTGGCGGAGAACGGCAGCTGGCGCATCGCAGGCCTGGACACCATGGCGCCGGCGTTCAAAGGAGAGGGACGGGTCCGGGCGCCTCGTCTGAGCCTTCGACGTGATCTTGACGGTGGTGAGGAGCCTATGAGCGACAAGGGCAAGCGCGTGAACGCGTCCGGGCACCAGGCCGAGGCAACGGTGAAGCGTGCGCGGCCGTTCGGCAAGGACGACAAGGCGGCGCGCGAGTCGCAGCGCCGGGCTTCGGCCTACGGGCGTGCCAGGGGCAACGCATGAGGTCGATCGTCTACGCGGGGAACGACTTCTCCGAGATCTGCAGCGCCGAGGTGATCGAGCGGGCGGCCAACCCCATCGTCGCCGAGGCGATGGCCGTGCCGGGACGCGCGGGTGCCTTGCTGGTGTCGGGCTACATCCCGCCCGTTGACGTGCGGGTGCGGCTGTTCATGGACATGGGCTACAACCCCGGATTCACCGGCATGGCGCAGATGTGCGGCAAGGTGAGGCGGTGGCTGTCGTGGCCGGGCGGCGGGAGCCTGGTGCTGCCCGATGACCCCGAGGTAGAGTACCGCGACGCCATCCTGGTCGGCGCGTCCGACTGGTCCAACCTCTTCGAGGTCGGCGAGTGCACGCTGACCTTCACCCTGTTCGACCCCATCGGCTGGGGCGCGGAGCGCGTGGAGCGCACGTCGCGCTTCGAGGTGGGCGGCGACTGGCCGACGCTGCCGGAGTTCTGCGTGGTCGCGGCCGCCGGTTCTTATCTGCAGGTGTCGCTGCCGTCGGCCGGCAAGGGCATCCGCGTGGACTACGACTTCGCGGGCGGCGAGGCCGTGGTCATCGACTGCCGGGGCGAGACCGTGCTCATCAACGACGCCGACGCGCGCGACTGCGTGGCGCTGGCGAGCGACTTCTTCGCGCTGGAGCCGGGCGACTGCATCGTCTCGACCTCGAACTGCACCTATGTGGAGACGCGCTTCTGCGAGAGGTGGGCCTAGCATGGCGGGCTCGGTGCCGACGCTCTACTGGTTCGACCGGTGGGACGAGCGTATCGGGCTCCTCCGCGTCGTGGGCGAGCTCGTGCACACCGAGGAGCTGAACGGCGAGGACACGCTCGAGTTCTGCAGCTACGACGTGCCCAGCAAGGGCGACCGGCTGCTTTGGCTGGACAACGGCACCTGGCACGAGCACGTGGTGGTGAGGACCGACGAGCCGGTGGCGGGACTCTGCAGCGTGTACGCGGAGTCCTCGCTCTGCGAGCTGTTGGACGACTTCATCGAGGAGGCGCAGCTAGTGAGCAGGACGGCTGCGCAGGCTTTGGCGGCCGTGCTGGCGCCGACGAGGTGGAGCGTAGCGTATTGCGCAAGCCTCGGCACCGCCGGGGCGCTGATCTACCACCAGAACGCGCTCTGGGCGCTGCGGCGCGTGGCCGAGGTGTGGGGCGGCGAGGTGACGCCTATCATCACGGTTGCCGACGGCCGCGTGGCATCGAGGTCGATCCGGCTGGACGCCCAGCGCGGCGACTGGCGTGGGCTTCGCTTCACCTACGGCAAGAACATGGCCGGCTGTACGCGCACGGTGCTGGAGCAGGACGTGTACACAGCTTTGTACGGCTTCGGGGCGGGGCTTCCCTTCACCGACGAGGACGGCAACTACAAGGCCGGCTACCGGCGCAAGCTGACCTTCGGGGACATCAACGGCGGGCTGAACTACGTGGCCGACAACGCGGCGCGCGAGGTGTGGGGGCGCTGGAACGCGGACCGCACGGCCAAGGTGCACAGCTTCGGGCAGGTGACGTTCTCGGAGGTCACCGAGCCCGAGAGGCTGCTGGCGCTGACCAGGCGGGCGCTGGCCGATGCCGTGCAGTCCAAGGTGAGCTACGAGGTGGACGTGGCCGCCCTCGACGGCGACGACGCGGACCTCGGGGACACCGTGGCCGTGATCGACACGTCGCGGGACCCCGAGTGGCGGCTTACCGCCCGCGTCGTGCGGCGGGTGCGCACCTTCGGCGAGCAGGTGGTGGCGCGGGTGACGATCGGCACCGTGGAGCCGGTGGACTACGCGCAGGTGAGCGCACTTGCGGCCGACGTGGCCACGCTGCGCGACGACGTGGTGGGCATCGACGGAAACCTGACGACGGCCGCCTCGGTGACCGTTGTGGAGAACACCGTGACCACGGCAATCGACGACCTGGACGAACTCGCGGACCTGGACTTCTGATCCTTAATGCCCTGCATTCCTGATTGAGCGGCCCTGGCCGTGGTGCGCTGGAGCGGCGCATGCCTTGGGCTTACGTGCAAACGTGGCCGCGAAGCGCACTACAGGCGGGGCTGGACGTTGCGCGAGTTGGACCTGCAAGCACGCGCGAGGCGCCGCGCAACGTATGAACGGCTTTCTGTGACACGGTCGCATGCTGTTGCCATCACATGACGAAGGGGGCGGCATGCTCGACGGATACGGACTTCACACGATCATATGGGACTCGGCCGACGAGAGGCTGGGCGACTTCCTGGTGGCCTCGCCGGCGGACGCCACGGGGCGCGGTCTGGAGCTGCACGTGAGGCAGGGCGGCGCGGCCGCTGACCTGACGGGCGCCGATGTCTACTTCCTGTGGCGGCACAAGGCAACCGGCGAGCGCGGGTGCGAGCCCATGGACGAGATCGACGAGTCGCTGGGACAGTACGTCGTTTACTACCCGGCGGCCATGCAGGAGGCGGAGGGCGCCGTGCTGGCGCAGTTCATGGTCTCTCGCGGCGACGACACCTACATCTCGTCCCGCGTGTTCACGATCCGCGTTGAGCCGGTGCTCGTGGGCGGCACCGAGCACGAGGACGGATTCACGCTGTTCGTCGAGGCCATCAACGCGTACGAGCATGCCACCAAGATCACGACCGCCGCGGCCGACGCGGCAAACGAGGCGGCCGAGGCAGCGGAGGACGCGGCGGACAGCGCCACGGCCGTCGCCGACGCGATCCAGCAGGCAGCGGCGCGTGGTGACTACGACGGCGCGGACGGGGCGGACGGCTTTTCTCCCACGGCCACCGTGACGCAGACCTCCGAGGGCGCCACCATCACGATCACAGACAAGAACGGCACCACGACCGCCGACATCGCCAAGGGCGCGAAGGGCGACACGGGCGAGACCGGCCCCCAGGCCCCGAAGGGAGACACCGGCGAGCAAGGGCCGCAGGGCATCCAGGGCGAGACCGGTGCCACGGGAGCCACCGGCCCACAGGGGCCGCAAGGCGAGAAAGGTGAGACGGGCGCCACCGGAGCCCAGGGTCCGAAGGGCGACGCCGGGGACACCGGCCCGCAGGGCGCTACCGGCCCCGCCGGTGCCGACGGCAACGACGGCGTCTCCTGCACGCACAGCTGGAACGGCACGGTGCTCACCGTCACGAGCGCGTCGGGCACGAGCTCGGCGGACCTCGTAGGGCCGCAGGGGCCGACGGGCGCTACGGGGGCGACCGGTCCACAGGGCGAGACCGGGGCGACGGGCGCACAAGGGCCGACCGGGCCCGCCGGCGCCGACGGCACGACGTTCACGCCCGCTTCGCCGCTCTCGCTCTCCGGCGGCGTGCTCTCCATCGACCTTACGAGCTACGCGACGCAAAGCTGGGTTACTCAGCAGATCAGCGCGGCGATCGCCGACCTGGACGACGGCACGCTCGAGTTCAACTACTACGACCGGCGGCGCACCGTGTATGGCGGGACGATTCAGCAGGCGTTCGAGGTGGACACGAGCGGTTACTCGTCCGCCTCGGCCCGCTCGTGGGACTCCGTGAAGCTGCTGGTGAGGAGGGTCTACATCGACTCCTCCATAGCAGGGCTAGGGATCACCAACTGCGCCTACTGGTTCAACTCGTTCGCGGAGTGCACTGAGGTGCGCGGCTTCGAGAACCTCTCCGGTATCACCAACGCCACGCAGATGTTCACGAGCTGCGGCAAGCTGGAGACCATCTACTCCACGAGCTTCACGAACGCCATCACGAGCTCGGGCTCCATGTTCTACGGCTGCAGCCGCCTGGTGGGCGGCACCGACGGATACGTACCCACGTCGACGAGCGCGGGCAGCGTGTGCAAGCTCGGCACCGGCGGCGTGCTCACGAACCCCAACGCGGACAGCCGCACGTGGTTCTACGGGCACTTCTACGCGGACGGGCAGGCCGTGCTCACGGCCACCGCGACGCCGGACGCCACGCGCGAGCTTCTGGCCACGGGGCGGATCTGTGCCATCGGCAAGTACACGGGCATGGGCTTCACGCCCTGGGACAGCACGAACCGCCCGCAGCTCACGAGCGTGCACTTCGCGAGCGACATGGGCTCCTTCGCCGCCCTGAACCTGATCTACCTGTTCTACAGCTGCACGAACCTGGCGACCGTCACGGGCCTCGGCAACCTGGCGAACGTATCCTCGATGCGCTACACGTTCAGCTCCTGCGCGGTGACGGCGCTGGACTTCCGGGGGTTCGACCCGTCCACGCTGACGGACCTGTTCTACTGCTTCTCTGGATGCAGCTCGCTCACGACGATCTACGCGGACAGCACGTGGGCGCTGCCGAGCTCTGGCATCAGCGGCATGCAGTGCTTCTACAACTGCCGCTCGCTTATCGGCGGCAACGGGACCGCATGGTCTAGCTCGAACACTGGATACACGTACATGAGGATCGACCGGGCCGGGCAAGCAGGGTATCTGACTGCGGCCTAGTGGATCTCATCACCTGCGGTCGTGGGGTGCTCATTCGCCTCTTTGCAGAGGCGAATGCCCTCGACCACATCTCGCGCGAATGCTTCTGGGATGTTCGAATCGTCATTCTCTGACCAGATCTTATGCCAACCCGTAAGATGCCCGAAGTCGTTGAAGTCGATGGTGGCTTCCCAAATGGATATACCGCTCTGCGACTTGACCTCAATGCCTACAACGAATCCATCGATGGAGGCCGACTTGATACGCGGGATACCCTTCTTGGCTTTGAGGACAATCTGCTCGAACTCCGCCTCTGACACGCCGTCATCGTATGAGGGTGGTGTTGAGCGCCGTTCCTCTTCAAGCTTGCGACGACGCTCCATCTCCTCGCGGTACTCGGCCATTTTGCCAGGAATGGAGATAATGGTCTTCGGGATAAAGGTCACTACATCAAGGGCGACTTTCAGCGGGTTGAATCCTGGCATGGGTAACTCCTTAAGCAGCCTGCAGGATTCTCTGCTGCTCGCCAAGATAGTGTCTGAGGAGAATTACGTTGCCATACTCGCCAGCGTCTTCAACGGAAGGTGCCTCGCGCAGGGAAGCGCCATTGGCCGCCGCGAGTTTCTCGGTATAAGTGCGGAGCATGTCCACCAACGTCTCAAGTTGTCCGCCGTCGAGATCGAGCGTGACGGTTTTTCCGTCTAGCCCCTCACGCAATCCGTCTACCTGCCGGATAATGCCCTCGAGGTCACCTTCGTTCAGGTTGCCGGCCTTGATGCTGTCCAAATACCTAGTCATAGCTTCATTGAACGCAACTGCATCTTCCGAAAGCTTCTTATCTGCGTCGTTCTTTTGCTTAGTGGTGAGCTTATATGCGACGACACCGCCGATTGCCGCTACCGCCGCAATACCGATGCCTATGAGGGGATACTTGTACTGTTTGGCCATGGCGAGCGCCTTCTGGGCCATCTCTGCGCCCTCAGCTGCGTCAGGGAGATCGACCTCCTTGAGATGCTTTACTATGTGCCCCGAAGCATCCCTGACTACACCGCCGCGACGGATGAGCTCACCCGCATCGATCAACAGCGCGATATCGTCTGGAACCTCCATAGCGACCTGTATCAATGCCATGACGTGCTCTCCTCAATAAACAGACAACGTAATGCATCAATTCTACTAGAAACAAGGCGAAACCGGATTAGCTGCCAGCTAACCCAGCTGACTTTGTGACGTGACACGACACTGCCTCTCGAGGACAACAGTCGATCTCGGGAGGCAGTTCTTTATGGAGTCAATCATCGTCGCTTGCATCACGGGGGTGGTGACCCTCGTCGGGGTGATCCTCTCCAACTCGAAGAGCAGGGCCGTCATGGAGGTCAAGCTGGATGCCCTCACGGCAAAGGTCGAGAAGCACAACCAGGTCCTGGAGCGAACCTACCGGCTCGAACAGGACATGGCCGTCGCGAAACACGACATCGAGGAGATCAAGGGGAAGGTGGCATGAGATGAGCGAGTTCCTGGCAAGCAACGAGTGGCAGTGGAGGCTCCTGCGCACGATCGTGCAGGGCGTCTTGGGCGTGGTGATCGCCAACCTGGATTTGATCCTGGGCTGGTGCGTGCTCGACCCGAGCATGAGGGCGCTCGTCGTAGCGCTGGTGATGGCAGTGCTGAGCCCCATCATGGCGGCTCTCGGCGGAGGCGACGAGGAGATCGTCATCCCGAAGGGCGGCAGCCATGGGGCTTAACGGCATCGACATCAGCTCCTGGCAGGAGGACCTGGTCGTCTCTGCGATGACCACGTGCGACTTCGTCATCGTGAAGGCGACCGGCGGCGCGGGCTACACCAACGAGTGCTTCCGCCGACATTGCGACGAGACCCTGGCGACCGGCAAGCTGCTGGGCTGCTAACACTACGCGCGCGACCGGGGCTACGAGGGCTCAGCCGAGGCCGAGGCGGATCACTTCATCGCGGCGTTCAAGCCGTACGTCGGCAAGGCGATCCCGTTCCTGGACTGGGAGGCGGACGCGCTGAACCTAGGTGTGGCGTGGGCCAAGAAGTGGCTTGACCGCGTCAGGGACAAGACCGGCGTGACGCCCGGCATCTACACGAGCAAGAGCGTGCTCTTCTCCTACGACTGGTCGAGCGTGGCCAAGACTTACCCGCTGTGGGTGGCGCAGTACCCCAACTACGAGGAGACGGGCTTCTTATCCGAGCCATGGACCGACGGCTGGGACTTCGGGGCTTGGAAGGATCCTCTCATCTTCCAGTACACCGGCACGGGTCGCATCCCCGGATACGGCGGGCACCTGGACCTCGACCTCTTCTACGGCACCAAGGACGACTGGCGGGGGCGCTGCGCGGTTGTCGGCGCCTCCGCTGGCACGAGGGAGGCGGACACCGTGAGCATATCGAGGACGAACGTGGCGGCGCAGATCATGGAGCACCTCTGCACGTGCTCGGAGCATGGGTACTCGCAGCCAGGACGGCATGGTACCTCTGGGCACTGCAACGTGAAGACCGAGGCGGGCACAATCAAGGTGACCAAGGGCGACCGCGATTGCTCCAGTGCGGTGTGCGAGGCCTGGGAGCTGGCGCTGGCCGGCTCGGCATACGACGGCCTCATCACTCGCTACAACTGGACCGGCGGCACGAGAGATGTTCGTGGGCTCGGGGCTCTTCTCGTGGAAACCTGTATCGTTCATCGCGTCGCGCGGAGACATCTACCTCGACGAGGAGCACCACACGGCCATGTGCATCCGCAACGACGGGACGGCCGACCTCCTGGGCGAGTTCAGCATCAGCGAGACCGGCGGCATCGATGGCGAGCCGGGCGACCAGACCGGGCGCGAGAGCTGGGTCCACGACTACTATTCCGGCAGCTGGGACGGCATCCTCCACTACAACGGCAAGGCCGACGTGGGCAGCGCGTCAACCCCTACCGGCTCTGGTGCGCCCTCCGGCGACGTGTCAGAGCTTGCGGCGAGGGTCATCGCAGGCGATTTCGGCAATGGCGATGCTCGCAGGGCCGCGCTGGGCAGCCGGTACGACGAGGTCCAGGCGGAGGTCAACCGGATCCTGTCCGGCGGCTCTTCCTCTTCCTCCTACGACGTGGACGCCCTCGCGCGCCGCGTCATCGCCAGCGAGTTCGGGAACGGCGACGCCCGAAAGCAGGCTCTGGGGTCGAAGTACTCGGCCGTGCAGAAGCGCGTGAACGAGATCCTCGGGGAATCCGGCGCGAGCTCGACATCCATGGACGTCGACGCAATGGCCCGCGCCGTGATTCGTGGCGACTACGGCAACGGCGAGGAGCGGAAGCGGCGCCTGGGGTCGTACTATTCGATCGTGCAGCGGCGCGTGAACGAGATGCTGTCATGAGGTCGAGGCTTCGGTGGCTCGGCGAGCAGGTCGGGTGGCTCCTGGGGATCGCGGCCAGCCTGCTGCTGATGCTGGTCCTGCTGCCGCTCGTCCCGCTCTTCGAGATGTACGAAGACATCCGAAGGGCTTACGAGGACAAGTAACGCGGAAGGCCGCCTATCGCATGATAGACGGCCTTCTTGCTTGCTATGTGGGTTCTGACTAGCTGAGCGGTTCGAGCTCGCGGTACAGCGGGTCTCCGTCGCCCACAAGCACATCCCACCACCAGTCTGCTGTCTCAACTCCGGACTGGCAAAGCATGTCCAAAAGCTTGGCACGGGCCTCGGGCGGGAGCTGCTGGAAATCCTCGCGCATGGCGTCGAGCACCGCCTTGCTCGTGGCCATCATGTCGTTGCAGATTTCCTTCTTCTCATCCATGCTGTAGCTCTCCGGCGAGTAGAGGCAAAGATCCGCCCTAAAGTAGGCCATGTCCTCGGCCTGGGTGAGTTCGGTCATCTTCGCTTCGTTGATCATCTTTCTAATCTCCTCTCAGTGCCCAGCATCGCGAATGGTGGCGCTGGGGTGGTACGAATTCCGGTACGAATAATCCCGAAAGGAGTGCCTTCTTTCGAAGCGAAGTGGTGCGCCGATTTCTCGAACACACCACTTCTGACCTGCGGTTTCGTTGTGTTTCGGGGTGGAGTGCGGAAAAGTGTTTTCTTGCGAATTTTACTCCCACTCGATGATGGAATCCGTGTTACCTGTGTCGTATGACACGACACGGTGACATACCGTCTCCGTCATGCGTTCTCATCAGCGTTATGGTGGTACCCATCCGATACCCATACGATTTGATGTCCGTCACCATTACGCATCAAGTTTCCCGAAATGAATGATTCCATGACAACCGTGACGGCAATGACAGCAATGACATCAATGACAGCAATTTCGACATCGGCACATGCCGTCACATACCCTGAGCCAACGGATCATCGTCGTCCTTGTCTCGTGCGACCTTGATGCAATTGCCTGCCAACTATTCGCCGCAAATGAGATAGGGACGGTGGCGGCGGATCAGTTGCAGGTAGTCCTCACCGCTGGGTCTTTCGTCCTCGTAGGTGGTCCAGCTCTTCACGTTCTCCATCACCCATTTCTGCTCGCACAGGCAGCGCAACGCCACCGGCTGTGCCGAATGGTTCGACTTAACGTCCTTCGCCTGCCACGAACCGCGACCGATACGCACGTTACCGTAACGCTCCGCAATCCGTCCGACGCGATCATAGAGATCATCCAGACTGTATCCGTGATGTGCCGCCTTGGCTTCATCGAACACAATGGTGAAGCTCCACGGACATCCCGACCGAACCATACTCACTCCCCTCCCGCAACCGTCCGTATATCAAAACGCCGTCCCAGTCTCTATCGGGCTGCAATTGCCCGGAGAGGGGACGGCGTACCCGGACAAGTCCCCCGGGCTGCAATCGCCCGGCAACCAATCCGAAAACACTTTCATTATCACACATCGTCATAAACAACAAAACAGCCGCATGACATTTCCCATCTACCATTCCGGCAGTCAAATAAAACGACTACCCCATCAGGAAATCAGATCAGGAAAAGAAGGATTTTCCATGGGTTTGTTGGGTCGTACCATGGATACTCCTTTCATAGGTTATGGGTACCACGGAACACTATACCATCCTCAAGAAAGAAATACCTGTTTGATAAATGAATGAAGGCTCTTCCTGTTCGGCTGAATTGACCTAACAGAAAAAGCCTTCATATATATTTAGGTGATGATTCTATTTACTAATACCATGGATTGTCGTTGAAGTCGGCATCTCCTTCAACCCAATCAAAACTCATATCGCCACCAGTATCAGGTGCGGGCGTGGAAGCACTACTGCTCCCACTAGTATTGCCACTCGGAGCAGTGTATCCATTATTGAACCCACTGGTGTTACCACTATAGCTGGGTGTCGAACCACTGCCTGTGGAACCGCCGTAGTACGAGCTGCCACCGCCAGAGTATCCGCCGGAGGATGCAGCGGACGAAGCCGTTGCAGCAGCCTCGGCTTCCGCCTGTGCCTTGGCTTCGGCGTCTGCCTTTTCCTTCGCGGCGATGGAGTCGTTCACCGTCTTCACCGCGTTGTCCACAGCCGTCTTCTGATCTGTGTACTCCTTTGCATCGGTCACACCGTCATCCGACAGCACCTTCTTCGCGGCGTCCAGCACGGTCTTCAGGCTGTCGCGCGTGGCGTTGTCCTGCACCTTCCCGTCGGAATCGGTGTAGGTCTTGTCCGCGTTGTCCACGGTGGATTGCAATGCCTGCTTTGCGTCGGCCAGCGTCTTTGCGTCCATGGAGCCGGTCACGGCGTCCATGGCCTTGTCCAACCGGCTGAGGGCGTCAGATGCATCCGCAGAGTCCGCATCGTAAGCTGTCTGGGCGTCAAGTTCCTGCCACACGAGCCACCGGTTCGCGCCGACGTCGTCCACGCCCGACAATTTCTGCGCCTTGTCGATGGCGTCGGACAGGTCGGTAAGCGTCTGCACATCGGCCACCTGCTCCTCCTCGGTGCCATCGAGGAGTTCCTGCGCCTCCGCAATCTTCTCCGCGAGCTTCTGGTCCACAGCCTGCGCGTTCGCTTGGGCCGCGTCAGCACCTTTCTGCACGTTGGACGCCGCATAGGCGTAACCGCCCGCGCCGCCCGCCAGCACCACAACGGCAGCAATCACGCTGGCAATGGTGATGTTCCGCCTGCGATGATTCTTCCCATAGCACGCAGATTCAGGATCGGATGTAGAACCGATCTCGACATTCAGAACGCTAATAGCGTCCATATCATTTTCATTAGCCATGTTGTTAAGACGTCTCCCCTTGCAACCCCTATCATCCACACTTCCAATCCTCTCTCAACTATGGACAGGAAATACAGATTCCACCGACTCACCATCATCGACACGGACCGCCGCACCATCCATCGAAAACGGCATCGTCAATCCGCCGTTGCCGCATCCCACGGAGCGATAATCAGAATCGTGTCGAACAGGCACAGCAAGTCGAGCGAAGGCACAGTGGAAATGAGAAGAATCGGCAATGGCATCCACGCAAGATTGGACATGATGCCCGACGACACACGTATATGCCACGCGCAGGACTGCGCAAACGGCACGATCGGAATACTCGAACTGATGCAATCCGAACGAACCCACCCGGGACGATACGGCGCCGCCTTCCACTGGCCCATTGCCACCGATACAGAAGAAACCGCCAACACCAGGCGATATTTCCGTACTTCGCCGTCCTACCACCTGCACATCAACGGCTCTTCCATCACGCTCGAACGCAACGAGTCCGACGGCGCGACACGACGATACGAGTTCACAATCCTCGACCGTGACATCGCATACCTGTCACATGACAGCGTTCAGCCGATGGAACAGACCACGTAGCCTTCGTCGCGGTCATACTCCCAGTCACCGGGCAGTTCGCGGCCGTCCACGTCGATCTCCACCCACCAGTCCTCGATCGGATCGCCCTTGACGATCCATCGGCGATCGCCGTCCACCTCACGCAGCTTGGTTGCCATCCCGGCGGGGCCGTCCACCGGCTCCACCGGAACCTCCTCATTGAGCATCGCCTTAAGTCTCGTCATTGCTCCATCCCTTTCACTCGTCACAGACAAGATGCGGAGAGACCTCGCGCAGCACTTGCAGATAGTCATGTCCTTCCGGCTCGTCGTCCTCGTAGGCTGTCCAGCTCTTCACGTTCTCCATCACCCACTTCGTTCGCGCGAGTCGGGAGAGCGCGGCGCATTGCGCCATCACATCATCGCCATCTGGCTGCGCCTTCCATGTATCGTGTGCGATGCGTATGTTGCCGAATCGTTCCGCGATCCTGCCGACGCAATCGTAAAGATCGTCCACGCTGTACCCGTGACGCGCGGCCTTGGCCTCGTCGAACTCGATGGTGAAACACCATGAGCATTTTGTCGTCGGCTCTACACCCATCATCCGTTTTCCTTCCGCTGCCTTTCGTGTTTTCAGAGGTCGTCATCGTCATACTGCGGATGTGTGACATAGATGCGCTCGGCCTCCAGTTCCTTTTCGATCGCGATCATCGCGTCGCCGATCCGCAAATATAGCTCGCCGCTCTCGTCAAGAAGGCGACTCACCTTTTCGCGATCGTAGGCGTCCGCGCCATAGGTGTTCATCATCCGCGCGAGCTGGTTGAGGTTCGTGCCCTGCTTAATCAACTCATAACACAGCTCGCGCAGCGGGGCGACATCGATCGATATGACCGTCAGCAGGTCGCTGTGAATGAGCGCCAGTCGCACGAGTTCTGACATTGGCATGCGGAATTTCCGCGCCTTGCGCTTCAGCGTCGCGCGTTCCTTCTCGGTGACGCGTATCAGGATCGCCTTATCCTTGCTCTCCAGCATGAGCCGTTTCCTGTTTCCTTTCATGGTCGTTATGGACGGTGCCGCCATCGTCAATCGTCGGGAAGCGCCGCCGCTTCCTTCGGCCGCCATGTCCCGCGATCCTCCGATTGCGGACTGGGGCTGTTGAAAAAACAAGATTGAAGCGTGTACAAACCGGCATCCCCCTGATGCCGGTTTGTATATACGCTTCACACATCTTGCAAGTGAGCGGAATCCACGATTCCGCGAGAGCGCCGGAGGCGTGGATTCGGGGGTGCCGCCACCCACGAAGACACGCCACCGGCGCGGAGACACGTATGGGGTTTGAATCATGCGACGCCTTGACAGCGCAGGTCGATTGTCAAAACCGTCACGGCGTCAGCACCGTTCAGTTCGGTCGACATGCATCAATATCGACGGGATCGGTATCGGCCGGGTCGATTTCCGTCACGGGCGTAAGGGTCACAATGCGCGCGGCGGAGGTTCGTTTGAATGAATATTCAACCCCATGCTCACGCATCCAGTCCGCGTGCTGTGCGAGGAATTTCCCCAGCACGGGAACCGTCACGCCGTCCAGACCGAGCTTGTCGAGAAGTTCCGATACGGTGCCGGACCATTGCTTTGCGTCGTTAAGGATGTAGCTGACGACCGTTTTGATGCAGTCGGGGACCTCGCTTGCCGTCAATTCCTCATCGGTGAAACTCTCGATCAGTTCCCACAGGCCGTTGTTCCGACGGAGCTTGAGTCTGGTGTCCGGCACGTCCCTTCCCGTAATGTCCAGAATGCTTTCCGGCGCGGTGCGTTTCTTCTTGCGGAGCACCATCATCTGATCCGACGCGCCGGAGATGCCGTTCGTGCCGGTGATGTTCGTGAACACGTCGGCTTTGCTGAACATCTTGCGCAGATGGGTCAGGACGAGCAGGCACACTTTGTGCTCGTCCGAGAATGCTTTGAGTTTGCGGATGTCTCCGTAGTCGGATGAGTAGTGGCAGTCGTTGCCTTCGCCGCGCACGACCTGCAGCGTGTCGATGATGAAGAGCTTGGTGTCGGGTTTGCGGGCGATGTATTCGTCCAGTTCGTCGATAAGACCGTTCCCCAGTTCAAGGATCTTGGTCTCGATCTCGAAATCGTCCGAGAGTTCATCCGCGATTGACCATAGACGATGCCTCACCCGGTTGAATCGATCCTCGAGCGCGAGGTAAAGGACGTTGGCCTTCCGGGTCTCGTATCCGAAGAACGGCGTTCCCGTCGATACCGCATGGCCGAGTTGCAGTGCGAGGTAGCTCTTTCCCGCCTTGGGTGCCGATGCGAGGACGCAGAGCGACTCGGTGCACAACAGTTTGTCCACGAGCCATTCCGGTTCGGAGAGCGTCATTTCCACAAGCGTCTGTGCCCCGATGCCGTTGATGTACATCGGCAGTCTAGGCTTATGACCAGTTCCTGATGTTGCGTTAGACTTGTCGTTGGGGCGGAGGCTTGAGGTACTGCTCAAATACTCCTGGGTCTCAGCCCCATATTGTTTTTCGTACATGGTTTTTCCTTTCTATCTGAGTGTTTTGATGAGCATGTCCTCATGCTCGACGTCCGACGGTTTGTCGATGGTTCCGAGTGCGTGGAATTCACATGCCAGAAGAGCAATCACCTCCTCGAGTTCGGGACTGATATCCGACCCATCCCGGATTCGCCGCAGTTCGCGGTAGACCCGATTCATCTGCTCGCTGAGCGCGCGCTGTACGCGACTGCTCGGGACGACCTTCACCTCCCAACCAAGCAGGCGGTCGATGATGTACGACTGCTTGCTCAATCCGCTGGCCGCGACCTTGGCGTCGATGAGCGCCGCTTCCTCGGGCGACGCCCGGAACGAGATCACGACGTTGCGCCAACGGCCATGACAGTCGAGATTCCGTTCACTCATTTCCCATCACCTCTCAGGTTCTGGAGCACATCCGCCATGCCCCTCTGCACGGACGGGAAAAGATGCGCGTACCGGTAGGTGACATCCACCGCCTCGTGTCCGAGACGGTCCGCAATGGCGAGAGCGGTGAACCCCTTGTCGATAAGAAGCGACACGTGGCTGTGTCTCAGATCATGCACGCGGATGCGCTTCACACCCGACCGTTTGCAACCGCGTCCCATCTCCCGATAGAGGAATGACTTCGTGAACGGAAAGACACGTTCCCCGTCCCCGACGCCGAATAGAGCGATGTACTCCTCGACCTCTTCGGCCAAACCGTCCGGCATCGCAATGACCCGGTTCGACTTCGGGGTCTTCGGCGGCGTGATCACGTCCTCGCCCCGTATCCGTTGATACGACTTGGTGATGCGCAGCAGGCCTTTCCTGAAATCGAAATCGCCGGGGGTCAATGCGAGCAGTTCGCCCTCGCGGATTCCCGTCCAGAACAGCACCTCGAACGCCGTGAACGCCTGCGGCTTGTCCATGATCGCCTCCGAGAAACATCCGTACTCCTCCACGGTCCATATCTGCATCTCGTCGGCATCACGTTTACCGATCTTCCCGACCTGCCGCATCGGATTCTCGCCAAGCCCGTAGTAGCGACAGGCATGATTGAACACAGCCGACAGCTGATTGCAAACAGTACGGACATACGTCATGCTGTACTTCCTGCCTGTCTTGGGATTAGTCGCGTCCCCGAGCCGCCCCTGCCACCGAAGCACGTCCGATGGAGTGATTTCGTTCAGCTTCATCTCACCGAAGACCGGCACCAGCTTGGTGTCCAAGATGTGCGCTTTCGTCAAGAACGTATTAAGCTTGAGAAGCGGCCTGACATCCTCCTTATATAGGCCAACGAAATCGGCGAAGGACATCGACGGCGAACCGTTGGCACGAAGCAGAAACTGACGCTCCCAGTCCCTGCCGGCACTTTTCGTCTTGAAACCCCTCCTATGCTTCTTCTTCCTCGCCCCCTCATAGGTGCGATACCAAACCTGAACATCCCAAAGTCCGGTCTTGGGGTTCCTGTTAACGGACATCTGACACACCGCCCTCCCCCGGCAAGGCGAAATACTTTTCCTCGAAGAAGGCCAGATTCACCTTCCCGGGAATCGTTCGAATGCCCGACGATTCGAGTTCAGCGTTGAGTTCACGAATGACGCGGTACGCCGTAGCTCGGGAAACATCCAGAGCTTCCATAACGTATTCAGCATCGACCATTTTCGACATGCGAACCTCCTTGGCTCATTCGGATGGTTGTCGGCACAACGCCCTACGCAGCCATAAAGCCCACGATGCATTGAACCTTCTGACAGCTTAAATATGTCTCACATTTTTACAGTAATACAATTTTTAGCTGTTCTACATCATGGGCGTCACCCTTCACAAATAAGACAAAAATAAGATTACTGGCGTCTTCTGTATAATGCCCTTAACGTACATCTCCAGAAAGGGCGGGTATCTTATGAGCCTGTACGACGTAGCGCAGATGCTTACGAATGAGTACAGGCGCACCCAGTCGGGCAAGTACTGGCAGTCGTATCTGCTCGCCGCGAAGTTACGCGATCTGCGCTCCCGCGAACATCTGACGCAAGCAGAAACAGCGAAAAGAGCCGGCATCAGCGAATCCACCTTGCGGAACTACGAGCTGCAAAAGTCCTCGCCGAAGCAATCCCACCTCGAAGCACTCAGCAAGACGTTCGATGTCAGACCGGAGGCCCTACGCCTCTACGACATCGACATGTTTCCGGCCAACGCGCTTTTCGAACTGGGCGAGACCTACGGACTCATGCCCCGCACCAGCGGTTCGGACGGCCGGAGGGATGAAAGATTCGCAATCTTGGAGCCGAAGAACGGGTATATGGCCTCCGTATTGGCCGAGTGGGCGGAAAAGTACCATGCGCTCGATCATGACGAGATCAGCCGCGATGACTACGAGAGGTGGAAAGACCGGTTTTCCGAGGGCTTTGACCCTGCTGATTTTCCACTTCGATACAGTCGATCAGATAATGGTTTCGCAGCAATCGAACCATGGCGGAACGTACAACTTGCCAACACACTGCAACGCCTAAGGAAAAACAAAGGGTTGACGCAGGAGGAACTTGGACTGATCAGCGGCTGCGCCAAAACTGCGATACGTGCCTATGAACAGAGAAGGCGACTGCCCAAAAGCGTTCAGATCAAGGCATTGGCACTGGCCCTCGATGTCACCGAAGGTGCGTTGGTCTTCTTTGACTTCGGTAGCCCCGTCCAGGCCGTTCACGCGCTCTTTCAGGTAGCAAACCAGCACGGGCTTATCCCCCAGATTATGGACGGGATTCCCGTGCTGCGTACGATACAGCCGGACTTGGAACGCTATATCGACCAGTGGGCATGGGCATTAGAAGGTCGCTATGAGAATGCCGAAGTCAACGGAAAGGCACCAGAATCCTATCGGCAATGGAAGGATCGATACAATCCCGACAATCTTTCCGGAACTGAATGGGAAAGCCGATATCACCCCTATTTCGACGCTCCGAACCGGTTCAACGGGGCCATGGATAGCCTTAATGACCCCTTCAACGAACGCTACGCGGAACAAGGCGGCTTCCTAAGAGCATGACCGCAATGTATAGCGTGACGGAACCCATCGGTATCGAAATTGCCGTCATTGCTGTCATTGCTGTCATTTGCAGCGCAATCAACGGTTCAACACGACAGGCAGCAAAGCTAAAACGCACAGTCAATGGGTACCAATTCACAGCGCGGGTACCAAATGGGTATCACCAGACACGATAAGGCCGAGTCTTTCACACCTTCAGCCTTGTCAACATCTCCGACCAAACCACGTGCAGCCAGCGGACAGATACATCACGCCATGGCGGCTGAATATGGTAGAAAACTAGCATCCTACAAAGAAAGTCAACGTTTCTGCACCGTACGGCTAGCATGTCTGAACCCGAAACATATGAGACGGGGTGCATCCCGCGAACACAGGATACACCCCTGAATAGTAAGACGTTTTTAAGAGCAGATTACTCCCACTCGATGGTTGCCGGCGGCTTGGAGGTCACGTCCAGCACCACGCGGTTGATCTGGCGGCACTCGTTGGTGATGCGCGTCGAGATCGTGGCCAGCACGTCGTAAGGCACGCGGGACCAGTCGGCGGTCATCGCATCCTCGGAGCTGACCGGGCGCAGCACGATCGGCGAGCCGTAGGTACGCTCGTCACCCTGCACGCCAACGGAATGCACGTCGGCCAGCAGCACCACCGGGCACTGCCAGATGTCACGGTCCAGTCCGGCCTTGGTGAGCTCCTCGCGGGCGATCGCGTCGGCCTCGCGCAGCAGGTCCAGACGTTCCTTAGTGATCTCGCCGATGATGCGGATGCCCAGGCCCGGGCCGGGGAACGGCTGACGCCAGACGATCTCATCGGGCAGGCCCAGCTCGGTGCCGATGGCGCGCACCTCATCCTTGAACAGGGTGCGCAGCGGTTCCACCAGTTCGAACTTCAGATCCTCGGGCAGGCCGCCGACGTTGTGGTGGCTCTTGATGTTGGCCGCACCGTCGCCGCCGCCGGACTCCACCACATCCGGGTAGAGCGTGCCCTGCACCAGGAACTTGACCTCCTTGCCCTCGGCGCCGGCCTCCTCGATAACCTGGCGCTGCGCCTTCTCGAAGGTGCGGATGAACTTCTCGCCGATGATCTTGCGCTTGCGCTCCGGCTCGGAGACGCCCTTCAACGCCTCCAGGAAGTCGTCGGCCGCATCCACGGCGATGAGCTTGATGCCGGTGGCGGCCACGAAGTCGTGCTTGACCTGCTCGACCTCACCCTTGCGCAGCAGACCGTGATCCACGAACACGCAGGTGAGCTGGTCGCCGACGGCCTTGTGCACCAGGGCGGCGGCCACGGCGGAGTCCACGCCGCCGGACAGGCCGCAGATCACCTGGGCGTCGCCCACCTGGGCGCGGATCTTGGCCACCTGGTCCTCGATGATGCTGGAGGCGTCCCAATCCGAGCCAAGGCCGGCGCACTCGTGCAGGAAGGTCTCGATGAGCTTCTGCCCCATCGGCGTGTGCTTGACCTCCGGATGCCACTGCACACCGTACAGCTTGCGAGCGGGATCCTGCATGGCGGCCACCGGCGCGCCCTCGGTGTGCGCAAGCACCTCGAAGCCCTCGGGGGCGGCCTCCACGGCCACACCATGGCTCATCCACACGCTCTGATCCGCCGGGGAGCCGTCCAGCAGACCCTCGGCCTTGTCGATCACCGTGGCGGTCTTGCCGTACTCGCCCAACGCGGCCTTGTCCACCTTGCCGCCCAATTCATAGGCCATAACCTGGAAGCCGTAGCAGATACCCAGCACCGGCACGCCCGCCTCGAACACCTTGCGGTCGATGCTCGGCGCACCCGGTTCGAACACCGAAGCCGGACCGCCGGACAGGATGATGGCCTTGGGATCCTTGGCCAGCATCTCATCAACAGGCATCGAATGGGGCACCAGTTCCGAATACACGTTCGCCTCACGCACGCGGCGGGCGATCAGCTGGGCGTACTGGGCTCCGAAATCAACAACAAGAACCGGACCTGTGGCCATGAAGCTCTCCTCTTTCATCGGGGTGGAGTGAATAGGTCTATTGTGGCGGTTCAAGGGGACATCCGCGGCGGCACGGCACGCGCGATAAACCGGTTCGAGAATGTCACAACACGCACCATTGCAACCTCCAACACGCCGCATCCGAGCCCGCGAAACGAACGCGCCGAGCGAATCGCAAATTCGTTTTTGCTTGACTTTCCGCCGTTTTCCGGCATATTCCGGCGAGTCTCGGTGTTCACAATCCGGCCACGAAACATGAACAATACGGTAAATTTTTCTAACAATTTCGAACGCTCCCGCAAAAAATCACCACAAAGTCGCACGTTCCTCGTAGGATTAAGAACGATTGGACGTGGGCTAACCGCGGAATCGCAAGGTTTCCGGCAGGTCCGCGACCGACGATAAGTATCAATCGCACAACACCGTGCAGGAGTACAGGAGTACATATGACGAGTCCTGTTATTGGCACCCCTTGGAAGAAGCTGGACGCTCCGGTTTCCGAGGAAGCTCTCGAAGGCGTCGACAAGTACTGGCGCGCTTCGAACTATCTGTCCATCGGCCAGATTTATCTGCGCAGCAATCCGCTGATGAAGGAACCGTTCACTCGCAATGATGTGAAGCACCGTCTGGTGGGTCACTGGGGCACCACCCCTGGCCTGAACTTCCTCATCGGCCACATCAACCGACTCATCGCCGATCACCAGCAGAACACCGTGATCATCATGGGTCCGGGCCACGGCGGCCCCGCCGGCACCTCGCAGTCCTACCTGGACGGCACCTACACGGAGTACTTCCCGAACATCACCAAGGATGAGGCTGGCCTGCAGAAGTTCTTCCGCCAGTTCTCCTACCCGGGCGGCATTCCGTCCCACTACGCGCCGGAGACCCCGGGCTCGATCCACGAGGGTGGCGAGCTGGGCTACGCCCTGTCGCACGCCTACGGCGCCGTGATGAACAACCCGAGCCTGTTCGTGCCGGCCATCGTCGGCGACGGCGAGGCCGAGACCGGCCCGCTGGCCACCGGTTGGCAGTCCAACAAGCTCATCAACCCGCGCACCGACGGCATCGTCCTGCCGATCCTGCACCTCAACGGCTACAAGATCGCCAACCCGACGATCCTGGCCCGCATCTCCGACGAAGAGCTGCACGAGTTCTTCCACGGCATGGGCTACCAGCCGTACGAGTTCGTCGCCGGCTTCGACGATGAGGATCACATGTCGATCCACCGCCGCTTCGCCGACCTGTTCGAGACCGTCTTCGACGAGATCTGCGACATCAAGGCCGCGGCCCAGACCGACGACATGACCCGTCCGTTCTACCCGATGATCATCTTCCGCACCCCGAAGGGCTGGACCTGCCCGAAGTACATCGACGGCAAGAAGACCGAGGGTTCGTGGCGCTCCCATCAGGTGCCGCTGGCTTCCGCCCGCGATACCGAGGAGCACTTCCAGGTCCTCAAGAACTGGCTCGAGTCCTACAAGCCGGAGGAGCTGTTCGACGAGAACGGCGCCGTCAAGCCCGAGGTCACCGCGTTCATGCCGACCGGCGAGCTGCGCATCGGCGAGAACCCGAACGCCAACGGCGGCCGCATCCGTGAGGATCTGGTCCTCCCGCCGCTGGACAACTACGAGGTCAAGGAAGTCGCCAAGTTCGGCCATGGCTGGGGCCAGCTCGAGGCCACCCGTCGCCTCGGCGTCTACACCCGCGACATCATCAAGCTCAACCCGGATTCGTTCCGTATCTTCGGACCGGACGAGACCGCTTCCAACCGTCTGCAGGCCGCCTACGAGGTGACCAACAAGCAGTGGGATGCCGGCTACCTGTCCGAGCTGACCGACGAGCACATGGCCGTCACCGGCCAGGTCACCGAGCAGCTTTCCGAGCATCAGATGGAAGGCTTCATCGAGGGCTACCTGCTCACCGGCCGTCACGGCATCTGGAGCTCCTACGAGTCCTTCGTGCACGTGATCGACTCCATGCTGAACCAGCACGCGAAGTGGCTGGAGGCCACCGTCCGTGAGATTCCGTGGCGCAAGCCGATCTCCTCGATGAACCTCCTGGTCTCCTCGCACGTCTGGCGTCAGGATCACAACGGCTTCTCGCACCAGGATCCGGGTGTCACCTCCGTGCTGCTGAACAAGACGTTCAACAACGACCACGTGGTGAACATCTACTTCCCGTGCGACTCCAACATGCTGCTGGCCGTCGCCGAGAAGTGCTACAAGTCCACCAACCAGATCAACGCGATCATCGCCGGCAAGCAGCCGGCCGCCACCTGGATGACCCTGGACGAGGCTCGTGCCGAGCTCGAGAAGGGTGCCGCCGAGTGGAAGTGGGCCTCCACCGCCGCTTCGAACGACGAGGCTCAGATCGTGCTGGCCTGCGCGGGCGATGTCCCGACCCAGGAGATCATGGCCGCCGCCGACAAGCTGAACGAGATGGGCATCAAGTTCAAGGTCGTCAATGTGGTGGATCTGATCAAGCTGCAGTCCGCCAAGGAGAACGACGAGGCTCTGACCGACGAGGAGTTCGCTGAGATCTTCACCGCCGACAAGCCGGTCCTGTTCGCCTACCACTCCTATGCGCACGACGTGCGTGGCCTGATCTTCGACCGCCCGAACCACGATAACTTCAACGTTCACGGCTACAAGGAGCAGGGCTCGACCACCACGCCGTTCGATATGGTCCGCGTCAACGACATCGATCGCTACGAGCTCGTCGCCGAGGCTCTGCGCATGATCGACGCCGACAAGTACGCCGAGAAGATCGACGAGCTCGAGGCCTTCCGCACCGAAGCCTTCCAGTTCGCGGTCGACAACGGCTACGATCATCCGGACTACACCGACTGGGTGTACTCGGATGTCAAGACCGACGTGCAGGGTGCCGTCACCGCCACCGCCGCCACCGCTGGCGACAACGAGTGATGACCACCTGACCGTCACGGTCGCGTAGTCCCTTGAGGGCCCGGGATTTCCCGGGCCCTCTTTCGTATGCCCGAGCGTCGGCCAACGCACGGAAAACATGCGGCACATGTCGGTATAAGAGAACAGGCATGGTTAGAATGACTGTGTAGTGTGAACGTAGTGGTCACACAGAAACCGAACAAGGAGACATCGTGAGTCTTACCACCATCAGCATTCTCAGCCCCGAGGCCGCCAACGGACGCAACGTCGTCGCCTACGGCGTCATCCGTGCGCTCGCTTCGGAGAAGAAGACCGGCGTGTTCCGTCCGGCGGTCTGCAAGAAGGACACCTTCACCGATGTGCTGCTTTCCGCGGCCAATGCCGGCATCGCCCGCGAACAGGCCGTCGGCGTGTGCCCGCGGCGCGCCCGCGAGGACAAGGAAGGCTCGCGCGCCGATATCGTGGCCGCCTATCAGGAGACCGTGGCCGCGGCCGCCCCCGAGGCCATGGTGATTGTGGGCACCGATCGCTCCGCGGTCAATGATCCCGATCTGTTCGCGTTCAACGCCGACGTCGCCGCCGATCTGGCCTCCCCCGTGTTCCTGGCCGTCTGCGCGATCGACCGCACCCCGGAGCAGGTCAAGGACACCGTGGCCGCCTGCACCGCCGTGGTGCGCAAGGCCTGCACCGAAGTGCTGGGCGTGTTCGTGACCGGCTGCCCGGATGAGAACGCCGACGCGGTCAAGGCCGCGCTGACCGGCGATGTCCCGGTCTGGACGATTCCGGCTGTGGACTTCTCCGATGCCGAGAACGCCGACGCCGCCGCTGCCGCGTTCGACGCCCACGTGCCCGCCACCGAGGTCATTGCGGCGCTGGACGCCCCGTATACCGCTCCGGTCACGCCGTATGCGTTCCAGTACAGCCTGCTGGGCAAGGCCAAGGCCGACCGGAAGACCATCGTGCTGCCCGAGGGCGAGGAGGACCGCATCATCAAGGCGGCCGACTATCTGCTCGAGCGTGACATCGTCGACCTGATCATCGTCGGTGACAAGGACGCCATCCTGGCCCGCGGCAAGGAACTGGGCCTCAACTCGCTGGACAAGGCCACGTTCCAGGCGATGGACGATGAAGAAGTGCTCTCCCCCATGGTCGCCAAGCTGTGCGAGCTGCGCGCCAAGAAGGGCATGACCGAGGAGCAGGCCCGCAAGACGCTGACCGACGCCAGCTATTTCGGCACGATGCTGGTGGTGCTCGGCAAGGCCGATGGTCTGGTCTCCGGCTCGATCAACTCGACCGCCAACACCGTGCGCCCGGCGCTGCAGGTCATCAAGACCAAGCCCGGCCAGTCGCTGGTCTCCGGCGCGTTCCTCATGTGCTTCAAGGACCATGTGGCCGTATTCGCCGACTGCGCAATCAACCTGAACCCGAACGCCGAGCAGCTGGCCGACATCGCCATCCAGTCCGCCGAAACCGCCAAGGCTTTCGGCATCGACCCGAAGGTCGGCATGCTCTCCTACTCCACGCTGGGCTCGGGCAAGGGACCGGACGTGGATCTGGTCGAGGAGGCCACCGCCATCGTCAAGCAGAAGGCTCCGGAACTGGCCGTCGTCGGCTCGATCCAGTTCGACGCGGCGTGGTCGCCCACCGTGGCCGCCGCCAAGGCCAAGGGCAATGACGTGGCCGGCCATGTCAACGTGTTCGTGTTCCCGAACCTGTGCGCCGGCAACATCGGATACAAGGCCGTGCAGCGCTCCTCCGGCGCCATCGCCGTCGGCCCGGTGCTGCAGGGGCTGAACCGCCCGGTCAACGACCTGTCCCGCGGCGCGCTGGTGCAGGACATCATCAACACCGTGGCCCTGACCGCCATCGAGGCGCAGTGACCCCGGAACGTCCGGGAAAACCCGCGTAGGCCTTTCCCGGGACCGCTGACAGCAAAAAGCCTCCCCTCGGGGAGGTTTTTTGCATGGCCCATGCGCGCGGATACACCGTTTTGTAGTATCGGGCGAGTACTCTAGATGGTGGAAACCCGTATCCGCGGGATCAATGAAGCACACATGGAGGATGCCCCAATGGCGAAAACCGTCCTTGTTATCAACTCCGGCTCCAGCTCGATCAAGTACCAGCTGGTCGACCTCGAATCCGGCGAAGGCATTGCCTCCGGTCTCGTCGAGAAGATCGGCGAACCGGTCGACGGCCACTACAAGCATGAGTACAACGGCGAGAAGCATGAGCTCGAGGAGCCCATCCACGACCACGAGCAGGGTCTGAAGCGCGTGCTCGGCTTCTTCGACGAGTACGGCCCGAAGCTGGCCGATGCCGGTATCGTCGCCGTCGGTCACCGTGTGGTCCAGGGCGGCTCGATCTTCCCGAACCCGGCGCTCGTCACCGACAAGACCATCAACCAGGTCAAGGATCTGGCCGTGCTCGCCCCGCTGCACAACGGCCCCGAGGCCGTCGGCGCCGAGGTCATGCGCGCCCTGCTGCCGGATGTCCCGCAGGTGTTCGTGTTCGATTCCTCCTTCTTCTTCCAGCTGCCGAAGGCCTCCAGCACCTACGCTCTGAACAAGGAGATCGCCGACCAGTACCACATCCGCCGTTACGGCGCCCACGGCACCAGCCACGAGTTCATCTCCTCCGTGGTTCCGGACGTCGTCGGCAAGCCGGCCGAAGGCCTCAAGCAGATCGTGCTGCACATCGGCAACGGCGCCTCCGCCTCCGCCGAGATCTCCGGCAAGCCGGTCGAGACCTCTATGGGCCTGACCCCGCTTGAGGGCCTGATGATGGGCGGCCGTACCGGCGACATCGATCCGGCTGTGGTCTTCCACCTGATCCGTAACGCCCACATGAACGTGGATGAGCTGGACGCCCTGTTCAACAAGCGCTCCGGCATGATGGGCATGACCGGCCACGGCGATCTGCGCGAGGTCCACAAGCTGGTCGAGGCCGGCGATGAGAACGCCAAGCTGGCCCTGGACGTCTACGTGCACCGCATCGTCGGCTACATCGGCAACTACACCGCCCAGATGGGTGGCGTGGATGTCATCACCTTCACCGCCGGTGTCGGCGAGAACGACGACATCGTCCGCAAGATGGTGTGCGACAAGCTCGCGCCGTTCGGCGTCAAGCTCGACGAGGAGAAGAACGCGACCCGTTCCAAGGAACCGCGCGTCATCTCCACCCCGGATTCCTCCATCGTCATCGCCGTCATCCCGACGAATGAGGAGCTTGCGATCGCCCGCAAGTCCGCCGCGATCGCCGAGGAGGGCAAGGATTCCTACGGCAACGTCTTCGCCAAGTGAGTGAGTGACAGACTGATTGCCTGAGCCTACGAAGAAGGGGCTTCACGATTCGTTCGTGAAGCCCCTTCTTCGTAGCCGGCTCAGTCGACCGTATGTCTGTCCCCGGTTAGCGACGTCTTTTCAACCGTTCACTTCCACGTCGCCATCTGGGTACTGTTGAATACCCTGCGACAACCGACCCGGTTCCGCGGCATACTCAGCAGCAGTCCCGAAATGGCTCAGCCCAGCATCGCGGACCACAGACCCACGAAATCGGGGATGGTCTTGCGCGTGGTGGCCACATCTACCACAGCGATATCCGGAACCGTCAGACCGATCATCGCGGCGAACGTGGCCATGCGGTGATCCGCATAGGTCTCCATCACCGCACCATGCAGCCGTTCGCGCGGCACAGGACGGATCTCGATGCCGTCCTCCAGTTCCTCGGCCTCGGCGCCGATTCTCCGTATCTCGCTCACCAACGCGGCCAAACGGTTCGTTTCATGCCCACGCAGATGGGCAATACCGACCAGCTGGGTCGGGGCATCGGCCAAAGCGGCCAGCGCGGCGATGCTCGGGGCAATCTCCCCCGCCGCCGACATATCGAAACGTCCCAGACCCTGGATCACGCCATCGCCTCGCACCGTCAACGTCGCCGCGGCTGGCGCGCTCTCACCGGGGGCGACCTCGCCCCACGGTTCGCCATCCCATGTAATCTCGGCGCCCATGGCCTGCAGGATCCCCGGCAGCAGGCCGCCGGGCTGCGTGGTCTCGCGCGGCCAGTACGGCACCGACACCGTTCCGCCCGCAATCAACGCCGCCCCCAGGAACGGCGCGGCATTCGACAGATCCGGTTCCACCACGACCCGTTCTGGCAACTGGACCAACCCCTGATGCACACGCCAGCAATGATGCTCCTCATCAGCATCCACGGTGACGCCGGCCGCCCGCAGATCGGCGACCGTCATACAGATATGCGGCAGACTCGGCAGATGATCGCCGGTGTGGCGCAGTTCCAATCCGTCAGGCAACCGTGCGCCGATCAGCAGCAGACCGGAAATGAACTGGGAGGATCCGGATGCGTCGATGGCCACCGTATGCGCCGGCGCATCCGTACCGTCGGATGCCACGGGCGGGGTCAGCGTGAACGGCAGACGTCCCGGCTCCCCGTGGTATTCGATGTGTGCGCCCAGCTGTTCCAAACCGTCCAAAACCGGCTTCATCGGACGCGCATAGGCCTGTGCGTCGCCGTCGAACCGCACCGGCCCGTCGGCGAACATCGCCAGTCCGGGGACAAACCGCATCACCGTGCCGGCCAGACCGCAGTACACGTCCACGTCTCCTGTGAATCGCCCGGACGCCGGCGGTATGACGCGCACCGTCGTCTCGTCATCCGAATCGACCTGGAACTCCACGCCCAGCGACCGCAGCGCACCCATCATCAGATCCGTATCGCGCGAGCGCAGCAAGCCGACCAGCGTAACCGGACGCCGCCCCATCGCGGCCAAGATCAGATACCGGTTCGACAGCGACTTGCTGCCGGGAATCGTGACGGTGGCGGACAACGGTCGGGTGGCCAGCGGTGCGGGCCAAGGGTTCTGGAATTCACTCATAGTGTCCATCGTATCGGGAAACGACGGCGATTTCGGGAAAATGCTTACCATGCGGAGCGAAGCCTGGTCGACCGTCGGGCCGATCGTCAACGGTCGGATGCCACGCGGGATTCCAACGGTTCGTCCACGGCGTCCGCGCCTTCCGCAGCCAACTGCAGGTGAACGACCTGCTCCTGGATGCGGTCGGCCTCCAACGCGGCGATCTGCCGGCAGAACACGATGAACCATCCGAAGAACAGCATGCCCAGCAGCAGCTCCAGATTGGTCATCGAGGTGATGTCATACCGCCAGACGACCACCGCCACCGTGCCGACGACCACAATCAGATCGGAGACCACGTACATGGCTTTGGAGAACAGGGGCGCCAACCACGGCAGTGCGAGCAGCAGCACGGCGGTGATGCCCGGCAGACTGAACGCGAACGCATTATGTGCGATCGGATGCGGCGTTTGACGGAAGCTGCCGATGCCGATGAAGCAGCAGCCGCACGCCGCCAGCAGCACCGACAGTATGGCCATACGCAAACGGAACCGCGGCAGGTCCCTGCCCGGTAGCTCGAACCGCCGGCGATGCCACAGTTCGCGCTGCCGGTACGTGGTGACCAGCTCGGACACGGAGAAGTAGCTGATGACGATCACGCACAGCCCCGCCAGGATCAGCGTGGTGTTGAACATGGACGCGGCGAACGTGGTGCGGTCGCCGAGCCGGGAGAAATTGTTGACGAACCACCACGGGTCATCGGTGGTCATGCCCGCTCCCCCGACGCCCGCAATGACGAAGAACGGCAGCAGCGCGGCGAGGGTTTTGGCGCGCATGGCCTGCGCCTGCACGAAGGTCAGGTAGCCGACGACGCCGGACAGTCCCGCGCATGCGCCGACCAGATAGCCCACGAACATCTGCGTGCCGATGATGCCGTTGGCGATGTTGAGGATCAGGAAGGAGGTCAGGAACGCGGTGGCCGCGTACACCACCGAAAGCGCAAGCGTCTCCCCGGCGCGGCGGATGGGGGCGAACCAACCGTTGCGCAGCGTGAACGAGCTGGAGCCTTTGATGTATCCGCAGCAGAACGAGACGACGCCGCAGGCCGCGACGATGCCGGCGCAGACGGTGAACAGTCGCTGGCTGATCTGCCAGATCGCAGGTGCCAGCGTCATGTACAGCGACATGGCCGTGCCGCCCAGAACCGCGCAGATCAGGCACGACACCAATCCCGCGGTCTCCGCTCTCTGGTGTCGTCCCATACCCGTGTGCTCCGTTTTCCGTACATCCGCTGTCCGTGCCTAGCGAGCGCACCGGTTATGCCAGGCACCCGCCAACTTGCACCATGATAGTCCATGCCCGACATTCCCGACAGGACCCCGACGTGCCATCGCACGCCGAAGGATTCGGCCCGGTTCGCCAGGGTCCCTCTCCACCCGTTGGTCTTCTAGATGGTGCCGCCGATCGCCGCCTTGACGAGCGCGAGGCATTCGCGCAGGAGGTTGTTGGGCAGGTACCACGGTCTGGAATGGGCCGGGATGCCCCAGACGTGCTTGATGTCAAGCCGCTCGGCCATGCGCATCGCGCGGAAGAGATGAAAATTGTTGGTCACGATGCCTATGCGCGCGTCATCGTCATCAATGAGTGCACGAGAGTTCTGCAGGTTCTCGACGGTGGTCTTCGACGCGGATTCGACGATGATGCGGTCGGCATCCACCCCGGCGCGTTCAAGCCAGCGTGCCATCGCCTCACCCTCGGGGCATGGTTCGTTGGGGCCTTGTCCGCCGGACACCACCACGCGGGTGCGCGGGTTCTCGTCCAGATAATCCTGTGCGGCGGCGAGTCTGTACCGCAGGACTTCGGACGGTTTGCCGGAGGGCCGCACCTGCGCGCCGAGCACGATCAGATAGTCAAGATCGCGTGGCGGCGTACGATACGCTTCGCGCATGATGACGGCGCTCATGACGGAGACGACGGCGATGCCGCAGATCGTCAGGCAGCACACCGCGGTGCGGATGCCGCGCACCAGGGTGGAGTCGGGCAATGCGAGCGCGAACGCGCCCGTGCCTCCGCAGACGACACCAAGGGCGTACCACACCAGGAAGAACGCCGTTCCCGACCAGGTGAGCATGATGGTGGTCCCATAGACGATGCAGATGATGCCCACCACAAGTAGAAAGACTCCCATGACGCCGCCCCGCATGATTCAGCACTTCCCTTCATATTCGCGCTTCGTAAAGCCCATTATCGCATAGGGCACTGTGACATGTCAGGCACGTCGATGGTCAGATCTCGCCTCTTGAACAGCTCAATCATTTCGGATATCGACTTGGCCTGCTTGTACATTTCCACCCCCTAGAACAAGAGCCTCCGGATTTGAGCACTGTTAGGAGGCTTGGAGGCTACTGTTGATTCAGACAATATAGCAGCTGGCTTATGAATGCAAGTTCTTTCGTGTACGGCTTAACAAGAGCGGCGAATTTGACCTCGGATGGGCGGTTATCAGCTTCACGTGTTTGCCGTAGATGGTAATACACGACGTAGGGATTAGATCTCAGCTGCTCCACTAAAGCTTAGCTCACTCTCCAACGTGGCTTAATCTCCATCTAAGAGAAGCCGAAGGGCACTTCTCAGCAACAGCTATTAACTCTTCAGCATAATTTCCTTGCGTTACATTCGTCTCCACCTGCCCACAAATTGTGTCGCATATCATGCACTGAACTTTGTATGAACCATCCTCCGCCAATGTAATAATGCGCTCCACCGTCTGGCTGTCGCATAATCCTCGGTACGCACATACTGTAAGGAAACGGCATGCGGACAACAATGCGTCATCTGCTGAATTAGCAATGATAAATAACGCAAACGCAATATACCGGCGGTCAGGAAAAAGACTTAGAACGTCAAAGGCCGATTTGGTAAACTCTTCGCCACGTAACAGCATCTGGTCAATTAACTCGAAACGTTTCTCTTTCCCAACATTGGCTGCAAGGGCTTTCATTGCTATTGGGCGAATATCCTCCTGAGTTCCGAAAAAACTCTCCTTTGTGGGAGAGGCTTCGATTAAGGGATTCATATGTTTGACCCACTCTTGTCGATCTTCATTCGACAGCAGATCGTTACGCCAAAAAAGCATATTTAGCAAGGGGCTTTTCTCATCGTGGAAAAGTGTCTGTTCATCAAGAAAATCCATGACTAGACTGTCATTGCGAAGTGACGGATGAAGCCGTCCGATGAGGAACAAAGCAACTTCTGCTTGAAGTCCACCACGGGTATGAACCCCCTTTTTGGCCATAGCTATAGTGTTGGAAACCGACGTAGCAAGATTTCTCATTACAGCACGTGCCTCGTTCTCCGACAGATTATGTTCCAGGTCCAAGCCAGCAAGATAATTAATCTCTCCATTCATCAGATGCACATGCCTGACATCTGCCTGTATATCAGTTACTGTTGCAAATGCTTCTTGAACCAGAGGAACATCATTTGCAAGATTCCGTTTCTCGGTCAGAGTTTTCCAAACTGTCGAGGGTAAATTTCTAACACCATTAGCAAAGGGATCAGCAACGGCATTATTGGTAATCGCCGGCTGTGAATATGACCACAGGGCCGTCTCTTTCGCCACTTCCTCTCCAGCGGCAAGGCACGAAGCAAACAATAAGCGTATGACACGCTGTCCTCGGTTAAAGTCGCCACTTTTGGCAGAGAAAATTTGATTATCATCAATCCAACGTTTGCACCAAGTGACATTCCGCTTTGCGGTCTCTTGATGAGTGACCGCAGCAATACTGTATAGGTAATCCAGCGTGTTGTTCAAGTCAGACTCAAGGACTTTTGATAGATCAATTGAATCGGCATCTTCAGCAAAGCTTTGTCCGCGGCAAACATGAAGGGCCTTTGCGGTCGAATTTTTCATTTCATTCATGCGTCCAAAACTTCTAAGGAGGCTGAGCGACGACAGCATCAAGCTCTCGTCTCTGTTCTTCAATGCCGCGGAATAATTAGTTATGGCCATCAATCGCCAAGCTTGTCGCCAATCAACCAGATTGCCTGCACATGAAGCAATGAAAGCGGCGGATACAAGTTTACGTTTCATATCGACGCTTACAGAGGTCTCCTGATTCTTAATGCTTCCTTTGAACTCAAAATCCACTTGTTGGGACAGGGCTGATCCGATATGTCCCTCCTGCCACCATTGCGGGGCATTGTCGATCGCATTGATATGATTTTCCAATGTTAAAGAGTTTGCCGGGTTTTTCTCAATGTATTGATGACGATCTTCATCGGGAATAAACAAAGGGTTGTTTGTCTGCGAAAGAATTCGCGAACAGCTTGCCAACAAAGCCTCAGCCGTGCGATCGCTCTTTACATCTTTTACAAAGACATATGCGGCATAAGCTTTATGGGATGCTTCAATCCGAGATTCATAATCTCCCATGGAGAGACATATTCTGGCCTCTTGTACATCGAGCCATGCCTCATCCATCTTGGTATTATGAGTCGAGCGGGCACGGCAAACCCAGTCATGTGCTTTCTTCAGATCTTCATTGTCAATACAAACGACGCTTGCCAGAATCGCTGCCGCAACTTTTTCATATTGTGTCTGAGCCTTGTCAAACAATCCCATTATCAATGTTGAATCACTGCGACAAAGGTATTTATGAATAGCAGCCGCAGCATTCCAAGACCATTCATCACTTTCAGAAGCCTGAAGAAAAGACTTTTCTATGGGAAACAACCGATCCCGAGGTGCTTCTTGGTCTTCATCTTGAAACCAAGCACGATCAAGCTCATCACGCATCAAAACATGAACCGCTAATACTTCCAGCCCCGATAAGTCATGATAGTTATTCGGATGCGAAGCAATGACTCTTGGTGTAAGCAATGCACTTCGAACTAAATCTTCCTTCTTTATGTCATCAATCTGACTTTTCCATGCCGTACCAGAGGACTGCAAAGATTCGAAATGGGAACGAACTATATTCCATATTATCTCAGCATGTTCTTTGTCCAATGTCTGAGTTGCTGGAACAAAAACCTTCCACCCCTTTGCCGTGGGCATTATTTCTCGCCTATCGACATACGCCCAATAACTTCTCTGCGTATCAGTGTCATATAGAGTCACAATATGCGGAATGGCTTTTGCCCAGAGATCAAGATAATCGTTAGTCGAATGAAACCACCAGCCCTGTCTTATTCCTCGCGTTGTAGATTCACTAAAATATGAACATCCAGTTTTAACCTGAATCCCAAGCGCATAGCCAACTCCGCTCCCCTCGTTACTTGGCATTGCCAATAGATCTGTTCCCGAATCAGGTGAGACCTTGCCAACTGACCACCCCATTAACTGTAGCCAACCCGTGACGAAGCTCTCACCGGCCGCACCTATTGAAGCAGTTATCGTGTGCCTCGGCATTTCTCCTCCGTACTGTATCCGCGATAGTGGTGCTATTGCAGTGCCTTCACCTGATCGAGGAGATCCTCGTAGGTGACGGCCTGTTCGTAGCGGACGTCGTCCGCCAACTGCAGATCGTTGAAGAGGCGTTTGGCGCATGCGATCTTGCTGGCTTCCACGGTGCGCAGTTCCAGCGAGCTCATGTCGCCTTTGGTTTCGGCGACAAAGAAGATGTGCTTCAAACCACTGTCCTCACGGAAGGCGACCGCCCAGTCGGGCGCGTAGTTGCCGACCGGCGTGGGGATTTGGAAGCCGCGCGGCAGCTTGGCATAGACCGCGACTTCGGAAGCAGCTTCGAGCCCTCGGGTGAATCGCGCCTCCACACCCTTCCGGGGATCTCCGTCGGGGAACACCCAGTCCTGCACGCATTTGCTGACCCGGATGGCGTCGGTCTCGTCGCGCCCGCCCGCGTTGACGAAGATGGTGGAATCGTATTCGCCTTGGATCCGGTCGTAGCTGATGTGGTCCACGATCATCGCGGCCTTCTGCTCGATGATCAGACGGCTGACCTTGGCGATAAACTGCTCCGGGTTGTCCCGGAACATGCGGAATTTGTCCGGCCGGATACCCTTGAGGATCCTCGCGGCGCAACGCCGGGTGATGGTCGCGGCCTGGGCGATCTCGCCGAGCAGGTCGTATTTGACGCCGTTGGTCGCGTCGATGTCGAGGTCGCGCGTGTAGCTGCCGTTCGTCTCGCGCTTGAAGTGCTGGCCCACGGCCAGATCCGCACGGGACGCCTCCCGGCGTTGGATGCCCTTGGTGACGGTGTACGAGAGCTTGGCCACCACGAGCTTGGAATCAATCTCCCTGACCGCGTTCCTGACCAGTTCGTCGTCGTTGAAGTGCACGGTGTACGCGTACTTGTGGTTGATGCGCTTCCAGAGCTCCTGGAATTCCTTCTTTTGGAAATTGGCGTTCAGGTCGTTGCGGCCGATCTTCCGTTTGAGCGCGTTGCCGACGATCACGCCGGTGACGTGCTCCAGCACCGACTTCAAGACGATCTCGACAGCCGGGATCTTGGCCTGCAACGGTGCGGGCAATGCGGCCACGAATTCCCCGTCCAGCCCTTGTTCGGCGAACTTATCGGTGAGTTTGCCGCTCTCGTCGATAAAGTCGTGCTTGTAGAGCCGCAGGTACACGGTGTTGGATTCCTCCGGCGTGAACGTGACCGGATCGACGCCCTCGTATCCGGGGCCGAGCTGTTCGGCCGGGATGCTGACCTTGCTGAGGAACGCGTTGTCGATCCTGACCGGACGGTCGCGCAGTTCGCTCCTGATGTCCTTCTGCAGGGCTTCGGCGAACTTCTCGTAACTCTCCGAGGCGATCACGGTCAGCAGGTTGACCTCCTGCACGGCGCCCTCGCCAAGCACGTTCAGGTCCTGGCGCACGCCGTCCTTGTTCACGCACAGGCGCAGTCCGCGCCCGACCTCCTGGCGTTTGCTGATCTCGTTGTCCGAGTGTTTGAGCGTGCAGATCTGGAACACGTTCGGGTTATCCCAGCCCTCGCGCAGGGCGGAATGGCTGAAGATGAACCGGGTCGGCTCCTCGAAGCTCAACAGGCGTTCCTTGTTCTTCAGGATCAGGTCGTAGGCGTTCACGTCGTCGCTCTCGTCCGACCCGCGTTTGAGCTTCGAATCGATGGAACGCCCGTGCTTGTCGATGCTGAAGTACCCCTTGTGCACGTTACGGCCCCACGTGGTGCGCAGCCAGTCGAGATAGCCATGGCCGTCGTCCAGTCGGCCCTGGAGGAACCATTGCACGCAACGGTCGTATTCCTCCTCGAAGATCCTCGCGTACTCGCCGTCGACCTCGTTACCCTCGTCGTCATACTGACGGTATTTGGCGACCTCGTCGATGAAGAACAGGCTCAAACACTTGATGCCCCGAGCCCACAGATGCTCCTCCTTCTGCAGATGCGAGAGGATTGTCTCGCGGATCTGGATGCGCCGCATGTCCGCCTCGGAACCATCGTTAAGCACCTGCCCCTTGCGCAGGACCTCACCGTTGAGGAACCGCACATAGCCAAGCTGATTATCTTGATCGGGCACGATGCCGTCAGGGGCGATGCGCCAACCGTCACGGTACGCCTCCAACCCGTCGGAAACGGGATACAAATCATCGTTCTCGTTGAACGAGCCGACGGCGGTGGTCACGCCGCCCGCCGCGGAGAGCTTCTTGTATTCGATGCGCGCGACCGGCGGCTTGTTCTTCGACACCACGATGTCCTGCAAGTACAGGTAGCCGTCCGTGCCGCGCATGTTGTGCAGTTCGAAGCCTTTGACCTCGATGCGTTTGACCAGACGCTGGTTGTACGCGTCCAACGCATCCAACGAATACACCAGATCATGCCTCTCCCGGTGTGTGGCCGAATAATGCAACGCGAACAATGGGTTGAACTGGCGGATGCCGTCCTGTGTGGCTTTGCCGCCCATCTTCTGAGGCTCGTCCAGGATCACGATCGGCCGCAGGACGCTGATCACGTCGATGGGCCTGCGCGAGCCGAACTCGTCACGCTCGGAGAAGATGATGCGGGCCGCGTTATCGCCCTTACGACCTTCAACGTTCTTGGCTTCGTTCATCGACGCATTGAACGCCTGCATGTTGATGACCATCACGGAAATGTCCGACGATTGGGCGAACGAGTCCAGCTCGTTGAGATTCGATGAGTTATACACGAACCAGTTGAGTTTCTTCCCGTACCCCTCGTTACCGTCACGACCGGACGTGTAGAAATAGTCAGCGGTCAACTCCAACGACTTGGCCACGCCCTCGCGGATGGCAATGGACGGCACCACGATGATGAACTTGGTCCACCCGTACCGACGGTTCAGCTCGAACATCGTCTTCGTATACACGAACGTCTTGCCTGTACCCGTCTCCATCTCCACATCCAGACTCACCGCGCCCAACGGTTTGTCGAACAGATGGTTCGACGGCACCAGATCCTGACGCGTCTGGATGCCCTGGATGTTCGCGAGTAGCTGCTCGGGAGTCAGTTCCAAGTCGGCGTTGCGGTAGCCGGTGTCGTCATCATCGTCCAACATGCCCTGCGAATGCTCCGGGCGAAGGCCGGGCGCATCAAGCGTGCCCTGTTCCATGGTTGCCGCCGTCTGGAACACCGGCCGGCGTATGCCCACGTCACGGATGTAGCTCACATCCTCCAATTTGGGCTGGCCTTCGAACACGTCGCACACTGCGTTCGCCGCATCCGTCTGATACTGGTACTGCGAAAACTCGAACTTCATACCAAGTCCTTTCAGATGATGCGGATCTGCGTCTGCCCCTCAAGCGCGTTCGCCGACTGCTTGAAGATCTCCGCGAAATTCGTGCGTGCGGCGCTATCCGGCAGACTCTTCTCGGCCACCACCACATACGATGGTTTTGGTTCAAAACCGGCCATGCCGCGAATCAACGACTCGGGGATGTCCTCATCGAAGCATGCCAGCAGCTGGCCATCGTTCACGCTGTACACCGTATAGCCATCGAACAGTTCGCCCGACAAAGTTTCAATGCTGGACGTATACGGCAGCTGGAACGTCGGCAGACACTCGAAGAGCAGATCAAGCGATGAACGTCCCTCTTTGGTGTTGTCCTCGTCCAGATCAAGAGCGCCTTGAGAGAACTCAGCCGGGGTCTTGCGCACATCCTCATAACTCGAAGAATCCACACGTAACACACGGAACCCGATATCAGGCATTTGCTTCACTTCGCCATCAAGCTTGCCTTGAGCGTTCTCGGACTCGATTTCGGCCTTGATCTTCTCACCGGCACGACGAATACGATCCTCACCAAGATCGCAGATGGTTTTATACCCTGCATTATTCATTTGATCAATCTGTTCCGGCAATTGAATCATAATGAACTTACGCTGTCCACCATCTTCGACATTAGCTTTCATTACAGCATGAGCGGTGGTTGCTGAACCAGAGAAGAAATCAAGAATATAGCAGTCATTATTAAATTTTTGATTTTTAGAATCATACAAAGTAGAAACGAAATATTCAATCAATGATACAGGTTTTGGATATGAAAAAAACTCCCCACCGAGCAAAGTATTTAGTTCAGAAGTCGCATTTTCCGATGTATGTACACCTTCACCATAGCGACTAATAGTTCTAGCCTCATTGTTTTTATTTGTAAGAATTAATTGACGAGGCGATGTAGACGTTGTTTTATTTTCCCCATATATGGCTCTAATGGAAAATGCTTTACTTTTAATTATAAAAGTTGTTCCATTTTCGACCTCTTGATCTACTGTTTTTTGAGACCATCGAGATTTGAATGAAAGAGAGAGCTTGTTGCTATTTGTACCTTTTTCTACGTGCACTGGCGAGACTAGAGAATATTCTATGTTAGTTGTATCGGAATATGTTCCATCAGGGATTGTAAAATGTACACTTTTTTCCGGGAACGTTAAAGTGTGAATATTATTGGATGCATTATATAATGGCGCATCTCCTAAATTTCCATAAATATTTTCAACTAGGAATACTTCTTGTCTATTTGCGATTGACTGCTTCGAATAGCACAAAATATAATCTATATTATTATAGTAATTCTTTTTTTGTCTTCCAAAATGTTGTGTTTTTTCCCAAATAAATTGAGTGATAAAATTCGATGCGCCAAAAACCTCGTCACAAATTTTTTTCAGGTTTTCCTGTTCGCAATCATTGATACTGATTAAAATAATGCCATCCGATGTAAGCAAATCTCTTGCGAGCAACAGTCGTGGGTAGATCATCGAGCACCAGTCGGAGTGGAAGCGTCCGTTGCTTTCGGGGTTGGCGACGAGCTGGCCGCCTTCATCATCCCAGTCGCCGTTTTCGGCCTTGTCTGCTGCTACGGTTTTGCCGTAGTTGTCTTTGTAGATGAAGTCGTGGCCGGTGTTGTAGGGCGGGTCGATGTAGATGAGCTTGATCTTGCCGGCGTAGGTTTCGCGCAGGATCTTCAGCGCGTCGAGGTTGTCGCCTTCGATGTAGATGTTCTGGGTGGTGTCCCAATCCTTGCTGCGTTCCTTGACCGGGCGTAGTGTTTTGCTGATCGGTTTGCGGGCTTCAGCTTTGGCGGCTCGTTTGCCGGGCCAGGTGAACTGGTAACGTTCGCGTGTGCTTTCGGCCACGTCGCCGAGCTTGTCGCGTAGCGCGTCGAAGTCGATGGCGCGCTTGGTTTCGCCGGTCTGCGGATCGGTGATTTCGGTGAGCACGTCGGGGAACAGGGCGGCGAGCTTGTCCACGTTCTCCTCGGTGAGGTCGGGCGTGTGGCTTTCGATGTGTTGGATGTCGCTCATTGCTGTTCTCCTTGCAGTCGGTGGAGCTCTTCGGTAACTTCCCGCAGCTGGTTCCACAGTTCGTTGCGTCTGCTGATCTGCCTGGCTTTGGCGTGGGCCGTTTCCAGGCGTTGCTGTTCGGCGCTGAGTCTCATTATCCTCTCCCTGACGGCGATTCGTTGGTCGACATTCCCGCAAGTTTCGTCATTCAACACGGTCTGCGAACACAGGGAGTCCCAGACCTGTTCCAGATTTGACCCGACGAGCCGGATACCGGAACCGTCCAGGGAGCGAGGGTCGCTCACGTACAGGCGTCCCTCGTGGATTCCCGCGTTGACGTTCGCGTTGCGGAACACCGCTGTCTTGTAGCCGGTTCCGTCGGGGATGACGTACAGCACTTTGACGGCGTGATGGGTCATATCGTCGCGGAAGCGGGAGAACCGCTCCAGCACCGCGGAGGGCAGCCGCTCGCCTTTGAGTTTCACCTCGATCACGCTGATCTCGCGTACATGCCGGCCTTCCGGGATGCCGGTCTCCTTGGAACGGATCACGGCGAGCATGGTCAGCGATTCGATGTCGTCGACGAACTGGCGCTTCAGCCCTGCGGTGATTTCAAGCCCTTGGTAGAACGCCTCCTTGGGCAAACGGCCTTTGCTGGCGGGCACGGCGGTGACGCTGGGAAGACCAAGCACGCCGGCGGTGAGGATTGCGGGCATGTATTTTCACGCCTCCTTGCCTTGGATCACGAGGAAGCAGACGAGCTCGAAGTCGTCCAGGCCCTGCACGCCGGGGTCGAGGAAGGTGCTCAGCCCGTCGCCGAACAGGCTGTCCACCGCCGACTGCTCGTCCTGTCGGATGATGCCGCCCACGGCGGCCTCCAACAGCTTGGAGGCGTGACTCATGTCCTTCCCGTTGCGCGTGGCTTTGTTGTACGCGGCGCACAGCTTCGGATCGTATTCGTCCTTGCCCTTGCACAGAGAGCGCATCAGGTCGAGGCAAGCCTTGGGCTCCAAGTGCCCGTGGAGGATCTCGCCGTCGTCCCTCACGTACACGAGGTAGTAGGGGTGGATCTGGTTGCGGCCGCCGATGTTGACGGCGTCGTTCACGTTGCGCAACACGAACAGGATGCCGGGGTCCGCTCCCCGCACGATCGCGTTGATGCCGGTGGGCACATGCTCGATGTCGGGATTGGCTTTGTGGTATTCGACCAGGTCCATACGGAACTCGTTGAGGCCGAGGTCGGTGATGCTGATGCCGCCCTCCACGCCCTCCAGGTCGGGTATCTCGTTCTGCATCTGCCGGAGCTGTTTCTCGCGGTAGGCGAGGTCACCGTGCTCGTTCTCGTTGATGTAGTCGTCGTCGCCCGTGGAGGTCATGACCGTCAGCCGCATGCGCGCCTCCACACGGTCCTTAAGGCGCAGATACTTGTCGAGGTCCATGTCGGGCCAGTAGTTGACCAGTTGGATGCGCTGGTTCGTGGAGCCGATGCGGTCCACGCGGCCGAAGCGCTGCACGATGCGCACGGGATTCCAGTGGATGTCGTAGTTGACCATCATGTCGCAGTCCTGCAGGTTCTGCCCCTCGCTGATGCAGTCCGTGGCGATCAGGATGTCGATGTCGCAATCCTTCAACCTCGGGTCGGTGACGTTGCGTTCCTTGGACTCAGGGCTGAAACAGGCGAGGATGTCGCCCATGTCGCCGCCGACCTTCCTGACCGTGCACCGGCCGGGCCTCGAACCGGTCACCTCCGCCGTCTCAAGACCGAGGGTCTTGGCGTATTCGCTGACGTGTTCGTACAGGTAGTCGGCGGTATCGGCGAACGCGGTGAATACGAGGATCTTCCGGTTGCCCTCATTAATCGGATGCTCCTGCTTGTCCCTGATGGTTCGGTACAGGCGTTGCAGCTTGGCGTCATGCTCGGGGTCGATGTCCCGAATCATGGCGAGGAGCTCGCGGATGACCCGCATGTCGGCCTGGATATAGGAGCGCCAACTCTTCCAGTCCATGTCCGAGAGGGCAAACTGGGTCTTGCCCTGGGTGGTGAACTCGATCTCCTCCGCGTCATCCCGGTCGAGGTCGAACCCCTCGTCGAACTTGTCCGCGTCGATCCGGTCGAACATGCCGAGACTCCTGTGCTCGTTCCGGTATTGCTCGTACTTGTCGATGACCTTCACTGTGTTGTCCATGTACCCGTAGACACGCTCCAGCGTGACCCGGAAGGAGTGCACGCTGCTCTCGAAACGTTTTAGGAGGTTGGTGGCCATGAGCTTGCGTACACCGGCCTCGCGCCCGCTCGTGGTCAACCCCTCGATCTCGTCCTTGTCGAAATACTTGGCCCTAGCACTTTCATGGAGGAACTCGGATGGCACGTACAGGGCAAGCTTGAGCTTCTCCAGCTCGTCATAGATCCGGTCGTAGGTCACGGAATCCGGCTGGGTGGACAGCTTCGGTCGGATTGTCTGCGGTTTCAGACGTTCGGGGAAGTTGCCGATCGCGTTCATGTCGTAATAGCGTTTGATGTGCTTGCGGCTGCGTGCCACGGTCACCTGGTCGAGAACCTTGAAGAAATCGAAGTCCAAACGGTCCATCAGATTCTTGGTGGTGCGCTCCTCCGGGGCGAGTTTCGTCCACGCGCCGTACGCTTTCTGCGCGTTGCGGAATACGGTATCGATGTCCGTCGTAAGTCCGAGTTTTTTCGTCCAATCGTCGTCGTTGCCCTCGTAGGCCAATGCGAGCTGGTTCTGCAGGTCGCGGAACCGGTTGTTCACCGGGGTCGCGGACAGCATCAGCACCTTCGTCTTCACGCCCCTGCGGATGACCTTCTCCAAAAGCTTCTGGTAGCGGTTCTCCTTATCGTCTGCCTTGGCGGCTGAATCGTTGCCGTTGCGGAAGTTGTGGGACTCGTCGATCACCACCAGGTCGTAGTTACCCCAGTCGATGCGACCGATGTCGATTCCCATATTCGACGGGCCTCTCACGCGGCTCAAGTCCGTGTGGAACAGCACGTCGTAGCGTAGACGGTCGTCGCGCAGCGGGTTGTTGACCACATTGGAGCGGAACGTCATCCAATTGTCCTTGAGCTTCTTCGGACACAGCACCAGCACGTTGCGGTTGCGCGCCTCGAAATACTTGATCACCGCCAACGCGGTGAACGTTTTGCCCAAACCAACCGAATCCGCCAGGATGCACCCGTTGAACGTCTCCAGCTTGTTGATGATCGCCAGCGCGGCGTCCTTCTGGAAGTCGTACAGCTTGTTCCAGATCGCGCTCTCGCGGTAGCCGGTGCCCTCCTTGGGCAGCACGTCCTCGTCGATGTCTTCGAGGAACTCGCTGAAGATCCGATACAAGGCCATGTAATACACCAATTCGGGCGGATTCTCCCGATACATCTGCTCGATGTTGTCAAGCACCGTCTGGGTCACATCCTGCAACTGTCCACTGTTCCACGCCTGATCGAACTGGTCGATGAAGCCCTGGGCCTGCACGGCATCCATCTTGGCCACCCCCGGATACGAGCAGGCGCGATGGCTGACGCCCAGCTGCGTCGTGGAGAACTCCTGGAACGGCATGTACGCGGTCGTCCCGTCCGCGTCTTGCACGCCAAGGAACGGGGAGAGGCCGTTGTCGTTCTGGAACGACATGAACCGGGCCTGCTTACGTCGGATCCATTCAGCGCACTCCACCGCGATGGCCTTCTGTGTCAGTTCGTTGCGCAGCCTGATCTCCAATTCGGTCCCGTACAAACCCTGCTCGCGCTGAAGGCGGGGAATATAGAACTCGCGCTGCTCCTTCGGCGTCTTCTCTCTGACGAACGACTTCGACGTGAAAATGAACCGGAACCCGCCAACACTCTCCAACTGCTCCCGAAGCTCGCGATACGCATACATCGAAAACAAAGACGATGCGACGGAAATCCGATCGCCCTCCCGTATCGTCCGTACCAGATCATCCTTGACCAACGCGGTCCTGTTATCGATAAAACCTGAACCCATCACATTAGTAAAGTGTATCGGGCAAAGTCGCCAATTGGTTGCAAAGTCTGTCTAAACGCAGAAAATGCCCCGACCGGCATGTTCAAAATCTGATCTATCCGCCGTTGATGCACGAACGGTGAACCAAACACTGAATACCGATCACCATGTTTCTACCATGAGTGGCGTTCAGTCTGTCCAAACATGGATTCCCACAGGTCAATGGATTGCTTTGTCTGTTCACCCCAGTCATATTCGTTGTTGTCGATAATCTCGTCCATTCCGTCCGCAAGTTTATTAATGATTTCCGGGCGATCGTATGACCCATCAGTTTTAATCGGTACGCTTACCGTTACCAAACGGTACTCGTCGATATTCAATATGGGATGTCCATCAGGTTCTGCAACCATGAAATTATCGCAGTATCCGTAACCCTCGGAGTCTTTGCGAAAAAGACCGACCCCGGGTGACCCATCAAGTAGATAGAAGCAAATCTGTACATCAACCATCGACGTTTGATCATATCCTTCTTCAAGATATCCATTACTGTCATACAAGTCATATGACACGATGCTTCCTCACATCGTCTCCGCAAGCATTGCAAAGACTCATTCATGTAGAAGATCTTTGGTGCCAAACGAAAACAAGGCTTTCGAGTCGGGCTGACAGGATTTGAACCTGCGACATCCTGCTCCCAAAGCAGGCGCGCTACCAAACTGCGCTACAGCCCGTTTTGCGTCGGTTCCGGTCGTCACCAGTCGCGACACAATGAATCAGTATATCGCACCCGCAGACCTTGCCGACCGCGCAACACACAACACGGGTGGCAGCCCGCTCCGCGAAGCGGACTGCCACCCGTCTGTGCCCGGACCGGCATAAGTCCTAGAACTTGCGTTCCGCTTCCGGTTTCCGGTCGCTCATCAACAGCAGGAAGCTGCGCGATTGCGCGGTGATGGCAAATCCGGCCTCGTAGTTGAGCTCCGGCCCGTCGGGGTTGTGCGTGTCGACCACCAGCTTCCACTTCTTGCCGTAGCGTTCGTCCGGCAGCGTGAACTGGATCGGCTCGTAGTGGGCGTTGAAGATCAGGATGAAATCGTTGTCCACCATCTGGTTGCCGTACCAGTCCACCTCCGGGATATCCGAACCGTTGAGGTAGATCATCACCGAGAACGCGTGGGTGTTCTGCCAGTCGGCCATATCCATGATCGAACCGGTATGGTCGAACCATTCGGCCTGCGGGATCTTGTCCACCGGGTCGCCCGGCATACGGCCGGAGAAGAAGCGGCGTCGGTGCAGCACCGGATGGCTCAGACGCAGGTGAATCATCTTGGAGACGAACGCCAGCATCTCCCGCTGCGAATCGTCGAGTTCCCAATTCGTCCACGAGATCTCGTTGTCCTGACAGTACGCGTTGTTGTTGCCGCCTTGCGTGCGCATGACCTCGTCGCCGCCGCAGATCATCGGGATGCCTTGGCTGACGAGCAGCGTGGCGAACATGTTGCGCATCTGTCGCTGGCGCAGTTCGTTGACGTCACGGATGTTGGTCGGCCCTTCCACACCGCAGTTCCAGGAACGGTTGTTGCTTTCGCCGTCGCGGTTGCCTTCGCCGTTCGCCTCGTTGTGCTTGTTGTTGTAGCTGACCAGGTCGTTCATCGTGAAGCCGTCGTGTGCGGTGATGAAGTTCACCGAGGCGACCGGTCGGCGCCCGTTCATCTGGTACAGGTCCGAGCTGCCCATCAGGCGGCTGGCGAACTCCGGCAGCGTGGACGGCTGCGAGCGCCAGAAGTCGCGTACGCAGTCGCGGTACCGGCCGTTCCATTCCGACCAGCTGGAGGGGAAGCCGCCGACCTGGTAGCCGCCGGAGCCGATATCCCACGGTTCGGCGATGAGCTTGACCTGGGAGATGACCGGATCCTGTTCGACGATGTCGAAGAAGGCGGAGAGTTTGTCCACGTCATGGAACTGGCGGGCCAGGGTGGCGGCCAAATCGAAGCGGAAGCCGTCGACGTGCATCTCGGTGACCCAGTAGCGCAGGCTGTCGGTGATGACCTGCAGCGCGCGCGGCGAGCGCATCAGCAGGGAGTTGCCGGTGCCGGTGGTGTCGAAGTAGTGCTGCGGGTCGCCGTCGACGAGCCGGTAGTAGGCCTGGTTGTCGATGCCCTTGAAGCTCAGTGTAGGGCCGCGGTCGTTGCCTTCGGCGGTGTGGTTGTACACCACGTCGAGGATGACCTCCATACCGGCGTTGTGGTAGGCCTTGACCATCGATTTGAACTCGTTGACCTGTTCGCCGCGCTGCCCGGAGCTGGAGTAGGCGTTGTGCGGGGCGAAGAAGCCGATGGTGTTGTATCCCCAGTAGTTGCTCAGCCCCTTCTCCTGCAGGAAGGTGTCGTTGACGTACTGGTGGATCGGCATCAGCTCGATGGTGGTGACGCCCAGCTTCTTCAGGTATTCGATCACCGACGGGTAGGCCAGGCCGGCGTAGGTGCCGCGGATGTCCGGGGGCACGTCCAGGTTGAGATTGGTCATGCCGCGCACATGAGCCTCGTAGATGACCGAATCATGGTAGGGGATGTTCGGGTGCCGGTCGGCGCCCCAGTCGAAGTAGGGGTTGACCACCACCGATTTCATCGTGTGCCCGGCCGAGTCCAACGTGTTCATCGCCGAATTGTCGTTCGGGCTTTTGAACCAGTAGGAGAACAGGCTTTCATCGCTGTCGATGTTGCCTTCGATGGCATAGGCGTAGGGGTCGAGCAGCAGCTTGTTCGGGTTGCAGCGCAGTCCCCGGTTCGGGTCATAGGGGCCGTAGACACGGTATCCGTACCGCTGACCGGGTTGGATGCCCGGCAGATAGTTATGCCAGACATACGAGTTCTGCTCGGTCATCTCGATGCGGGTTTCGCGGTCCTGATTATCGAACAGGCACAGCTCAACCTTGTCGGCGACTTGCGAGTAGATGGAGAAATTCACGCCGGCCCCGTCGTAATGGGCGCCGAGCGGATACATCGAACCTGGTCTGATCTGCATAGTTCCAGTATCGCACATGGCGTCCGGCACGACGCGGTATTCCGTCTAACCGGTTCGGTATCCGCACGAATGGGAACCGTGTGCGCCGGTTACGCCGTTGCGCGTGACAGACGGCGTATCGCCTCATGCTGGATGGCGATCATCGAGTTGGATGAGGTGACCCCGGCCTGGATCAGCTCGTCCCAGGTCACCCATGCGGACCATACGTGTTCGTCGGCATCCAGGTGACGCGGCACGGTGTGCCAGCGGTCCAGATGCAGCACCATGATGTGCGCCAGTTCGTCGGACATGCCCTCCGAGGAATAGAAGGCGCCGGCGTGGTCCACGTGCACGGCGTCGGCGCCATCCGGAGCCACACCGGTCTCCTCGCGCAGTTCGCGCAGGGCGGCGTCCATCACGTCCTCCCCGGCATCCATCAGGCCGGCCGGCAGTCCGTAGGCGAACAGGTCGGATCCGGCCCGGTACTCGCGTTCCATCAGGTACCGGTCGTTCGCCGTGTCGTGCACGAGCATGACCACGCACGGCGCGTGGCGCATGACCTGGCGTCGGACCACGATGTCGCCGCCGTCCCGGGCGTGCAGGGCCAGACGCATGTCCTCCACCGAGAACACCGCACCCTGGTACACCGTGTCGCGTTCCAGCACGGTGACCGGCCGGCTCATGTCGATGATGTCGCCGTTCTGCTCCATGTCACACCCCGAACCTGTTCACCTGATCGACAACGTCCACGGATCCGTGTTCATCCGGTTCCAGTACACCTGCGGCCGCTCCCCCGTGGCCCGCTCCACGGCCTGCGGCACATCCTCCAGCGCGTAGTGGAACCAAAGCGATTCGATGGCGCTGTGGGGCGTGTTGATCAGCAGCGGCCGGATGGCCGCATCCCCGCTGCCCAGGCCGATGCCGCGGCCGCGCATCGCGGCCTCGTAACGCGCCTGTTCGATGGCGTCCGTGGCCGGGTGATGCCGCAGGTCGCTGGTCACGTACACGTCGACGCCGGCGGCGCGCACCTCGTCGAACAGCGAGTCCCCCGACCCCGGCAGCACCGCGACGGTGCGCACCGTCGCATCCAGCGGCCCGCACACCTGCACGCCCAGTTCGGTGCGCGGCAGCACATCCGCCACGCGTCGGGCGAACGCCTCCAGCGTCATCGGCTCCGGCAGCGAACCGACGCGTCCCAATCCCACCGGATGCACGGCCGTCGGGTCGTCGATCGGTACCAATGGCCGCTGGTCGACGAGTCCGAACAGGTCGGCGGCCGCCATGCCGGTGCCGCGGTATGCGGCGTCGGCATTGGTATGGCCCACCCACAGCGCGCACCCCGCCTGGCTGAGCCTGCGGACGATGTCGCCGTGCACACCCAGGCCCGACACCTCATGCACCGAGCGGAACAGCAGCGGATGATGGCAGACCAGCAGGTCGGTTCCCCGTTCGACGGCCTGACGCACGACCTCCATGGTGGGATCCGCCGCGAACTCGATGCGCCGCACCGGGGCGGACAGATCGCCCACAATCAATCCGGGATGGTCCCATGATTCGGCGTATCGCAGCGGATACAACGTCTCCAGAACATCCACCACCTGCTTGAGCACCGGCATAGTGCTGACTCCTTCCGTTCCCTTGACGTCCGTCAGTGCGCGGCCAGCTGCCAATCGGCGCCCAGGCCGGTCGACACGTCCAACGGCACCGCGATCTCGACGGCGTGTTCCATCGCGTCCTTGACCAATGCGGTGACCTGTTCGCTCTCGCCGGGAGCGACCTCCACCACGAGTTCGTCATGGATCTGCATGATGATGCGGCTGTGCACGCCGGCGTCCTGCAGCGCCTGCTCGGCACGGATCATGGCGATCTTCATGATGTCCGCCGCCGAGCCCTGGATGGGCGCGTTCAGCGCGGCACGTTCGGCGGCGTCGCGCGCGGCGCGGTTGGAGGATTTCAGGGCCGGGAAATACCGGCGCCTGCCGAACATCGTTTCGGTGTAACCGTTGATTCGCGCCCCGGACACCAATGACTCAAGATAGTCGTGGACCTTGCCGAACGTGGCGAAGTACTGGTCCTTCAGCACGTCGGCGGCGGCCGGGGAGATCTTGAGCTGCTGGGCCAGGCCATAGGTGCTCAACCCGTAGGCCAGGCCGTAGCTCATCGCCTTGACGTGACTGCGCTGGTCCGGAGTGATCTGGTCAATCGGGATCCGGTAGACCAGGCTGGCCACGTACTTGTGGAAGTCGGTGCCGGACCGGAACGCCTCGATCAGGGCCTCGTCGCCGGACAGGTGCGCCATGATGCGCAGCTCGACCTGGGAATAGTCGGCGCTGAGCAGCGCCTCATACCCCTCGCCGGGAACGAAGGCGGAACGGATCTCGCGTCCGGCGGCGTTCCTGTTGGGGATGTTCTGCAGGTTGGGATCCACGGAACTCAGCCGCCCTGTGGCGGCCACCGTCTGTTCGTAGGTCGTGTGGATGCGGCCGTCCCGCTGGTTGGTGGCCTCGATCAGGGTCTGGACGATCTGCTTGAGCTTGTTCGTTTCCCGGTGACGCAGCAACGCACCGAGGAATCCGCTGGCGCGTTCGTTGTTCACCGATTTGACGTACAGATCCTGCAATGCGGCCGCGCTGGTGGTGTACGACCCCGACTTGGTGCGCTTGGTGGGCTTGAGACCCATGTCCTCGAAGAGCACCGCCTGCAGCTGCTTCGGGCTTTGCAGGTTGACCCGCGTGCCGGCATGCCCCCAGGCGATCTCCTGCGCCTGCCGCGCCTCCGAGGCGAACTGGTCCCGCATGTCGGTCAGCCGCTGGATGTCCACCTGCGCGCCCGCGGCCTCCATGCGTTGCAATACGCGGGATGTCGGCAATTCGATGGCATGCAGCAGCGAGAACTGCCGGCGTTCGTCGATGCGCGACGCCAACGCGTCCGCCAGGGCGCGGACGATGGCCGCGTGCATGACGGCGCCGTGTTCGCGCGCCTGTTCCTCGGGCTGTTCCGATTCGCCGAAGTCCAGCTGCCCCTGCGTGGCCTCCTGTTCCTGTTCGAAGTGCAGATCCAGGAAATGGCCGGCGGCCTGTTCCAGCGTCTCGGCATGGAAGTCCGGGTGCACCAGATAGCCGGCCAGCTTGGTGTCGAACAACGGGGTCCCCACGGCGATTCCCGCCGCCGAGAGCATGTGCAGGTGCTCCTTGAACCCGTGCAGGACCATGGTGGCGTGATGCTGTTCGATCAGCTCGCGCACCGCCTCCGCAATCTTGGGGGCCATTGGCGCCTCGATGACCGCGGCCTGGCCGCCGCCAAGCATGACCAACGCGGTCAGCGCCACATCGCCCGGCTTGGACCGTCCCTCCGCATGCAGCACCCACGAACGGCCGATATCGTCGCGGATGCCGTGGTCAGGCTCGGCGTCTGCGGCGACGTCCGTCGGCGCTTCGGGCGCCGGCAGATTCCGCTCGCCCCATTCAAGCAGTTGCTCGGCGTCGTCGATCAGGGTGACCTCGGGCATGTCCAGTCCGGCGGATGCCGTTTCGTCAGACGACGGGGCGTCACCGTTCAGCTGCGGGCGCTCCCCGCCGTTGAATGTCTTCAGGACACGGCTTTTGGTACGCACGCCGAACTCCAGGCGGGTGAACAGCGCGCTGACCTCGTCGACATCCAGCGTGCCGAAGGTCAGGTCGTCCACGGTGATGCCCAGATTGACGTCGCGGACCAGTGCGTTGACCTTGCGGTTGAGTTTGACCTGTTCGAGATGCTCGCGCAGCGCCTCGCCCTTCTTGCCGCCGATCTCGTCGGCGTGTTCGATGATCTGGTCGAGCCCGCCGAACTGGTTGATCCATTTGGCGGCGAATCCGTCACCCACACCAGGCACGCCGGGGATGTTGTCCGCGGTCTCGCCGCGCAATGCGGCCAGATCGGGGTATTGCGCAGGCGTCACGTGATACTTCTCCTCGACCGCCTGCGGTGTCATGTGCTTGAGGTCCTTGAAGTGGTGGCCGGGGTACAGCACGGTGATGTGCTCGTCGACCAGTTGGAAGGCGTCACGGTCGCCGGAGAGCACCAGCGTGCGGTATCCGGCGCGCTCCCCCATGGTGGCCAAGGTGCCGATGACGTCGTCGCCCTCGTAGCCGGGTTTCTCGATGTAGGTGACGCCCAGGGCCTTGAGCATCTGCTGGATCAGCGGCAACTGGCTGAGCAGTTCCTCGGGTGCGGCCTCGCGCGTCCCCTTGTACTGCGGCAGCAGGTCGTTGCGGAACGTGCCGCCCTTGACGTCGAACGCCACGGCGAGGTGGTCGGGCCTCTCCGATTCGATGACCTGCGAGAGCATGGTGACGAAGCCCCAGACCGCGTTCGTCGGCTGTCCGGCGGACGTGCTGAAGTTCTCGACAGGTAAGGCAAAAAAAGCGCGGAACGCCAGGGAATGGCCGTCTACGACCAGCAGCGTTCCGCGATAGGTACGTTCATCCATCGGTTCGCAATCAGCGCTCATCACCGGGTTCCGGCTTGGCATCGCCGTACTTGGCGATGATGGCCAGGGCCAGGCGCTTCTTCGGGATGCGCTGATCCATGGAGGTCTTCTGGATCCAGCGGAAGGCGCCCTGCTCGGAGAAGTCGGCCTTGTCCATCAGCAGACCCTTGGCGCGGTCGACCAGCTTGCGCTCCTCCAGCGTCTCCTCGGTCTTCTTGAGCTTCTCCTCGGCCTTCCTCAGCTGCTCCTCGGTCTCGCGCAGCTTGTTCTCGCTGCGTTCCACGTTATCCAGCAGGTCGTTGATCTCGGCGAAACGACCCATGGCCACTTCCAGCGCCGGCATCAGCTTGGATTCCTCATAGGGCTTGGTCACATACGCCATGGCGCCGGCGCCGGTGGCCTTCTTGACCAGATCGGACTGGGAGAACGCGGTGAGCATAACCACCGGCGCGATGTTCTCGTCGCAGATGATGCCAGCGGCGGCGATGCCGTCCATACGCGGCATCTTGACGTCCATGCACACCACATCGGGGCGGTACTTGCGGGTGAGCTCAACCGCCTCCTCGCCGTTGGCGGCCTCACCGACCACCTCATAGCCATTATCCTCAAGCATGGCCACCAGATCCATGCGATTGACGGACTCGTCCTCCGCCACCACAACGGTGCGTTTACGAGGGGCCTCATTCTCCCGGGACTTGGCTACAGCTTCAATATCCCCCTCAGCCGCGGCCTTGATCTCCTCGTCGGTGAGCACGACCCCGTTCATCTCATCCTCGGATTCCGTGGTCTTCTTCCTTGCAGCCATGCCGACCTCTTTCCATTCGATATCGTCGGGGTCGGGCGAAGATACCCGACCTCGGGTATTTCATACAGCGAAGCAATACCGTGCCCCCGGTGGGACTCGAACCCACACTGCGCAGATTTTGAGGCTGCTTCCTCTACCAATTGGGATACAGGGGCATATATCAACCTACGGAAATATACCACATCGGCCCGATCTTGCCAACCGGCGCGCCGACGTGTCCTCCCGATACGGCAACCCGTACAACGATCGGGGCCTCCATGGCGGAGGCCCCGATCGTTTGGAGGGATGTCAACGCCGTCTATGCGGCGTCACGCTCACTCGTTGGCACCGACGGTGTGCACGTAGATGGTGTCGGTGCTGCCGGCCTTGTGCTCACCCTGCGCGGAGCTCAGGACCACGATCTTGTCGCCATCGGCCACCTTGCCGGCGCCCTTGAGCACCGAATCGGTGAAGACCATGAGTTCCTTGCGGGACTTGTCGTGATAGTCCTCGTCGAGCAGGAACGCCTCGGTGCCCCAGCTCAGAGCCAGCCAGTGGTAGGTGTGCTCGTTGTTGGTCAGGCCGTAGATCGGGGTGGCCGGGCGCTCGCGGGAGACGCGATGCACGGTGGAACCGGTCTGCGTGTAGGCCACGATGGCCTTGGCGTTGAGCTTGTCGGCCAGATCCACCGCGGCGGACGACACGGCGCCGGTGGACGACATGTCGAGGTTCTTCAGCTGCGGGATGCGGTCGTAGCCGTGCTCGGTGGCGTAGCCGGAGATGCGGCTCATCGTGTCCACGGTGACGGCCGGATACTTGCCGACGGCGGTCTCGTTGGAGGTCATCGTGGCGTCGGCGCCATCCAGGATGGCGTTGGCGCAGTCGGAGGCCTCGGCGCGGGTCGGGACCGGGGAGTTGACCATGGAGCCCAGCACCTCGGTGGCAACGATCACCGGCTTGGCGTACTGGCGGGCCAGCTCGATGCAGCGCTTGGTGGCCAGCGGGACCTCCTCGAGCGGGCACTCGACGGCCATATCGCCACGGGCGACCATGATGCCGTCGAAGGCCTTGACGATATCCTCAAGGTTCTCCAGGGCCTGCGGCTTCTCGATCTTGGCCACAACCGGGATGCGGCGGCCTTCCTCGTCCATGATCTCATGGGCGCGATCGATGTCGGAGGCGAAGCGCACGAAGGACATGGCGATGATGTCGGCGCCGGTCTGGATGGCCCAGCGCAGATCCTCCTCGTCCTTCTCGGTCAGCGCGGGCAGGGACACGGCCACGCCCGGCAGGTTGATGCCCTTGTGCGAGGAGACGGGGCCGGCCACGATGACCTTGGTGTGCACGTTGTTGCCCTCGACCTTGGTGACCTCCAGACGGACCTTGCCGTCGTCGATCAGGATCGGGTCGCCGGCGTGGCAATCGCCCGGCAGGCCCTTGAACGTGGTGGAGGTGATGTGCTCGTCACCCTCGATGTCGTCGGTGGTGATGATGAACTCCTGGCCCTCGGTCAGCTGGACCTTGTCCTCGCCCTCGGCGTTCTTCTTGAACCAGCCGCAACGGATCTTCGGGCCCTGCAGGTCGACCAGAACCGCCACGTTGCGGCCCGCGGTCTTGGAAGCCTCACGCACGTTGTTGTACACGCGCAGGTGATCCTCAGGGGTGCCGTGGGAGCGGTTCAGACGGGCGACGTCCATACCCGCTTCGACGAGCTTGGTGAGGTTCTCGAGCGATTCGGTGGCGGGACCGATGGTATCTACGATCTTGGCTTTACGCATATGGCTGCCTATCCTTCTTGACGTGTGGGGGTCTGACGACCCAGTTGCCACACGACAGTTTACTAGGAAAACCTGAACGGAGCCACTTTTCCGCACGGTGTGTTTGTTAGCGCTCACATTCCGGTGGGCGCAATCGCGGATACATCCTGCCCGCGGGGATATGCCCCCCCCCGCGGGCAAGGCATCCGGGATCGGCCCCGCCGGAACGTCAGCGCTTGGCCTCGGTGATCTGCCTCAGCTCCTTCTTCAGGTCGCGGATCTCGTCGCGCAGCCGGGCCGCCAGCTCGAACTGGAGCTGCTCGGCCGCCGTATGCATCTGCTCGCTCAACTGGCGGATCAGGTCGGCCAGGTCCTGGGCCGGCAGCCCCGCCCTGAGCAGCTCCTCATGGCGGCGCTGCGCCTCCTGCCGGTCGGCCGCGGGCGGCACGCCCAGGTGGGAGTTCCCCGCCTTGCCGGCGTTGCGGTACCCGCCGGCCAGCAGCGTCTGCGTGTCGACGTCCTCCTTGGCCAGCATGTCGTTGACGTCGCTGATCTTCTTGATCAGCGGCTTGGGGTCGATGCCGTGCTCCTTGTTATAGGCGATCTGCCGGTCACGGCGGCGGTTGGTCTCGTCGATGGCCTTGTGCATGGCCTCGGTGATCTCGTCGGCGTACATGATCACCGTGCCGGACACGTTGCGCGCCGCGCGTCCGATCGTCTGGATCAGCGAACGGTACGAGCGCAGGAACCCTTCCTTGTCGGCGTCGAGAATCGCCACCAGCGAGACCTCCGGCAGATCCAGGCCCTCGCGCAGCAGGTTGATGCCGACGATGACGTCGATCTTGCCTTCGCGCAGTTCGCGCAGCAGTTCGACACGCCGCAGCGTGTCGACGTCGGAGTGCAGGTACTCCACCTTGATGCCGCGTTCGAGCAGATAATCGGTCAGATCCTCGGCCATCTTCTTGGTCAGCGTGGTCACCAGCGTGCGTTCGCCGCGCGCCACGCGATCCTTGATCTCGGCCAGCAGGTCGTCGATCTGCCCTTCCACCGGTCGCACCTCGATCTTGGGATCGACCAGGCCGGTCGGGCGGATGATCTGTTCGACCACGCCGTCGGACAACCCCAGCTCGTAGTCGCCCGGCGTGGCGGACAGGTACACGGTCTGGCCGACGCGGTCCAGGAACTCCGGCCACTTGAGCGGCCTGTTGTCCATGGCGCTGGGCAGACGGAACCCGTGTTCGACCAACGTGCGCTTGCGGCTGGCGTCGCCCTCGTACATCGCGCCGATCTGCGGCACCGTGACATGCGATTCGTCGATGACCAGCAGGAAATCGTCCGGGAAGAAATCCAGCAGGGTGTGCGGCGGGGTGCCCGGGTCACGCCCGTCGAAATGCCTCGAATAGTTCTCCACGCCCGAGCAGCTGCCGACCTGGGCGAGCATCTCCAGGTCGTAGTTCGTGCGCATCGTCAGGCGCTGCGCCTCCAGCTCCTTGTTCTGCTTGCGCAGCTCGGCCACGCGCTCGTCCAGCTCCTCGCGGATGGTCCTCAACGCACGCTCCATGCGTTCGGGACCGGCCACATAGTGCGAGGCCGGGAAGATATGCGTCTCGGCCACATGGTCGATGACGTCGCCGGTCAGCGGATGCAACGTGGAGATGCGGTCGATCTCGTCGCCGAAGAACTCGATGCGCACGGCCAGCTCCTCGTACACCGGGATGATCTCCACCGTGTCGCCGCGCACGCGGAACGTGCCGCGGGTGAACGCGATGTCGTTGCGCTTGTACTGCATGTCCACGAACTTGCGCAGCAGCTGGTCGCGGTCGATCTGCTGCCCCTCCTTGAGGAACAGCATGCGCCCGGCGTATTCCTCGGGCGTGCCCAGGCCATAGATGCAGGAAACCGTGGCCACCACCACGCAGTCGCGCCGGGTCAGCAGGTTGGCGGTGGCGGCGTGGCGTAGACGCTCCACGTCGTCGTTGATGTTCGAATCCTTCTCGATGTAGGTGTCGGTCTGGGGGATGTACGCCTCGGGCTGGTAGTAGTCGTAGTAGGAGACGAAGTAGCTGACCGCGTTGTCCGGCATCAGCTCGCGGAATTCGGCGCACAGCTGCGCGGCCAGCGTCTTGTTCGGCTCGATGATCAGCGTGGGACGCTGCAGACGCTCGATCAGCCAGGCCGTGGTGGCCGTCTTGCCGGTGCCGGTGGCGCCCATGAGCACCACGTCGTTCTCGCCGTTCTCGATGCGTGTGGCCAGCTCCTCGATGGCCTGCGGCTGGTCGCCCGACGGCTTATACGGCGACTTGACGACGAACGGCTTGTCGATACGTTCGATATTGAACCCCATATCAGGCCTCCTGTTCCACCGCGCGACGGGACGTGTTCCCGCATTCGGACCGCCACTGTGCCACCAGCATATCAACAGCATCGAACACCTGTTCGAACGGTTGTTCGGAGTCGATGACGGCGTCGGCGATCGCCTCGCGTTGCGCACGGCTCGACTGGTGGCGGATCCGGTCCTCGGCCTGCCGGCGCGTCATGCCGCGGGCCGTCATCATCCTCTCGATGCGCGTGCGCTCGGACGCCTCCACCGTCACGATGTGGTCGAATCGGAACGGCATCGCGCCGATGACCTCCGCCAACAGCGGCACGTCATGCACCACCAGCGCCGCATCCGGTGCACCGGCATCATCACCCTCCCCCGCCGACAGTTGCCGTTCGATGCGGGCGGCCTCCTCGTAGATCAGCGGATGCTCGATGGCGTCGAGACGTTCCCTAGCCCCGGGGGCCGCATTCGCGCCGAACACATGCTCGGCCAGCCACGCCCGGTCAAGGGCGCCGTCCCGCCCCAGGGCCCGGACGCCGAACTCCTCGACGATTCGCCTCAGGCCCGCGCTGCCGGGGGCCACCACCACCCGCGCCAGCTCGTCGTAGTCGATCACCGGCACGCCCAGCGCACGCATCCTTGCGGCCACCGTGCTCTTGCCCGCCGCTATGCCTCCGGTCAGCCCCACACGGATCAACCGTTCGTTCATCGTTCTCGCCATGTACGCCATTGTGCCACGCCCGCCGCGGATGCGGACGGCAACGGAGCCGCGCATCCATGTGATATGCGGATAGCAGAACGGCCCCCGCCGTGGCGGGGGCCGTTCATCGAGCTATCGGTTCCTCAGCGGATGAAAGCCCGATCAGTTGTTCTTGCCGAGCAGCTGGTCGCGCAGGGCGGCGAGCTGATCGGAGTCGGCCAGGGTGCCGGTGGAGGTGGACTCGGACGAGTAGTTCGAGGTCTCCTCGACGCGCTCCTGGCGCGGAGCCTGGCCATCGGCGGCGGCGGATTCGGCCGCGTTCTCGATCTCCTTGGCCACGAACTCCTTGTGCTGCTCCCACAGGTCGTGGGCGGCCGCGTACTGGGACTCCCACTCCTCGCGCTGCTTCTCGAAGCCGGCGATCCACTCGTTGGTCTCCGGGTCGAAGCCTTCGGGGTACTTGTAGTTGCCCTGCTCGTCGTACTCGGCCGGCATGCCGTACAGCGCCGGATCGAAGTCCTCGGAAGCCGGGTCAACGGAGTCGTTGGCCTGCTTGAGCGACAGGGAGATGCGGCGGCGATCCAGGTCGACGTCGATGACCTTGACGAACACGATCTCGCCCGGCTTGACCACGGTCTCCGGGTTCTCGACGTGGCGGTTGGCCAGCTCGGAGATGTGCACCAGGCCCTCGATGCCGTCCTCGACGGAGATGAACACGCCGAACTGGACGATCTTGGTGACCTTGCCCTTGACGATCTGGCCGGGGACGTGGGTGCGGGCGAAGCGCTGCCACGGATCCTCCTGGGTGGCCTTGAGCGACAGGGAGATGCGCTCGCGGTCCAGATCGACGTCGAGCACCTCGACGGTGACCTTGTCGCCGACCTTGACGACCTCGGACGGGTGGTCGATGTGCTTCCAGGACAGCTCGGAGACGTGGATCAGGCCGTCAACACCGCCCAGATCGACGAACGCGCCGAAGTTGACGATGGAGGACACCACGCCCTCACGGATCTGGCCCTTCTTGAGCTGCGAGAGGAAGGTCTCGCGGACCTCGGACTGGGTCTCCTCGAGGTACTGGCGACGGGACAGGACCACGTTGTTGCGGTTCTTGTCCAGCTCGAGGATCTTGGCCTTGATGGTCTGGCCGATGTACGGGCTCAGGTCACGCACGCGACGCATCTCGACCAGGGAGGCCGGCAGGAAGCCACGCAGGCCGATGTCGACGATAAGGCCGCCCTTGACGGCTTCGATGACGGTGCCCTCGACAACGCCATCGGCTTCCTTGATCTTCTCGACATCGCCCCAGGCACGCTCGTACTGGGCGCGCTTCTTGGACAGGATCAGACGGCCTTCCTTGTCCTCCTTGGTGACGACAAGGGCCTCAACGGTGTCGCCGACCTCGACGACCTCGTCCGGATCGACGTCCTTCTTGATGGAAAGCTCACGGGAGGGGATCACACCCTCGGTCTTGTAGCCGATGTCGAGCAGGACCTCGTCGTGATCGACCTTGACGACGGTACCCTCGACCAGATCACCATCATCGAAGTTCTTGATGGTGGAATCGACTGCCTTGATGAAGTCCTCTTCGGTGCCGATATCGTTGATTGCGACCTTGGTGACTTCAGTGTTGTTCTGTGCCATTAACTGTGGTTTCTGTAACTAGTGGGTGGATAATATCGTTCTTCAGTTATCTGCGGGCGCCTCACGGCACACACGAGTATTCAGAATACCGGCAGCCATGCCCAAAACACGGGTTCCCGCGAAAACGACACGCCCGGAATATTCGGTGGCATACCGCTCAGCGCGCCGCGCGTTCGGCCATGTCCACGACGTTGGCGAGCAGCATGGCCCGCGTCATCGGCCCCACGCCTCCGGGATTGGGGGTGTAGGCCGAGGCGAGCTCGTAGCAGGCGGGGTCCACGTCACCCTTGATGCGGAAGCGTCCGGCCGTCTCGTCCCAGACGCGGGAGACGCCGACGTCCACGAGCACGGCGCCCGGTTTGACGCACTCCGGACGGACGAACCCGGCCGAGCCGACGGCCGCGATGATGACGTCGGCCTGACGCATCCGGTCCTCGATGTCCGGCGTGCCGGTATGGCACAGCGTCACCGTGGCGTTGACGTCGCGCCGGGTCAGCAGCAGCCCGATCGTACGTCCGATGGTGATGCCGCGCCCCAGCACGCACACGTGCTTGCCGTCCAGGCCGATGCCGTAGTGGTCGAGCAGGGCGAGCACCCCGCGGGGAGTGCAGGGCAGCGGGGTCGAGACCGCGCCGTTCACGTGCAGGACCAGTTCGCCGAGATTGTACGGGTGCATGCCGTCGGCGTCCTTGGCCGGGTCGATCATGCCGATGATGGCGTTCTCGTCCACGCCGGAGGGCAACGGCAGCTGCACGATGAATCCGGTGCAGGCCGGGTCCTCGTTCAGATCCCTCACGGCGGCGGCGATATGCCCGAAGTCCGCGTCTGCCGGCAGGTCACGGCGAATTGACCGGATGCCGACCTCGGCACAGTCCGCGTGCTTGCCCGCAACATACTTGAGCGAGCCGGGGTCCTCCCCCACCAGCAGGGTTCCCAGGCCGGGTTCGATCCCCCGCTCCCGCAGCGCCGCCACGCGATCGCGCAGTTCGTCCTTCAGTGCGGCGGCCACCGCCTTGCCGTCGAGTTTGGTGGGCATGTGTACGCTCCTTGATCCGTTGAATCGTTGCTCTGCATCGTAGGCTATCGTGGAGTCAGGGCATAATCGTCGGCCCGGATGACGGGCAGTGCGGCATGGCAAGGAGCACATATGCAGGGCGCAACACACCGGTGGAACAGGATCGCGGCCGTTCTCGCCGCATGCGGACTCATCGCCGCCATGGGAGCCTGCGGGCAGAACAAGCAATCCGCCGAACCCGTGGAGCCCCCCGCCGAACCGGCGGGTCCGATCACCGTGGTCGCCTCGGTCAACCAATGGGGTTCCCTGGCGGCGCAGATCGGCGGGGACGACGTCGCCGTGACCTCCATCGTGGACACCACCGCGGTGGACGCGCACGACTTCGAGCCGCAACCCGCCGACATGGCCGCCCTGCAGGATGCGCAGGTTGTGGTCAGCAACGGCGCCGGATACGACGCCTGGGCCACGAAGAGCCTGGATCCGCAGACGGCGAGCGTGTCCGCCGCGGAGACCGTCGGCGCCTCGGAGGGCGACAACCCGCACCTCTGGTTCTCCAAGGACGCGCGCAACGGCATGGCCACCGAGCTTGCCGATGCGTTCTCCCGGATCCTGCCGGACAAGAAGGACGACTTCCAAAAGCGCCTGGACCAGTGGCAGGAGCGGGAGCAGCAGCTGGAGGACTCGATGGACTCGTTCCGTCAGGCGCACCCGGACGCCACCTACGCGGCCACGGAATCGGTGGCCTACTATCTGCTCAGCGATCTGGGCTTCGAGGATCTGACACCCGAGGGGTACGCGCAGGCTTCGGCCAACGAATCCGAGCCCGCCCCCGCCGATCTGCAGCAGTTCCAGGAGCTGATCGAATCGCAGGGGGTCGATCTGCTGGTCAACAATGTGCAGCAGGGCGGTGACGCCGCCAATATGATCACCGGCACCGCCGGGCGCGCCAACGTTCCGGTGTTCGATGTCAGCGAGCAGATGCCCGAGGAATTCGACGATCCGACGGATTGGATCGCCTCGCTGGTCCAGACGATCAGCGGGCTGCTGCCCGCCGACGCCCCGTCCGATGCCGATGAGGCGTCCGCCGGGACCGACGACACATCCGATCAGACGACGAACGGTTCCGCCGACGGCCAGGATGCCGCCGACGGCGATACGGCCGCGCCCTCGAACGAGGGACAGCAGGATCCCGGCCGCTGACGTTTCGCCGACCGACACTAATGAGAATTATTGTCAATCTCATTTGACATACTGATGCCGTCATCCATCCCCATTCCCAGGAGCGGTCAGTATGCGCCAGCATCATACGCAATCCCAGCCGGACGAGCCCTGCGTGGTCTTCCGCGACGTGGCGGTGCGCCGAGGAGGGCATATCATCTGGCGGGACGGCAACTTCTCCATCCCGATGGGGTCGGTCACCGCCATCGTCGGCACCAACGGCACCGGCAAAACCACCATGATGCAGGCCGAACTGGGCCTGCTGCCGCTGGAGCATGGCAGCATCCGCGTCTTGGGACGGCCGGCCGGCGAGGCGAACCACCTCATCGGTTACGTGCCGCAGAGCTACACCTCGGACATCGAATCAAACCTGACCGCGGAGCAGTCGGTGCTGCTGGGGCTGACCGGCACCCGCTTCGGCATCCACCGCGTCTCCCGCGAGGAGAAGGCCAAGGCATGCAAGGCCTTGGACTTCGTAGGCATCGCCGATCGGGCCGCATACCGCCTCTCCGAACTGTCCGGCGGCCAACGGCAACGCGTGGCCATCGCACAGGCGCTGGTCGGCGACCCGCAGCTGCTCATGCTCGACGAACCGCTGGCCAACCTGGATCTGGCCAGCCAGCGCTCCGTGGTGGATGTGCTGGCCAAGCTCAACCGCGAACTGGGCATGACGATCCAGGTGGTGGCCCACGACCTGAATATGCTGCTGCCGGTGCTGACCGGGGCGGTCTACCTGCTGGACGGACACCCCCACTACGCGGCGCTGGACGAGGTGCTCGACTCCGATCTGCTCACCCACCTGTACGGCACCAGCGTGCGCGTCGTCACCACCCCCCAGGGCGATATGTTCGTCACCCCCGGTCTCCAGACGGACGACGAGACGCCCCAGGACACCCACGACCCCATCGAGCTGGCGGCGCTGCACCGCCATGAGGGAGGATCCCGTTGAACGGCATTCAATTCGCATTCGACCCGAACTGGCTCGACACCCTGTCCGCCCCGTTCATGACCAACGCCTTCCTGGCGGGTCTGGCCATATCCCTGGCCGCCGGCGTGATGGGCTACTTCACCATCGCACGGCACTCCACCTTCGCCGCGCACGCCCTGGCCCATATCGGGCTGCCCGGGGCCACCGGGGCGGTGCTGCTCGGCCTGCCGGTCTCGTTGGGACTGGGCGTGTTCGCGTTGGGCGGCGCACTGGTCATCGGCGCGCTCGGCAAACGCGCCTCGCAGCGGGAGATCGCCACCGGCACCGTGCTGGCCTTCGCCACCGGTCTGGGCCTGTTCTTCGCTAGGTTGTCCAGCTCCGCCTCCCAGCAGATGCAATCGATCCTGTTCGGTTCGATCCTGACCATCACCACCGGGCAAATCATCGGATTCCTGGTGTTCGACGTCATCCTGCTGGCGGTGTTGGCCGTCATCTACCGTCCGCTCCTGTTCAGCTCGCTGGACGAACAGGTGGCGCAGGCCAAGGGCGTGCCGATCGGCGTGATGAACATCGCGTTCATGGCCATCATGGCCGGCGTCATCACCATAGCCGTGCCCGCGGTCGGCACCCTGCTGATCTTCGCACTGGTCATCACCCCGGCGGCCGCGGCCAACATCATCGCGCGCTCGCCGTTCCGGGCCATGGTCATGGCCACGGCGCTGTGCCTGGCGGCCATCTGGGGCGGTCTGGTGTTGTCCGCCATGTTCCCGGCGCCGCCGAGCTTCATCATCGTGGCGTTGTCCACGGCGTTCTGGGCCGTGTCACGAGGTGTGGCGGCACTGCGCAAACGTCGTTGATTCGGCCCCAAACCGGGGCCGTGCAGGTCATCGCCCGGTTTCCGCCACCAGTGCGTTGGCTATCGCGGCCACGCCCTGGCCGGCGCCGGTGAACCCCATGCCGTCGGTGGTGGTGGCCGTCACCGATACCGGACAGCCCACCGCAGCGGACAAGGCCTGTTCGGCCTGCACGCGTCTGGAACCGATCTTGGGGCGGTTGCCGATGATCACCACACTGGCCGACACCGGCGCAAACCCGTGTTCCGCCAATACCGATGCGGTATGGCGCAGCATGGCCCCTCCATGCTGCCCGGCACCGGCGGAATCGGATCCCACGCCGAACAGGGAGCCGATGTCGCCCAATCCCGCGGCGGACAGCAACGCATCGATCAGCGCGTGCGCGGCGACATCGCCGTCCGAATCGCCCTCGATGCCGGCGCCATCCCACGGCAGACAGGCGAGCCACAGCGGCCGGTCGGCATCGGGCGCGGCGAACCGGTGGGCGTCGAACCCCTGACCGATGCGCATGGCGACGCCGGTCACTTCTTCTTCGACTTCTTGCCCTCGGACTCCAGACGGGCCAGCGTATCCTGTGCCGCCTCCTCGGGAGCCTCGGTATGGTGGGCCTCGTCGCCGGGCTGCGGCTGCTCGTAGCCCAGGTTGACGTCGAGCAGACGCTGGGCCTCCGATTCCTCGATCTTCTCCGACAGCGCGATCTCCGAGGTCAGGATGCTGCGGGCGCGGGTCAGCATGCGCTTCTCCCCCGCGGACAGCCCGTGCTCGTCCACGTCACGCTGGGCCAGGTCACGCACCACCTCGGCGATCTTGTTCACGTCACCGGTGGCGATCTTCTCCACGTTCAGCTTGTAGCGGCGCGACCAGTTCATCTCCTTCTCGATGATCGGCGTGCGCAGGATCTCGAACACCTTGGAGACCTCGTTCGCGTCGACGATGTCACGCACCCCCACCTTCTTGACATTGTCGACCGGCACGTTGATGACCAGACCATCCGACGACAGCACCGACAGCTGTAGGTACTCGCGGGTGACGCCCCGCACCGTCCGTTCGGTGATGGCCTCCACCTTCGCGGCGCCGTGACGCGGATAGACGACCATATCGCCGACCTTGTAACCCATGAATCCTCCGTGAATAGGTACGCAAAACTCGAATAATTATGCCGTATGGCGTGGACTCACCCATTTTCCCGATTTTTTTCGACATATGTCGCCACAATGGACCATTCCATGCGTACACTTTTGCTATGACCAATAACATCAATGAAGATATTGTCGCTGTACCTGTCAATCAGGGAGTGCTCGATTCGGTGAGCAACGCCGAATTCTACAACCCCCACGAAGTGCTCGGTGGCCACTTGGGCATCGGCGAGCATGAGGACTGCGTCACCGTGCGCGTCCTGCGCCCGCTGGCCAAAACCGTCACCATCGTCACCCAGGACGGCGAATACGAGGCATCCCACGAATACAACGGCGTGTTCATGGCCGTCATCCCGGCCGTGGCGACCGAAACGGGGCATGCCGTTCCCGACTACCGCGTGCGCACCTGCTACGAGGACGGCCCGACGATCGTGGAGGACGACCCGTACCGCTACCTGCCCACGCTCGGGGAGATGGACACCTACCTGTTCGGCGAGGGTCGCCATGAGCGCCTGTGGGAGGCCCTGGGCGCCCATGTCCGGCGTTTCGACGACCCGATGGGCGGCGCGGACGGCACCCCCGGCGAGCAGCTGGTCGGTACCTCGTTCTCCGTCTGGGCCCCGAACGCCCATGCCGTGCGGGTGGTCGGCAACTTCAACAGCTGGGACGGCCGCCGTCACGCCATGCGCGAACTGGGCTCCTCCGGCGTGTGGGAGCTGTTCATCCCGGGCGTGCAGGCCGGGGAGATCTACAAGTACCAGATCCTCAACGCCAGCGGCGAATGGGTGATGAAGGCCGATCCGATGGAGCGCTCGCACGAGGTGCCGCCGCGCACCGGCTCGATCGTCGTCGAATCGACGCACGAGTGGGATGACGACGCCTGGATGGAGCACCGCCGCGCCACCAACCCGCACGACGGCCCGGTCAGCATCTACGAGGTGCACGCCGGCAGCTGGCGTCAGGGACTGGACTACCGCGGCCTGGCCGACGAGCTGGTCGAATACGTGTCCAAGGAGGGCTTCACCCATGTGGAGTTCATGCCGTTGGCCGAACACCCGTTCGCCGGATCGTGGGGCTACCAGGTCACCGGCTACTACGCGGTGGATTCGCGCCAGGGCGGCCCGGACGACTTCAAGTACCTGGTCGACAAGCTGCATCAGGCGGGCATCGGCGTGATCATGGACTGGGTCCCCGCCCACTTCCCGAAGGACGGCTTCGCGCTTGGCCGCTTCGACGGCACGCCGCTGTACGAGGATCCCGATCCGATGCGCGGCGAGCACCCGGATTGGGGCACCTACGTGTTCAACTTCGGACGCCGCGAGGTGCGCAACTTCCTGGTGGCCAACGCCTGCTTCTGGCTGGACGAGTATCACGTCGACGCGCTGCGCGTGGACGCCGTCTCCTCGATGCTGTACCTGGATTACAGCCGCGAGCCCGGGCAGTGGCGTCCGAACATCTACGGCGGCCGCGAGAACCTGGAGGCCATCGACTTCCTCAAGGAGGCCTGCGCCACCGCGTACAAGAACAACCCCGGCATCATGATGATCGCCGAGGAGTCCACGGCGTATCCGGGCATCACCGCCCCGACCGACGCCGGGGGCCTCGGATTCGGCCTGAAGTGGAACATGGGCTGGATGCATGACACGCTGCAGTACCTGCACGAATCCCCGATCAACCGCAAGTGGCACCACGGCGAGATCACGTTCTCGATGGTCTACGCCTATTCGGAGCACTACGTGCTGCCGATCAGCCATGACGAGGTGGTCTACGGCAAGGGCTCCCTGTTCGGCAAGATGCCGGGCGACGACTGGCAGCGCTACGCCGGCGTGCGCGCGCTGTTCGCCTACCAGTGGGCCCACCCGGGCAAGAACCTGACGTTCATGGGCAACGAGCTCGCCCAGTACGGCGAGTGGAACCACAACGCCTCGGTGGACTGGGATTGCCTGAACTGGGAGGAGCACCGCGGCGTGCAGCGCCTGGTCGCCGACCTCAACGCCCTGTACAAGGACTCCCCCGCCCTGTGGAGCCAGGACTTCGACCCGGCGGGATTCCAGTGGCTGACCAGCGACGACGCCGACCACAACACGCTCAGCTTCATGCGTGTCGGCAAGGACGGCGAGCAGATGGTGGTCGTGGTCAACTTCTCCGGCAACGCCTGGCAGGATTACCAGGTGCCGCTGCCCAAGGGCGGCCGCTGGCGCGAGGCGCTGACCACCGACGACGCCAAGTACGGCGGCTCGGACATCCACAATGGCACCTTTGAGGCAGTCGCCGGGGAGTACCATTCGCGCGACTGGTCCGCCAAGCTCACGATTCCGGCTCTGGGCGCTGTATTCTTGGTACCGGAGGACTGAAAGGCGGATTCCATGATCAACACGGCACTACGGCAGGCAACACCACGCACGGTTCTGGTGGTGGAGGACGAACCGACGCTGGCGACGGCGATCGCGCAACGCATCACGGCCGAAGGCTGGACGGCGCGCGTGGCGTCCGACGGGTCCAGCGCGGTGCAGGCCGCGGCCCAGCTCAAGCCGGATCTGGTGATCATGGACATCATGCTGCCCGTTATGGACGGCCTGGAGGCGACCAAGCGGATCGTCGCCGCCAGGCCCGTCCCCGTGCTGATCCTGACCGCCCGTGACGACGAGGCCGACAAGGTCACGGGTCTGGGCGCGGGCGCCGACGACTATATGACCAAACCGTTCTCGATGCGCGAGCTCATCGCCCGGTGCAAGGCGCTGCTGCGCCGCGTCGAACGGGCGAAGGCGATCGCCAAGAACTCCGAGAACGAGAAGGTGCTGGACTTCGGTTCGCTGGTCATCGACCCCGCACAGCGCATCGTCACGATGAACGGCGAGCCCGTCCACCTGACCCCCACGGAGTTCGATCTGCTCGCCACGCTGGCGCGTAAGCCCAAGTCCGTGCTCACCCGGGAGAAGCTGCTCGAAGAGGTGTGGGACTGGGTCGACGCCTCGGGCACGCGAACCGTGGACTCGCATGTCAAGGCGCTCCGTCATAAGCTCGGCTCCCAGACCATCCGCACCGTGCACGGTGTGGGGTATGCTTTCGAGCCGCCGGAGCAGCACGAGTGACCGTCAAACGCACTCCGTCCAGACGTTTCAGGGCCGTTCTGCATACGGAACGGCCCATTGGTGTATTGTCCTCGCTGAAGACGGAGCTGGCGGTCATCATCACCATCTCCACCGCCATAGCCTTCGTCATGGCCTGGTTCCTGCTGAAATTCGGCTGGAGCGGATGGATAGCCATGCCGTTGACGCTGATCGTGTCGCTCGGCATCACTTACTTCTTCTCCCGCGGACTGACCTCGCCGTTGCGTCAGATGCGTGATGCGGCGAAGGCCATGGCCGACGGCGACTACACCGTTCGCGTGCACACCGGCACCGACAGCAACGACGAGGTGGGCCAGCTGGCGCGCTCGTTCAACGAGATGGCCGAGGAACTGGAACATGCCGACCAGATGCGGCGGGACATGGTGGCCAACGTCAGCCATGAGCTGCGCACGCCCGTCTCCGCCCTGCAGGCCATGGTGGAGAACATGGCCGACGGCATCGTGGAGCCGACGCCGGCGAATCTGGAGAGCATCCTCAACCAGACCCATCGTCTCTCCGATCTGATCGCCTTCCTGCTCGACCTGTCCAGGATGGAGGCGGGGGCCGCCAGCCTGCAGATCGAATGGTTCGACTTCCGCGAATTCATCGACGACACGGTCGAGCCGTTGGAGATCGCCGACGGCGGACATGGCCACACCATCCGGGTCCTGATTCCGGAGGATATCCGCATGGAAGGCGATCAGGACCGGCTGCGCCAGCTGTTCACGAACATCATCGCCAATGCGCTCAAGCATTCGGCGGACGGCACCGAGGTGCTCATCGAGGCACGCGAGGACGAGGATGAGGGCGTGATCGTCACCAACGTGGTCAATTACGGCTCGCAGATTCCCCAGGAGGCGCGATCGGACATCTTCCGGCGCTTCGTCAAGGGCAAAACCGGTCCGGGTACGGAATCGGGCGGCACGGGGCTGGGGCTGTCCATCGCGCGATGGGCGGCGCAGCTGCACGGGGGCACCGTCGCCGTGGTGGACGATTCCCGCGGCGCCGATTTCGAGATCAGACTGCCGAAGTATCATCTCGCGCAACCGAATCCCGAACCGTAGCGGCATCCGGTTGCGGCGTATAGCCCACGGACAGGCAGGTGACGACCTGGGCGCCGGAGGATCGGAGCGCGTCGGCGCACTGCCGCATCGTGGCCCCGGTCGTCACGATATCGTCCACGACGATGGCATGCGCCTGCCGGCACAGTTCCGGCCGCCGCACGGCGATGCGTCCGCTGACGCGACGGCTGCGCTGGCCCCCACCCATCTGCACGGACCGTCCGCGGACGTGGTCCATCGTGAGCAGGGGAACCACACGCGCATCGACCCCCATATCTTGACACGCCCGCGCCACGGCGGCCGCCAGCACGGTGGTGTGGCGACGTCCCCGCCGGTGCACCGAAGCCGATGAGGATGGCGCCGGAACCACCAGGACGGTACGCATCCCGCCCACCGTCGCCTGTAGGCACCGGACGGCCAGGACGGCCATCGCCTCGGACAACGGCCCGTCGCACTCCTCGTCGTGATGGTCCTTCCACCCCAGGATCACCCGACGCACCGCGCCCCCATACCACGAGCACGCGTATCCCAACCCCATGGATGTGCCCGGCATGTCGAACGCCACCGTCCTATCCAGCAGCTCCCGGCACTCGCCGCAGACCACGGCGTCGGGGGCATCGCACCCCGCGCAGCCGCGGGGCAGCACCACATCGCGAATCGCGCCCAACCATGCCGAAATCCCCATGCATCTCATCACAGCACCACGTCGGTGCCTCGGCAACCGACGGCGTGTCCCATCCCCTATGACAGGCGGGCGATCAGCTCGTCGCACAGCCGCGCGGTATCCTCCGGGCCGGTGACGCGGACGGCCAGGCTCCCCGCCTCGGCCGCCGGATAATCGTTGCCGTCCGGCGACATCCGGTCGCCGACGAACATGATCCTGTCCACCGGCAGGTCGAGCGACGACGCCAGCTCGCGGATGGCGAACGCCTTGTCATACCCGCGCAGCGAGATGTCGACGCTGGTGGTGCCGCCCGCACGGACCTCCAGTTCGGGCAGATCGGCGGCGACGGCGCGCACGAGTGCGTCACGCTTAGTTCCATCCGGATCCCACCGTTCGCGGATCTCGACCGGCGCCTGCTGCCCCAACGCCGAGAACGTGATCTGGCTGCCGCGGTCCTCGATGCGCGGCCCCCACGTGTCCTCCAGCCACAGCCCCAGTTCCTTGGCATGGTCGGTCAGCGACGCCACGGCGGCATCGCGCAGGTCGGCGTCCAGATCATGCGCATACACGCACCGCCAGTCATCGCCATCCCAGCGGTAGTATCGGGTTCCGCTGGTCGGCATCAGATGCAGGTGCGAGCGATTGGCGTGGGCGTCCAGCACGTCGAGGATCTGACTGACGACCAGCCCGTACCGGCCGCCGGTGATCACCGCCACCGGCAGCAGCGTGGTGAGCGTGGAGAACCGTTCCGCCATCCAGGGCAGCATCGGTTTGCGGGAGCGGGCGAGCGTGTTGTCCAGATCGAACGCGACGGCGCGGATCCGCGCGCAGACGGCGTCCATATCCAGCTGGGTCCACGAGGGTACGTCAATAGGGGCCACGTCGCTTCCTTTCTTACCACGTCATAGTCAGTATGGTAGCGCAATGGCCGTGTCTTGGCATAAGGTGGGAACCATGTTCCAACCTCCATGGGAAGCGAAGGTCTATCGCAACAGGCACGGCCGCGGCATCAGGACGCCGATGTTCGGCGCACGCCTGCCCCGGTACCGTACCCGAGGCGGCATGTTCGACGATATGGTCGCCGCGCAGATCCGACGGTTGAACGACGCATGGCCGGAGCTGATCCGGCCGTTGCAGTTCGCCGTGGAGGATGTGCCGCCCTCCGACCCCGCCCCATGGGAGCCACGGCGCTGCAATTCCTCGCAGTGCTTCGCCGCCTCGCACGGCATCCCCGCCCGCGTGGTGCTGTACCGCATGCCGATACAATCCCGGTCCCGGACCAAGCTCGACATGCAGCTGATCATTCGGGACGAACTGGTCGGACGTATCGGCGAACTCTACGGACGGCGTCCCGAGGAGATCGATCCGGACTGGGGTCTGTGACGCCTCAGCGAATCACCGCACGATCGGATTGGGACAGAACCGTCTCCTGGACCGGCGTCAACGCCGTGGTCTGCAGGTTCGCCAATCCCGCCAACCCGGACTCGTCCACATCGGGCTGGGACAATCGCACGCCCCACACCACGGATTCCGAAGGATCATCCACCATGATCACGGCCGCGTCCTCGCCGAGGTCCGTCACCGCCAGGTCGACGGCGGCGCCGTCTTCAAGATCGATCTGGCGCTCCCCCACATGACGGCCGTCGGCGTCATAGGCGTGCATCGTCACCGAGGTGCGTTCCCCGGAGACATTGGCCATCGTCAGCTCGCCACGGGTGTCGGACGGCACGGCAACGGCCGAGGCCGCCGCGGCGGTTCCGGGGAGCGCCACGGTGAAGTCGGATTGTCCGTCGTCGCCGCCTCGTTCGGCAAGGGCCATGGCATTGACCGCCGCATCGGATTCGACGACGACGCCCAGCGTATGCTCGGGGGCCTCGCCCAGGTCGAACATCGTCACGCGACCGGCGTCCAGCTGCCCCTCATCGGCCGCCGTCGTCCCCTGCGCCGTCAGCCATGACACGGTGACCGAGGCGGTTTCCTCCGCACGCACCGTCACCCGCACGGCATCCCCCTCGCGCACCGAGGGGATGACGGCATCGGACGACGACTGCGAGACGGGCGGGATATAGTCGATGCCCTGGGGGTTCAGCCCATCCATCCGCGTCATCCGCACCACCGCGGCCACCGGCGTCTCGTCGCTGTCGAGCGTGACGAACAAGCCGTCCTGTCCGGAGGCGGCCGCTGCCAGATCGACCGAGGATTCGCCATGGGCGTCGACGGTCAGCGTATTGCCCGTGGTCAACGATATCGCCTCGCCATCCGAGCTGCCCCATACCCGCATGGTGACGGCCGTGGCACGATCCGACGGGTTGGACACCACCAGCTCCTGTGTGCTGCCGGTGGCGGTCGCCGGCAGCATGAACGACTGGCTGAGCGACGGCACCACGCAGGTCGCCGCCGCCACACCACGCAGGTCGCCGTCGGTGGCCCAGGACGCGACGCTGCCCGCCGCGCCGGTTCCGTCCTCGGAGGCCGTCAGACGGGTGTCGAACAGGGTCGGGCCGTCGTCCACGGCACCGGAGAGGACGGCTATGGCGTCCGCGTCATCGCCGTCGGACAGGCGTTCGGCCTCGCCGTCGGCGTTCGCCATCGGCGTCACCGAGGACATGTAGACGGATCCGAGCGCGGCATATCGAGCCGACGACGTGATATTGCCCGACGATGCCTGGAACTCGCTGTCTCCGTACGAATCCGAGTCCATCAGCGCCATGCGCCCGGGGCAGTACTGTTCGATCCGTTCCGTGCTGACGTCATAGGCGCCCGCGGCCGAGCCGCCGGCGTCATCGACCAGTCCCGTCCACGGCCGATAGCATACGAATACCGCCATCAACGCTATCAGCACCACCGCGGACACGACGGAAACCGACACCTTGCCCGCCAATCCCGCTGCGGACGAACGGGCATGTCGACGAGAATCGGTCATGATTCCTCCCAATCATATCGATGCGACCGCGGCCACGCCACCACGCAGTACAGCACGATGACCACGCCCATGCACCACAGCCAAGCCCTACGCCAGACGCTGGACTGAATCTCACGCTGATGCGCGGTGTCGATGCCTTGGTGCAGCGGATCGATCAGCGTGAATCGGAAGTACGTGCCGTCGGCGTTGCTCACCACGGATTGCACACCGTCCGAGGCGGTGATATTAGCGGACAACTGATCACTGGCCTCTTCGCTGTCCGCGCTGCCGGTGGACACATAGATGCCCCCGAATCCCAGCGAGGCGATGTCGGCGATCGCCTGGGCGTCGGCGTTCGCCATCAGGCGCGCCGCCGCGGACGCCAACAACTCGTCGGCCTCGTCGCGGGTGCCGGAGACCTGCTGGGCGCGCTGCCCGACGGAATTGTCGATCACATCCCCCAGTCCCGTACGCATCACGGCGTATTCCACATGGTTGTTCGACCGTGCGGCAACGGCAAGGATGCGGTGCGCCGGATTCTGTTCCAGATAGTCCACGGCCACCATCGGCAGTCCGCCGCCGGAGGAGGACAGTTCCGCATCATGCCGCGTCAGGCCATACCCCGACCATACGCAGACCCCCGCGGCCAAGACCACGGCCAGCAGCGCCCGCCCAGCTACGGTCAGACGCATACGGGCCCGCCGGTCCCCCCGGCCGGACAGCGGGTCGAACCGTTTCACGGCCATGCCCGCCACCATACAGGCGCATGACATCAGTCCCAGCAGGCACATGACGACTCCGGGCAACGCCGTTCCGGCGGCCGCGCCATCATCGCCCGCCCCGGTGGCCACCCGCACGGACAGCAGCGCCGCCGCGGCACCGGCGATCACGACCACCCACATCATGCGCGAGGCGCGCAGCACGAACGGCAGCGCCAACGACACGACGGCCAGCACCGCCACAACGGCGCACACGCCGAGCACCGCCATCTGCAGCCACAGCTGGTCGCCGGACACGGTCAGCCCGAACGCGCGCATCAGCACGCCGGTCAGGGACAACGCCGCCGGCTCCCCGCCGGCCGCCGCATCCGGTACGGTGGCGTCGCCGAACAGCTGACGCCATGCCCCGTCGTCGAAGCGACGGATCACGTTGACCAACGTCGGGGCCAGCACCAGAGCGGCGGGCAACGGGATCAGCAGCAAGGTGGCGCGATGCCGACGCACGAAGACGAAGAACACCAGGAACGTCACCACCAGCGGCAGCAGCAGCTGCGGTTCGGCCGCCACCACGGGGATGAAGCACAGCGCCGACGCCGCGGCGGCCTGCACCGACTTGTGCGGCCTGACCGGGTCCTCGGTCCGGTACATGCCCACGGCGCGGAACGCGAAGGCGAACGCCGCGGGCAGGAACACCATCACCGTCAGCATCGGCAGATTGGCCGAGTCGTACAATCCCAGCCCCAGTGACAGGGCGAACCACAGCAGCGACGCCGTGACGCGCACGGCATCCGAACGGGTGAACACGCCGGCCAGGGCCCAGAACGACAGCACGCTCAACGGCGCCGCGGCGAACAGCAGCAGCGCCGTGGCCGCAGCCACATGGCCCAGCGTGCATACCGAGGCCACCATCAGCACCAGCAGCCACGGCGTGGGCGGCGCGGGTACGCCCGTGCCGGTGCCGAACGCCCATGAGGAGGTCGCGGCCTCCACCAGCTGCGGGAACGTGGCGTCCGTGGGAACCCACGCATCGGAGATGACGGCCGCCCCGCCGAACGCCGCACGCAACACCGTCCAATGCGTGCCGGCCACAACGGCGAACGCCGCGATCGCGGCCAGGAACACCGCGGTCCACCGGCATACCGAGCGATGCAGCAGATGCTCGCGGGCCAACGGATTGAGCACCACGGTGTCACGCTGGTCGGAGAACGCCTGGCTACGGTCGCGCCACTGCCCGATCTGCTGGCGGGTCGCCGACAACACCGACAGGCGCGCCAACGGCACCGTGCCCTGGCGCACCACCCGTTTCCTGGCCCGCACGGCCGCCGGCAGCGTGCCCAGCGCGCGCCATGGCAGCGCCAGCTCGCACAACGCCGCATACGGCTGCTTGCGCGACAGCCTCACCACCGCCATCACCACGGAACGCAGCAATCGCCATATCCATAGGAACGGCCACCACACCGTACGGATATCCGTGTAGTAATACCGCTGCTGCGCCTCCAGCACCCCCATGGCCGTGTCGTAGGCGTCCTCCTGAGCCACCGGTTCGCCCTCATGGGTGCGGATGCCCTCGAATCTGGCCCTCCGGTGCGCCACCTCGGCGGTGGGCACCACCACCACGCGGCCGCCGCCCAGGCAGATGCGCCGGCACAGGTCGTCGGCCTCGGTGAAGCTGCCGAACCACGGATCCGTTCCCCCGGTGGTCTGCAACGTGGACAGCGGCATCAACGCGCCGGCCAAGGACACGGCGAATACATCCTGCCGGCCGTCATACTGCTCCTGGTCTGGCTCGCCGTCCACCACCAGGGATTCCAGATGATGCCTGCCGGCATACGATCCCACGTTATGCAGGTTCTCCCCGCTCCAGTCCAGCTGTTTGGCGCCGAGCAGCGACGCGGTGGGCGTATTGCGCCGCGCCTCCAGCAACGCCTCCAGACAGGCATCGGCCGGTCTCGAATCGTCATGCAACGTCCACAGCGCGGACACGGCGCGTTCCAGCCGTGCGTATTTCAGCCCACGCATCACCGCGTCGAAGAACGAACGTGCACCTGCGGCACGGACGATCTGTATGTTCAGCGCCTGGCCGGGTTCCCCGTCCCGCAGCGGCACTTCGGAATGGACCGGCTGCCCCGTCAGCCCGGTGCAGTCCGCCACGATCACGGTTCCCGGCAGCACGGTCTGGTTCAGCACGGCGTGCATGGTGTCGCCAAGGAACCGGAGATCCCCCTCGACCGTGATCACGGCGGCCACCGTATGGTCCACGGCCCGCTTGTGCAAGGGCATGGCCGCCGCCTGCTCGGCGATAATCCGCTGAATGTCGCTGTTGCCTGTGGAATTCATAACTCCCAGTGTACGCAACGGGTGCCCGCGCGCTACGCCCGTCCCCTGCGCTCCTTCTTATACCTACGACGTTCGCGTTCGCTCATGCCGCCCCAGATGCCGAATCGCTCGTCGTGTTCGATGGCCCAATCCAGGCACTGTTCACGCACCTCACACTGGGCGCACACGCGCTTGGCGTCCCGGGTGGATCCGCCCTTCTCCGGAAAGAACGCCTCCGGATCGGTCTGCGAGCACAACGCCTTATGCTGCCATGACAGATCGTCGCCCGACTGGAACAACCCCCACAACTTGGATAGCGGCTCATCGGCGGATTCGTCCATGACCCCCCACATGTTGTCCTCCTTGCCTAGGCCGTGTGCAATCGATTCGCTTAAATTACACACTTGTCACTTGGGATTTGTCAAATCAAAAGCCGTGTCAATACCGCCCTTTAAGGGGTGCAGATGCTATATTGCCCCTTCCGTACATGCCGGCTCTGTTCCGATCCGGTGAACATCATGGCCCCGTATTCCCATTTTGGGGCATTGTTCAGGTCGGTGGCTTACAATCTATTCCGTTCAACCGCGACGGGCGCTCATAACCCGCAACCAGGAAGGCGACGACGTGACCTCACACCGCAGGACCAACCGCACAATCCCCAACATCGCGGGAAGCATCGCCTCGCATCCACGGCACAGCAGCCAATACCGCATCAGTCACGTTGTGCGCACCGTTCTGGTATCCATCCTATTGGCGGCCCTCACATTCGTCGGCACCGCAGCCGCGGCCGTGTGGGTGGATATCAACAGCACCATCGAGCAACGGTCGTTCACCCTGCCGGTGCAGGCGGACGATGCCGACAAGGACAACGAGCCCCAGCTGGTGGACGTGAACGCCGGCAAGCCGGTCAATGTGCTCCTCCTGGGTCAGGACACCCGCGAGGGCGACGGCAACGCCGCCGTGGGCGGCAGCGACGACTCGACCGCGAACCTCCATAATGCGGACACGACGATCGTGGCGCAGATCGCCGCCGACCGCTCCTACATCAACCTGGTTTCGATCCCCCGCGATTCCATGGTCGATGTCCCCAGCTGCTCCACGGCCAACGGCACCATCCCCGCACAGTATTACGTGCAGTTCAACTCGATCTTCGCCAACGCCTACTCCTACGGGGGCGATCTGGCGTCCGCGGCGGGCTGCACGGTGAACGCGGTGAACGCGCTGACCGGGCTGGACATCCAGGAGGTCGTGGTGGTGGACTTCCAGGGCATGAGCAGCATGATCGACGCGCTGGGAGGCGTGGACATCTGCATCCCGTTCGACACCCAGGACACCTATACCGGCCTGGACCTGAAGCGCGGCATGCAGCACCTCGACGGCACCCAGGCCACGCAGTACGCCCGCATGCGCCACGGCACCGGCACGGACGGCTCGGACGTCATGCGAACGACACGACAGCAATACCTCATCAAGGCGTTGCTCAACGAGGCGCTCAGCAAGAACCTGTTCACCAACAGCCCGCAGCTCTACCAGCTGGCCCGCGCCGCACTGGAATCGCTCAACATCAGCGACGGCCTGGCGGACGCCGCCACCCTGGCCGGACTGGCCATGAGCCTGAAGAACCTGGACTCCTCGCGTCTGTACGCGCAAACCGTTCCGGTGGTTGCCGACCCCTACAATCCCACGGCCCGCGTCGTCTGGTCCGACGCCGCCGACGCCGTCTGGGAGAAGCTCCGGCTCAACCAGCCGCTGACGGCCCAGTCCGACGACGCCCAGTCGTCGGACGACGCCACCGCCGACTCGTCCGAGACGCCGTCCGACACGCCTTCGGACACCGACGCCTCCCAGCAGACCACGCAGGACGGCACCGACACCGGCACCGAGCAGACGCAGCAGGCCGCGCCCGATCCGAACACCGGACTGGTCACCTCCGTCGACCCCTACACCCTGCAGGAAGTGCTCACCGACCCCGCCACGGGCGGCATCGTCGACCCGGAGACCGGTTCCATCTCCGACCCGCTCACCGGGCAGTACATCGGCATGGCCGACCAGTACATCATGTACACCTTCTGCCGGGTCTCATGACACGGTAATGTGCTGTTCCTGCGCAGGATTACCCGCCGCATCGATGATATGTCCGTCCACCGTGTAAAAACGACTGGAGACAGACACACTGGAGGGACATATGGCCGAAGAACAGGGAGACACTGGTATGCCGGGCGTACCGCCCAGTTTCATACCGTCGGCCAGTCGCCAGCGTCCCTCCTCCCCCAGCGTGGACGCGGCACCGCCCAGTTTCATCCCGCCCTCGCGCAAGCGTGCCGCCAAGCCGGCCGCCGTCACCCCGGCACCCGCCTCGTCCACGGGACCGGCGCAACAGATGCCGCAGAGCTTCCAACCGGCATCCAAGCCCGCACGTCGGGCCACGGGGTCCTCGCGTTCGGCAGCATCGCAACGGACCGTGCCCCCCGCCACGCCGCCACAAACCGTGCCGAATACCCCCATGAACGTCCGAGCCGCGGCACCGGCGGCCGCCTACGGCTCCACGATGGCCGTGTCCGCACAGCCTCCACGCCGCCGCAGGCATATCGGACGCATCATCGTCAGCGTCCTGCTCGTTCTCATACTGGCTGCGGCGCTCGGCCTGTTCGGCGTGTGGAACTGGGTCGACGGCAAACTCATCAAAACCCCCTGGCTGACGGACCGCGCCGATACGCCCGCATCCACGTGGCTGGTGCTCGGTTCCGACGAACGTGAAGGCGGCGACAGCGATATCGTCGGGTTCCGCACGGACACGATTCTGGTGCTGACCAAACCCCGTGAAGGCAGCAGCTCGCTGATCTCCATTCCCAGGGATTCGCTGGTCTCGATCGACGACTACTACCTGAAGATCAACGCGGTGAGCCAGCTGTATGACGGACAATCCCTGGTCAGCGAGGTCGAGCAGATCACCGGACAGAAGATCGACCATGTAGCGCAGATCAAGTTCAACGGTCTCAAGGACGTGGTCAATGCGCTCGGCGGCATCGAACTGTGCTACGACAGCGATGTCAGCGACCCGTATTCCGGCTTGGAATGGCAAGCCGGCTGCCATACGGCCGACGGCGACACCGCATTGGCCTTCTCGCGCATGCGCTACGCGGACGCCACCGGCGACTTCGGCCGCGGGGACCGCCAGCGGCAGGTCATCGGGGCCATCATGGACAAAGGACTGTCCTCCGGAACGCTCTCCAACCCGGGCACGGTGATGTCCGTGGCGGACACCACGTTGAACGCCATCACCGTTGACGAGCAGACCAACCCGTACACCCTGCTGATGATGGCGCTGGCGTTCCGCGACGCCACCGGCGCATCGGGAATCACGGGCTCCGTGTACTGGTCCGACCCCGACTACTACGTGGACGGCGTGGGTTCCAGCGTGCTGCTGGACGACCAGCGCAACCTGGAACTGTTCACCGCATTGGCCGACGGCACGCATGAGCCCGGCGTGGTGGGCACCCTCGCCGAGAGCCAGTGACCCCGGCGACACGCCGATTCCGATAGCCTTCGACCACATCGCCCCGTTCGCCTTGCCTCCTGCCGTGCCAATGGTCAGACTGAAGGCATGAAGGGCACACATCGACATACTCGACCCCCTGCTCGGACCGCGGACCGCCGCCGACTCAGGGCCAGACGGCTGAGCCTCGCCGCGGCCGTGGCACCGGCCATCGCCCAGCTGATACTGCTGGGGGCGATGGCGGTGGAGCAACGCTGGATGTTCGTGCTCATGATCATGCCGGGGCTGGTCGGGTGTTTGGCCTCGCTCCTGGTGATGGTCACCCGCGGCGACGACCCCTCCCGGTCAGGACCGCAACCCGAGGAGCGATCCGGGCCGTCCGACAATTTCGGCGCCATCGCCATGCTGCCGTTGGAATCGGTGCTCGGCCTGCGCGACGATCCCGTGATGTGGCGGCCGATTGTGGCGGGCTGGCTCGACGGCGCACATACCGACGTGCCCATAGGCACCACCGCCGAGGGCGTCGCCACCCTGGACATCGCCGCGCAGGGACCGCACGCCCTGGTTGCGGGGACCACGGGATCCGGCAAATCCGTGCTGCTGCAGAACTGGTGTCTGGCGTTGGCGGTCCGCAACCCTCCCGATACGCTGCATTTCGTGTTCCTCGACTTCAAGGGCGGATCGACGTTCAGCCAATTGCGGGGTCTGCCCCATACGGCGGGCATCGTCGACGACCTGGACATCAGGCACGCCGCCAGGGCGATCATCGGCCTGGAACGTGAGCTCAAACGCCGTGAACGGCTGGTGGCGGAGGCCGGGGTACCCTCCATCGATCGGCTGGGCAACGCGCAGCCATCCATCATCATCGTGATCGACGAGTTCCATGTGCTCCGGCAGCAGCTGCCCGACGCCATCGAACGGTTCATCCGCATCGCCTCGTTGGGCAGGTCCCTGGGCATGCATCTGATCGCCTGCACTCAGCACCCCCTCGGGCAGGTGCATGCGGAGATGAAGTCGAATATGGCGTTGAACCTGTGCCTGCGGGTGCGTGACGGCATGCAATCCTCGGAATTGATCGGCTCGTCCGCCGCCGCAGGCATCCCTCCGACGATGCCCGGCGCGTTCTACAGCAACGACGGCGTCACCGTCACCCCCATCCGCAGCTGCGCCCCGGCCGACGCACGGTCCATCACCGCGGCCATCGGCGTGGCGTGTCGTTTCCACGGCACCCGGCCCGCCGATCCGCTGTTCACCGCGCCCCTGCCCGCACGCGTTGCCTGCAGCGACGGCGCGTATGTTGCCCGCGATTCCGTGCCGTTCGCCCTGGGGGACGACGGCGCGCGCTTCCACGACGTCGTCCTGCAGCCGCAGGAGGGCGGCATCGCCATCATCGGGGGCAGGGGCCGGGGCAAGACCACCGCATTACGCATGCTGGCGGCGAGCTGGGATGTGCGCGGTGATGTGGCACTGACGGTGACGTATCTTTCCGAGGGAGCATACGTCGACGCGGCGGATATCCGCACGGTTCCCCTGCCGCCGTCCGGAACGGGGAGGGATTCGGCCGCACGGCATCGGGCATGGCTAATCGACGACGCGGATATGGTGTTCAATCCCGCATGCGACCGGACCTGCACCGACCGGATACGGCGCAATCTGTATCGGGAGGGCGTGGCCCTTGTTGTGGCGGTGGAGCATCCGCACAGCCTGCAACGCCCCGATTTCTTCCGCACCAGGCTCATCTTCCCCTCTGGCGACCGCGCCACCGATCTGATGAACGGCATCCCCTCCGAACTGCTGAACCAATTCGGCCATGAGGAATTGACCACACCCGGCCGGGGCGTGCTGGTCGAACCCGGCAGGGCCACCGTGGTGCAGTGCATGGTTCCTTCCGGTTCCTTCACCAAGCCTGCGTTTTTTCCCGGCGAAACCTCTTGAAAAATCGATGATTTCGTGGTTATCTGAATAATGTTTGTTCCGGAAGTCGGATATTGCGATTGAGGAGTGCGAGGAAACCATGAGCAGCGCTTACGATTGGCGAGCCAAAGCCGCGTGTCGGGACAAGGATCCCGAACTGTTCTTCCCCGTCGGCAACACCGGTGCCGCCTATCAGCAGATCGAGGAGGCCAAGGCCGTGTGCCGGACCTGCAAGGTCATCGACGCCTGCCTCAAATGCGCTCTGGACACCAATCAGGATTACGGTGTCTGGGGTGGCCTCAGCGAGGACGAGCGGCGCGCGCTGAAGCGTCGCGCCATGCGCGCCCGCCGCTCCCAGGCCATGCAGATGCAGGTATGAGAGATTAAGACCGGTCAACCGATGCTGAGGGGCCTTCCGCGAATGGCGGAAGGCCCCTCAGCGTATCCGTGTATCCGACACGGACCACGGGAGGTGCCGGTCAGGATTCGTTCTGCGCGGCACGCAGCTTCATGTCCAGGATGACGCGGGTGCCGCCCTCGCGTCGGGGCTCCCAACGCACGGTGCCGCCGAAGTCGTTCTTGACGAAGGTGTTGATGATCTGCGTGCCCAGACCGGACCCGGAGGAACGAGCCATGCCGTTGTTCTCCTCCTGTTCCAGACCCACGCCGTCGTCCTCGACCACCACGTTGAGGTTGTTGCCGCCACGGCCCACGGATACCGTGATATGCCCCTCCTTGCGGCCTTCGAACCCGTGCTCGATGGCGTTGGTGATCAGCTCGGTGAGCACCAGCGACAGCGGCGTGGCGTCCTGCGCCGGCATCATGCCGAACTTGCCTATGAAATCGATGTCGATATGCTGGTCGCGCATCGTGGCCAGGTCCACGCTCATCTTCAGCAGGTTCGAGATCACCTTGTCGAAGTCGACGATTTCGTCGACCGTCTGGCTCAGTCCCTCGTGCACCATCGCGATGGTCTGCACGCGGCGCTGCGCCTCGGCCAGCTCCTTCTTGACCTCCTGGGACTTGGTCTTGCGCGCCTGGAGCCGCAGCAGCGCGGACACCGACTGCAGGTTGTTCTTCACCCGGTGGTGGATCTCGGAGATCGCCGCGTCCTTGGTCTGCAGCTCCTTCTCGCGGCGGCGCAGCTCCGTGACGTCACGGCACAGCACGATGCCGCCCGTCCTGCCGTTCGCGTCATACAGCGGCAGCGAACGCATCGAGACCGCGGAACGGTTCGCGTCGAGTTCGGAATCGACGGCGGCCTTGCCGCTCAACACCAGCGGCAGCGTTTCCGGCACCGGATCGTTCTTGTGCAGCAGCTGGGTGCCGATCTCGCTCAGATACTGGCCGATCATGGCACGCACCGACCCCAGACGGCGGAAGCAGCTGATGGCGTTCGGGGAGGCATAGCGCACCACGCCGTCCACGGTCAGCACGATGAATCCGTCCGACACGCGGGCGATATGCCTCTGGTTCATCACCGAGTCGCGGTACGGGAACTGGCCGCGGGGAATCATCTCATACAGCTGCTTGCCGGCGTTGATGCTTTCCGACTCGTAGCGGCCGTTCGATTCGCGCGTGGCCATGTTGGTCTCGCGCACCACCAGGCCGAGGGTCTTGCCGTTATGCCGGACCGGCGCGTACACATTGCATACCGTGGACTTGCCCACCGTGCGCAGCACGGTGGAACGGAACACGGATCCCGAGCGCATGGCCAGGTCCAGCTCGCCGTACAGGTCCTCGTCCACCGCCTTGCCGACCACGTCCTCCTCACGCAGGCTCATCACGGTGGAGGGGCGGCATTGTTCGGCGATGATGTACCTGCCGTCGCCATCCTGCACGATGAGCAGCAGGTCGGCGAAGCTCAGGTCGGCGATGACCTGCCAGTCCGCCACGAGTTGATGCAGCCATTCGCGGTCGTAGTTGTCCAGATCGGGACGACTCGCCAGTATCTCGGAAAAATCAGCCATGTGCTCCACATTACCCCAGCACGTGTCCGAATCCGGCGATATCCACAACCTACGATAACGTAGGTTACGGTTGCGTAACCATTATTCGGGAGGACATATGAGCCGGCATACCGACGAGGAGATCGAACGCACACGGGCGGCCGTCATCGAGGCACGAGAGCAGGCGCTGCAGGCCAAGGCCGACGCCGTGCGGATCAAGGCCCGCAACAAGGCCGACAACATCCGCCGCAAGGCGGAGACCAAGGCCAAGCTCGCCATCGCCAAAGGCGAGGCGCGCGCCGCCAGGCTCGAAGGCATCGCCCCCGCCGAGGTGGAGCGCAAGATCAGGCTGGACGTGCACGGCCGTCCGAAGCCGGCCATGCGCGGATGGATCCATCTGGTGGCGGCGCCGCTTTCATTGGCGGCGGGCATCGTGCTGATCTGCCTGGCGCAGGGGGCGGCGCTCAAGTGGGCGTGCGCGGTGTTCATGGTCTGCTCGCTAGTGCTGTTCGCCAACTCCGCGGCCTACCATCTGGGCGACTGGTCGCCGCGCGTGACCGACGTGCTGCGCCGCATCGACCACCTCAATATCTTCCTGCTCATCGCCGGCACCTATACCCCGGTCTCGTTCGCCCTGGAGCCGTTCTGGAGGAACGCCATCATCGGCGGCATGTGGGCCTGCACCTCGGTCGCCATGATCGTGCATGTGATCTGGATCGGCGCGCCACGCTGGCTGTACACCATCACCTACATCGTCTTCGGCGTCTCCGGCGTGGCGTTCATGTGGCTGTTCTGGGTCTCCCCCTATGCCGGCCCGCCGGTGGTGATCCTGCTGGCCGCGGGCGGCGCCTGCTATATCGCCGGCGCCATCGTGTACGCGCTACGCAAGCCCGACCCCTGGCCCCGCGTGTTCGGATTCCATGAGATCTTCCACTGCGGCACCGTGGCCGGGTACGCGTGCCAGATGGTGGCGATCTACATGGTCATCGTCAGCCTCTGGCAATAAAGGCCGTACATATCCATGCCGCTATACGGACTCTGATCTATCGTGACCGTGACACAAGTCCGAAACCGTTGAAACTCCAAGGGTCACGAAAGAACATCGTCGATAAGATAGATCAGAGTCCGTATGAGGAGGGCATGGCATGGAACGAACAGGCCCTGGCTGCCTTCGAGCACCGGGGCCTGTTCGATTGATGGGTGTCAGTTCAGTGGCTTGGCGTCCTTGATCGTCACCGAGATCTCGCGGCCGTTGGGGGCCTGGTAGCTCACGGTGTCGCCGGAGTGCGCGCCCATGATGGCGGCGCCGATCGGCGATTCGGGGCTGATCACGTCATAATCGGTGGCCACGGCGATGTCGCGGGAACCCAGCACGACCACCATCTCGCGGCCGGCCATATCCATCGTGACCACGGAGCCGTTGCCCACCAGGCCGGCCTCCGGCGCCTCAAGGATCTTGGCGTTGCGCAGCTTGACGATCAGCTCGTTGATGCGCCCCTCGTTCTTGCCCTGCTCCTCACGCGCGGCCTGGTAGCCGCCGTTCTCCGACAGATCGCCCTCGGCGCGCGCGGCGGCGATGCGCTCGGTGATCTCGTCGCGGTACTCCCCCTCACGCCAGGTGAGCTCCTCCTTGAGCTTGTCATACGCCTCCTGCGTCAGCAGGATCGTCTTTTCCTCAGTCATGATTCCTCCTTTTGCACGGACTCATTGGCAGCCAAGTCTAATACGGAAGACGCCTCGGCGCCATGCATGTCCGTCTACGACAAGGCGCCGATCGATGCCGGCGCCTTCCCTTTTCGTGAATATCCGTCAGCGGGTCGAGATGATGTCGATGACGAACACCAGGGTATCGCCGCCGCCGATGCCGGCCTGCGGCACGCCACGGGAACCGTAGCCGTACTCCGGCGGGATGGATACGACCAGTCGGGAGCCGACGTTATGCCCCGGCACGGTCTGGTCCCAGCCCTTGATGACCTGCCCGACGCCGATGCCGAAGCTCGCCGGCTGATGGCGCACGAAGCTGGAGTCGAACGGATCGGTGCCGCCCCACACCACGCCGTGATAGTTCACGGTCACGGTATCGCCGCGGCGCACCATCGGACCGTCGCCCTCCACCAGCTCCACGACCTTCAGCCCCTTCGGGGCCTCGTCGGACGGGAATTCGATAACGGGCGAAGCGCCGAACTCGGCGTTCACCACGGGCATGCTGTCTGCCATCTTGACCTCCTTCAACACAGAATGTCTCATAGCCTAGCACAACGCCGTCAGCATTCCACCACGTTGACGGCCAGACCGCCCTTGGACGTCTCCTTGTATTTGGCCATCATGTCCTCGCCGGTCTGCTTCATCGTCACGATGGCCTGGTCCAGGCTCACGATATGCGAGCCGTCGCCCACCATGGCCATGCGCACCGCGTTGATGGCGGTGTTCGCGCCCATCGCGTTGCGTTCGATGCACGGGATCTGCACCAGTCCGCCCACCGGATCGCAGGTCAGTCCCAGATTGTGCTCGATGCCAATTTCGGCGGCGTTCTCCACCTGTTCCGGGGTGCCGCCCAGCACCGCGGCCAGTCCCGCGGCGGCCATCGAACAGGCCACGCCCACCTCGCCCTGGCAACCGACCTCGGCGCCGGAGATCGAGGCATTGCGCTTGAACAGGTAGCCCACGGCCCCCGCGGTCAGCAGGAAACGGATCACGCCCTCCTCGTCGGCCACGTCCACGAAATGCCAGTAATACAGCAGCACGGCGGGGATGATGCCGGCCGAACCGTTGGTCGGCGCGGTGACGATGCGGCGTCCGCCCGCGTTCTCCTCGCTCACCGCCAGCGCGAACAGGTTGACCCACGCGGCGTCCGAGGATTCCAGCACGATGTCGATGCGTCCCGCGTCACGTTTGAGGATGTCGCCATTGGTGGCCAACCGCGCGTACATCCCCGGTGCGCGCCGCGGCACATCCAGGCCGCCGGGCAACACCGGCTCGGTGCTGGAGCAGCCGTTGGCCACGCATTCGCGCATCACGCGCCACACCGTGAGCAGACGTTCACGCACCTCGTCGGCGGGGCGGACCGCGGTCTCGTTCGCCCACACCACATCGGCGATGGACATGCCCTGCCGGCGGCAGATGGCGATCAGTTCGTCGCAGGTGGTGAACGGGTACGGCACCCCCGTATCCGCAGGCGACTCCCCCGTATCGGACCCGGCGGCTTCGTCATCGGATCCGGCATCGGATGGCGCCGTGACGCGTTCATGGTTGCCGACCAGTCGGTCATCCGCATTGCCGCGCTGGATGAATCCGCCGCCGATCGAATACCACACCTGTTCGTCCACAGTGCCGCCGTCCGCGTCGAACGCCTCGAACCGCATCCCGTTGGGGTGGGCGGCCAGGCGGCGCCATTGGTCGAACACCACGTCACGGCCGTAATCGAAGTCGATGATGCGCGTACCGTTCAGCGCCAGGCTGCCGGCGTCCTCGCATGCCTCACGGATATGCAGCAGGTGATCGGTATCCACGGTTTCCGGCAGATGCCCTTCCAATCCCGCCACCGCGGCCCGGTCGGTGCCATGCCCCAGTCCCGTCAGCGACAGCGAACCGTACAGGGTCACCCGCACGCGATGCACGCCGTCGAGCAGACCGCATTCGGCTAGCGAGGCCACGAAGGCGTGCGCGGCGCGCATCGGCCCCACCGTATGAGACGAGCTCGGCCCCACGCCGATTGAGAACATATCGAGGATGCTGAACACTGGCACTCCTTTTGGGCGGTCCATTGGTCATGAAAACGGCCCCGCCCATCACATGGGACGGAGCCGCGTATCAGTGCCCCCGGCGGGACTCGAACCCGCAAGCCGAAGCGGCCGATTTTAAGTCGGCTGCGTATACCATTTCGCCACGGGGGCACGGCCAGTGCACCGGCCACACTGTATTATGCCACGATTATCGCGCGGTGAGAAGACGCCTGCCGTAATCCAGCACAATACCGTCCAACAGGCCGTGTTCGCTGGCCATGAACGAGTCGATCGCCACGCCGTGATCGGCCTTGGCAGCCTCGCCGATGCGGGCCAGCACACGGCTCCACACCAACGCGCCACCGCCGACCACGTCGATGCGGCCGGGGTGGATGGTCCTGTATTCGCGGCGCTCCTCACGCGGCATGCGCAGGAACCGGTCGTTGACGGCGAACGCGTCCGGGAACGGCACACGGACGCCATCCACCAGACGGTGGTCATACTCCTTGAGTCCCATCGTCAGGGCGGTCATCGTCGTCACCGTGCCCGACACGCCGATGATGGTCCGTGCCTTGCCGGCGGGCACGACGCGGAAGGCCTCATCGATATGCTCATCGATATCGGCGATGGCCTCGGCGATCTCGTCGTCGGTCGGCGGATCGGTATGCAGATGCCGTTCGGTCATGCGCACCGAGCCGATGTTCATCGAGAACGCCGCCTGCACCTCGGTCTTCGGCGCGGTCACGCCGTCGCCGCCCAGCACCAGCTCGGTGGATCCCCCGCCCAGATCGATCACCACATAGGGGGCCTCCAGGTCGCGTTCGACCACGCTGGTGGCGCCCAGGAAGCTCAGGTCGGCCTCCTCGGTGCCGGGAATCACCTCGGGGCGCACGCCGAGGATGCGTTCCATGGCGTCTTCGAACTGTTCGCGGTTCTCGGCATCGCGTGTGGCCGACGTGGCCACGAAGCGGATGCCGTCCACCGGATGCTCCCTGAGGATCTCGGCGAACTCCCCCGCGGCCGCATAGGCGCGCTCCAACGCCTCATCCGCAAAGCGGTGCGTCTGGTCCACGTCCTGTCCCAAGCGGATGACGCGCAGGGTACGGGGGACGATCTCCTCCATACCGTGCTCGTCGACGCGCGCCACCTTCAAACGAATCGAATTCGTGCCGCAATCGATGCCGGCCACCGTTACCGAAGCCATATCCGTCTTCCCTTCCTCAACCGTTGTCTGTCGTGTGCCGCGCACACCCGTTATTCAACCGTACACCGGCACACGTCGGGGCTGAACTCGCCGCGGATGCGCGCCAGGGTCAGGTCGCCGATCGGATTGGCCCCCTGGCCCATCACCAGTGTCTGGGCGAGCAGCGCGTGCAGGCATTTGACGCGGGTCGGCAGGCCTCCGGCGCTGATGCCCTCGATATGCTCCTCGCTGTCGCCCAGCCGTCCGGCCAGCTCGTGCCGGAAGGCCAGATACAACCGGTGCGCGCGCTCATACGCGGCCCGCACCTCATCATCTTGGGCAAGCAGCTCGTTGTATTCGGCCATCACGCCTTCGGCTTCGACATGCGAAGCCGCCTTCACCGCCTCAGGGCCGGTCAGGTAGCAGGTCGTGGGGAACGGGATGCCGCCGGGCAGCAGCGGCCGCGTGATGACGGCCAGGGGCCTGCCGCACACGCATCGTGCGCCGACAGCCACCATGCCGCGCGGATACCGGCCAAGCTGCCGTTCCACAATCGCCATATCCTCATCGGTGGCGGGATCCTGCAGGCAACGGTCGACGAGTTCGACCGCGATTCGGGCGATGTCCTCGCTCTGATTCACTTATTCCTCTCCTGACGTGTCTGTGGTGTCGGTCTGGGATTGCGGCTGCTGCCGTGCGGATTCGCCGGGATCTCCCGCGGAGGCGTCCTGCCGGTCCACCTGTTCAAAGGAGTAGGCGAGTTCCTCATACCACGGCAACGACTGACTGTCCGATGCGTCGTTGTCCTGCTGCCGTTCGGTGTCGGTCTGACCGGTCACGGCCTCGGGGTGCAGCACACGCACCGCCTGCTCCCCGGGGAAGACGAATCCCAACCGTTCGCGGGCCTGCGCGGTGACGTAAGCCTCGTCATCCCATCGTTTGATCTCGTTCTCAAGGTCCTGCTTCTCGGCTTCCAGAGCGGCTTCCTGACGTTTGAGACCGTTGAGGTCGGATACCGTCAGCGCATACGTATAGAACGTGGAAACCAGCTGGATGGCGCCCAACGTAACAATGAACAGGGCGATGAAGAACGAGATCGGCCCGGCGCTGCCGCGACCGGCCTTCGCCGTGGGCTTGCCTGGTCTGCGGGTGCGGGTCGTTCTGGTCATAGACATGAAAATACCCGCCGCATTCGACTTCGCGGATGCGGCGGGCGGGAAGCTATGCGCTCGTTACAGGCCTAGAGGGCCCGGCGATCACATGTACTTCTTGCAGGCCTTGAAGGCGCTGTAGCCGGCGTACTGAGCGGTGGAGCCGAGCTCCTCCTCGATCTCGAGCAGGCGGTTGTACTTGGCGATGCGCTCGCCACGGGCCGGGGCACCGGTCTTGATCTGGCCGGTGTTCTTGGCGACGGCCAGGTCGGAGATGGTGGTGTCCGGGGTCTCGCCGGAACGGTGCGACACCATGGAGGTGAAGCCGTTCTTGGTGGCCAGCTCGATGGCGTCGAGGGTCTCGGTCACGGTGCCGATCTGGTTGAGCTTGACCAGCAGCGAGTTCGCGGCACCCAGCTCGATGCCCTTGGCCAGACGGGCCGGGTTGGTCACGAGCAGGTCGTCGCCGACGAACTGCAGGCGGTCGCCCAGGCGAGCGGTGATGGCCGCCCAGTCCTCCCAGCCTTCTTCCTGGAACGGATCCTCGATGGAGACGATCGGATACTCGTTGACGAGCTTCTCGTAGTAGTCCAGCATGTAGGCGGACTCGCGCTCCTCGCCGTCGAAACGGTACTTGCCGGTCTCCTTGTTGTAGAACTCGGAGGAGGCCACGTCGAGCGAGATGCCGATCTGCTTACCCGGCTCATAGCCGGCGGCGGAGATGGCGTCCATGATGAACTTGATGGAATCCTCGTTGGACTTCATCTTCGGGGCGAAGCCGCCCTCGTCGCCGAGGCCGGTGTTCAGGCCCTGCTTCTTCAGGACGGACTTCAGGGTGTGGTAGACCTCGACGCCGGCGCGGAGAGCCTCGGAATAGGTCTCAAAGCCGTACGGGGAGATCATGTACTCCTGGATGTCGGTGGCGAAGTCGGCGTGGGCGCCACCGTTCATGATGTTCATGTTCGGCACCGGCAGGATGTGGCCATTGGTGCCGCCGAGGTAGCGGTACAGCGGCATGCCCGCGGACTCGGCCGAGGCGTAGATCGCGGCCAGCGAGACGCCCAGGATGGCGTTGGCGCCGAGACGGCCCTTGTTCGGGGTGCCGTCGAGCTCGATCATGACCTCATCGAGGGCGCGCTGATCAGAGGCATCCATGCCGATGACCTTCGGGGCGATCTCCTCGTTCACAGCCTTGACGGCGTTGAGAACACCCTTGCCCTTGTACACGGCCTTGTCGCCATCGCGACGCTCCCAAGCCTCGGCCTCACCGGTGGAGGCACCGGACGGAACGAGACCCAGGCCCTGGGCGCCGTCCTCGGTGTCCAGCACGACCTCGACGGTCGGGTTGCCACGGGAGTCAAGAATCTGACGCGCGTACACGCTTTCAATTACTGCCACAACTACTCCTTACGACGTTGGGTTGTGATGACACTGTTAAGGATAGTGGGTTTGATGGACGTTGGGCGAAGACACGCGGAAGAACTTTCGTTAGCGCTCACATCGGTGAATCCCCTTGGAACCATCACCATTTGGCGGCTGCGTCCGAGCCGCCTGGACATCCGACACGCATACGCCTGTTCGTTGACCATGACGGCGTTCTATGTCCATACCTCGGTCCAAGAATATGAGACTGACACGGGGTGCCCGGGCCATTGCCTTAAATCATGCTGGAAACACCGCAACCGGTGGATGAAAGCGGGCGGCTGGGCTGAGATCATACTCGTCGAACCTGATGTAGTTAGCACTACGACGTGCCTCACGTTTTTTGAGCGCGAATTGCGTAGTGGTGCCTCAGTAAAAGTGAGCGCGAAACCAGGTTGGTTTGTTTGGCTGGTCTTATGGAAGACGGGATCAGCATGGCGGCGAAGAGGCAGGTTACCCTCAGGTTCAGGGACGAGTACGTGAGGGCGTCGAAGAAGCAGAAGGGCGTCATCCTGGACAGGATGTGCGAATCGCTCGGAATCGGCAGGAGCACCGCGAGGCGCCTGCTCGCCCAGGCCGGACGGCGAACACATAACGAGGCGGTCCCCGCGGAGCGTCCGAGGCGGTATTCGGACCGCTCGAGGGAGCTGCTGCGCGAGGTGTGGGTGATGATGGACATGCCGTGCGGCAAGTACCTGAAGACGATGCTGCCCCAGTGGCTGCCCATGCTGCGCGCGTGCGGGGAGCTCGACGCGTACGACGGGTCCACGTTCGACGAGCTCATGACGATGAGCGCGGCCACGGTCGACCGGTACCTCAGACCCGTGCGCGACGCGGCGCGTCCCAAGGGGATCGCGACCACGCGGCCGGCCGGCGAGCTGCTACGCAACTCGATCACCATCAGGAAGGCGGGCGACGAGCTCGACGGGCTGCCGGGCAACGTGGAGGCCGACACCGTCGCCCACTGCGGGCCCAGCGCACGCGGCGAGTTCTGCCGTACCCTGACCGTGGTCGATTTCGCGACCGGGTGGACCGAGAACGCGTCGGCGAGGAACAACGCGTACCGCAACCTCTCCCGGGCCGAGGCCATGATCGAGGAGCGCCTGCCGTTCGCGATCCGCTCCTACGACAACGACAACGGCAGCGAGTTCATCAACGCGGAGTTCATCGCCCACCTGCAGGCCCTCGACGTCGAACAGACCAGGAGCCGGCCCTACCGCAAGAACGACCAGGCCACCGTCGAGTCCCGCAACAACCACATCGTCCGCAGGCACGCGTTCTACTACCGGTACACCGTCGAGGAGCTCGACCTGCTCAACGAGCTCTGGGAGCTCGTGAGGATCAAGGCCAACCTGTTCACCCCCTCCAAGAAGCCCGTGGGACGCTCCAGCACCCGCGACGGCAGGCCCCGCCGCGTCTACGACCGGCCCATGACCCCGTGGGAGAGGCTCAAACGGTTCGACCGGGAGGACCGCGGCAACGGCGGAAGCGGGTTCATCCTGCCCGGCCGGCGCGAACAGATCGAGGAGACCATCGCCGCCACGAACCCCGCCGAACTCGTCCGCCGCATCCACGACATCCAGGACCGGCTCGAGGCGATGGCCGCGCCACGCACGCGCCGCCTCGAGAAGAGGCTCGGCCCCGACATGGCATACTTGGACAGGACACTCGCGCGAATCACGGGCGTCACACCGGAAAACCACAACGAAACACCAGCCGACACCGACTAGGATTTCGCGCTCACCCCCGGTGAGGCACCAGTCACAATTTCGCGCTCACTTTCAAATGAGGCACCTCGACTATCGAAGGGAATGTCATCATGCGCAAGCATGCCCTGCGCCGTCGAATCGCGGCCGTTGCGGCCGCCTGGGCCTCGACGCTGCTTCTGCTGTTGTGGTGGTATCTCGCCACGCTCTGTCCTGCGGACGCCCGTCCCCTTCCGTCCCCCGCCGAGGTCGTCGGCGCTTGGAACGATCTGGACGCGGAAGGCCTGCTCTGGCCTTCGATTGGGATCAGTCTGCTGCGGGTCGCCTCCGGCCTGGCGTTGGGCATCGTCCTGGCCGTACCGGCGGGACTGGTCGCCGGGGCCTCCCGCGTGGGCCTGGCCATCATCGACAAGCCGATCCATATGCTGCGGGCCGTGCCGTTCCCGACGCTCGCCCCGCTGTTCATCGTCGTGTTCGGCATTGGGGAGACGATGAAGATCGGGCTGATCACCGTCGGCGTGTTCGGCCTGGTGTACGTGAATCTGCGTGACGGCGTGCGCAATCTCGACCCACGGCTGTTCGAACTGGCCAAGGTGTACCACTTCGGCCGCGCCACGCTCTTCCTGCGGGTGCTGTTGCCGGGGGCGTTGCCGGGCTTCATGACCGGCCTGCGCTTCGCGCTCACCGTGGCTTGGATCGCGCTGGTGACCTGCGAAACCGTCAACTCCTCCACGGGGATCGGCTATATGCTGTCCCGCTCCCAGCAGTTTTCCCGCACCGACCAGACCGTGCTGTGCATCGTGCTGTATGCCATCCTTGGCCTGCTGTCGGAGACGATCGTCACCCTGCTGGAGCGCGCGGCGCTCCCTTGGCGGTACGCCCGCCACTGAGCGGCCGCCCCGCCGCACACCATACCCGATGGCACGCGGCGGCCCTTCATGTATGCCGTCACGCCATCCCATCACCATCACCATCACCATCTCGAAAGGAACCATGATGACCCGAACCAACCACACCATCATCCGCAAGCTCGCCGCGCTGGGGGCGGCGGCCCTGCTGCTGTCCTCAACCGCATGCTCGGCGCACGGCAACGCCTCCGCCAACACCGATACCGACACCATGCGCGTGGCGTATCTGTCCACCGCCAACTACCTCACCACACTCAAGAACGAACAGTTCGCCCAGGATGAGCTGGCACCCGCCACCGTCGAGTTCACCGGCCCCTACAATCCGGCCGACGCCCGCACCGCCGTACAGTCGGGCAACGCCGACGCCACGTCGACGGGCACCGGCTCGTTCATCAACCTCATCGCCCAGGACCAGCCGTGGGTCGCGTTCGCCATCGAATACTATGACGGCGATTCGCAGGGCATCGTCGCCGCGCCGAACACCGGTATCGACTCCCTCAAGGATCTGTACGGCAAGACCATCGCCATCGACTCCAAGGGCGCGACCGGCGACTACATCGTGCACCAGGCGTTCGCCAACGCCGGACTGGACGCTTCGCAGGTCACCGAGGTGGAGATGAGCCCCAGCAACTTCAGCGCGGCGTTCAGCTCGGGACAGGTCGACGCCATCGCCACCTTCGACCAGAACCTGGCCTCGGCGATGGTCACGCCCGGCGCCAAGCTGCTGGTCAACGCCGAGGATTACGGCAACCTGAACGTCTCGATTCACATCGTCTCCCAGTCCTTCGCCGACCAGCACCCGGATCTGGTCAAGGCCATGTACCGCGCGCTGGTCAAGGAATCGGACAAGGCCCAGGAACATCCCGAGATCATCACCGACGCTTACCGCGAATTCGGGGCCTCGGACGAGATCGTCGATCAGGTGGCCAAGTTCGACGTCCCCGAGATCCTGCCGATCGACGCCGACGGGCTCGACATGCTGGAACAGCAGGCGCAGCAGTACGTGGACTTCGGGTTCATCGACGCGCTGCCCGACGTCAAGAGCCACGTTATGGATTGCACGAAGTGAGGCCGCGATGACGTTGACGCTCGACCACATCCGTATGACGTTCGATGGCCACGAGGTGCTGCGCGACGTGACCGTCCACGTCGACGACGGGCGGTTCGTCAGTCTGATCGGACGCTCCGGCTGCGGCAAATCCACGCTGCTGCGCGTGGCGGCGGGCCTGATCGAACCGACCGCCGGCACGGTGCATGCCGACCACGATATGGCCTTCGGGTTTCAGGACGCCCGACTGGTGCCGTGGATCCGGCTGTGGGACAACGTCACGCTCGGATTGCCCGGGCGGCGCACCGAACGACGCCAGCTGGCACTGGATGCCTTGGCACGGGTGGGACTAGCCGACCACGCCGACGCATGGCCCGGCGAACTGTCCGGAGGGCAGGCGCAGCGGGCGTCGTTGGCACGCGCGATCGTACGACAGCCGAAACTGTTGCTGTTGGATGAACCGTTCGGCGCGCTCGATGCGCTGACCCGTCTGGATATGCAGGACCTGCTGGCGCACTTGCAGGCCGAGCAGCAGTGGACCATATTGATGGTCACCCATGATATTCCGGAGGCGGCGCGGTTGTCCGACCGCATCCTGGTGCTTGCCGACGGCACAATCGGCACAATCGTCGATGTCGACCGAACCGATATGGACGACGAGGGTCTGCCCCGCGACCATGAGGCGATCGAACGGCGGTTGCGCGCGGCGTTGCGCTGACGTCGCGGGCATAGCGGCAGACGGCGTGGGGACGGTTGCAGGCGGCTAGAGAATCGTCTCCATGCCGATCTTCTGGGGTTTCAGTCCGCAGCGTTCGTAGAAGCCCTTCGCCGCCTCGTTGCACGCCCACACGTTCAGCGTCAGGTTGTAGCAGCCGGACTCCTTGGCGAAGCCGAGGACGTGGCGGTACAGGGCGTTGCCGACGTGCCGTCCGCGCTGGGCCTCGTCCACGCACAGGTCGTCGATGTACAGCGTCAGGATGTCGGTGAGGATGTTGTCATCGACATGCCGCTGGAACTGGCAGAACGCATAGCCCAGCAGACGGTCCGCGCCCTCGCCGTCGTCCTCGCGCGCGGGGTCGGCGATGGAACCGGTACCCGGCTCGACCGCCACGAACACCGGGGTACGATCGTCGGTGATGATGCCGGCCAGCTGGCCGTCGGTGTATTTGGTGGCGTGCGGTTTGAACAGGTCGGGTCGCCCGTTGTGGTGCACGTCCAGCACCTGATGGAGCAGTACATCGATCTGCGGGATGTCGCGCGGCTCGGCGCGGCGGATGGTCATACGCTCATCGTCGATGCTGCTCCGGTTCCGATCCTGTTCGTTCATTCAGCGCTCCTCGATGCTCTTTCTGCGTTTCGATGGCTTGTGGTTGTTCACGTACCAGTACGCGAGCGCCACCACGACCGCGCCGCCGACGATGTTGCCCAGCGTGGCCACACCGATGTTATAGAGCGAGGCCTGTACGGTCAGGTCGGCGATACCGGCCAGTCCGGTGCCGTAGCCCATAGCCTTGGCGACCAGTCCGATCGGCAGGAAGAACATGTTGGCCACGCAGTGTTCGAAGCCCATCGCCACGAATCCGGAGATCGGCAGCAGGATGCCGAGCACCTTGTCTGCCGTGGAGCGCGACGAGTAGCCGATGCGCACGGCCAGGCACACGAGCACGTTGCACAGCACGCCGCGCGCGAACAATGTCAGCGGGTCGAGCGTGACCTTCGAGATGGCGGTGGATACGGCCGTCTCCCCCACCAGGCCGTCGTTGAGGCCCATCGTGCCGGCCATGGCGATCAGGGCGACGAGGATCAGGGCGCCCAGCAGGTTGCCGAACCAGACGATCACCCAGTTACGGACCAACGCGGGCAGGGAGATGCGGCGTGCGGCCAGGTTGGAGGCCATCAGCGAGTTGCCGGTGAACAGTTCTGCGCCGCAGCACAGCACCAGGATCAGGCCCATGCAGAACGCCAGTCCGCCGACGAAACGCTTGGGGCCCCAGGTCATCGCCGGATCGCAGGTGACGATGAGGAAGAACAGGGCGCCGAAGCCGATGAACGCGCCGGCGAACAGGGCCAGGATGAAGGTGACGGACTTGCTCTGCTTGGTTTTGCTCACGCCCGCGCTCTCGACGGCCTCCTCGGTTTCGGCTGTGTTCAGCGCGTTGACGTGTACGGCAGGGACCGCCGTCGGAGTGGTTGCTGCATGGTCGGCGACGGGCGTGGTCTCGGATTGCATCATCGGAATCGTTCTCTTTCGTTGCAGACAAGGGACTGACATCCGTCGGACATTGTAGCAACGCAGTCCACACGGTCCAAACCATTCCCGGACACGGCGTCGTGTCCGGGAATCGCATCACCTGCGCGACTGGGGCTTCCAGGCCAGATCGTCGAGCAACTGGTCGGTCCAGGCCACCACCTCGTCGGAGGACATCGGATCGGAACCGAAGGAACCGGCGAACGGGGTCGGGATCAGGTAGGTCTTGGTGACCGGACGGTACTGCACGCCCTTGTAGATGCGTGCGATGCGCATCTGCACCGACTCGGGCGGCTCGATCCTGGCCACGCGCACACGGTTGCCCTGGGCGATGATCTCGGTCAGGCCCAGCGCACGCGCCTTGTTGCGCAGACGCGCGACGGCGAACAGCGTGGCGAACTCGATCGGCGGATTGCCGTAGCGGTCGGTGAGTTCCTCGCGCAGCTCCTCCAGATCCTGCTCGTTGCGGGCGGCGGCGAGCTTGCGGTAGGCCTCCAGACGCAGCTTGTCGGAGTCGATGTAATCCACCGGAATCGACGCCTCGATCGGCAGGTCGATGCTGACGGCCACCGGCTCGGTGCGTTCCGGCTCCTTGTAGGCCTCCACGGCCTCGGAGACCATGCGCACGTACAGGTCGAAGCCCACGCCCTCGATGTGGCCGGACTGCTCGTCGCCCAGCAGGTTGCCGGTGCCGCGCAGCTCCAGATCCTTCATCGCCACGTCGAAGCCGGAGCCCAGCGCCGTGTTCTGGGCGATGGTGGCCAGACGGTCGTGCGACTGCTGGGTCATCGGCTTGCTGGGATCGTACAGGAAGTACGCATAGGCGCGTTCGCGGCCACGGCCGACGCGGCCGCGCAGCTGGTGCAGCTGGCTCAGGCCGAAACGGTCGGCATGGTCCACGATCAGCGTGTTCGCGTTCGAGATATCCAGGCCGGTCTCAATGATCGTGGTGCATACCAGCACGTTGATGTCGCGGTGCCAGAAGTCGCGGATGATCTGGTCGAGCTGCTTCTCCCCCATCTTGCCGTGGGCGGTGCCGACCTTGGCTTCGGGCACGAGCTCCTGGATCCTGGCGGCCATGCGGGCGATGTCGGCCACGCGGTTGTGCACGTAGAACACCTGGCCGCCGCGCAGCAGCTCGCGACGGATTGCCGCGGTGACCTGCGCGTCCTCGTAGGCGCCCACATAGGTAAGCACGGGCAGACGGTCCTCCGGCGGGGTGGCGAGCGTGGACATCTCGCGGATGCCGGTCACCGCCATCTCCAGCGTGCGCGGGATCGGCGTGGCGGACAGGGAAAGCACGTCCACGTTGGTGCGCAGCGCCTTGAGCGTCTCCTTGTGTTCGACGCCGAAGCGTTGCTCCTCGTCGATGATGACCAGCCCCAGGTCCTTGAACTGGATCTTGGGGTTGAGCAGTTTGTGCGTGCCGATGACCACGTCCACGGTGCCGTCCTGAAGCCCCTTGATCGTGTCGTTGATCTCCTTGGTGGTCTGGAAGCGGCTCATCGCCTTGACAGTGACGGGGAAGCCCTCGTAGCGCTCCGAGAAGGTCTCGTAATGCTGCTGGACGAGCAGCGTGGTCGGCACGAGCACGGCCACCTGCTTGGAATCCTGCACGGCCTTGAAGGCGGCGCGCACGGCGATCTCGGTTTTGCCGAAGCCCACGTCGCCGCAGATGAGGCGGTCCATCGGGATCGGCTTCTCCATATCGGCCTTGACCTCGTCGATGGTGGTCAGCTGGTCGGCGGTCTCCTGGTACGGGAACGCGTCCTCCAGCTCCTTCTGCCACGGAGTGTCCGGGCTGAACGCGAAGCCGGGCGTGCGCTGGCGGGCCGAATACAGCTTGACCAGATCCTCGGCGATCTCATGGACGTGCTTGCGGGCCTTGGCCTTGGTGGCCGCCCAGTCGGAGCCGCCCAGCTTATTGAGTTTCGGGGCCTCCGCGCCGATGTACTTGCTGACCTGGTCGAGCTGGTCGGTGGGGATGAACAGCTTGTCCGGCGGGGCGCCGCGTTTGCTCGGCGCGTATTCGATGACCAGGTATTCGCGCGTGGTCTTCGCGTCCCCGGCTCCGACGGCACGCTGACGCATCTCGACGAACCGGCCGATGCCATGCTGCTCGTGCACCACATAGTCGCCGGTCTTCAGCTCCATCAGGTCGATGGCCTTGCGCCGCCGTTTCGGAGTTTTGGCCTGGGCCGCGGCACCGGTGCGGCCGGTCAGGTCGCGTTCGGTCAGCAGCGCGACGCCGGCGGCCGTGTCGACGAATCCGTCGATGGCCTGTGCACGGATCGTCTCGAACCGGGTGATGCCGGTCTCGTTGATCGCGCGCTTGAGTCGGGCGAGCGTGCCGTGCGCGGCGGCGGTGATCGTCACGTCGAGTCCCGCGTCGAGCAGACCCTCGATGCCCGCGGCGGCACGGGTCTCGTCGCCCCGGTATTCGGCCGGCGCGTGCGCGGCGAGCTTCACCCGCCCCGGCAGGCTGTCATCCACGCCGAAGTTGGTGAGCCGCCACACGTCGAAATCCCGGTAGGTCAACGACGTGATGGTTTCATCGAAATCCAGGAAGCTGGCCTGGTCGAAGCTGATCGGGGCGCCCGCACCATGACCGGACGCGGCGACGTGCCAGCTGGCCGCCAGAAACTCGTTCGCGGTCTTCATCAGATCGTCGGCGGCGCGACGCAGCTTTTCCGGATCGGACAGCATGACGACCGCATGGTCCGGCAACATGCCGGTGATCGACTCCATGTCGTCGACGAGGGCGGGCAGCAGGGATTCCATGCCTTCGACCGGAATGGCGTTCGCGATCGATTCGAGCATGTCCTCGGCGTTGGGGATCCGGCCGATTAGGCTGCGGGCCCGTTCGCGAATCGCTTCGGTGAGCTGCACCTCGCGGCAGGGCGTCGCCCAGATGCTCCTGAGTCCATCGCCGTAGGTGCGCTGGTCGGAGGCATGGAACTCCCGGATCGAGTCGACCTCGTCGCCGAAGAACTCGATGCGCACCGGATGGGGTGCGGTGGGCGGGAACACGTCGAGCAGACCGCCGCGGACGGCGAACTCGCCGCGGTCCATCACCAGGTCGACGCGCGTGTACGAGTTCTCCACCAGCCGGGCCGCCGCCTCGTCGAGCGGCAGTTCCTCGCCGACGGTGAAGACCAGCGGCTCCACATCGCCCAAACCGGCGACGACCGGCTGGATCAGCGATCGCACGGGCATCACCAGAATGCGGATCGGGCCGAACATCGCGTCGCCGGGCTCGGGATGACACAGCCGGCGGAACACGGCCATGCGGCTGGCCACGGTGTCGGCGCGGGGTGACAGACGTTCATGCGGCAGCGTCTCCCACGCCTCCAGCTGGGCGATGTCGTTCGGATCGCCGTCATACCAGGAGCGCAGCGCGTTGACGGTCTCTTCGGCCTCACGGCCGGATGCGACGAGATAGGCGACCGGGGAACGACGGGCCACGGCTGCGGCAAGCGCCGGACGCACGCCTTCGGGGGCGCCGACGACGATCGACGGATCGGCGGCGGCGTCGGGTCGATCGAAGTCGTCCGTGGCCAACGCATGGAAGCTCGGGTCCCTGTCAAGGGACTCCAGCAACCCCGACAGCGATCCTTCGACCAGTTGGTTCATTGTCGTTTCCGCACGCGCTTTGCGTTCACGCGACGCGCGGACGGCCTCGGCATGCGTCTTCCCCGCCGCTTCGGCATCGTGCGACGGTTCCGCGGGACGCGACGTTTCGCGGTCAGCGACCATTGAACTGCTCCTGGGTCTTGTTCAATCCGTTGAAGATGATCGATTCGGCGGCGTCGGCGCCGTCGGCCAGGAATTCCGGCAGCCGCTTGCGCTGGTCGGGGCCGAATCCGCCCAGCACCCAGTTGATCGTATTGTCATGCGCGTTCGCGCCGCGGCGGGCGTGGCCGACGCCCATGCGCACACGCGCGTACTTCGGCGTGCCCAGGGACTTGTCGATGGATTTGATGCCGTTGTGGCCGCCGGCCGAACCGCCCGACTTGACCTTGATGCGGCCGAAGTCCAGGTCCATGTCATCGTGGATGACGACGATGCGGTCCGGTTCGATCTGGTAGTAGGCGCTGATGGAGGCGACCGCGTTGCCGGAATCGTTCATGTAGGTCAGCGGCTTGGCCAGGAAGAACTTGACGGTCCGGCCGTTGAGGTTCATGGCCCCCTTGCCCAGCATGGCCAGACCCTTATGGTCGGAGAAGGCGACCGACCAGCGTTCGGCCAGCAGGTCGGCCGTCATGAAGCCCATATTGTGCCGTGTGTCCTCATACTTCTTGCCCGGGTTGCCCAACCCCGCAATCAACCAGAAATCCGATGCCATATCGCCCTGTCCTTCGTCATCATGTCTATCAAACGGAACGATTGTACCATCGGACCTCTTGTCTCACAGGGTGAGCCGATTCACTCGGCGACGCCCCGGAAACCGCGAATCGGCTTATAAGGGAAGGCACCAATAGGCGATGTCGTGCCGGATGCCGCCGGGCAGGTGGACCGCGTCGGGCATCAGGCCGAATCGCTCGAAGCCGAAATGCCGCATCAGCGCGCTGGAGCCCTCGTTGTCGGCGAAGATCAATGTGGCGGCCATGCGATGCCCTACCCGCCGGGCCTCGGCCAGCAGCCAGGCGACCAGCTGGCGGCCGACACCCTGACGCCGCCATGCGGAGCCCACGTAATAGCTCAGTTCGACCACGCCGTCATAGCCGGCGCGCTCGTGATACCGCGACAGCGAACCGAATGCAACGACCTCGCCGTCGGCATTCTCCACGACGACGACCGGGTAGAGGGAACGCGGCTCGTGCGCGTCGACCCATGCCTTGCGCTGCGCAAGCGTGCGCGGCTCGATGTCGGCGCTGGACATGCGTTCGAGCACCGCCTCGTTGTAGATGTCGGTGATGGCCTGCAGGTCGGCGTCGGTCGCGCCACGGATGATGAATTCGCTCATGGAGCACCAGCATATCGACGGCCACCCCGGATACGACTGTGGGGCGCGGCAAGTACCACGCCCCACAGAGATAGTCGCGACCGGTCAATGCCCGGTCACCGGAGACCGGCTAGTTCCCCAGCTCCAACGCCTTGTTGATGGCCTCCTCCAGACGGTCCTGGGCCTCGCCGTAGGCGGTCCAGTCGCCGTCCTTCAGCGCGGCGTCCGAATCCTTCATGGCCTGGGCGGCGTCATCGAGGGCGGCCTTCAGGTCGCCGGTCGCGGCACCCGACCCGTCACCGGACGACGTCGACCCCGACCCGTCGGCCTGTCCGTCCGTCCCGTCGTCGGCCGCCGCGTCGCCGGATTCGCCATCCTGCGAGGCGGTGTCGTCCTGCGTCGACCCCTGGGAACCGGGCTCGCCGGCGTTCTCGGCATCGCCGGCCGAGGCGCCCGAATCGCCGCCGAAGACCTGGTCCAGCGCCTCGTCCAGCGTGTCGGCGAAGCCGACCTGGTCGCCGAAGGCCACCAGCACCTTCTGCAGCATCGGGTAGCTCGTCGCGCCGCTGGATCGCACGTACACCGGCTGCACGTACACCAGGCCGCCGCCGAGCGGCAGGGTCAGCAGGTTGCCGCGTTCCACGCTGGTGGACCCGGATTCGAGCAGGTTGAGCTCACGGGACACGTCGGCGTTCGCGTTGAAGTTGTTCTGCGCCTGTCCGGGGCCGGGTACGTTGGAGGATTGCGGCAGCTCCTGCAATCGGATCGTGCCGTAGTGCTCGCCGATCACGCCCGCCTCGTTGCCCGCGTCCGAATCCACCGACAGGAAGCCGGTCAGGATCTCACGGGTGGAGGAGCCGGCCGGGATGTAGGTGGAGGTCAGCGAGAACACGGGTTCGCTGCTGCCGCCGGTCTGCAGCGTCAGATAGTACGGCGGCTGCAGCACGGACTGGCCCTGCGACTGCGCGCTGGAGGAGGCCGTCGGATCGTTCGGGGTTTGCCAGAAGTCCTCGCCGGAGAAGAACTGGCTGGCGCTGGAGACGTGGTAGCGTTCCAGCAGCTGGCGCTGCACCTTGAACAGGCTCTCCGGGTAGCGCATGTGGCTCATCAGGTCGCCGGAGATCTCGGAGAGCGAGTGGTACTGGCCGGGGAAGATCTGCTGCCAGGCCTTGATGACCGGATCGTCCTCGTCCCAGACGTACAGGTCCACCGAGCCGTCGTAGGCGTCGACGGTGGCCTTGACCGAGTTGCGGATGTAGTTGGCCTGCTGCGAGTTCAGCCCCTGCACGGTCTGCGAGGTTTCGGTGGTCGAGTCCTCGGTGGCCGCACCCAGATCCGTCATCTGCGAGTACGGGTAGGCGTCGGAGGTCGTGTACCCGTCGATGATCCACTTGACGCGCCCGTCGACCACGGCCGGGTAGACGCGGCCGTCGAGCGTCAGGTACGGGGCGACCTTGGCGACGCGTTCGCGCGGGCTGCGGTCGTACAGGATCTGCGATTCGGACGTCACGCGGTCGGAGAACAGGATCTGTTCGGAGCCGAAGCGCACCGCGTACAGCAGTCGGGAGAAGATGTTGCCAACCGAGGGGCCGCCGTCGCCGTCGAAGGTGTTCGTGGCGCCCTCGTCCGAACCGGTCGGGTAGTCGAACTCCCAGGATTCGGTGCCCTCCGGCGCGCCGACGATCGAATACTCGGTGGCGTTCGGCGAGAAGTAGATGCGCGGTTCGTACTGTTCCGACTCGGTCAGCGCACCCTGTGTGGGGATGCCGTATTCGAAGAACTCGGGCTGGCCGTCGGCCGTGACCTTGTTGCCGTAGGCGGCCACGACGCCGTAGCCGTGTGTGTACACGGTGTGGTCGTTGACCCAGTTGCGGTTGTCGAGGCCGCTCAGGTCAAGCTCGCGCGCGGCAATGACGGTATCCTGGCTGACGCCGTTCACGTTGTACTTGTCCACGGCGAGCGTGTCGGCGAAGGTGTAGTACTGGCGCGACTGCTGCAGCTGCTTGAAGGTCGGCGAGACGATCTGCGGGTCGAGCAGTCGGATCTGCGCGGTCGATTCGGCCGACGCGGACAACGCGCCCGCCTCGCCCTCGGTGGTGGCGTCGTACTCCTCGACGGCGATGTCGTCCAGGCCATACGCCTGCTTGGTGGCCGCGATGTTGCGCTCGATATAGGTCGATTCCATCTCCTGCGCGTTCGGGTCGACACGGAAACGCTGCAGGACGACCGGCCAGACGCCGGTGAGCAGCACGGCGGCGACCACGACGATGGCGACGGAGACCACCGGCACGCGCCACGCCTTGAGCGCCGTGATGGCGCGCACGCCGAGCGGCGCGCTACCCTCCAGCGCGTGCGAGGTCATCAGCCAGACGCCGAGCACCACGCCCAGGATGGCCACCAACGCGGCCATGACGAACGTGACGGGGATGGTGGCATGCACCGATGTGTAGTTCGCGCCGGTGAACCGGTCGCCCTGCGTGGTCAGGTGGGTGAACACCCCCATGACCATCTGCGCGGCGAACGCGAACATGTTGAGCATCAGCCAGACGCCGAGCTGACGGCGGGCGCGCTTGGTGATGGCGAACAGACCACGGCCGTTGACCGGCATGGTGATGCGGATGCCGCCCATCAGCACATGGGTGATGACGGAGAACACGATGCCGACCAGCAGCATGGTGGACACGGCGCTCATCACCAGTTTCAGACCGGGCAGGATGAAGACGTAGAAGCCGTTGTCCAGTCCGAACTGCGGGTCGGTGGTGCCGAAGCTCTGCGCGTTGAACATGAGCAGGATGTCGGACCAGTTGGCGTTGAACTGCGAGCCGAACGCCACACCGACCACCAGCGCCACGATAACCGCCACCATGCGGGCGTGCTTGGAGCTGATGCCGTTGGCGATCTCGACCACGTCACCGTGGATGCGCACCGTGGAGCCGTCGGCGTCCGCCGGACGGGCGTGGATGGCCAGCGTGGCCGACAGGAAGCCGACCGCGGCCACCAGCAGCGCGTAGGCCACCCATACGCCGACGCGCACGCCCAGCTGGGTCCAGATCACGCTCTGGAAGCCGAGCTGTCCGTACCACATCAGGTCGGTGATGAAACGGGACAATCCGAAGAACAGTCCCACGATGACGGCCAACGCCAGGACCACGCCGATGAGGATGCGGCTGCCTCGGCCGTTGCCGCGCGGCCGCTCGGGTTGGCGCGTGATGCGCGGGCTGGCGGGCCGTTGCGGGGGCGGGGTGCGGTGGGAGGCGTCGTCGCCGTCGGTTTCCACGTTCAGGATCACCGGGTCGTCATCGGTGCCTGCGGCGTTGCGGCGACGGGGGTCGTCGTCGGGGTCGAACATCATGCCAAACGCATCGAAAAAAGACATGTGTCCAGCCTAGCGGGTGGTTCGGAAGTACGCGACCAGGCGAATTGTTCCCCTTTCAGGCTATGGGACCGGCGCATCGTCCGTGTTCCGGGATGCCGGTTTCGCCGGGGTTATACGGCTGCGATGGAATAATCGGGAGATATGGAAGAACCCGCGATGCACCACAGTCGGACCGGAGCGCCGGTCACCCCCCGCCGTTGGCCCGCCGCGCTGGCGGTGGTCTGCGTATTGGCCGTCCTGACGGCGGCCGTCCTTTGGTGGGTCGCGCTACGGACTTCGGGCGCGGCCGGACCGGATACGCCACCCGCGGCCTCCGCGCCGGCCGAGGGGCGGGACGGAAAAGCGTCCGCGCACGAGGACGCCGACAAGGAGCCGGCGCCGGAGCCCGTGGACGACTCCCCCCGCGCCAAGGCGCAGCGCGCCGTTGAGGCGATGAGCATTGAGGAGCGCGTCGGGCAGCTGGTCATGGCGCCGCTGTACGCGGGCACCGACCCCTCGGCCCTGTACGACCTGATCGCCAACCAGCATGTCGGCTCGGTGCTGATCATCGGCAATTGGTGGTCGGGCACCGCCGGGGTCCGCCAGGCCACCGATGTCCTGCAGTCATACGCGCCGGCCGATAACCGGCTGCTGATGACCACCGACCAGGAGGGTGGTCTGGTCCAGCATCTGCAGGGGCCCGGTTTCGACACGATGCCGACGGCCGTGGACCAGGGCGCGATGAGCACCGACGTGCTGCGCCAGTCGGCCGCCGTGTGGGGCTCGCAGCTCAACCAGGCCGGCATCAACGTGGATCTGGCCCCGGTGGTGGGCACCGTGACGGTCGACCGCGGCTCGAACGCCCCGATCGGCGCGCTGTACCGCGACTTCGGGTTGGATGCGCAGGGCAACGCCAATCACGCAATCGCGTTCATCGAAGGCATGCGCGACGCCGGCGTCCGTTCGGCCATCAAGCACTATCCCGGTCTGGGGGCGGTGACGGGCAACACCGACTTCACCGCCGACGGCATCGTGGACGCCACCACCACGCTCGACGGCGAGGAGATCGCGGCGTTCAACGCCGCCATCGACGCCGACCCCGGCATGGTGATGATGTCGCTGGCCACCTATCAGCGGATCGATCCGAACAATCCCGCCGCGTTTTCATCCACGCTGATCGACGGGTATCTGCGCGGCACGCTCGGCTATGACGGCGTGATCACATCCGATTCGCTGTCCGCGGCGGCGTTGGGCGGCTTCGACCCGCGTGAGATCGGTGTGCGATTTGTGGATGCCGGGGCCGACCTGGCCTGCATCGGCGCCGCGGACTATGTCCAGCCGATCCTGGACGGGTTGAACGAGCGCGCCGCCTCCGACCAGGCGTTCGCCGAGAAGGTCACCCGTTCCGCGATCCGCGTGATGACGCTCAAATACGAGATGGGCCTGGCGCAATAGCCGATGCGGCCAGCTCCTCGCGCAACGCCTGCAGGAAGCAGGCCGCCACACGGGTGAACCGGCGATCGGACTTCCACACCACATTGAGCCGGGCCTCCAGGCGCGGACTGAGCGGACGGAACGTGAGGTTGGTGTCCCCGGTCACGTTGACGATGCGGTCGAGGCACAGCGCGTAGCCCAGCCCCTCCGAAACCATCAGCGCACCGTTGTTCAGCAGATTGTAGGTGCCGACGACCCGCAGGTCGCTCTGCCCCATCCCGCTCCAGGCGCCGAATTCACGGTCGAAGCGGGTCTCCTGGGATACGATGAGCGGCAGCCCCTTGAGATCGTCGACGGTGATCGACTCCCGTGCGGCCAGAGGGTCATCACGCCGCATCATCACGCCCCAGACATCGCAAACGGGCAGGGTGATGTACGCGTACTTGGTCGTGTCATACGGTTCGAACAGCAGCGCGAAGTCGAGCAGCCCCGAATCCAGACGCGAGGTGACGTCCTCGGTGTTGCCCGAATAGATATGGAACCGGGCCTGCGGATAGCAGGAGGTCATCGCCCGCGCGGCGCGCGCCAGCAGACGCATCGCATCGGTCTCCCCCGCGCCGATGTACACCGGACCGCCGACCGGTTCCTCCATCGAGGTGATCTCCGCCTCCGCACGGTCCGCCAATGTCACGATCTCCTCGGCGCGTTCGCGCAACAGCTCCCCCTCCGGGGTGAGCGTGATCGTCCGACTGCCGCGTTCGAACAGCGTGCAGCCGAGCCTGGATTCGAACTCGCGCAACTGACGGGACAGCGACGGCTGCGACATGCCGAGGTATTCGGCGGCGCCGGTGATGCTCTGCTCCTCCACCACCGCCAGGAAATACCGTAGAATCCGCAGCTCCATGCCGCCATTGCGGTTATGCGCCATCACGGCCTCCCTGAATATCCCACGGCGCACGTTGTTGTACGGTACCGCGCCCCATGCCTCAAATCATACCAATTAAGCATGGCTATGCCCCAGCCCAAGCATTTGCGCATCGCCTCGGCCGGGGTTATCATCCCGAGCAGCGTTACTGAGCACAATCCCGATTCCCCATCACGAATGGACGTATGATGACCGAGCCCACCAATCCCAACAACGCCAAGACCGCCGACGCCGCCGACCGCGTCGAGCAGGGCTATCTGACCGGCGAGCGCGCGGCGTTCGCGGCGGACGGCGTGACCTATGTCGACACGATTTTCGCCGACGGCGAATCCCCGCTCAAGCATGCCCGGAACATCACGCTGATCGACAGCTCCTTCCAATGGAAGTACCCGCTGTGGTACTGCAGGGACGTGACCGTGCGCGGATGCACCTGGTTCGAGATGGGCCGCGCCGGCGTGTGGTACACGGATAACATCACCGTGGAGAACTCGACCGTGGTGGCGCCGAAGAACTTCCGTCGCTGCAACGGCGTGACGCTGCGGCATGTGGAGTTCCCGAACGCCGAGGAGACCCTGTGGTCCTGCCGCAACGTGACGTTGGACGACGTGGCCGTGCACGGCGACTACTTCGCGATGAACTGCGAGGACATGAAGGTGGACGGCCTGCGGCTGGTCGGCGGGTACTCGTTCGACGGCGCGCGGAACGTGGAGATCTCCAATTCGCGGCTCATCACCAAGGACGCGTTCTGGAACTCGGAGAACGTGACCGTGCGCGACTCGTTCATCACCAGCGAATACCTGGGGTGGAACGCCCGGAACCTCACGCTGATCAACTGCACGATCGAGAGCCTGCAGGGCCTGTGCTACATCGACAATCTGGTGATGCGCGACTGCCGGCTCAACCACACGAACCTGGCGTTCGAGTATTCGACGGTGGACGCCGAGATCGAAGGCCATATCGACAGCGTGTTCAACCCCGCCGGCGGCAGGATCAAGGCCGGTTCGATCGGCGAGGTGACGCTCGATCCGGCGCGCATCGACCCCGCGGCCACCGTCATCGAGACCACGGACCGCTGAGCGCCTCCCGCGGTGCGCGGCGCTTCCGCCTTGCCGTCGCGCACCGGTATGAGGCAATATGGCAGGGCGCTCGCCCCCAGCTGACAGGAGAACCGATGACCTACGATTTCGATGCGATGACCGACCGTTCCGGCACCTACTCGCTCAAATGGGAGGAGGCCGGCGACGCGCTGCCGATGTGGGTGGCCGACATGGATTTCCAGACCGCTCCCCCGATCCGTGAGGCGATGCACCGCAGGCTCGACCATGGCGTCTTCGGCTACTCGATCGTGCCCGACGAGTGGAGGCAAGCGTATATCGACTGGTGGCGCGACCGCCATGGCGTGACCTTCGAGAGGGATTCGCTGATCTTCTGCACCGGCGTGATCCCCGCAATCTCCAGCATGGTGCGCAAGCTGACCACGCCGGCCGAGAACGTGGTCATCCAGACGCCGGTGTACAACATCTTCTTCAACTCGATCCTCAACAATGGCCGCAACGTGCTTGAGGCGCCGCTGTCGTACGACGCGGCGGCCGGACGGTACGCCATCGACTGGGAGGATCTGGAACGCAAGCTGGCCGACCCGCAGACCACGCTGATGATCCTGTGCAACCCCCACAATCCCTCCGGGCAGATCTGGGACCGCGACACCCTGGCACGTCTCGGCGAGCTGTGCTGGCAACATCACGTGACGGTGATCAGCGACGAGATCCACTGCGATCTGACCGATCCGGGGTTCGGGTACGTGCCGTTCTCCTCGGTAAGCGAGCACTGCCGCATGAACTCGGTGACGTGCATCGCGCCGACCAAGACGTTCAATCTGGCCGGGCTGCAGACCGCCGCCGTGATGGTCCCGGACCCCGTGCTCCGGCATAAGGTGTGGCGCGGACTGAACACCGATGAGGTGGCCGAGCCGAACGCGTTCGCGATCACGGCGGCGGTGGCGGCGTTCACCGAGGGCGGCCCCTGGCTCGACGAGCTGCGCGCCTATCTGGCGGGGAACAAGCGTGCGGTCCGCGCCGCCATCGACGAGTACAACGCGTCGGTCGATGCCGCCCGCCATGTCACCCTGGTCGAGGGCGATGCCACGTACCTGCTGTGGCTCGACTGCTCGGCGCTGACCGACGACACGGAACGCCTGTGCGATCACCTACTCGCCGAACAGCGGCTCATGCTCTCCCCCGGCGCCCAGTTCGGTGGCAACGGGCGGTATTTCGTCCGCATCAACGCGGCGACGCAGCGCGAACGCGTGGACGAGGGCATGCGGCGGCTGACGGACGGCCTGCGTTCGTTCCGCTGACGGCGCACCGAATCCGTGACGACATCGTCCGGCGCGCCCCGATGCAGGGCGCGCCGGACGATTCCACTATTTGGACGAGGGGGCACTACGGTAGTGTCCATGAGAGAAGACAGCGAAGAGCCATTGGCGGCCAACACCACACGGGAACGTCTGGATGTTCGCAGCCGCGTCCTGATCACGTTCACCTTCTTTTCCATGTTCTTCGGCGCGGCGAACCTGATCTTCCCGCCGTTCCTCGGGGCGCAGGCCGGATCGGCCACGCCGCTGGCCGCCGCCGGGTTCATCATCTCCGCGGTCGGCCTGCCGGTGCTCGGCGTGCTGGCCGTATCCTCAGCCGGCGGATTCGAATACCTGGCCGACCGCGTCTCCCCCAAGTTCGCCATCGTGCTGGCGCTGGCCATCATCCTGACCATCGGCCCCTGCTTCGCCATTCCCCGCACCGCCACCACCTCGTTCGAGATGATGGTGGTCCCCTTCACGACCGGCATCCCCACCTGGATCACGCAGCTCATCTATTCGGCGGTGTTCTTCATCCTCTCGTTCCTCCTCGCGCAACGTCCGGAGATCCTTTCGAAAACCCTGGGACGGTTCATGGGGCCGCTGCTGCTTGTCATGATCGCCGTGCTGTTCGTGGCCTGCCTGGTCATCCCGCACGACGCCTTCCCCGCACCGAGCGGCGACTACGCGCAGCTGCAGCTGTCCCGCGGGTTCCTGGACGGCTACCAGACCATGGACCTGCTGGCGGCGCTGTACTTCGGCATCGTCATCTCCGCCAACGTCAGGCAGATGGGCATCACCAGCGTCTCCCAGAACCGCCGCGAAACCGGCTACGCGGGACTTGGCACCGGTATCCTGCTCGTGGCGATCTACGGCGCGCTCGCCTTCATCGGCATGGTCTCCGGCTCGATCACCCCGGTCGACCCGGCCACCGACACCGGCGCCACCGTGCTGACGAATCTCTCGCACTCCGCGTTCGGGCCGGTGGGCACCGCGTTCCTCGGCGTCATCTTCGTCGTCGCCTGCTTCAACGTCTGCACCGGGCTGATCTCCACCTGCGGCACGTTCTTCCACAGACACTTCCCCACGGTGGCGGGCCGTCCGGTGTCCTACCGCGTCTGGAGCGCCATCTTCGCGGCGTTCAGCTTCCTGGTCTCCAACGCGGGCCTCAACACCATCATCAAGGTGTCGGTGCCGGTGCTGTCCGCGCTGTACCCCATCGCCATCGTGCTGGTGGTGCTCTCGCTGGTCCACGGCGTCTTCTCCTCCAGGTTCCCGCGCGTCTACTTCTGGGCCGTACTGCTGGCCGGCATCGTCAGCATCGTCAACTGCTGCGCCGAACTTATCGCACTGCTCGGCGTATCGTTCGGCTGGTTGGACGCGCTGGTCGGCGCCATCCCGTTCAACGACCTGCAGATCGGATGGCTGATCCCCGCGTTCATCGGCGTAGTCGTCGGCGTCGCCGACAGTCTGGCGCGCGACCGGCGACGGGCCTAGCCCGTCGTCCGCCCGCGGCGTTCGCAGGCGACGTGCTAGACTGCTGTGTCGGCCGGCATGACCGGTCCGGCCGACAAGCATTATTACCTTCGATTCGCATCTGCAAGGGACGTGATATCCATGCCATGGGCCAAGGTCCACGACATGTTGCGGAAAATCCCCGAAACGCTGACGTTCAGGCGCATCCTGCTCATCATGCTGGGCACCGCCATCGCCACGTTCGGACTGCACAACATCCACCAGCGCGTCGACATCACCGAAGGCGGCGTGCTCGGCATGCTGCTCCTGCTCGACCACTGGTTCGGCATCCCGCCGTCCATCACCACGCCGGTGCTGGACATCACCTGCTACCTGCTGGCATGGCGGTTCCTCGGCAGCAGGTTCATCCTGCTGTCGATCGTATCGACCACATCGATGTCGCTGTTCTTCGGATTGTGGGATCTGTTCCCGCCGATGCTGCCCGACCTGTCCGGCATGCCGCTGTTGGCGGCGTTGCTGGGTGGCGTGTTCGTCGGCATCGGCGTCGGACTGGTGGTGCGCCAGGGCGGCTCCAGCGGCGGCGACGACGCGCTGGCGCTCGTCATCTCGCATGTGACGCACTGGCGGCTCGCACGCGCCTACCTGTTCACCGACCTGACCGTGCTGGGATTGTCGCTGACCTATATCCCGGTGCAGCGCATCGCCTTCTCGCTGGTCACGGTGTTCGTCTCGTCGTTCCTCATCGACATCGTCAAGGACGGCGTGCCGGACGCGATGCGTTCGTTGCTGCCCAGGCGCCGCAACGGCTGACCGCCGCCCGTGACGCGAAGACCCCGGATGCGGCGATCAGCGGATCCGCTTGAGATGCCCGCGGCTCAGCCGCAGCACCGCATCCGCATGGACGGCGAATCGTTCGGAGTGGGTCACGGCGATCACGCACATGCCGCGCTCATGGGCGTTCTCAGCCAGCAACGCGGCGATGGCTTCGGCGTTGTCGGCGTCGAGGCTGCCGGTCGGTTCATCCGCCAGCAGCACCTTGGTGCCGGCCGCGAGCGCCCGTGCGATGGCGACGCGCTGACGTTGCCCGCCCGACAGCTTCGTCACGCCGCGCCGCATATCCTCGGCGTCGAGTCCCACCGCGTCGAGCAGCTCACGGGCGCGGGCGCGGTCGGCGACCAGCGCAACGTTCTCAATGGCGTTCAGGTAGTCGATGAGGTTGAACTCCTGGAAGACGAACGAGACGTGGCGGCGGCGGTGCGCGACAAGCCCGCCCGCGGTCAGCGGCCGACCATCATAGACGATGCGTCCCGCGTCGGGCAGATCGAGGCCGCCGAGCAGCGCGAGCAGCGTGCTTTTGCCGACGCCGGACGGGCCGACCACGGCGGTCATGGCCCCGGGCTCGAATCCGGCGCTGACGTTGCGCAGCACGGTGCGCGTGCGGCCATGACCGTCCTCATAGACATAGGTGACGTTGTCGAGTGCGATGATTGCCATCGGTGAGCTCCTTTCGCATACGGATCGCTTGTGGCTGGGATCGGGTCAGGGTCACGACATGGCGGCGAGGATGTCCTTGGGACGGCGGCGCATCAGCACCATGCCCGACAGGCCGACCGACACGGCGACCAGCGCCAGGCCGAGCCCGTACAGGCCGGCGATGGTCCAGCCATCGATGACGACGTGGATGCTGCCCATGTCGGCGTTCGGCGTGAAGCTGGGCGACATCATGTCGCTGTTGGCCACGGTCATGCCATCCTTCGAGGTGAGTCCGCCGACCGTGCCGCCCGTGCCGCCCATGCCGGCGCGTGACATGCCGAGCAACCCGTCTCCGACGAATTGCCCGATCATCGCGCCGATCGGCACACTCAACGCGAACGCGACGACGGCCACGAGCGCCGCCTCGACCAGATACTGCGAGAGGATCGCCCAGCGGCCGAAGCCGAGCGAGAGCAGCACGCCGCTCTCGTGCATGCGCTCCTTGACGCGCGAGGCGAGCACCAGGCACAGGATCACCATGCCGGCCGCCAGTGCGAGCACGACGAGCGCGAGCACCAGAGCATCGAGGTTGCGCAGCGGTTCGGATACGGCATCGGCGTCCGCCGTGTCCTGGCTGACCACATACTGGCCGCCCGACAGCTCGTCGAGCGCCTGCACGCGGGCGGCGATGTCGGCCGTGCGCTCGGGATCGGTCACGTAGAAGCTCACCTTGTCGAATCCTTCCTCGGCGGTGCCTTCGCGTGAGTGGTCGACCACGTCCATGGTGGTGAACATCGCGTTGGTCATCGACCAGTTGCTGGTCAGCGCGCTGGATTTCGCGGTCTGGTCGAACAGGCCGACGATGCGTACGGGCGTGCGCGTCTGCTCGACGCTGGTGCCGCTCATCTGCGCGTGGACGGTGGCACGCCGCAGCACGATCGTGTCGCCGATCCGCAAACCGTTGCGTTCGGCGAGCTGCGAGCCGATCAGCACGTCGCCGACCACGCCGTCGTCCGTCCCGACACCCGTCCCGCCGTCCGCATCGTCATCCGATCCGTCCCGGTCAGTCCCCGTACGCGCGGCCGGGTCGATCACCGGTTCCCCGTGGGCGAGCACGAGATATCCCTTGGCGAAGTTCGCGTCGAACCGCGAGTCGGTGCCACCGATGACGGTTACCGTGTCGCCGAAGTCGTCGGTCGAGAACGCCTGTTCGCTGGCCGGGTCGGTGCCCGAGCCGTCGTCGATGAGCTCCAGTGTCCGGCCGTCCGTGGTCTCCGGCACCAGCACCTGCTCGGTCGTCGCGTCACAGCCGCGGATGCCCTGGACCTGCGCCATCACCCTGCCGCACAGTTCGGCGGTGATCGGCTTGCCCGCGAACACCTGCTGATAGCCCATGCCCTCGATCTGCCGGTTGGTCCAGTTCTCGGGGTTCGATTCGTCCTGTTCGATGGTGAACACCCCGCCGAGCGCCTGCCGTATCGCCTGCTGCGCATCCGCCGCCGCGCCACGCACCGCCAATCCGGTCAGCGTCGTCGTGGCGACGGCGAGCAGGATGAGCAGCAGGCTGATGGTCCTGCCGCGTTTGCGCCATATATACCGCACCGCCAACGTGATGCTCCGCATGCCGTGTTCCGCCTTTCCTTCCGTGATTGATGGCGGCGGTGAGCGCGGCTCCGGGCGATTCGTTCAGTCGGCGATGGCACCGCCGCCGACCGGAGCCGCGCTCCCCGCCAACGACGATTCAACAGGATGACGGTGTGGGTTCGGTATCGTTCCGGTTTGGTGTCGGTTTGGTTCGCCGGCGTCCCCATCCGCGTCGGGCGCGGTCCCGCCCAGCCCGTCGCCCCATTCCCGCACGATCGCCGCCGGCACGACCACCCTGTATCGGAAGATTCCATCCGTCATATCGATCGACGGTGTGCATCCCTGGGACCGGAATATCGTGTGCGCGATATGGATGCCGAGTCCCGTGCCCCCGGTGGTCGAACTGCGCGAGACGTCCGGGCGGAAGAACGGCTCGCCCAACCGTGTCAGATCGGCTTCGGGCAGCTGCTCCGCCCGGTTGCGGACCGTCACCGTCAGGGCGCCGGGCACCGTCTCGCAGCGGCCCGGCGCCGGAACCGTCCCTGTTTCGATGCGGACGGCACTCCCCGGTGCCGCATAGGCCACGGCGTTGCCGATCACCGCGTCGAAGGCCTTGTCCAGCAGGCCCGGCACGGCATGCAGCGCCGTCCCGCCGTCCACGTTGCACTCCACCGTCACGCCCCTGCGGCGTGCCAACGCATCATGCCCCTCGACTGCGTCCTCGATCAGATCGCGCAGGCGCAGCCAACGCCGTTCCCCGAGTTCGGCGGCATCCATGCGCGACACCGTCAGCGTCTGGCCGACGATGCGCTGCATCCGCTCCACGGTGCGCAAGGCGCGCGGCAGCACCGCGTCCCGATCCGCATAGTCACCCAGGTTCATCATCATGCCCTCGACCTGCGCGTGCAGCACGGCGACCGGGGTTTTCAACTCATGCGAGGCCGCCATGAAGAAATCGCGACGTTCGCGCTCCATCGCACGCACCACCCGCGTCTCACGGGCCAGCTCGTCATTGGCGGACGCGAGCCGCCCGTTGAGTTCGGCCAGCCGACGGTTGGCCTGCTGCATCGGGCGGATGATCAGTCGGCTGCACAGCCACGCCACCACCGCGGACAGCGCCACGATGACGCCGATCATCGGCAACAGCAGAGTGACGAACGTATCCTCGATGGCGGCGCGCTGGGCATCGACCGTGATGGACACCGCGGCCCCGGTGCCGGGCGGGTCGCCGCCCGCTTCGGCGAACGTCCACGTCGAGACGTCATCCCCCTGCATGACGTCGGCCGCACCCGCCTCGCGCGCGGCCACCACGGAGTCGAAGCCGTACGGGAACGCCCATGACACGATGCCGTAGACCAGCACACCGCACAGGCTGAACGCGGCCAGCAGCCCCACGAACAGCCTCACCGACAGGCGGCCGACCGCACGTCGCACCCAGCCGGCGAACCGTGTCAGAGTACGTGCGGCCGGCCGACCCCGATTGCCCGGCTCGGCGGCCGCGCCCCCGTCGTCCTGCAATCCAGTGGAATCCATGTGACCCCTCCCCGAATCGCTACCCGGTTCGGCTTTCCCGCGCTCAGCCATGGCGCGTCCCCGCCCGGTATCCCACGCCGCGCACTGTGTCCACGCTATCCGCTCCGAGTTTGCGGCGCAGGTTCATCACATGGATGTTGATGGCCTTGTTCCCGCAATCGTCGGCGTACCCCCACACCTGCCGGGCCAGCGCATCGCGGGTGAAGACACGGCGCGGATGCTCGGCGAGCAACCGTATGATGTCGAATTCGGTGCGCGTCAGCGCCACGACATCGCCGCGGAGCAGCACCTCGTGCGCCTCCGTGTCCACGATGATGTCGCCGAATCCCAGCAGGCCCCTGGCGGCAGTCCCGGTGCCGCACTCCGTTGCGGATGCAGCCGTCCCGCCCGCCGGCCCGGCCGCAGTCGTCGGTTCGATGGCGGGCGAGGCGGCTGCATCCGACCGCGCCGCGCAACGGCGCAGCACCGCACGCACGCGTTCGCGCATCACACTCAACGAATACGGTTTGGTCACGTAATCGTCGGCGAGCAGGGAGAACCCCTGCAACTGATGTCCCTCATCGTCGAGCGCGGTGGTCACGATGATCGGCACGTCGCTGCCGCGCCGGATCGCCTTGCAGACGGCAAACCCGTCCAGTTTCGGCAGCAGGATATCGACGATCACCAGATCCACACGTCCCTCACGGAAGCGGCGCAGCCCCTGTTCCCCGTCGACGGCCGTCAGCACGTCGTGGCCGTCATGCACGAACAGCTGTTCCAACGCGTGCAGCAGCTCCGCCTCGTCCTCGATGATCAGCAATCTTGCCATCGGCACCGTCCTTGCATCCCGCGGCGGCCCCATCCGCCGCCGAACAGCCTATGGTACAGGACGATGGTTTGTTTTTGGTTTGCACCGGAGATGCGGACGGTGAATCGCCCGGGAAACCAACGGTCCGTGCCCGCGGCGCCACCGCGAAGCACGGACCGTTATCGACACGGCGTCCGGCCGTCCCAAGTCGTTCACTTAGAGGACTGGGCCACCTCGGCATCGAGCGCGTAATACGTCTCGTCGTCCACCGGTTCCAGCCATTCGTTGCTCACGTCGGCGCCCGGAATCATAATCGCCAGATGCGCGAACGAGGCGTGCGGCGTGGCGCCGTGCCAGTGCTTGGTCTCGGCGGGCACGTAGACCACGTCGCCCGGCTGCATCGTGACCACCGGCCTGCCCCACTCCTGGTAGTAGCCGACGCCGCCCACGGCGAGCAGGATCTGCGGGGAATTGTGGTGGATATGCCAGTTGTTGCGGCACCCCGGCTCGAACGTGACGTTCGACAGCGAGATCTCCTTGTTCAGCAATGGCGCCAGATAGCTCTGGCCGATGAAATACCGCGCGTAGGCGTCGTTCGATTCGCCCATCGGGAACAGGCTGGGATTGTTCATGGTGTTGTCCTTCCTGATCGGCCCCGCCGGATCCGTCGGCACGGAGCGGGGCCACACGGTTCCATTCCTACCCGCATGCCCTTCGGATCGCTAATGCCGCATCAACATGGTCGTTATGCCTATTACGCATACGATCACACGTAGTTGCGTTCGATCAGGATGTCGGAGACGGTCAGGTTCGCGTCGTTGACCAGGTTGAACAGGATGACGTTGGCGCAGTCGGCCGGGCTCATGAACGTGTGCTGCTTTTCCTCGGAGACGTAGTCGTGGCTGTCGCGGTAGAACTCGGTGTCGATGCCGCCCGGGCACACGCCCACGATCTTGACGCTGGTGCCCTTATAGGCGGCCTTGAGGCTTTCGGTGTAGCCGCGCTCGCCCCACTTGGTGGCGCAGTACACGGATTCGTTGGCGTTGCCGCGCGTGGCGGCGGTGCTCATGACGTTGGCGATCTTCAGGTCGCGCTCGCCATCCCCTTCAGCGTTTCGACGCTGAACAGAATCATCCCCTTCAATCCCTTCAGGCATTTGTCCACGTCGGCGGCCGTGTACGCGGTCGGCACCTTGAACGACGGCTGGCCGGCGTTGTTGATTAGCAGGTCGATGTGTCCGATCGACGCGGCCTCGGCCACCGCCGCCCTGACGAACGCCTCGTCCGAGATGTCGCCGGTCAACGCCCGATAGCGGTCGGGGCCGAACGCCTCGGCGAGATCCCGCTGTTTGGCGGCGTTGAAGTCCACGCCGCACACGAACCATCCCCGTTCGATCAGCTGCCGCGTGAGCTCATACCCCAGCCCCAGCGCGCTGCCCGTCACGATTGCGATCCGCTTGTCCATCACGACCTCCCCGTCTTGCCGGAACCGATCGCCCTTCACTGTATCGAACCGGTACGACTCCGGCATCGCTTCCATGCCGGCTGCGGACGTGTGCCCGCCGCCGCACCGCACCGCCCGCTGACGCACCGCACGCACCGCATCGGTAACACACATCGCATTACCCTATCCGAACCGACCATGCCTACACTGGCGACATGACAGCCTTATTACGCGCCGAACATCTGTCCTGCGCCCTGCCGTCATCCGATGGCGAGCGCACGTTGTTCCGCGACCTGTCGCTGCAGGTCGAATCCGGCGAGATCGTCGATCTGACCGGTCCTTCGGGTTCCGGCAAGTCCAGCCTGTTGACCGCGCTGGCGCAGCTCAATCCGCACGCATCCGGCGATCTGGCCTTGCAGGGGCGGCCCGCATCCGCCTTCACCCCGCAACAGTGGCGCACGCAGGTCACCTATCTGCCGCAGCAGGCCATCCTGACCGGCGGCACCGTGGCCGAGGCGATTCGTCTGCCGTTCACGCTGGCCGTTCGTGCCGGCGGCTCGAACGGTGCGGAGGGCGCATATGGCGGCAGCCGTCGGCGTTTCCCGTCATTGCTCCGAGGTGCCGCCCATCACACGGCCGATCGTTTGGACGCCGCGGCTATCCGTCGGATGCTGGATGCGCTGGGCTGCTGCGACATCGAGCTGAATCGGCCGCCGCACGACCTGTCGGGCGGCCAAGCGGCGCGCATCGCGCTGGCGCGTACGCTGCTGACTCGTCCGAAGGTGCTGCTGGCCGACGAGGTCGACGCCGGATTGGACGACGACAACGCGGCCAAGGTCGCCGCAATCATGACGCGGGCGGCGCATGACGGTATGGCGATCATCCGCATACGGCACCGGCCACCGGATGGAGCGTCCTCACGCACGCTGGTGTTGAGCGACGGTCGGCTGCATGGCAACGACGCAACCCATGATTCAGGCAGCAACGATATGCAGGCCGCCGCACATGCCGATGGTTCACGGGCCGGTCGAACGCAAGGTGACGAAACGCACCCTGACGGCGTGCACCCCGATGGTTCACGGGCCGGTACTGCGCGGCCGGAAGAGGAGGCGTGACATGAACGGAGGAACCTACTACCCCATCGACGTCTGGGGACTGCTGGCGGCCATGCTGATGGTGGTGGCGGCCGCCGCGGTGTCGTGGCGGATGCGGCTGGGCATCGGACGGACGCTGCTGTGGTCGGCCTGCCGCGCGTTGCTGCAGCTGTGCGCGATGGGACTGATCATCGGGTTCGTGATCCGTGCCGACAATCCCTGGCTGGTGGCACTGCTGATCGTGGTCATGCTGGGGGCCGGCGTGCAGATCACGCTGTCCCGGGCCAAGGGCGTGCCGCGGGGCATGGCCGGCCCGGTGCTGCTGGCGTTGGTCATCACGATGCTGCTGATGCTGACGTTGGTGGCCGAACTGATCGTGCGTCCGACGCCGTGGTACTCCCCGCAGCTGGTGGTGCCGCTGACCGGCATGCTGCTGGGGAACTCGGTGTCCGCGCTGGCGGTGGGGTTGACGCGATTCTTCGAAAGCATGCGGGAGCGGCGCGACGAGATCCAGATGATGCTGGCGTTGGGCGCCACGACGTGGGAGGCGGCCCGCCCGTCGATCGTCTCCTCGTTGAGACTCGGCCTGCTGCCCACAACGGCCTCCCTGGCGTCGAGCGGCATCGTGACGATCCCCGGCATGATGGCGGGACAGGTCATCGCCGGCGGGGACCCGTTCGATGCGGCGAAGTACCAGTTCGTGATCCTGGCCGCGATCTCGGCGCTGACCCTGCTGGCGGACACGATCATCATGCTGCTGGTGTACCGGCGTTGCTTCACCGACAAGGACCAATACCTCATAGCATAGTAGCCGATGCCTGACGGCGTGCACCTCGGTCGGCGCGAGAGGTGTCGGCGAAGTCGATCACGGGCCATGCGTCTTCTCCCCATCGCAGGGAGAAGGCGGACATGGCGGATATGAATGTGGGGCGGCTTGTTCAGGCCGCCCCACGGGAGTCAGTCATCCGTGTTCGGATGGACCGTCATCACTTGATGTCCGGATCGTCCTTCTCGATGGTGCCGGTGGCCTTGCCGATGGCCTTGAGGCCGTGGTAGGCGACGAGCACGGCGATGGTGCCGATGGCGATGCCGTTGAACTGCACGCCCTGGATGGCGAACGTGAAGTCGGCGATGCCGATGATCATGACGATGGCGGCGGTCATGACGTTGAGCGACTTGTCGAAGTTGACGTGGTTGTCAACCCAGATGCGCACGCCCATCATGCCGATCATGCCGTACAGCAGCGTGGTCACGCCGCCGAGCACGCCGGCGGGGATCGTGTTGATGATCGCGCCGAACTTCGGGCACAGGCTCAGCAGCAGCGCGAAGCCGGAGGCGAACCAGTAGGCGGCGGTGGAGTAGACCTTGGTGGAGGCCATCACGCCGATGTTCTCGCCGTAGGTGGTGGTGCCGGAGCCGCCGCCGAAACCGGCGATGGCGGTGCCCAGACCGTCGGCGAACAGGGCGGTGCCCATCTTGTCGTCATAGTCGCGGCCGGTCATCTGCGCCACGGACTTGACGTGGCCGACGTTCTCGGCGATGAGCACGAGCACCACCGGGATGAACATCGGCAGGATGGAGAAGTCGACCTGCGGCAGGTGGAACTTCGGCAGACCGATCCACGCGGCCTCGTTCACGGCGGAGAAGTCGACCTGGCCGCGGAAGCAGGCGTAGATGTAGCCGACGATGACGCCGAGCAGGATGTTCAGACGGCCGAGCAGGCCCTTGAACAGCACGGAGATGACCAGCACGGCCACCAGGGTGACCAGCGCGGTGTCGGGGGCGAGCTGGAAGTTGTTCCACACGCTCGGGGCCAGGTTGAAGCCGATGATGGCCACGATGGCGCCGTTGACGACCGGCGGCATGACCACGTCGATCCACTTGGAGCCGGCGAAGTGCACGAGCAGGCCGATCAGGGCCAGCAGCAGACCGGTGACCATGATGCCGAAGCTGGCGACGGCCAGGCCCTTGTTCGCCGTGGTGACGGCGGTGATCGGGGCGATGAAGCCGAAGGACGAGCCCAGGTAGCTCGGCAGGACGTTCTTGTTGATCAGCAGGAACAGGGCGGTCGACATGGCCGTGAAGAACAGCGTGGTCGACGGATCGAAGCCGGTGAGGATCGGCACGAGGAAGGTCGCGCCGAACATGGCCACCACATGCTGGGCGCCGATACCTGCGGTACGGCCCCAGGTCAGACGCTCGTCGGGTTCGACGACCTCGCCCGGATGCAGCGTCTTGCCATCGCCGTGGATGGCCCAGCTGAACAGATTCTTCATCTGTCTATCTCCTTTGAACTCTCTCTGCGCGGCATACTCCGTCCGCGCGCCGCAGAATAGTATAACGACACGCCTAGTCCATCGCCGCCCAAGCCCTTGTGCCGCAGCAACACCAGGCTGCTGCGCCAAAAGGACCGGATAACGATGAAGAACTGGACCAAAAGCCGCAGCGCGATGGTACAACTGCGACTATTGGACCAGATTCGGCTCACAGGTGGGGATCGACCGAATGCACCACATCAACCAGATCGCCGTTGGACAACGTGGGCTTGGTGAACTCGCGCCACGGTTCGACCTTGACCTCCCAGCGCCCGGTCCGCTCATCCAGCACCGGACGCGCGGTCTGCTCCCACCGGACGCGCTGCGAGGTACGGCCGGTATGCGGGTCACGGCGCGAGTAGTGCAGGCAGGTGCAGTTGGTGATCTGCCAATCGGGGCTGTCCGCGCGGCGTAGGAACTCCTCGTCCGAGATATCCTCCAGCGTGAGCATCAGCGCCAGCATGAAATCGCCGTGGGTCACCGCCACCACCGATTCCGACTCGGCCCTGCGGTTCAGCGAGGTCAGCAGGTTATGGACGCGGTCCTCGGCCACATCCGCGATCGACTCGCCCGCCGGCGGACGCCAGTACAGCGGGTCGGTGCGCTTGAACATCCAGTTGCGCGAATAGTTCGTGCGGAACTCCTCCTGGGTGATGGTGTTGATCTCACCCCATGAACGCTCACGCAGCACGCGGCTCTCCTCCCAACGCGCCTTGGGCAACGCCATCGTGGCCGCCGTCTCCCGTGTGCGCACATACGGCGACACCAGATACCGATCGAACAACTCCTGCTGGGAGACCAGCCAACGTCCGATGCAATCGGCCTGCTTGCGCCCGATTGCGGTCAGACGCCACGAGCGGTCCGGCACGGTGACGTTATCCTGCGTGTACAGGGAGTTATCACCCTGCTCCCCCGCCTGCACGATGACGTTCGCCTCGGACTGGCCGTGGCGGATGACATACAGATCCAACGGCATGCCCATGGTCGCTCCTCCTGAACTCGTCGATTGCCGTACCGATATCGATCGGGTCCGCACCGGACGTGCGGACCCGTCCCGATTCCACCGTAGCCGAACAACGGCGCGACCGGGCACGTTTTTTCGATGGGCCTGTACAGAATTCACCGGAGGCACATGCCGCGTTCACCTTCGGCACCGCGACCGCGCCGACGACCATGGCCGGATCGCACGCCCGAATGCCTGATGGCGCCGAACCCGGGAGACGACTATTCCGGCCAGATGCCGGCCTGGGCATTGGCGTTGCGGTATTCGCGCGGCGTCACGCCCATATGGTCCTTGAATACCTTGCCGAAATGACTGGGCGAACGGTATGCCAGGATCTGCGCGATCTCCCCGACCGAATACTGCGAATACCTGAGCATGTTGCGCGCCGCCTCCATGCGTTGATCGGCGATGTAGCGGGAGATGGTGGTTCCGATCTCCCTGGCGAACAGTTCCGACAGGTACGTGGGATTGAGGTGGACGTGGTTCGCGAGCATCGGCACCGTGATGCGCTCGTGCAGGTGGTAGCGGATGTAGTCCATGCATTCGACGACCGCGGTGGAATGCACCTCGCCGCGCTGCATGTCGGCCATGGCCCAGGTGAAGAAGGTCATCATATCGGCATGCAGCCGGCGCACCTCATCCGTGGTGGTGCAGCGGTCGACGTCCTGGATGTAGAGGTCGGAAGCGTTGTAGGCGTCCTCCTCGTCCATGCCGCCCTCGATGGCGAACCGCGTGGCCAGCGTGATCGAGGTGACGAACAGGTATTTCGCGTTGCGCAGCGGGTCGTCGCAGACATGGCCGTACAAGCCGGATGTCCACAGCCGCGCGCTCTCGCCGATGGCGGAGAGGTCGCCGTTCTTCATCAGCTCGTACTGCTTCATCTCCTCCACGTACCGGTGGTGCCGTACGCGGTCCTCCCGGCTCAGGAAGTCGAGATAGCGCAGTTTGGCCTCGCTGACCACGGGTTCCGTCATCGCATCCGCTCCGTTCTTCACCATTTCTTTATCTTTATTTCAAGAATATCCGATATTTTTGATAGTTTTCTGGAAATCTCAGCAGGAACCCGGCGGCTCGGAGGACGTAAGCTGTGCTTGTCACAACAGAAGATCGAATATCACCAACACGGCACCCGCAGACCAAGACGGATGCCACAACGAAAGGAAACAACCATGATGAACCAGCAGATGATGGATCAGGCCCTGCGTTCCCCGCTCGCCGCCACCGACCCTTCGCTCGGCCACTACGCGCTCTCCCAGACCGTGTGGAACGGCATCAAGCGCATGCTCAACAAGTAAGACCTCCGCGGCGAGACACGCCGCGATACGCCACGAGGGCCCGCCTCCGAACGAACATCGGAGGCGGGCCCTCGCATATCATCGGTCGCGCCGTTTCCGGCACCGACCATTTAGAAGAACAGCTTGGCGACCAGCACCGCGAACGCCACCAGCAGCACCGAGGCGATGAAGCTGGCGAGCACGGCCTTAGCGCCCTTGGAGGCGATGGCCTTGAAGTTCACGTTGATGCCGAGCGCGGCCATGGCCATGCCGAGCACGATGTAGGCCACGTCCACCAGCTGGGCGGAGATGGCGGTCAGGAACGGCACATAGGTGCCCAGCACCGACGCGGCGATGAAGCCGAGCATGAACCACGGGAAGGCGACCTTACGCTTGCCCTCGTGCTTGACCGTGGAGTGCGTGCGGTCCCACCAGATGGCGATGATGATGGCCGCGAACACCAGCATGAGCACACGGCTCAGCTTCATGATGGTGGCCATGTTCAGGGCCTCCTCGCCGAAGGCGCCGCCGACGGCGACCGCGTGGGCGATCTCATGCAGGCTGGCGCCGGCGGCCACGCCCTGCTGGGCGGGGGTCAGGCCGAGCGCCGGGAACAGCGCGATCTCGATCAGCGCGAAGATCGTGCCCATGATGGCCACGGTGGCCACGGCCATCACCTCGTTGTCTGCCTTCTCCTCCTCGTCCTCCTCCGGAACGGTGATGGAGCCCGACAGTCCCATGACGGCGGCAGCGCCGCAGATGCCGGTGCCGCCCGCGGTCAGGATGGCGAGCATCGGGCTGACCTTGAGCGCACGGGCGATCAGATAGGTCACGACGATGACCAGCGTGACGATGACCGCCGCGATCGGCAGGCACTTGATGCCCTGCGTGAACAGCACCTGCAGGTTGAGCTTGAAGCCAAGCAGGATGATGCCCAGGCGCAGCAGCTTGTTGGAGATCAGACCGGCGGCGTCCTTGACGCCCGCCTTGCGGGAGTCGTTGGAGCCGACGTAGAGGGAACGGATCGGGAATTGGATGACCATGCCGATGAGCAGGGCGATGATCAGCGGACCGAGCAGCGAGAAGCCGTCGAACTGCTTGAGGAACGTGCCGATGAAGGAGGCGATCAGCGTCAGGACTGCGATGAACAACATATCGGTGGTCGCGATGCGCTTCCACCACTTGGTGCAGTACTCTCTCATACCTCCATTGAACAACGAGGCCCAACATCGGTCAAATAGAACATATCGATGAATATCATCACGTTTTTCGATGCGAATGCGTCCCGCCGGGCCATGAACGCCGAACCGACTTCTCAGCGCAGACTGACGTCCCGCAACGCCGTAATGACGGCATCGGCCAGCGCACGCTGGTCGCGGGTCAGGCCGGACCGGGGAATCAATGCGTAGAAGCGCCGCACGAATTCCGGCCCCAGATCATGCACCGCCACTCCGCCGGGGCACGCGGCGCGCGATACGATCGAGCAGCCCACGCCCGCCGCCAGCGCGGCGACGATGGAGGCGTTGCTCGCCACCTCGATGGCGTGCGCCGGCACGATGCCCTCCGTTTTGAAGTACAGCTCAGTGTAGTAGCGCACGCCGGACCCGCGCTCGCGCACCAGCCATACGCCCGAGGGGTCCCCGGCCAGCACCAGCTCGTCCTCGCACAGGGTGACGCGTTCGACCGACTCATTGATGATCGGCTTCTCGACCACGCCCAGATGGGCCTCCTTCAGCCCCACCCGCTCCAGGATGCCGTCCGAGTTCGAAGCCGCGGCGGAGATCTCGAAGCGATCCAATTCGCCGATCAATGTGCGCAGCGCCACGGGGATCAGCACCGCGGCGGCGGTATGGGAGAACAGCATCGTGAAGGGTTCGCGGTTCGCCCGTGTACGGGCGATCTCCTCGCGGGCGTCACGCCACACGCCGCCGATCTGTGTGGCCGCGCGGTACAGCAGTGTGCCGGCTTCGGTGGGGGTCACGTCGCTCTTGGCGTGCCGCACGAACAACGGGGCGCCCACCATCGCCTCCAGCGAGGCGATGCGCGAGGACACCGTGGACTGCGAGACCTTGAGCTCGTCGGCCGCAATGGTGAACTGCCCGGTCTCATAGACGGCGATCAGCGTCTCCAACAGCGCGAACATACCACCAGTATCCCGCATCAGAACACCACGTAGGACACGCCGGTCAGCGTCAGCAGGCTGGCCACCGTGGTCACCAGCACCAGACCGACCGCGTATTCGGGCATGTTACGCTCCCGCTCGGCGAACATGACGAGCGCCGTCATCGTCGGCATCGCGCACACCACGGTCACCGCATGCACCATATCCGCGTTCATCGCCCCCAGGCCCAGCATCGGCGGTACGAAGGTGAGCAGCGCGAACAGCACGATCGGAATGATCAGCATCTTGACCACAATGCCGACATACACCTCGGGCTGCTTGAGCGTGGTCTTCCAGTCGCGCAGCGCGAACAGCCCGCCGATGTACATCAGCGATAGCGGCGTGGAGATCGAGCCGACCGTGTGCAGCGGCGTGTTGAGATCCTCGGGGATCGGAATGCCGATCAGGATGACCAGCAACGACACGATCACGGACACCAGCCCGGGGCTCAGCAACCCGCGCAACTGCTGCGCCAATGATGCGGCGGGCCGTTCGCGGCGGGTCTGTTCGGAGCGGGTGAGCCAGACGCCGTACGTCCACATCAGGAACTGGTCGAGCAGCGCCATCAGGGAGTAGAACAACGCGCCGCGCTCCGGGAACAGGGCGATGAGCAACGGCAGTCCGATGAACCCGACGTTGCCGAAGATGAACGCCGCCTGGAATATGTGGCCGCGGTCCACCGGCAGGCGCATGACCTTGGCGATCAGCCAGGTGGACGAGATGAGCAGCACGTACATGACGGCCTGGAACACCAGGATGATGCCGGATTCGAACAGGTCGGCGCGCGTGGCGCCCGCCGTGGCGTTGGAGAACACCATCAGCGGTATGCCCACCTTGAGGATCAGCTGGCAGATGCCATCCAGCGTCTTCTCGCCGTAGACCTTGCACCTGACGCAGATGTACCCGATGATCAGCATGATCGCGAACCCGATCAGCTGGTCCAACACCACCGTGAACTGTTCCATCCCTCTCCTAACGAATCGGCAGCTGTCCGGCCCAATCGCGCAGCAATGCGCCGACCTGCTCGGGCCGGTCCACGTAGACATTGTGTCCCGCGTTCTCGATCACCGCATACCGCGCGTTCGGATAGTGGGGCAGGATCTCCTCCTGATCCTCATAGCCGACGATCTGATCCTGCCGTCCGCAGATGATGGCGGTCGGCCCCTCGAACATACCGAACGCACGTTCCGGGTCCTCAGCCAGCCAATAGCGCGCCTCCAGCCTGGCGTACGCGGCGCGGTCGAAGGCGCGGATGCCCGGCAGCACATACATCTGGTACCGCCGCCATGCCTCGAACGACTGGTTGACACCCATGCGGATGAAGTCCAGCACCTGGTCGAGCGGCAGTTTGTGCATCAGGTCCGGGTTCGGCTCGCTCACCACATGCTCGGCGACGCGACGATGCGCAATCACCGGATCGATGACCGGCGCGATCAGGGCGACGCCCGCCACACGACGCGGCTTGCGTGCGATCACGGCCCGAGCCAGCACCCCGCCCATCGAGTTGCCGACCACGGCGAACGGCGCACGAGGCCCGAGGATGTCGTCGATCGCGCCGCAGAACCAGTCCACGTATTCGGGCAAACCGCCGGGGCCGTCCAGCGCCGGGGTGCGGCCGTACCCGGGCAGATCGAGGTAGATGCGCTGCGTCCGCTCCGGGAAATACCGGTCCAGCATCATCAGCGACCGATGGTCGACGCCCATGCCGTGCGCGAAGACGATCGGGAAGCCCTCCCCCTGCGTGACCATATACGCCTGCGGTTCCAACGTCTCTCCTTCATCGCTCGCGGTAGGACGGCACTCCTCCATCACCCGGTTCCCGGCCGTCGACTCTGCAGCGCGGCACGTTCGCGCCGGTCGCCGCAGACCAATGCTACGGAGCGCGATAGACCGCCGTCATGCGGTGTTCGTCAGATGGAATCCCGCGGCTCCGATCTCAAGGGGCAGCGTCGTCACTTGATGCGGATGAGTCTGTTGCCTTTGACCAAATAGGCGGTGCGGGCCAGGTCGATCATGGACTGGTCGTGGTAGCTGTCTGTGTAGAACTCGTCGATGACGGCGTCGGGGCCGTAGATTTCACGGAAGCGCTTGGCCTTGTTCGTGCGGAAGTTCAGGTGGGAGATCTCCAGCGTCTCCGGGTCGATGGTGGAGGCGATGAGGTGTCGGATGCCCAGACGACGGCAGGCCTCCCCCACCGTCAGGTCGAACGACGCAGTGACGATGACGTCGTCCGGCTGGGGTTGGTACCAGGCTTTGATCTTATGGAACTTGCGGTTCCAGAAAGCCTCCGACAGCGCGTTCAGTCCCGCGTGGGAGGCCGCGACGGGATCGCCGCCGCGCTTCGACGGAACCGTTGGCGACGGGTTGGAGCCGCACAGCCTGGCCACGCGCTTCGATGCGTCGATATCCTGCAGGTATCGGCGGATGATGCGCCCCAGCTTGCGCTCCATCGTCTGCAGCTCGGCATGGCCGGTCTTGTAGCGGATGCCGCACTGGGCCACCGGGGCGATGTACTTCAATACACGGGGCTCGTAACGGACGCTGAACAGATACAGGTCGAACAGACTCTCGCCCTTGTAAATCGTCCCATCGAAGTCAAAGACCCTCATCGTCTCTCCACAACCTCACCCGATATGCGTCATGCGCCGTTGCTCCTCATGGTTCCACTGTAACCGCTCGACTCCGGCAGCGCCAGACGCCGTTGCATATTCTGTAGGTTTCGGGACACAGACGGGGCACTGTATATAGTTGATGTTGTGCTCGACCGATTTCCGCAACAGCGGTCGACAGACCTTGCAACGTATGGGGAGGCCGCCCGTGGTTCCTATAGAAGACGTGTACCGGCAGATCGCAGCATTCGCGGCCGATGCCGACGCGACAAAGGTTGTTCTGTTCGGCTCCCGGGCACGCGGCACCAACCGAAGCAAAAGCGACATCGACATCGCGATAGCGGGTTGTCCCGATTTCGATGCCTTGGAGCACCATTTGCAGGACGATTTGTGGTCATTACTGAAACTCGACATCATCAACCTTGACGATCCGATTTCCGATGCGCTGCGGCAAGACATCGAACAGAACGGGGTGGTGCTGTATGAGAAAGTTTGAGAATTACTCCGCGGCTTTGCGTTCCCTACGGCAAGCCCCCACACAGGATTTGTCCAATGAATTCATTCAGAGCGGCATCATCGACAAGTTCGAGCTGCAATTCGAACTTGGCTGGAAGTTGCTGAAGGCACTGCTGCTCTATGAGGGCGATCCGGTGGCAGCTTCGGGATCGCCCCGAGACACGCTCAAGACCGCGTATCAATATTACGATTTCATGGACGAAGCATTATGGCTCCGTATGCTGCGCGACCGCAACGATTCCGCCCATATCTATGACGGGGAGAAAGCCAGACGGTTGGTCGATACCATCATCAACGACTACCTTCCCGAATTCAATCGTTTGGAACATGGGCTCGTACACAGATATGGGAAGCTGCTGGACGAAGACGATAAGACCATGCCGAAAGTCTGAGAGCATAGACACTGCAAACATCGACGGATAGAATGCAGGGACCTGCTCATCCGGGACCCTGCTCGGCGTTGATGTTCAATCGTATATCCGCGTCGGCGTACCTCGGCTCGGAGATAGGCAGTCGCAGGTCAGCCGAGCAGGAAGTCCAGCACGTTCATCCCGCCATCGGTCTGCGAGCTGTACAGTTCCGTGAACCCGCACTGTCGGCAGCTGATGGTGATGAACCGCTTGTTCTGGATGTCGAAGATCTTCGCAAAGTTGCCACCAGTAGCCTGGAACTGGTCGCTGACGTACTCGCGGCAACCGCATTTCTGGCAGACATATTGACGCTGCTCCATTGAGACCTCCTTATGAAGCGTTTAGGTGTTGACATTATCTATGGCTCTAGAAAGTCCTTACTTCACACAGGATAAGGACTACACGGCGACAATTTACTCACCACATTCGCAGAACGATACCGTCTCCAAACATGGTCATATATCGCTTACCTTGTTTGAATACAGTCGTCATATCAAACCGATAGGTCTGCCACATCAAGATGGAGATAAGCGGATTACAGGCCGATAGATCGGATTATTCGATAAGGTTCTCGAACTCGCGCAAGACCTTCTCATTGAATTTCTCCGCATCAAACGGCTTCAAGGAATCCAGCAGCCCTTGCTTATATGCACACATGCCCTCATAGAGGCCTTCTTCGCTATCATCAACGAGATACCCGTATCCCTGCTCCAAAAACTCTTTAGGACCAGTGATCGACGTAGACACCACCGGCTTATGCAGTATGAGCGCTTCCATAATGGACATCGGCAATCCCTCATAGGAGGAGGACAAAACAAAAACATCGGACTTGGCAACAATATTCAGCGGACTGCTCAAATTTCTGATTAGGATAATCCGGAGATCGTCAAGTTCATGGACCCGTTCACAAATCTTCTGATAGTCGTTTCCATGTCCTCCCACGATAATCAATACGCTATCTGGATCCTCACGGTGATACCGCATGTACGCATCATTCCTCTTGTTACATCGACGTGTAATAGGACACCCTTCCTCGATCTCGCCGGAAAATTCGGCATGGCCCTTTCGGATGACAATGCCTTGTGTGCAGAATTCCTTGGCCATGGCGGTCGAATGGGTCACGAACAATACCGTGACACTCTCCTTCGCCATGATCCCATGCACACGATCTTTGCATTTCTTGGAAAACTTGCGGTCGCCGACCGACAACGCCTCATCGACAACGAGGATGTCGGGCCGAATCGACGAGGAGAACGCGAATCCGAGCCGTTCCCGCATGCCGCTCGAATAGGTGCGCATCGGTTGGTTGATGTACTTGCCCAGCTCGGAAAACTCCCGACATCATGCGCACCACACGCCAGCAATACCTCATCAAACAGCTGTTGCATGAGGCGACGTCCAAGAACCTGTTCACCCAATCGGGCCAGTTGTATCAGCTCGCCAAAACGGCATTGCAGTCGCTGAACCTGTGCGAGGGACTCGCCGACATCACCTCGCTTGTCGGTCTCGCCACCAGTATGGTCAATCCCAGCACCGACCGCCTGTACTCGCAAACGGTTCCGATCACCACGGCGCCGCAGGATCCGAATCGTGTGGTCTGGGCGCCGAAAGCCGCGGATGTATGGGCCAGATTGCAACAGAGGCAGCCGCTGGTGGATCAGCCCGATTCAACCGCCAAAGACACCACGGGTGATTCCTCCGATTCCGGGACCGTGGAATCCGACTCCTCAAAGGGAAGCGACCCCACCGACAAGAACAGCGAACCGGTGTCATCCCCGAACATCACCGACACGCAAAACACCGCCGGAGAGGCCTCCAACCCATCCGCCGGCACCCGGGAGACCCCAACGACGCCACAGCCAGACCCCGTATCGGGTCTGATCACCGACGAATACGGCAACCTCATCGACCCGGAGACCGGCGGCATCGTGGATCCGGAAACCGGCGCGATTCGCGATGCGGAGACGGGCCAGTTCGTCGGCCTTGCCGACCAGTATCTCAACAACGTCGTGTGCACCGTATCGTAATAGAGGTTCGCACTACCTCGGGGTTTCAAATCCAAGGCCAAGGAAAAAGCCACTTCCGGATTTGAAACCCGAGGTAGTGCGAACCCCTTCCATACTCACTTACTGACGTTGAACTTGAACTCCACGATGTCGCCGTCGCGCATGACGTAGTCCTTGCCCTCCAGGCGCATCTTGCCCTCCTCCTTGACCTTGGCGTAGGAGCCGTCCGCCGCCACGAAGTCGTCGTAGGAGATGACCTCGGCCTTGATGAAGCCCTTCTCGAAGTCGGTGTGAATCACGCCAGCGGCCTGCGGGGCGGTCCAGCCCTTGTGGATCTGCCAGGCGCGCACCTCCTTCTCGCCGGCGGTCAGGAAGGTCTGCAGGCCCAGGATGTCGAAACCGACGCGGGCCAGCTGGTCCAGGCCGGATTCCTTGAGCCCGGCGTCCTCAAGCATCTCGCGGGCGTCCGCCTCGTCCAGCTCGGTCAGTTCGGCCTCGAACTGCGCGTTGAGGAAGATCGACTTGGCCGGCGCCACGGAGGCGGCCAGTTTGGCCTTGAACTCCTCGTTGCCCAGCTCGTTGTCGTCCACGTTGAACACGTAAATGAACGGCTTGGCGGTCATCAGGTGCAGCTCGGCGATGTCGGCCTTGTCAATCCTGCCGTCCGCGGCGGCGTGGTCGATGGTCTCGCCGGCCTCCAGGATCTCCTTGGCCTGCTTGACGGCCGCCACATACTCCGGGCTGACCTTCTTGCCGCGCAGGTCCTTCTCCAGCTTCGGCAGCGCGTTCTCGATGGTCTGCATATCCGCCAGGATCAGTTCGGTGTTGATCGTGTCGATGTCGTCCGCCGGGTCCACGCGGCCGTTGACGTGCACGATGTCGTCGTCCTCGAACGCGCGCACGACCTCGCAGATCGCGTCGGCCTCGCGGATGTTGGCCAGGAACTGGTTGCCCAGGCCCTCGCCCTCGGACGCGCCCTTGACGATGCCGGCGATGTCCACGAACGTGACGGTGGCCGGCACGATCTTCTCGGTGTGCACGAGCTTGGCGAGCACCGGCAGACGGTCGTCCGGCAGCGGCACGATGCCGGTGTTCGGCTCGATGGTGGCGAACGGATAGTTCTCCGCCAGCACGTTGTTGCGGGTCAATGCGTTGAACAGTGTGGACTTGCCCACGTTCGGCAAGCCGACGATTCCAATGGTAAGAGACATGCCCTCCAGCCTACCTTCAGCCCTGCACGGCCTCGATGGCGCCGATGGCGGCCCCGCGGAACCCCGCGTGTTCGAGCGCGACCACGCCCTTGATGGTGGCGCCGCCCGGCGAGCACACGCCGTCCTTCAGCGCGGACGGGGTCATGCCCTCCTCGATGATCTGCGCGCCGGTGCCCTCCACCATCTTGGCGGCGAGCCGGTAGGCCGTGTCGCGCCTGAGCCCGTATTTCACGCCGGCGTCGGCCAGGGCCTCGACGTAGACGGCGGTGAACGCGGGTGCGCAGCTGCTGACGATGCCGGCGATCGACATGTGTGCGGTGTCTACGGTTTCCAGCAACGCGATCGGCTCGAACAGGGAGCGGACCAGCGCCATCTGCTCGTATTCCAGCGTGTGCGATTGTTCGACGACGAGCACGCCGCTGCCCACGCCGATCGGCAGGTTCGGCACCACCGACAGGTGGCTGGTGCCGGGGATGATGGCCTCCAGCTGGTCGTTCCACATGCCCCAGGCGATGGACAGGACGATCTTGCCGTGCAAAGCGTCCGTCAACGGGGCCATCACCTCGCCGACCAGGTTCGGTTTGACGGCGATCACGACGACGTCCGATTCGGCGACGGTCTCCTCCGCGCTGGCGGCGGCACGTGCGCCGAGCTGCGTGGTGTCGCGCATGAGACGGTCACGGTCGATGTCGTAGGCCACGATGTTGCCGGCTCCGACCACGCCTCCGTTCACGAGACCGCGGGCCACGCCCTGCCCCATGTTGCCGTATCCGATGAATCCAACAGTCACATCCCGCAAAGGCATCCTCTATATCCTTTCTCTTCACGCCCCGACTCGCCGCGGAGGCAAGGCGCGCCGGTTCAGAACAGTTCCTCCAAGTCGCCGCGGTTCAGCGCCTCCTCATACAGGTGGCGGAACACGACGGACCCGTGCAGGCCATCGTGTTCGAACTCGTTGGTCACCCAGTACCGCGAGCGCCCGACCCGGCTCAGCGTATCCAGCTGGAGCCCCGAGTCCACGTACATGTCGTCGAAGTACACGGCCGCCTGCAGCGGCACCTCGTTGCGGGCCAGCCGGTCGGCGTCATAGATGCGTCCGAAGCGCGTATCCTCCATCAGCACATCCATCGCGGCCCGGAACGGACGCAACGCGGCCTGCTGCTCGTACATCCACGGGAACATCGCCTCGCCGGTGAACAGCATCGGCCGCCGCTCCCCCGCGAATTCGGGATGCCGGTCGCGCACGCGCTGCGCGGCCCAGCGGATCGGCTCGTCCAGCTCGCCGTTGGCGTAGATGAACTCCTGCAACGGCCAGTACAGCGGCCTCGATCCGGTGGCGGCCATCACCTTGCCCAGGAAATCGTCGCTCAACGGCGAGTCGGCGGACACGGACCCGTCACCGTCCAGGAACGCGTCGTCCATGATCCAGTGCACCCGTTCGAAGCTCGGCTTCATGCCGAAGTCGGAGCCCAGGGTCTGGAATCGTTCCACGGTAAGCCGGTCGCCGTTCGGCAGGCGCACATCCTGCGCCGCCAGCCGGTCGGCCACGGCGGCCACACGCTCCACGTCCTGCGGATAGCGGTCATAGTACTGGCGGGTCTTCGCGGCCATGCGCGGGAACGTGTGCTCGTACACCTCCGTGGCGTCGGCCGGCACATGCGGGATGCCGCCGGTGGTGAAGCTGGCGGCCACGCCCTCCGGGAACAGCGAGAGGTAGGTCAGGGTCAGGAATCCGCCGTAGCTTTGGCCCAGTGTGACCCACCGCGCGCCGCCGAACTCGGTGCGGCGCAGGTGTTCGAAATCACGGATGATCGAGTCGGCGAGGAACCGCTTGAGATACGCGGCCTGCACCGTGGCGCCGCCGGGGGCCAGACGCGTCATCGTATGCGTGTCGATGCGATTGGAGCGCCCGGTGCCACGCTGGTCGGGCAGCACCACGCGGAAGTGTTTGACCGCCTCCGCGATCCATCCGTCGCTGGTGGGGTTAAGCGGGCGCGGGCCCGCGCCGCCGGGGCCACCTTGCAGGAACACGAGCAGCGGCAGGTCATCGTGCACGTGTTCCGGCGCGGTGACCACACGGTAGAACAGGCTGATCGATTCGCCGTCGAACCCTTCACCGGGCGTATGGCCGGTCCAGTCGAGCGGCACGCGGATCGACCGGTCCTCGATATGCAGACCGGGCACGTAATACTGTGTCAGCAACGTCATCGGTTCCGTTTCCCTTTCCTTGCGTGGTCAAGCGGTTCCATGATATCCGAGAAACACGGGGACCCACCGCCGCGGCAACCGCCGGCGAACGCGAACGGGCCGCGAGCGCCGCCGCTCCGGCCATCCATCATGCCCGGGGATGATGGCCGGAGTACATCATCCCACGGTAGCCTTGAATCATGAACAGGATGGAACGGTTCTCGGCCTGGCGCGCGCGCAACGTGCTGCCGCTCGATGTGCTCGGCACGCTGGCGATCGCGTTCTTCACGGTCGGCCTCGCCGCCTCGACCGGGAACACGCCGGGCATCCTGTTCGCGCATGACCCGATGTCCCAGATGGTGTGGTCGCTGGTCTCGCTGGTTCCGGTCATGTTCCGCCGTTGGCGCCCGCAGGCGGCGGCGCTGTGCTATGCGGGTCTGGTGGCGTTGCATCTGATGTTCGGCCCGGCGATGCTGTACAGCGATTTCCTCTCGCTGGTCATGGTGTATTCGGTGATCGTCTACGGCGATCCGCGCAACACCAAGGCGTTCATCGTGCTGGCCTCGGCGTTCGGACTGTTCGCCACGATGGCGATCACCTGGTCGGTGGATGTGGGCCCGATGTTCGGGCAGGCGTGGGACGGATACCGTCAGATGTATTACGGTGCGTGCTCCACCCTCTATCAGGAGGGGTTCAGCGGCGAATGCGCCTCCACGCTGCTGGTCGAGGGCTTCCAGATGGGGCTGCTGGTGGCGGCGTGCCTGGGGGCCACGATCGTGCTCGCCTACTGGCAGCGTGCGCGGCAGGCCACGATCCGCATGCTGCGCGAACGCAATGAGGCGATCGCGGCCCGGCAGGACGAGGAACGCCATATTGCCGCGCTGGCCGAACGCGCGCGCATCGCCCGCGATATGCATGACGTGGTGGCGCACACGCTGTCGATCATCATCGTCCAGTCCGACGGCGGCCGGTACGCCGGCACCGGGAATCCCGAGGTGGCGCGCAGCACGATGGAGACGATCCGCAGGGAGTCGGAGCGCGCGCTGCACGATATGAAACGTCTGTTGGGCGTCTTCGGCGGCTCCCCGCACGCCGATTACGACGACATCGCCGCGCTGGTGGACCAGGCGCGCGAGACCTCCCCCGATACCGCGATCGTCCGCCGTGTCGAGGGGACGGCCGCCCCGCAACGGCTGGGCGCGCAGGCGAGCATGGCCGTGTACCGCGTGGTGCAGGAGGCGTTGACCAATGTGCGCAAGTATGCGGGGCCGCGCCCCACGGTCCGCATCGACGAGCGCTGGGATGACGACGGGCTGTCCCTGACGATTGCGGACAACGGCCGCGGCGCCTCGTCGGGGTTGGACGGGCATACGCCCGGCTACGGGCTGATCGGCATGCGGGAGCGCGTGCAGGCCGTGGGCGGCACCGTCAGTGCGGGACCGGGCATCGGCGGAGGGTTCGTGGTGTCCGTCACCGTGCCGTACGCTGCCGCGCAGGACGCCGTTCCCGCGGCCGCCGGCGACGCGACGGCGCGATCCGCCGGCATCGCCACGGCCCCCATTCAGACCGCGGCGTCGCCGTCGGCCGTGGCTCCCGGCACCGGTCCGGCAACGTCTCCCGATGGGCAGGACCGCACCGCCGCGCCGATTCCGGCAGGCGCGGCGACCATGCACGCGGTCGGCGACGCCGACGCAACCGACGCGGCCTTCTCGCGCGTTTCAGCCGATTCGGTCGGTTCGGCCGGGTCGACCGGCACGACCGATACGACCGACCGCCCGGCACCGTCGCCGCCGCCGAACTCCCGCATGCCGCGTCTGCCCCGGTTCGCGATGCCGTCGTTCCCGCTGCCGGAGCGCATCGTGCCGCCCTCGCTGCAGGAGATCGCCGGCAAGCTGCGTTCCAAGCCGATCGATCAGGCGGAGTCGGCGGGCGGCGAGCGGTTCAATTGGATCGAACGGCTCTCGCAATGGAGCGAGCGCCATTATCTGATGATGGATGTCATCGGCACGGTGCTGCTGATCCTGGTGGCCTCCTCCGATCTGTTCGTCCATGCGGATTTCGTCGGCAGCCCGCTGCCCGACCATGGGCTGTACGTGTTCATCACCGTCATGGTGATCGGTCCGTTGGCCTTCCGCCGGCGCTTCCCGGAGGGCACCGCGGCCTTCCTGGCGGTGTTCTGCGCCTTCGAGATGGTGTTCCTGCCCAGCGCGCCCTGGTGCAACATCCTGGTGCTGTATGCGCTGTACGCGGCGGCGGCGTACGGCCGGTCTCGCGCGTGGATGTGGCTGACGGCGGCCTCGCTGGTCGACTCCATCCTGTTCGGCGTCAAGGTCTGCGCCAATATGATGGGCCTGAACACCATCTACGACCTGATGTTCGAGCCGCCGCCGCTGCGGCCGATGCTGTACGTCGCCGCCGGGCTGATGACCGGTGGCGTGGTGTTCCTGTTGTGCTGCACGGCGATCGTCTACGGGCGCTGGACCCGTGCGCGCGGCGCGAACGTGCTGATCCTGCAGGCTCGCGAGGAGGCGCTCAGGGCCGAGGAGGCCAAGCAGCGCGTGCTGGCGGCGAATATGGAACGCGACCGGATCAGCGCCAGCATCCAGGCCGAGGTCACGGCCACGCTGACCACGGTCATCGACCAGGCGGTGGACGGTTTGGCGATGCTGGACGATTGCGCGGCGCGCGGCGAGACGCCCGCTCCGGAGACGATCGCCGCCGCGTTCGAGGCGATCGGTTCGCGCGGACGCGACGCGCTGGCGCATATGCGACAGCTGCTGCGGGTGCTGCGCGAGACCGGCTTCAGCGACGAGCACCGGCCGGCGGCGCAGGAGACGATGCGGCTGACCCCGGCCGCCTCGCTGGACGACCAGCTGCGGGCCGCCACCGCCAAAGCATGACGCCAAGGCAACACCACGGTGCGGTTTCGGGGGTTATGGACAACATCGACCGCGACTGCCAGTCAGTTCGCTACAGTGGAAGGCATGAATGCTATGCAACGGATTCGCGTGGTCATCGCCGACGACCAGGAGCTGGTGCGTGCCGGCTTCGCGATGGTGATCGGCTCCCAGCAGGATATGCAGGTGGTCGGGCAGGCGCGTGACGGCGCCGACGCCGTCCGGGTGGCCGAATCGCTGCATCCGGATGTGGTGCTGATGGATGTGCGCATGCCCGGCATGGACGGCATCGAGGCGACCCGTCGCATCACCGCGCTGGAATCCGAGGCCGCCGAGGGGACGCGGCCGACGCGCGTCATCATCCTGACGACCTTCGACCTGGATGAGTATGTGATGGCGGCCATCAACGCGGGCGCCTCCGGCTTCCTGCTCAAGGACACCGAGCCGGAGACGCTGCTGAGCTCGATCCGCACCGTGTATCAGGGCAATGCCATCATCGCCCCCTCGGCCACCAAGCGTCTGATCGAGAAGATGATGGAGGACGGGTACACCAAACCGCATCCGGTGCCCGAGGCCACGCCCGCCGCGCCGGTCTACACCGATCCGGAACTGGACGAGCTCACCGACCGCGAACGCGAGGTGCTCATCGAGATCGCGCACGGCCTGAGCAATCAGGAGATCGCCGACAAGCTGTTCATCAGCCTGCCGACCGTCAAGACGCATGTGGCCCATATCCTGGCCAAGATCAACGCCCGCGACCGCGTGCAGGCCGTGGTCTTCGCCTATGACAACCATCTGGTATAGAAAATGACCTCCCTGCGATGAGGGAGGTCATTCCTTTTAAAGAGGCTCAGGCCTCGGCCAAGGCCTCGACGGGCGGGGTCCTCACGGCCCGGCGGGCCGGGAAGACACTGGCCAGCAGCGCGGCGACCGCGGCGATCGCCAGGATCGCCCCCGAGGTGGCCCAGTCGATCGGGAACACCACCGAGCCGAAGCTCATCGAGAACACGATGTACGAGCCGATCCAGCCGAACACGGTGCCGACCACGATGCCGACCACACCGCTGACCAGCGAGATCAGCAGCGCCTCGATGGCCAGCGAGCGCCGCAGCTGTCCGCGCGTCATGCCGATGGCGCGCAGCGTGGCCGATTCGCGGGTGCGTTCGATCACGGACAGGGACAGCGTGTTGGCCACGCCGATCAGCGCGATGATCACGGCCACGGCGAGCAGGGCCACCAGCACCATGAGCAGCATGTTGACCATGCCGTCCCAGGACACGCGTTCGGCGATCGATCCGCCGACGGTGATGCCGGGGATGGAGCTGACCGCCTGCTGGATGTCGTCGATCACATCCGCCGGGGTGACGGTGCCGTCGGTTTTGGCCCACACCTCGTAGCCGTCGGGCTTGGCGCCCAGCCGGTCGAGCGTGTCGGGCGGCATCAGCCCGTAGATGCCGTACGGGGTGTTCACCCCGCGGAACGGCGCGGCCTCGACGGTCGGTTTGAACGCGATGCCGTCGACGATGTCGCCGTCGTCGTTGTAGGTGGCGTTGAGTTCCAGATCGAGCACGGACCCGTCGCGCACCGGGTAGTCGTCACTGTCGCCGGCCAGCGCGTCGGGGACGAGCAGCACGCCGTCGCGCAGCCCGTCGATGGCGTCGCCGTTCATCACGGCCCGACCCTGCTGCGCGGTGAGCGTGTACACCTGCAGGTTGCTGTCATAGTCGTCCGTATGCCAGACGGCGTTCGACGAGCCGATCAGTTCGGCGTCCTGGATGCCGGCGACCTTGCGGATGTCGTCGAGCACGGTCTGGTCCACGCCTTCGCCGGAGACCTGGATGTCCACGCTGTACCGGGCGTCGAGTTCGCTGGCGAGCGTCTGCCGGGCGCTGGCCGCGCCGGTGCCGAGCGTGGAGACCAGGGCCACGCCGATGAGCAGCGCGGTGCTGGTGGCGGCCACGCGCCGCGGGTTCTTCTGGATGTTGGCGGTGGCGATGGTGGATGCGGGGCCGATATGGGCCACAAGCGCGCCCACGCCCTTGAGCAGGAGCGGCACCCACCGGTTGGCGCACAGCAGCAGGCCGAGGAAGAAGATCATGACGCCACCCATGGCCATGAGCAGCACCAGGGAGAACTGCTCGTTGCTCAGCGCGGATTCGCCGTGCGCCTGCCGCCAGGTATCCACCACGGTGAACGCGGTGACGGCGGCGCCGAACAGCATCATCAGCAGGCTGACCACCAGTCGGGCGGCGCCCGATTTCCTGGCCGCGCTGACCTCCAGCGGCTGCAGCGCCTCCAGCGGGGTGACGGTGGTGGCGGTGCGGGCCGATCCGAGCGAGGCCAGGATCGTCACCACCACGCCGAAGGCGATCGGTATCAAGAACACCTGCGGGGTCAGCACGGTCACGAAGCTGATGCCGGAGAACTCCACGCCCGCCACATGCAGCAGCTGCATCAGTCCGATGGACAGGCCCACCGCAACCAGCGAGGAGATCAGGCCCAGCAGCAGCGCCTCGGCCACCACGGAACGGTACAGCTGCCCCTTCTTCGCGCCGATGGTGCGCAGCAGCGCCAGCATACGGCGGCGTTGCGCCACCAGCACCTGGAAGGTGTTGGCGATGACGAGCGCCGCCACGAACATGGCGAGCACGCCGAAGACCATCATGAACGTGGTCATCATGCTGGTCTGCCCGCCGCCCAGCCGTTCGAGCACCTGGTCCTCGCTCGCGCCGCGGTCCAGCGCGGCGAAGTGCGCGGGCAGCAGGGCGTTGACCTGCTTGATGACCTGTTCGGCGTCCGTGCCCGCCGGCGGTTGGATGTCCAGGTATAGGATCGTGCAGTTCAGCGATGCGTAGCCGGGATCGACGGCCACGCTGTCCATCAGTCGTCCGATCGCCCCCTCGGACACGACGGCCGCGCCGCCGTAGTACGCGTACGCGCCGCCCGGATTCAGGCTCAGGCCGCTGACGGTCAGCTCGACGGGCGTGCCGTCCGAGTAGGCCGCGCTGACCGTATCCCCGATGCCGACGTCGAGCCGCGCCGCCATATCCCGCGGGAGTACGATCTGCCCGTCGCCGGACGGCCATTCGCCCTCCGCCAGATCGACCGGCATCAGCGTGGACGGCGTGGCGTTCGCGATGACGATGCCGCTGGAGTGCCGGCCGCCGGCGGTCACCTCGATGTTCAGCGTCACGTCGGCGCGCACGCCGGCCACGCCCTCGACCCGGCGCACCTGGTCCAGGTTCAGGTCGCCGACGGTGATGCCGTACATCGGCGCGTCGTCGTCGCTGGCCACGACCGCGTAATTCGCGTCCCCGTAGGACGCCGAGATCTGCCGGCGCAGCGAGTAGTCGAGCGTGTTGCCGAACAGCAGCGTGCTGGCGATGAACATCGTGCCGATCAGGATGGCGATGCCCGCCGGGATCAGCATCCGGGCGTTCTTTCGCATGAGTTTGAGCGTTATCGACCACATGAGCGTTCCTCCTTACCTCTGTTATGCCGTAACCGATGCATGCGGATCACCGGCGATGGCGGCCGGCGGCAGCGGCACGCCGGCTCCCGCGCGCGGCGATTGCGGTCCGGTCGGCGTCAGGGACTGACGGGTGGCCCGTTCCCGCTCCTGCATGAGCAGCTGGTTCATGCGTTCGGCGGTCGGGCCGGTCTCGTCGGCCACGATGCGGCCGTCCGCGAAGACGATGGCCCGGTCCGCATAGGAGGCGGCGACCGCGTCATGGGTGACCATGATGATCGTCTGTCCCAATTCGTTGACCGACCGACGCAGGAAGCTCAGGACCTCCGCGCTGGAGACGGAATCCAGGTTGCCGGTCGGTTCGTCGGCGAAGACGAGCTGGGGGCGGGCGATCAGCGCGCGGGCGATGGCGACGCGCTGCTGCTGGCCGCCGGACAGCTCGTTCGGTCGGTGGCCCAGACGCTGTTTGAGCCCCAGCGTGGTCACGAGCAGGTCGAACCAGGCGCGGTCCGGTTTCTCGCCGGCCAGCGTCAGCGGCATGATGATGTTCTGTTCGGCGGTGAACATCGGCAGCAGGTTGAAGCTTTGGAAGATGAAGCCGATCTTGTGTCGGCGCAGCATGGTCAGCTGGTTGTCGGTCATGGTGGTGATGTCGGCGCCGTCGAACATGATGTGCCCGCCGGTGGCGGAGTCGAGTCCGGCGAGCGTGTGCATCAGTGTGGATTTGCCGGAGCCGGACGGCCCCATGATGGCGGTGAACCGCCCCTGTTCGAACGCCACGTTCACGCCGCGCAGCGCATGGACGGCGTTCTCGCCGTTTCCGTAATCCTTGACCAGGTCGATGGCCTCGATGGCAGTGTTCATGTCGCACCCCTTGGTTGTCCGGAGCCGGGGTCCATCCCGGCTGTTGCCCCCAAGATATCCCCGGTCCGGGGTCGGCACACATCGTGCGCCGGGCGGAACCGCGGCGTCGCCGTCATCCCTGGGGATGACGGCGACGCCTAGGATGCTCCGGACCCGTGTGCGGACCGGCGGTGCGGATATGGGCCGGCGTTCAGCGCAGGTCCCGCACGGCGGCGAACCCGCGCTCGAGGTCGGCGAGGATGTCGTCGATGTGCTCCAGGCCGATCGACAGGCGGATGGTGCCGGGGCCGATGCCCTGCGCCGCCAGCTCCTCCTCGCTCTCCTGCGAGTGGGTCGTCGAGGCGGGATGGATGACCAGGCTCTTGGCGTCGGCCACGTTGGCCAGCAGGCTGAACAGGCTCAGCCCGTCGATGAACGCGCGGGCCGCGTCCAGTCCTCCGCGGATGTCGAACGTGAAGATCGGGCAGGCGCCGTTCGGGAAGTAGCGCAGGTAGCGTTCGTGGTCCTCGCGCCCCTCGACCGAGGGGTGCGAGATCGAGGCGACCTCGGGGACGGTGCGCAGGTATTCGATGACGCGCAGGGCGTTGGCGACGTGCCGCTCCACGCGCAGGCTCAGCGTCTCGATGCCCTGCAGCAGCAGGAACGCGGCGAACGGCGAGATCGTCGCGCCGGTGTCGCGCAGCAGCACGGCGCGGACGCGGGTGACGAACGCGGTCGGTCCGAGCGCCTCGAAGAACCGCAGCCCGTGATACGAGGGGTCCGGTTCGGTCAGCGTGGGGAATCCGCCGGCGCCGGCCGCCCAGTCGAACCGTCCGCCCTCCACGATCACGCCGCCGAGCGTGGTGCCGTGTCCGCCAAGGAACTTGGTCGCCGATTCGACGACGATGTCGGCGCCGTGTTCGAGCGGCCGGAACAGGTACGGCGTGGCGAAGGTGTTGTCGACGATCACCGGCAGCCCGTGGCGGTGGGCGATCGCCGCGATCGCCTCGAAGTCGGGCAGGTCGGCGTTGGGGTTGCCGAAGGTCTCGAAGTAGACGAGCCGGGTGCAATCGGTGATCGCCGCCTCCAGGGCGGCGTGGTCGACGATGTCGACGAACGTGGTGGTGATCCCGTCGCGCGGCAGCGTGTGGCGCAGCAGGTTGTAGGTACCGCCGTAGATGGTGCGGGAGGCGACGATGTGGTCGCCGGATTGGGTGATGTTGCGCAGCGCGTATTCGACGGCGGCCGCGCCCGAGGCGACGGCGAGCGCCGCGGTGCCGCCTTCGAGCGCGGCGACGCGCTGTTCGAGCACCTCCTGCGTCGTGTTGGTCAGCCGCCCGTAGATGTTGCCCGCATCGGCGAGCGCGAACCGGGCCGCGGCCTGGTCGAAGTCGCGGAACACGTAGCTGGTCGTGGCGTAGATCGGCACGGCGCGGGCGTCGGTGGCGGGGTCGGGCTGTTCCTGGCCGGCGTGCAGCTGCAGGGTTTCGAAGTGGTGTTGTGCGGTGGTCATGGTCGCTCCTGGTTCGTTGGTGTGGGTTGCTGGGTTGGCGGGGCGATGCATGGGCACCGCGGCGTTGGAGGCGACTGTAGGCCACGAGGCGGCGGCGCGGCAAGGTTCGCGGCTATCGACGTTGGTTATGGCCGTTTATCATTCGCCGTCATTGGTGGTCTGACGCGGTGCCGCACCCCGGCGGATCCGTTGAGGTTCGGGGCGACACGCCGTAATTCTCTCAGTCAGGCGTCCACATTTCGGACATCATGGGATGTCCCGCGGCCTCCAAGGCCCGGAATGTCGCGCGAATGGGTAATGTCGGGAGCGTAGATCAACAGTCCCTAATGAATCGAGGGGTTATGAGTGATGTGAAGCTGTATGACCGCAATCCGGCGTATATCCCGCGCGTGGCCGCCGTGCATGACATGTGTGGCTACGGCAAGTGCTCGCTGACCGCGGCCATTCCGATCCTGTCCGCCGCGGGCTGCGACGTGTGCCCGGTGCCGACCGGACTGTTCTCATCGCACACCAAGTATCCGGTGTTCACGTTCCACGACACCACGGAGATCCTCAACGAATACCTGGACGCATGGGGCAAGATCGGCGTGGGGCTCGACGGCGTGTACAGCGGCTTCCTCGGTTCGGCCGACCAGGTGGCGGTCATCCAGCGCCTGTACCGCGAGTATCCGGATGCCCTGCGGCTGGTGGATCCGGTGATGGGCGACGGCGGCCAGATGTATCCGACGTACACCGCCGAGCTGTGCGAGGCGATGGGCGCCCTGGCCGATGGCGCGGATGTGCTGATGCCGAACCTGACCGAGGCGAGCATCCTGACCGGCCGTGACTATCCGGGGCAGAACCTGGATGACGCCGAGGTCACCGACTGGCTGGATGCGCTGCTCAAGCTGGGGTCCAAGAACGTGGTGCTCAAGGGCATCGACCGCGGGGATGGATTCCTGCGCAACTACGTGGCCAGCGCAGAAACCGGCGCCGAACGCAAGCAGGAGCATGCGCATGAGAAGCTGCCGTATATGATCCACGGCACCGGCGACGCGTTCGCCTCCGCGCTGTGCGGCGCGGTGATGGCGGGCAAGGGACTGTCCGAGGCCGCGGCCATCGCCGGCGAATTCGTGCGCGACGCGATGGTCAGCACCCGCAACCAGCCCGACTTCGAGGAACGCGGCGTCAGCTTCGAGCTCAACCTCGGCGCGATGACGGCGCTGCTGCACTGAGCGGCGGCCTTCGGCGGCCTGTAGCCGACATACGGCGTCCCTGCGCGGAATATGCGACGTTCCGCGCAGGGACGCCGTATGTATTGCATGAACTTATCCACAACACGCCCGAAACCGCCCGCTGCGGTCACATCGCCCTGCGCCGCTTTCCCCGCAGGCGGAAGTCTGGTGCACTGGAGGCATGACCACAGCACAGATCACAACGGCACGGCCATCGGCGGAATCGGCCGTGGGGCATGCCCAGCCCCTAGCCCGGCTCGCGCATGGACTGCAGGACGGCACATTGGACGCCAAGCAGTTGGGAGCGGCCGGGGAGGCCTATGCCGCCGGCTGGCTGGAGCACCATGGCTGGCGCGTCCTCTCGCGCAATTGGCGCACACGGTACGGCGAACTCGACATCGTGGCGTTGACCCCGGAGGACCTGATCGCCTTCGTGGAGGTCAAGACCAGGCGTTCGCTGCGCTGCGGCTTCCCCCAGGAGGCCGTCGATATGAGGAAGCAGGCGAATCTGCGCCGGGCGGGCGTGCAATGGCTGCTGGACCCGGGGCATAGGATCGCGCACCGCGGCGTGCGCTTCGATGTCGTCTCGATCATCGTGCGCGGCGGCCGACCGCTGCTGCACCACATACCGGGGGCGTTCTGATGGCCATCGGCGGAGCGTTGTCCATCGGATTGATCGGCATCAAGGCCTTCATCATCCAGGTGCAGGCCTTCATCTCCCCCGGCCTGCCGTACTTCAGCATCATCGGCCTGCCCGACGCCTCGCTGTCCGAAGCCCGCGAACGTGTCAAATCGGCCTGCCATGCCTGCGGCCTGCGTTGGCCGGAGACGCGGGTCACCGTGAACCTCTCCCCCGCCTCCATGCCCAAACGCGGTTCCTCGCATGACCTGGCGATCGCGGCCAGCGTGCTGAGCGCCGCCGGGGCGATCCCGCCGGACTGCCTGAACGAGGTCGTGGTGATCGGCGAGGTCAATCTGGATGGCACGGTCCTGCCCGTCAACGGGCTGTTGCCCATCATGCTGCACGCCAGGGAACGCGGGCTGCACCGCATGGTGGTGCCGTACGCCAACCTTGACGAGGCCTCGCTGGTGGAGGGACCGCAGGTCATCGGGGTCAGGCACGTCGGCGAACTCATCGAGATGATGGGCGGCAACGCCCGCTATCAGATGCCGCACGACCTGCCCGTCGGCGAGCAGCCCCGGCAACCGGTGTTCGACGCGTCCCACCCCGGAGACATGGCCGAGGTCATCGGCCAGGCCGAAGCCAAGAAGGCGCTTGAGGTGGCGGCCGCCGGCGGCCATCATCTGCTCATGGTGGGGCCTCCCGGTTCCGGCAAGACCATGCTGGCCTCACGCCTGCCCGGCATCATGAGCCCGTTGAACGAACGCGAGCAGCTGGAGGTGGCCTCGATCCGCTCCCTGTGCGGCACGCTGCAGCACTACGGCATCTCTGACGTCCCTCCGTTCGAGGCGCCGCATCATACGGCCTCCTGTCCCTCGCTGGTCGGCGGTGGCAGCGGACTGGCCCAGCCGGGGGCGATCTCCCGCGCCCACTGCGGCATCCTGTTCATGGACGAGGCACCGGAGTTCTCCACCCGCGCATTGCAGACCCTGCGCGAGCCGTTGGAATCCGGGCATGTGGTGCTCACCCGTTCGGGCGGCACCACGTATTACCCGGCCGACTTCCAACTCGTCATGGCGGCCAACCCCTGCCCGTGCGGGTTCGACTACGGCACCGGAGAGCGGTGCACATGCCGGGAGCGGGACCGGATGCGGTATTTCTCCCGACTCTCCGGCCCAATCCTCGACCGCATCGACATCCAGATCACGGTGCCGCCGGTCACCACGCTGCTGGCCGCCGACACCGTTCCCGCGGAGCCCAGCGCCCGGATCCGCGAGCGCGTCATCCAGGCCCGCCATACGGCGCAGGAACGCTTCGCCCGGCATGGATGGAGCTGCAACGCGCAGGCCTCCGGCTCATGGCTGCGCGACCACACCTCACGCGCGGCGCTGCAGGTCATCGACCGGGCGATGAACCGCGAGCGGCTCAGCCTGCGGGGCGCGGACCGGTCGATGCGCCTGGCGTGGACGCTGGCCGACCTCTCGGGCGCCGACTCCCCCACGCCGGACCATATGTTCACGGCCATCGGCCTGCGTACCGAGGACCGCCCATGAACGCCGAACAGTCGCCTCCCATGCCCGCCCCGGACGCCGAAACCGTGTCCCGGGCCGTGCTCACCGCCGCCATCAACGGCGCGGACGCGTTGATGTTCGCCACGCTCAAGGGCTCCGACAGCGCCGAGGCCCTGGCGGCCACGCTGATGTCGGCGGCGCGGCACGAGACCATGCCCGCGGCCATCCGCAATGCGCTGGACGGCTGCTTCGCCACCGGTCTGAGCCGATTGGGCCGCAAGGTGCAGCCCAAGGCCATGCGGGCGTTCCATGCGGCGTTGAACGGATGGATCCGCCGGCTGCGCACACTCCCCGGCTCCTCCATGGACAAGCTGGCCGAGCGGATGACGGACGGCGGCGGGATGTGGATCATCGCCCCGCACAGCCCGTACTGGCCCCATCAGCTGGACGACCTCGTCACCCGCAAGGATTGGGCGCCGCCCCTGTGCCTGTGGGGCCTGGGAGACCCCGAATCGCTGGTCTGCTGCGACAGCCCGCTGGCGATCGTGGGGTCACGGGCGGCCGACGACTACGGGTGCACCGTGGCGCAGGAGTTGGCCGCGCAGGCCGCGGCGGACGGTCATCTGGTGGTCTCCGGCGGCGCCATGGGCATCGACGCCGCGGCGCATCTGGGTGCCCTGGCCGCCGTACCACCGGGTTCCGGCGCCACGATTCCCCCGGGACGTACGGTCGCGGTATTCGCCGGTGGGCTGCATCACATCGGGCCGCAACGCAACCGTCGCCTCTTCGAGAGGATGCGGCGGCAGGGCGGGGCGCTGATCAGCGAGCTGTGCCCGGATGTCATTCCGGAATCCCACCGGTTCCTGCTGCGCAACCGGCTCATCGCGGCGTTGGCCTCCTCCGTGGTGGTGGCGCAGGCCCGCCCCCGGTCCGGCGCGTTGAACACGGCGAGATGGGCATCCGATCTGAACCGCCAGCTGTACGCGGTCCCGGGCCCGATCACCTCGCCGCGCAACGCCGGCTGCAATTCGCTGATCCATACGGGCATGGCCATGATCATCTCCTCGATGCGCTGCATCGACGAGATCTGTCACACCGCGCACCCGCCCATCGACCGCACCGCGGACGGCATCGCCTCGCAGGATGCGGCCCCGGACGGCGGGACCCCATCCACCCAACCTATCCTCGACGCCATAGCCGCATGCCGGCGGCGGCATAGCCCGGCCACGGCGGACACCATCCTGGCCGAGCTGCAGGCCGCAGGCATGAGCCCCGGCGTGGAACAGGTGCTGGCCGAGCTGGCGCGCCTCGAGTTGGAGGGCGTCATCGTGCGCGAGCGAACCGGCTATGCCGTTGCCGACGGTTGAGACCGGCCTATGCCCGCCATTGGCAACGCGCCATATCCACCCGCCAGCCCTCGGCGCCGGCGTTGGGCGCGCCCTCCGGCGGCGGCACGAACACCACGCCTTCGGCCTCCAGCAGTTCACGCTGGCGTTCCTCGCCGCCGAATGCGAATCCGGGCGCCAGCGAACCGTCGCGGAACACCACGCGGTGGCAGGGGATCACCCCGGGCTCGGGGTTGGCGTGCAGCGCGAACCCCACGAACCGCGCGGCACGGGGGCGTCCGGCGAGCGCCGCCACCTGCCCGTAGGTCGCCACGCATCCGCGCGGTATGCGCCTGACGACCTCGTAGACGCCGGCGTTGAACGATTGCGTCCGCCCCGCATCCTCGGACGCCGATGCACCGCCTTGGGTGCTATCAGGTACCAACGACTCACTCATGGCTCCATTATTACCGCCGTTGTGCGAGAATCAAGACTATGAGTCCGAAGCATGTCGAAGCAATGTATGATGTCGTGATCGTCGGCGCCGGCGCGGCCGGCCTGTCGGCGGCGCTGGGTATGGTCCACTCCCCCGGATTCGCCGAACGCCGGGCCTTGGGCGAGGAGCCCTCCGTGCTGGTGATCTCCAAGCTCCAGCCGCTGCGTTCCCATACCGGTTCGGCCGAGGGCGGCATCGCCGCCAGCCTGGGCAATGTAGAGCACGACGAATGGCATTGGCATTACTATGACACGGTCAAGGGCGGCGACTGGCTCGTCGATCAGGATGCGGCCAGACTGCTCGCGCAGGAGGCCCCCGCCGCGGTCATCAACCTCGAACGCATGGGGGTGGCCTTCTCGCGCACCGAGGACGGACATATCGCGCAGCGGCGCTTCGGCGGGCATACCGCCGACTTCGGCCAGCAGCCGGTCAAGCGCGCCGCCTACGCCGCCGACCGCATCGGTCACCAGATCCTGCACGCGCTGTGGCAGCAGTGCGTGGCGGCCGGCATCGCATTCGCCGAGGAATGGTATGTGACCGACCTGGTGCTGGACGAGGCGCGCACCAAGGTCGAGGGCGTGGTGGCGTTCGATACGCATACCGGCGCCGTGCACGCCGTGCACGCCAGGAACGTCATGCTGGCCACGGGAGGCGCGGGCAGGCTGTTCCACACCACGTCGAACTCGTGGGATCTGACCGGCGACGGCATGGCATTGGCTCTGAACGCCGGTCTGCAGCTTGAGGATGTGGAGTTCATGCAGTTCCACCCCACCGGGCTGGCGCATACCGGCATCCTCCTGTCCGAGGCGGCACGCGCCGAGGGCGGTGTGCTGCGCAACGCCGAGGGCGAGGCGTTCATGCAGCGCTACGCCCCGGGTCATGCCGACCTGGCCGCGCGCGACGTGGTCAGCCGCGCCATCCGATCGGAGACCGACGCCGGGCGCGGCGTGGCCGATCCGAAGGATCCTGAGGGGCGCAGGGACTGCGTGTGGCTGGATATGCGCGGCATCGACGCCGACCATATGAACGAGGTGCTGCCCGAGGTAGTGTCCACCATCCGCAAGTACGCGAATCTTGATCCGGCCGTTGACCTGATCCCGGTCAAGCCGACCGCCCACTATACGATGGGCGGCATCCCGGTGACCGTGGACGGCGAGGTCTACCGTTGGACCGATGGGCGGCGCACCACGGTCGAGGGACTGTTCGCCGCCGGCGAGTGCTCGTGCGTGTCCGTGCACGGCGCGAACCGACTGGGCGGCAATTCGCTACTCGACGCCTGCCTGTTCGGCACCCGCGCCGGCCGTTCGATGGCCGCGCGTCTGGAGGGTGCCGCAGCCGCGCCGGATGCCGGCGACGAAACCGTCCAGGACCGGGTGGATGACGCCGCAGCCGCACGCAGGACCCAGGTGGCCGACCTGCTGGCCGCGGCCAAGGCCGGCGCCGACGCCGATGCCAACGGCGGGGATACGGCCGACGGCAACCCCTATCAACTGATGGCCGAACTCGGCGCCGTCATGGAGTCGGCGCTGGCGGTCCACTGCAGCGAGGACACCATCGCCGCCGCGCGTGAGGCCATCGCCGAGCGGATCGCACCGCAGGCCGCGAGCCTCCATCCGCATAGCGACACCCCCGCGTTCAACCAGGAGCTGACCGCCATCTGGGAGGTGCGCCATCTGATCGACCTAGGGTCGGCCATGCTTGAGGCCTCCGACGCGCGTCATGAATCGCGCGGCTCGCTGTACCGGATGGATTTCCCCGCACGCGACGACGAACGCTTCCTGGCCCATTCGATGACCGACGCCGAGGGCGGCATCGGCTGGCAGCCGGTGCGTATCGAGGACATGCCGCCGCAGGCCCGTTCGTACTGAGCCGGACGGGTACGGGATATGGCAGACTATATGACGGTTTTTGACAGGAAAGGCGGAGCAATGAGCGGCGGACTCGAGAACGACATGACCACGGTGACGTTGCGTGTGCACCGGTTCACGCCACGCGCCGAGCGCGAGCGCGACCGTGCGCGCGCGGGCAGTCCGTTCGCCAGGAAGTCCTCCCCGTTCGGCGGCGATTCGGCCCGCCGACGCCCACGCGGCAAGCAGTGGGTGCAGGAGTACACGATCGCGGCCCGCCCCGAGGATACGGTGCTGGACTGCCTGCTGACCATCAAGCGGACGGTCGACCCTACATTGGCGTTCCGCTATTCCTGCGGCCACGGCATGTGCGGTTCGGACGCGGTGGCGATCAACGGCGCGCCCACGCTGCTGTGCACCGCCACGGTGGCCGACTGGGCCAAGCCGGAGGCCTCCGCCACCGACGAGGAGGGATTCCGCAGGACCGGTGGCGTGGATGACGCGGATGATACGGACGCGCCGTCCGGGGATGTTCCGGACGGGTCCCTCGGCGTCATCGAGCTGGCGGCGCTTCCCGGGTTCCCCGTGCAGCGCGACCTGATCGCGGACATCGACCCGATGCTCGAACAGATCAGGAAGCTCAAGCCGTACCTGCAGGCCGACGGCGTGCTGGCCACCACCGACGAGGGCAAGGTGGACGTCTTCGAATACCTGCAGCACCCCGACCAGCTGGCCAGGTACGAACTGCTCAGCAACTGCATCGCCTGCGGCGTGTGCGAGGGCAGCTGCCCGGTGTTCGCCGGCGGCGAGGCGTTCATCGGGCCGGCCGCGCTGATCACGGCATCCCGGTTCATCAACGATTCGCGCGATACGCAGGCCGCGGAGCGCATGGATGCCATCGACACGGCGGACGGCATCGCGGCATGCCAGTCGGTGCGCGCCTGCACCCGTGAATGCCCGCGCGGCATCGACGTCGGCGAGGAGATCTGGCAGCTGATCGCGCAGGTCAAGGAACGCTGACCCATCCATCGACATTCAAAGGCGGAACCATGAACAAGACGTCATACACGAATCTGGCCAAGGTCTGGCAGTTCGTCGAGGATCGCGCATTCTCCCGGCAGTCCCCCGATCTCAACGAGGTGCGCACGGCCGTGGAGCGCGAGGGCATCCCCCAGGGGTCGGCGGCGCAGGCCGAACTGCTCTCGCTGCTGGTGCATGTGCTCGACGCCTCCTCGATCATCGCGATCGGCACCGCGTCGGTGGTCGAAACGCTCCAGCTCATCGACGGTTTGGAGGGGCGCGGCCAGCTGACCGCGGTGGATTCCTCCACGGAGGGCATCGCGCTGATTCGCAAGCTGTTCGCGGGGCTGTCGGACCGCACCCAGACCACGCTGCGCGCCGTCAGCGCCCCCGTGGGCACCTATCTGCCGAGGCTGAACGCCGGGGACTACGACCTGATCGTGGTCGCCGGGGACGCGTCGAACTACGCGCCCGCCTTCGAGCACGCCTCACGGGTGCTGGGTGAGCATGGCGTCATCGTGTTCACCGACGTCATGGCCTTGGAGGATCCCCACGCCAACGGCGGCGTGCCCAATCCCGCCGACCGCGGCGACAAGGCCGTGGCCATGCGGGAACTGCTCGACGCCGTGCAGTCGGATGAACGCTTCCGCTCCACGCTCACCCCGTCCGGCACCGGACTGCTGATCGCCGTCAAGCGCTGACCGATCGGCTCCGGCAAGACAGAGTCTGGCCGGATGGCTGACCGTGGCCGTGGCCACGGTCAGCGTATGGTGCTCGTGGCCACGGCCACGGCCTGTTCCGGATCATCGGTCAGCGTCACCAGTTCGGGGTCCAGCGGCGAGATCATGCCGCGCGGCTCCAACGTGCCGGTGATCCAATCGAACAGGCCCTGCCAGTACGACGTATCGAACAGCACCACGGGCGTGGGCTCCACCTTGTGCGTCTGCACCAGCGTCAGGAGCTCGAACATCTCGTCCAGCGTGCCGAACCCGCCCGGGCAGATGATCACGCCGGACGAGTACTTGACGAACATGGTCTTGCGGACGAAGAAGTACCGGAAGCTCATGCCCAGGTTCACCCATTCGTTGATGCCCTGCTCATGCGGCAGCTCGATGCCCAGCCCCACGGATTTGCCGCCGGCCGCGGCCGCGCCGCGGTTGGCGGCCTCCATGATGCCCGGTCCCCCGCCGGTGATGACGGCGATGCCGCGTTCGGCGATCAGGGCGCCCATGCGTTGCGCCGCACGGTAGACCGGATCGCTGCGTTGCGTCCGCGCCGAACCGAACACGGATACCGCGGGTCCCAGCTCGGCCAGCGCGCCGAATCCGTCGACGAACTCGGCCTGGATGCGCAGCACGCGCCAGGGATCCATATGCAGCCAGTCGGTGGACTGCTCCGCCTTCAGCAGGTTGGCGGTGGTGCTGTCCTGCGGGATCATCTGTCCGCGCAGGATGACGGGACCACGATGATAGGTCTCGCTGAACGGCGGTACGTCGATGTCGCCGGCGGCGGGGTCGACCCGCCGGCGGCGGATCAGGTCCTCCGGGTCCACCGGCTGCGTTGTGGGGTCAGTCATCCTCGGTCTCCTCACTCTCCTCGTCGTCGATATGGTCGTGCCAGACGAGTTCGGATTCGTCCGGTTGGGGTTCCTCATGCGCGGCGACGTTGCCGCCGGCCGCGGCGTGCGCCGCGGCCCGTTCGCGCTCGTACCGTTTGGATTGCAGGCTGAGCAGCACGCCAGAGATGGCCGCGGCCACCAGGGAGGCCATCAGCACGCCGAACCGGCTTTCCGCCGACAGCTCGGCATCCGTATAGGCCAGCGAGGCGATGAGCAGCGAGACCGTGAAGCCGATGCCGCAGGCGCAGGCCGCAGGGAACATGTCGCGCACGCGCAGCCCCTTGGGCATGCTCAGTCCGCCGGGATGGGTGGACAGCCATGCGGTGGCCATGATGCCCAACGGCTTGCCCACCACCAGGGCCGCCACGATGCCGATGACCACCGGCGAGGTCAGCAGCGCGGGGCTGAGCGTCTCGAAATGCACGCCGGCGGCGAACAGCGCGAAAACCGGCAGCGCCACCAGCGACGAAAGCGGTTGGAGCTTGACGCAGTAGCGTTCGGCACGGGGCGAGGCCTCGCCGTGAATCGGACGCGCCGGGGTCAGCAGACCGACCAGCACACCGGCGAGCGTGGGATGAACCCCCGCCTCGAACATCATGATCCACACCAGGACGCCGACCACGGCCACCACCAGCCACGGCACGCGCTTGCGCCGCACCAGATACCACCAGACCAGGGCGCACACGCCGATGCCGACGAACCAGTACCAGGCCTCCAGCGAGGAGAAGAACACGGCGATCAGGATGATCGCCAGCAAGTCGTCCACGGTGGCCAGCGTCATCAGGAACGCGCGGATCGACCCGGGCAGGGCCTTGGCGAACAATGCGAGCACGGCGAGGGAGAACGCGATGTCGGTGGCGGTGGGGATGGCCCAGCCCTGGGCCAGCTCGTCGAACCCGAACACCGCGCCGGAGGCCACAGTGGCCTCGCCGACGGCGGGTGGGCCGAACCGGGCGTAGAGCTCCACCACAGTCAGGAACAGGATCGGCGGCATCACCATGCCGCCCACCGCGCACAGCATCGGCACAGCGGCAGCCTTCGGGTTGGCGAGCGAGCCCGTGGTCAGCTCCTGTTTGAGGTCCAGCCCCACGGTCAGGAAGAAGATGGTCAGCAGACCATCCTGCGCCCAGTGCCCCAGCGGCAGGTCGATGTCGGTGCCGGGAATGCCCAGATGCGTCTCCGCCACGGTCTCGAACAGGTGGGCCGTGGCCGGCAGATTCGCCAGGACCAGGCCGAGGATGGCACAGCCGAGCATGATCAGTCCGCTGATGCGATCCGAAGCCGCGATTCTGCGAATCGCCGCCCATGCCCTCCAACGTGCCGTCATGCCGCACTCCGTTTCATCCATACGAATCAGTTGCCGGTATCATTCTACCGGCCTCGATGGTGTTCGTCCGGGACAACGGGCGGACCGCCCCCTCATCGTCGGGAGGCGGTCCCGCATACGGACTCCGGGTGCACGTCGGCCCACGGCGTCCGAAGATGGTCGTCGCCGGGTCAGCGGGCGGCCAGCGCGTCGCCCATCCGGCCGAGCGCTCGTTCCAGCAGGTGCTTCGGGCAGGCCAGGTTCACGCGTTCGAATCCGGCGCCGGCGGTGCCGAACATCTGCCCCTCATCCAGATAGACGCGGGCCTTGTCGCGCATGAAGGAGCACAGCGCGTCGGCGTCGGCGAAGCCCAGGCTGCGGCAGTCGAGCCATCCCAGGTAGGTGCCCTCCGGCTCGATCAGCGTGGTGCCGGTGGCATGGGCGAAGTCGCGCAGCAGCGCCAGATTGCCCTGCAGCACGCCGATCAGCTCGTCCAGCCACGGTTCGGCATGGTTGTAGGCCGCCTGGCAGGCCACCAGGCCGAAGTGGCTGACGGTCAGACCGGCGATGTTCTCGGCGGCCACGTCGAAGGCGCGCTTGAGTTCCGGGTTCGGGATGATGACGTTGGAGCACAGCAGGCCGGCCAGGTTGAAGGTCTTGGTGGGCGCGGTGAATTCCATGCAGTGCATGGCGTAGCGCTCCCCCAGGTTCGAGAACATCGTGACCTTGTGGCCGGGGTGTTCGAAGTCGGCGTGGATCTCGTCGGACAGGATCGTCACGCCGTGCTCGATGCAGATGTCCGCCAGGCGGCGCAGTTCGTCGGCGCTCCAGACGCGGCCGACCGGGTTGTGCGGGTTGCACAGCATGATGGCGGTGCAGCGCGGGTCGGAGGCCTTGGCCTCCAGGTCCTCGTAGTCCATCACGTAGCGGCCGTCCTCAAGCTTCAGCGTGTTGTCCAGCAGGGTCAGGCCGTTGTTGCGGGCGGCGGCCACGAACGGCGGGTAGGACGGGCTCTGTACGATCACGCTGTCGCCGGGGTGGGTCACGGCGCGCAGGGCCGTGTTGACGGCCGGCATGACGCCGTCGGAGAGCGTGACCCATTCGGGCTTGATGTCCAACGCGTGGCGGCGCCGCATCCAGCCCACCAGGGCATCGAAATACTGGTCGGTGGCGTAGTCGTAGCCGAAGATGTCATGCTGGGCGGCGTGGACCAGCGCCTCCACGATTTCGGGGGCGGGCTTGAACTCCATATCGGCCACGGACAGGGCGATGACATCCTCATTGCCCGGCCCCATATCGGTTTCGATCATATGCCACTTGGACGAGGTCGTGCCCCTGCGGTCCACCAGCGTCTCGAAATCGTACATGCGTCACTGCTCCTTGTCGTTCGCTCATAGCGGAAGTCACAAACGACACCATGATACCGCGCGTCCGGGTCCCGTCCACGGCTCCGCCGCATCATGGCCAAACAACCCATCCGCCATCACGGTTCCAGAGGTGTGTTGTCATTCGGTGATTACAACACGTCGATTTGGGGTGTGAGGCAGAAGAAAACAAAAAAGCGGAGCGATGACGCTCCGCCGTTGTGGTGCGCGAGACAGGATTCGAACCTGCGACCTGCTGATCCGTAGTCAGCTGCTCTAATCCGCTGGGCTACTCGCGCATGCCGCCACTTGCATGACGGCCGAGTGCGCGAGACAGGATTCGAACCTGCGACCTGCTGATCCGTAGTCAGCTGCTCTAATCCGCTGGGCTACTCGCGCATGTTGTCTTTGCGGCAACTCGAAATAAATTACACCCATGTACTCCGATATGCAAATCGGCGTGTCGTCACGCCGCCCGCCGCTTCGGGATCTCCTGTGTGGCGGCGCGCACCAGCTTCGGTTCGCTCTCGCCGCGCACCGACGCCGCGTCCACCACCACCTGAGTCACATCCTCCATGCTCGGCAGCAGAAACATCGTATGCTCCAGGGTCTTCTCGATAATCGAGCGCAGCCCTCGCGCTCCGGTTCCCCGCTGGATCGCCGTCGCCGCGATCTGTTCGACGGCCTTCCGGGTGAACACCAGCTCCACGCCGTCCACGGCGAACAGCTTGCGGTACTGCTTGGTCAGGGCGTTGGCGGGTTGCGTCAGCACATCGGCCAGATCGGTTTCGGTCAGGTCCTTCAGCACGCTCACCACCGGCAGACGTCCGATGAATTCCGGCAACAGCCCGAACTCAGCCAGGTCGTCGGCCGTGACCTGCCCCAGCAGCTCGTCGGGTGTGGCCTCGTGCTCGTGCCAGGAGGCGCCGAACCCGCTCTCGCGCGTGCCCAGACGCCGCGCCACGATGTCGGTCAGGCCGACGAACGCGCCGCCGCAGATGAACAGGATGCCCCGCGTATCCAACTGGATGGTCTCCTGTTCGCGGTGCTTGCGCGTGCCCTCCACCGGCACGGAGGCGACGGTGCCCTCCAGGATCTTCAACAACGCCTGCTGCACGCCCTCGCCGGACACGTCTCGGGTGATGGAGGTGTTCTCCCCCGATTTGCGGGCGATCTTATCGATCTCGTCGATGTACACGATGCCGTGCTGCGCGCGGCTCACGTCGCCGTCCGCGGCCTGCAGCAGCCGCTGCAGCACGGTCTCCACGTCGTCACCCACGTAACCGGCCTCGGTCAGCGTGGTCGCGTCGGTGATGACGAACGGCACGTTCATCACGCGGGCCAGCGTCTGCGCCAGGTAGGTCTTGCCCACGCCGGTCGGCCCCATCAGCAGGATGTTCGATTTGGCCACCTGCACGTCAGCCAACGGGTCGGCGGCGCGACGCGCCCGCACCGGCGAGCTGTCCTTGCCGGCCCCCAGCTCGTCGGCGGCCTCGCGCAGCTCCATATTGACGCGCTTGTAATGGTTGTAGACGGCCACGGACAGCGTCCGCTTCGCGTCCTCCTGGCCGACCACGTACCGGTCCAGGTACGCGTTGATCTCCACCGGCTTCGGCAGCGTCAGCGCGTTGACGTCGGCGTCGTGATGCCGCTCCTCGGAGATGATGTCCACGCATAGCGCGATGCATTCGTCGCAGATCGAGGTGCCGGGGCCGGTGACCAGCTTGCGCACCTGATGCTCGGTTTTGCCGCAGAATGTGCAGCGCGGCACATCCTCGTTGTAGCTCACCACGCGTCCCATGCAGTTCCTCCGTTCCGACGCACCGCACAACGGATGCGCCCCCTACCGAGGATACCTGCCGGCTCCTCGGTGGGGGGCGCACTCATGTAAAGGTCATGAGGACATTCACGAACGGTGTTCGAGCACCTCGTCCACAATGCCGTATTCCTTGGCCTCGGGGGCGGTCAGGAAGGTGTCGACCTCGATGTCCTTGCGGATGCGTTCGACGTCCTGGCCGGTGTGTTTGGCCAGCGTGTTCTCCAGCCATTCGCGCATGCGCAGCATCTCGCGGGCCTGGATCTCGATCTCCGTGGCCTTGCCGAAGCCCTGGTCGATGGCCGGCTGGTGGATGAGCACACGCGCGTTCGGCAAGATCAGGCGCTTGCCCTTGGCACCGGCGGCCAGCAGGATGGCGGCGGCCGAGGCGGCCTGGCCGAGGCAGACGGTCTGCACGTCCGGTTTGATGTACTGCATCGTGTCATAGATGGCGGTCATCGCGGTCATCGAACCGCCCGGGGAGTTGATGTACATCATCACGTCACGGTTCGGGTCCTGGCTTTCCAGCACCAGCAGCTGGGCCATGATGTCGTCGGCTGCGGCGTCATCCACTTGCACGCCCATGAAGATGATGCGGTCCTCGAACAGGCGGGTGTACGGGTCCTGGCGCTTGTAGCCGTACGGGGTCTTCTCCTCGAACTGCGGCAGGATATACCGGTCCTGCGGCGCGAAACGCGCGTCGCGGACGGAGGACGGCACGAATCCGACCACGCCCCGCGCTCCGGCGAGACGGTCGGCGCGGGCCGCGAACTTCGCTTCTTCACTTGCCATTGCTCGTCTTTTCCCTTCCTCAGTCGGCGCTGATGGTGTCCGGCGTGGTCACGATCTTATCGACGAAACCGTATTCCAACGCCTGCTGCGCGGTGAACCAGTGGTCGTACTCGTTGTCGCGGTAGATCTCCTCCACCGTGTGACCGGTCTGTTCCGCGGTCAGCTCGGCGAGCGTGCGCTTCATATCCATGATCAGTTCGGCGTTGATGCGCACGTCGGTGGTGGTGCCGCCGATGCCGCCGGACGGCTGGTGCATCAGCACACGGGCGTGCGAGGTCAGATACCGCTTGCCCTTGGCGCCGGAGCTGAGCAGGAACTGGCCCATCGAGGCGCACATGCCCAGACCCACGGTGGCCACATCGGGCTCGATCAGCTGCATCGTGTCATAGATGGCCATGCCGGCGGTGATCGAGCCGCCCGGCGAGTTGATGTACAGCCAGATGTCCTTCTTCGGATCCTCGGCGGCCAGCATCAGCATCTGGGCGCAGATGCGGTTGGCCATGTCGTCCTTGACCTCCTCACCCATCCAGATGATGCGGTCCTTGAGCAGACGGTTGAAGATCGGGTCGACGGGCCCGGCAGGCACGTCCTCGCCGGCCATGACCGGCGATGTTGCAAGCATATTGCTCACCATGTCTCCTTCACAATTAGTCGTGATGTTCTTCAGCCTACCGCCTCGAATCGACGGCCCGCACCTTTTGCGCGGAACGCATAGCGCGCCGCCGCGGCGCCCGGCAACCGGCAGGCGATGTCAGGCGCGCCCGGCCGGCTTCGGACCGGCGGCACCGGCGCGATCGAGCCGCGCGCCGAGCCATTGGGCGCACACCGTGCTGGCCGCCACCGCCAGGCACACCGGCACGAACAGGTTCAACGGCGCATCGGTCAGCTCCATGACCAGGCACATGGCCATCAACGGCGCCTGCTGCGAGGCGGACAGCAGCGCACAGGCGCCGATCAGCGCGTAGACGCCGATCGAGTTGGTGCCGAAGCCCTGCATCCAGAGGATTCCCAGCACCGCGCCCAACGTGGCGCCCAACGCGATGCCCGGGGTCAGCACGCCTCCGGAGGCGCCCGAGCGAATCGTCAGCAGCGTCATGACGCCCTTGACCACGCAGGATACCAGCAGCACGCCGATCAGCGCCCAATCGCAGTCGCCGCCGAACCCCATCTGCGCCGTGGCCCGGCCGTTGCCCATCACCTGCGGCACCCAGATGGCCACCACGCCGGTTATCACACCCGCCAGCGGCAGCTGCCAGAGTATCGCGTTGCCCGTGGCGTGGTGCCGCTCGGCCCAGGACGAGCCGAATCGGAACACCGCGCCCGCAACGCCGCACACCAGGCCCGCGACCAGCGCGAACCCCATCAGGTCGGGCGTGAACAGCCCGCTCGGCTCGCCCATGTCATAGAACGTGTGCGTGCCCTTGATCAGCGTGCCCACCCATGCCGCCACGGTGGAGCAGGCGAACGCATAGGCCACGGTCCGCAGCGTCACGTCGGCCAGCAGGATCTCCACGGCGAAGAACGCACCGGCCAACGGCGCGTTGTACACGCCGGCCAGACCCGCGCCGGCTGCGACCGCCACAATCGTGCGGGTGTCGGCGGCGTCCAGCTTCAGCCAACCCGAGGCGCGTTGGCCGGCCAGCGCGCCGAACTCGCGCGGCGCCACCTCGCGCCCGATCGACATGCCACAGCCGACGATCAGGATCTGCAGCAGCACATGCACGATGGTCTGCCACCACGGCATCCGCTCGCCCGCCACCGCCTTGGTCACCGAGGGCACCTTGGCGCTGCGGGTGCGCAGCAGCCACCAGATCACCGCGGCGAGGGTCGCCCCGACGATCACTGACAGCGCGCGACGCCACGACGGCGTGGCGAACGGTCCGGGCTGTTCGGGACTCTCCACGAAGCCCAGCGCCACATGTTCGATGCCGTACAACATCAACGTCAGCAGACCGGCCGCAACGCCGATGACCACGCCCAGCCCCAGTACCGCCGCGATCATCGCCACCGCACGTCGTCGTTCGCTCATCGCACACTCCCTCCGCCTCAACGATTGTGGGCTGGAACCGACGACCGGTTCCAGCCCACAATATCGTTATTCAGATCCTTGCCATGGCAAGGTCACAACTCACTCGGCGTCCTCGGCCTGGGCGAGCTCGTCGGCCACGGCGGCAGCGGCGGAGGCGGCCTCAACGGACTCGGCCTCCTCGTCCTCAGCCACGTCACCGAGGAAGGAGCTCAGATCGAGCACCTCGCCCTCGCACTTGAAGGTCACGGCACGCATACCGGCCAGCAGACCCTTCGAACGGCCGACCTCCTCCACGGCGGAACCCAGCTGGCCGTTGCGGATGATCGCGTTGATGAACGCCGACGGATCCATGCCGTACTGCTGGGCGATGGAGGCCAGGAAGTTGGTCACATCCATCTGGGAGACCTTGACGTCCATCTTCTCGGCCAGGGCATCGAGCACCATCTGGTCGCGCAGCTCGTTCTCGGCGGCCTCCTCGGCCTCGGCCTTCTGCTCCTTGGTGGCCTGCTCCGGATCCGGGGTCATGCCCTTCAGGTGCTGCTCGGCGGCCTCGGCCTTGACGCCCTTCGGCACCGGGATCTCCAGGCCTTCCTTGAGCTTGGCGATGAACGCGTCGCGGGCCTCGGTGGCCTGGCGGCCTTCGGCGTCACGCTCGCAGGCCTTGCGGATATCGGCCTTCAGCTCGTCGAGGGTGTCGAACTCGGAGGCCTCCTGGGCGAAGTCGTCGTCCAGCTCCGGCAGCTCCTCGGCCTTGACCGAGTTGACCTTGACCTTGATCTGGGCCTTCTCACCCTCGTGCTCGCCGGCTTCCAGCGTGCCCTCGAAGGTGGTCTCCTCGCCGGCGGACAGGCCGTCCAGGGCCTCATCCAGGCCGTCGAGCATGGTGTTGGAGCCGAGCTCGTAGCTCACGCCCTCCTGGGAGTCGACGGTCTCGCCGTCGATCTCGGCCACGAGGTCGATGTTCGCGTAGTCGCCCTTGGCGGCCGGACGATCCACACCCACCAGGGTGCCGAAACGCTGGCGCAGGTTCTCCAGGCGGCGGTTCACGTCCTCATCGGTGATCTCGGCCTTCGGCACGTCGATCTCCATGCCGTCGAGCTCCGGGAGCTCGATGTCCGGACGGCGCTCCACGGTGGCGACGAACTTGAGCTTGGTCTCGTCCTTGGCCGACGTGGGGACTTCCTGCACGTCGATCTCCGGCTGGGCCATCGGACGGATCTTCTTCTCCTCGAGCGCCTTGGAATACAGCTCCGGCACACCGTTGTTCACGGCCTCGCCGGCAACGGCGGCGAAACCGATGCGCTGGTCGATGATCTTGCCCGGGACATGGCCCTTACGGAAGCCGGGCACGTTGACCTGCTTGGCGATCTCCTTGCGGGCGGCATCCAGATACGGGTTGAACTCCTCGGGATCGACGGTGATGGTGAGCTTCACCTTGGTGGGCTCGAGGTTCCTGACGCTGATTTTCACGCTTGCGCTCCTGTGAAATATTCGTATTCGTTATTCCTGCCGTTAGGCAACCGTTACATGATAGCGCGACTCACGGACGCTGCGATCAGCGACACCTGCCACGGGCGGGCGCCCTGCTGCGTCAGGAATTCGGCGACGTCGCGGCCGCCGGGGTCATCGGTCCAGCACAGGTTGCGGATGATCTGCGGCTTGACAATCATCTCCGCGGGGGTCCTGGTGTCCTCGGCGATCTGGTTGATCACATGGCGTACGGCCTGCAACCGCTCATACCGTTCGGGATGCCTGGCGGACCAGACCTTCATCGATCGGGGGGCGTTGGTCTGGGAGTCGGCGGGCGCCGGCGGCATGGACGGCCACTGGTCGGCGGGCAGCGCCAGCGCCTGCTGGATCACGGTCTTCCAGACATTCGGCTTGACGGCCCGCTGGATCGGCGCGTAGCGTTCGAACATCTTGTCCTGTTCGCCGCCGGTATGCATGCGCACCCGCTCGTTCAGGGAACGGATCAGCCGGAACTCCCTGGCATTGCGGGGCTTCCTCTGCGCCGCCTCGATGATCGCCGCATCGGACAGCAGCAGGCCCGGCGCGATGTCGTACCGCCGCGCCAGACGGTCGCGCTCCTCCCACAGCGCCTTCGCCACGGCCAGCCCCCGACGGTCGCGGCTCAACGTGGTGATGCGCGAGATCCGCATCCACGGCACCGGATGCCCGGCGCGCGGTCGCACCCCCTCATGGAGCGTGTACGCGAACTCCTGACGGGCCCATTCGTCCTTGCCGTGCCGTTTCAGGTCCTCAAGCAGCAGCCGTTCGAGCTCGATGAGCAGTTCCACGTCCAACGCCGCGTAATTGCGCCAGTCGCGGGGCAACGGCCGGTACGACCAGTCGGCCGCCGAATGCTCCTTGGCCAGCGTGATGCCCAGGTAATGCTCGGTGACCGCGGCCAGGCCGAAGCGGTGCAGTCCCAGCAGGCGCGCGGCGATCTCCGTGTCGAACAACGCCTGCGGCTTCAGACCGATCTGCGCGAATCCCGGCAGATCCTGGACGGCGTCGTGGATGATCCACGTCGCTTCCCCCACGGCGTCGTTGAACTCGTTCCAATCGACCCCCGCCTGCGTCAGCGCCACCGGATCCAGCAGACCGATGCCGGCCCCCTCGCGCTTGAACTGGATCAGCCAGTCCTCATGCCCGTACCGGAAGCCCGACGCGCGTTCGGCGTCGGCCGCCAACGGCCCCGAGGCCTCACGCAGCCGGCTGCAGTACCGACGGTATCCGGACGGGGTGTCGATGATGTCGGGAACACCGTCTCGCGGTTCGGCCTGCAACCTCGGTTCCCTATCCAATCACGGTCCTTTCGCCATCGTCCACCGATGCGCGCAGGAACTGCGCCCACACCGACACCTGTGCGCCGGCATCCGCGCCTTCCGGCGACACCGACGGCGTCCATGATACGCGCATCTCGCACCCGGCGTGTGGCTCGGCCTCCATATCGCCGAACGACGTGTTCCGCGTCACCGTCACCGTGCCCCGGACACCCTCCGGATCGACGGCGTCCAACGCGTCGAGCATATCCTCCCAATACATCGACGGCGTCAGGCAGTCGCGCTCGTTCTCGTCCAACGGCAGCCGGGCGAACGCCACGCATCGCCATTGCGAGGTCCAACCGCGGCGGCCCTGCGCCGCATACAGCACCATGATCCAGCCGGTCGCCGTGCGGGATGGGGGTTCGTCGGACGAATCGTATTCCAGTTCCACGCCGATGCCGAAGTCGGCCAACGTGGACGGCACCGGAATCTCCCGATACCGCATGCCCGCCATATGGGGCATCGCACGCACGGTCTGGACGGCGTGCCACACCACGTCGGGCACGCCTTCGGGGCGCGGCACTCCCCCACGTCCGTCCTCGGACGGCGACGCCGGGAATGCATAAATGTCCGCCATGATTCAAGGCTACGGGCTTATCGCCGGATTCGTGGTATCACCACGCGCACGGATGCCGGCGGTTCGCTGGATTCGGTCAGTACACCACGAAGCCGTGGGACTCGAACTGCTCCTTGACCCGCGTCTTGAGCTTGGCCGAGGGGCCCTTGGCGTCCTCCAGCGGGTACGGGATGCGCAGCTCATGCCACTTGGGCCGGCCGAGCTGGTGGAATCCGAGCACGTCGATATGCTCGATGGCCTCGCCGAAGGTGTCGCAGATCCTGGCTACGTTCTCCACGTTCTCCTCGGAGTCGGTCAGGCCGGGCACCAGCACGAAGCGTACCCAGATCTTCTTGCCGGCCCTGGCCAGACGCTGCCCGAACTCGATGGTCGGCGCGAGCAGGCCGCCGGTGACCTTGTGGTAGGTCTCCTCGTCGCCGGATTTGACGTCGAGCAGGCACAGGTCGATGTCCTCGATCATCTCGTCGGTGTAGTTGCGGTTGAGGAAGCCGGAGGTGTCCAGGCAGGTGTGCACGCCCATCTCCTTGGCCGCACGGAACACGCGGGAGACGAAGGCCGGCTGCATCATCGACTCGCCGCCGGAGAACGTGATGCCGCCGCCGGTGGCCTTGAACAAATCGGCGTAGCGTTCGACCTTCCTGATCATGGCCTCCAGGTACACGGGCTGGCCGTCGCGCATCTTCCAGGTGTCGGGGTTCTGGCAGTACTGGCAGCGCAGCGGGCATCCGCTCATGAACACGGTCATGCGGGTGCCGGGACCGTCCACGGAGGTGTTGATGTCCCACGAGTGCACGAAGCCGATATCGCCGGTGCGCAGCGCTTCGATGCGGTCGCGACGGTCCAGGCCGATCGGCGATTCGAAGCCCGACAGGCCGCCCATCAGCGTCTGGCTGGCATACTGCTTGGAACGCTTCAGCATATGCCGGGTAGTGGTGCGGAACTCGGTGGTTTCAGACATCCTCGTCCTCCTTCTGCCGCGTGGCGTGGCGCACGCATTCGACTGTACTGATTGCCATCGTAGGGCCTGCCCCCCACGGACACGCGGTTTTCCGCTGTGAGGTGCGTCACGTGTCTTCGGTTCCCTCCCGCGGCACCACACGCCACGTCCCCGCATACGCCACATCCCACGTACGACACTTCCTCACCGAAAGCGAGCCGGCACGGGATACGAAAAGGCGGGGCCCTCCGAAGAAGACCCCGCCGGACCGTTCAGCCGTTCACACGGTGCAGGTCATCGACTCAGTCGACGACGGCGCCCTGGTGGAACGTACGGGAGATCACGTCGAGCTGCTGCTCCTTGGTGAGCTTGACGAAGTTCACCGCGTAGCCGGAGACGCGCACGGTCAGGTGCGGGTACTTCTCCGGGTGCTCGACGGCATCCTCGAGCTGCTCCTTGCGCAGCACGTTGATGTTGGCGTGGTACAGGCCGTGGCCGTTGCCCGCGTCCAGGATGCCGACCAGGTTGGTGACGCGCTCGTCCTCGTCGCGGCCCAGGCCGTCGGGGGTGATCGTGTTGGTCAGCGAGATGCCGTCCAGCGCGTCGTTGTAGTCGATCTTGCCGACCGAGAACATCGACGGCAGCATGCCGTGGGAATCCATGCCGTTCTCCGGGTTCGCGCCCGGGGCGTACGGGGTGCCCTTGGCGTGGCCGGACGGGAAGGAACCGGTGTTCTTGCCGTACTCGACGTTCGAGGTGATCGTCAGGATGGACTGGGTCGGGACGGCGCCGCGGTAGACCGGCAGGCGCTTGATCTGGCCCATGACCGTGGAGACGACCCACTTGGCGATGTCGTCGGCGCGATCGTCGTCGTTGCCGTAGACCGGGAACTCGCCCTCGGTGCGGTAGCCGACCACCAGATCGTCATCGGCGCCCTCGACATACTCGTACTCGTGGCCGGGCATGTCCTTGGCGTCCTTGTTGTAGATCGGGTAGACCTTGGCGTACTTGACGGCGGACAGCGAGTCGGCGGCGATGGACAGACCGGACATGCCGCAACCCAGGGTGCGGTACACCTCCTTGTCGTGCAGGGCCATCTCGATGGACTCGTAGGCGTACTTATCATGCATGTAGTGGATGATGTTCAGCGCCATCACGTAGGTCTCGGACAGCCACTCAAGGGCCTTCTCGTAGTTGTTCTTGACCTTCTCGTAATCCAGCGTGCCATCGGCCTCGGGCTGGATCGGATCGATCACGCCCTTGTCAATGACCTGCATGCCAGTCATCTCGTCACGGCCGCCGTTGATCGCGTACAGCAAGGCCTTGGCGGAGTTCACGCGGGCGGCGAAGAACTGCATCTGCTTGCCGACGCGCATCGGGGACACGCAGCAGGCGATGGCCGCGTCGTCGCCCCAGTGGCCGCGGATCTCCTTGTCGGACTCATACTGGATGGCCGAGGTGTCGATGGAGATCTTGGCGCAGAAGCGCTTGTAGCCCTCCGGCAGCTTCGGATCCCAGAAGATCGTGATGTTCGGCTCCGGGCCGGGTCCCAGATGCTCGAGGGTCAGCGTGTTGAGCAGACGGAACGAGGTCTTGGTGACCATGGTGCGGCCGTCGTCGCCGAAGCCGGCGTCGGACCAGGTCGCCCAGTACGGATCGCCGGAGAAGATGGAGTCATAGTCCTTGGTACGCAGGAAGCGGACGATGCGCAGCTTCATGACGATGTTGTCGATGAGCTCCTGGGCACCGGCCTCGTCCAGCGTGCCGTTCTTCAGGTCGCGCTCGATGTAGATGTCGAAGAAGGTCGAGTTGCGGCCGAAGGACATGGCGGCGCCGTCCTGGCTCTTGACCGAGGCCAGGTAGCCCATGTAGGTCCACTGCACGGCTTCCTGCGCGGTCTGGGCCGGGCGGGACAGGTCGAGGCCGTACTCGTTGCCGAGGTTGATGAGCTTCTTCAGAGCCTTGATCTGCTCGTCGTGCTCCTCACGGAAGCGGATCCAGTGCTCGATCTCCGGCTCGGTGAAGTCGTTGCGGTACGGCACGGAGTCCTTGTCGCGCTTCTTGAAGGCGATGAGCTTGTTCACGCCGTACAGGGCGACGCGGCGGTAGTCGCCGATGATGCGGCCACGGCCGTAGGCGTCCGGCAGACCGGTGAGGATCTTGTTGTGGCGGGCGACCTTGATCTGCTTGGTGTACACGCCGAAGACGCCATCATTGTGGGTCTTGCGGTACTTGGTGAAGATCTTCTTGATCTCCGGATCCGGTTCCTTGCCGGCCTCCTTGATGGCCTGCTCGACCATGCGCCAGCCGCCGTTCGGCATCATCGCACGCTTGCAGGGAACGTCGGTCTGCAGGCCGACGATCACGTTGTCCACCTCAGGGCTGTCGATGTAGCCGGCCGGGAAAGCATCAATGTCGGCCGGGGTGTGGGTATCCACGTCGTAGACGCGCTGCTTGCGCTCCACGGCCAGGTAGTTGTCGTCGAGATACTGCCACAGATGCTTGGTCTTTTCGGTCGCACCGGCAAGGAAGGACTCATCGCCCTCGTACGGCGTGTAGTTCTTCTGAATGAAGTCACGCACGTCGATATCGTCCTGCCAATGGCCGCCTTCGAAGCCGTCCCACGCCTTGGCGTTGAGCTCCTCCGGGGAGACCGCGGTTGCATCAACTGCTGTCATATCCACTCCTTCTGGGTGATCGTCGGCGACGCATCGTTACGCCGTCGTTGGTTCCTCATTGTAGCCGCAGCCGCCTGAAAACAAGCTGGGACGCGACGTGAGCTACATCACATTTTCGTTACCGTTCACATGGCCGCGGTCGGAACGGCGGGCCGTCGCTCCCCGATCAGGGACACGGCGGCCCATACCACGCTCCCGCCGCCGCACTACTCGCGGAACGCGGTCGTCACCGGCAGCCGGCGGTCACGGCCGAACGCGAGCGCCGTGACCTTCGGTCCCAGCGGATACTGCCTGCGCTTCCACTCGGCGCGGTCCACCAGACGCATCACCGTGTCCACGGTCGCCTCGTCGAACCCGTCGGCCAGCAGGTCGGCCCGGCCGTGGGCGTGCTCGATGTATGCGGACAGCACCCGATCCAGCAGTCCGTATTCGGGCAGGCTGTCGGAGTCCTTCTGCCCGGGGCGCAGTTCGGCGCTGGGCGCCTTGACGATGCTGTTGACGGGGATCATCACGCCGTCCGGCAGCGGCACGCCGGCGTCACGCCGCTCGTTGCCGACCACGGCCAGTCCGCCGATGCCCATGCCGGCCGCGGCGGCCTTGTTGCGCCAACGGGCCAGCTCCCACACGCGCGTCTTGAGCAGGTCCTTGATCGGCGCGTACCCGCCGACGGCATCGCCGTAAATGGTGGAGTAGCCGCAGGCGAGCTCGGATTTGTTGCCGGTGGCCAGGGCCAGCAGCCCCTTGGCGTTCGAGTAGGCCATCACGATGACGCCGCGGATGCGCGCCTGCAGGTTCTCGGCGGCCACGCCCTCCAGCGCCAGCTGGCTCTGGAACGCGGCGAACAACGGTTCGATCGGCTGGGTGTCATAGTGGGCGCCGAGGTTCGCGGCCAGGTCGGCGGCGTCGTCCTTCGAGCCGTCGGAGGAGTACATGCTGGGCATCGAGATGCCCCAGACGTTCCCGCCGCCGCAGGCGTCCGCGGCCATGGCGGCCACCAGCGCCGAATCGATGCCACCGGACAGGCCTAGCGTGACGCCCTTGAACCCGTTCTTGCGCATGTAGTCCTTCAGTCCCAGCACGCAGGCCGTGTAGACTTCCTCGTCCGGGTCCAGATCGGCGGCGATGCTGGTCGGCGTCTGGCGCGCGGCGTCGGTGTCGAGCGTGAAATAGCTCAGGTCCTCCATGAACATCGGGGAACGCTCCAGCAGCGTGCCATCCGAGTCAACCACAAAGCTGCCACCGTCGAAGATCAGGTCATCCTGCCCGCCCACCTGGTTCAGGTAGATCAGCGGCGCGCCGACCTCGCGGGCGCGGCGGACCGCCAGCTCCATGCGCGTATGGGTCTTGCCCTCCTCATATGGCGAGCCGTTCATCGTCAGCAGCAGGTCGATGCCCCGTTCCGCCAACTCGACCACGGGGCCGCCGTCCTGCCAGATGTCCTCGCAGATCGCCACGCCGATGCGTGCGCCGTCCACGTCGATGACCACCGAACGGTCCCCCGCGGAGAAGATGCGGAACTCGTCGAACACGCCGTAGTTCGGCAGGAAATGCTTGTCATAGCCGGCCCAGACCACGCCTTCGTGCAGGACCACCATGCGATTGCGCGGCTTGGAGGTCTCGGGGTCGGTGCCGACCGTGCCGACCGCCACATACAGCCCCCCCAGGCCTTCGGCGGCGAGCGCGGCGGCCAGCTCGTTCGCCTGGTTCCATGCCGCCTGCCGGAAGGTGCGGCGCAACGCCAGGTCTTCGATCGGATAGCCGGTCAAGGTCATCTCGGGGAACACGACCACGCGGGCGTGCTCGCCGGCTGCGCGGCGGGTGTAGTCGAGCACCTTGGCGGCGTTGCCGGCAAGGTCGCCGACGCAGGTGTCGATCTGGGCTAGGGCAAAGCGAATCTGTGTCATGTCCCCCAGTCTAGCCGTCGCGCGACCCACGGAGCATCAGCGGATTCGCATCCCGCACAGGTTTGCCTGCTTGCCTGCGACTCGATGCACCGCGCGCAGAAAGAGTCAGTCTTACAGGTCCATGGGAATGCGGATATCCGCCGCCGCGCCGCTTGGGTAGAATCAACCGATCCCATCGGGACGACGCCCGATACACTTGGGAACGTCAGGCATCCGTTCCCGGGAGGTTACGAGGATGAAGTCGTATGATATCAGGGCCGTGTTCTTTGACGTGGACGGCACCCTCACCAGTTTCACCACCCATGAGGTTCCGGCGTCCACCATCACGGCGCTCCAGCGGCTGCGGGAATGCGGCGTGCTGGTGTTCATCTGCACGGGCCGCGCGCCCTCGCAGTTCGAGGTGGTGGCGCGGATGCTGCCGGTCGAATTCGACGGCATCGTGGCGGCCAACGGCCAGTACTGCTTCGACGCCCAAGGATTCCTCGACACCCGGCCGATCGACGGCGATGACGTGGCTGTGATCGTCGATTGGCTGGACCGCAATCCGGACGTGGTCGCCACCTTCAGCGAATGCGACTACGTGTATTTCAATCGGATCACCCCCGCGATGGAGGCGACGTGGAACCAGCTGGGCAAGACCGCGCCGACGCGGTTCGTCGACGACCCGCACACCCGTCCGCTCACGCATGAGACGTTCCAGATCAGCCCGTTCATCACCCCCGAGCAGGAGGCGGAGCTTGTCGGCCTGTGCCGGAATGTGACCGGGGTGCGCTGGCATCCCGACTTCACCGATATGATCCCCGCCGACGGCGGCAAGCCGCGCGGCATCCGCTGCTTCATGGAGCACCATGGGTTCTCCCGGGAGCAGACGATGGCGTTCGGCGACGGCGGCAACGACATGGCGATGCTTCGGTTCGCTGGTATCGGTGTGGCGATGGGCAACGCGAACGATGAGGTCAAGGCGTCAGCCGATTACGTGACCGACGACGTGGACCACGACGGCATCATGAATGCGCTACGGCACTTCGGTGTGATCTAGAACGGACAGCTCAGCAGCAGCGCCAACAGCGCCACGTTGGCGATACTGAACCACAGCAGATACCGTCCACGATGCTGCGGATATTCGCGTACCACCATCTTGTAGGAGATCAGGCTGGCCATCGAGGCGATCAACGTGCCCAGACCGCCCAGGTTGCATCCGACGATCAGCCCCGACCAATCGTCGGTGAACCCCGACAGCAGCAGGGCGGCCGGTACGTTGCTGACAATCTGGCTGGCCAGCACGGACACGATCTGCACACGCCCTTCCAGCATGACGGCCAGCAGGTCGCGGAACGGCCCGATGTTGCCCATATTGCCGATGAAGATGAAGAACGCGATGAACGTGGCCAGCAGCGCGTAGTCGACGCTGGCCAGCACCCGCCGGTTCACCACGAGCAGCGTGACGGCGATCAGCGCGGCGATTGCCAACGGCGGCACCAGACCGAAGATGGCCAGCAGACAGAGCACGAATCCTCCGGTGCAGCCCACCAGCGAACGACGACGACATACATGCACGTCCACCGAAACGCCTTGCACGGGTTTCGGGCGGCGCAGCCCCACACCAATCACCACCGCCAGCGCCACACCCGAAACCGCCACGTACGGCAGCGTCAGCGCCACCAGCTCGCCGAAGCCCATGCCCGATTGCGCGTACAGATACAGGTTCTGCGGGTTGCCCATCGGCGTGAGCATGCTGCCGAGATTCGCGGCGATCGTCTGCAGGATCACGGTCGGCACGATCAGCCGCTCCCACCCGGCCATGCGCAGCACCACCAGCGCGAACGGTACGAAAGTGATCAGCGAGACGTCGTTGGTCACCACCATGCTCAGGAAGAACGGCAGGAAGACCAGGACCATCATCATGCCGCGGATGGTCGCCACGCGCTGGAGCAGCGCATCGCTCAGCCGCGCGAAGATGCCGATCTGCTGGTACCCCTTCATCACCGCCATCAGCGAGAACAGCAGCGCCAGTGTATCCCAGTCGATGTAGCCGAGATAGTCGGCGGACGGCGGCACGACGAACGCCGAGGCGATCGCCAGCACCACGGCCACGCACAGCACCGTTTCACGGCGCAGAAACCCGAGGATACGTCGAATGGGCAGGGTCATGGGTTGTTGCTCTCCATCACTGGGATTCGTTGGATGTCTGTGCGTTGCGGCAGGGATCGGTGCATGTCAGTGCGTGGCGCCGGCCACCGTGTCGTCCGCCTCGTCGCCGCGGACCACGGCTTCGATGGCGTATTCCAACGACGCGGCGATGGTGTCCAGCGGCATCGACGGGGTGCCTTCGGGCTTGTCCACCACCTGCCCGGGTTCGTACGGCACGTGCATGAATCCGGCGATGGTGCCGGGGAACCGCCGCTCGCACAGGTTCAGCGCGTGGTACATGATGCTGTTGCATACGAAGGTGCCGGCCGTGTAGGAGACGAACGCCGGCAGATGATGCGCACGGATGCCGGCGACCATGGCCTTGACCGGCACGGTGGCGAAGTACGCCGCGGGGCCGTCCGCGCGCAGGGGCTGGCCCAGCGGCTGTTCGCCGTCGTTGTCCGGGATGCGGGCCTCGGCCAGGTTGATGGCCACCTGTTCGACCGTTACGCAGCTGCGGCCGCCGGCCTGCCCGACGCAGATGACGGCGTCGGGATGTTCGGCCGCGATGGTCTGCTCCAGCACCTCGGCGCTGCGCGTGAACACGGTGGGGATCTCCAGTTTGACGACCTGCGCCCCCGCGATGGTGTCCGGCAGCAGTTTGACCGCCTCGTATGCCGGGTTGACGGATTCGCCGCCGAACGGGTCGAATCCGGTAACCAGAATCTTGCTCAGCATCATCAAACCTCCTGTATTTTCCTGCGGCTTCGCAGTACTGCCGTTATCCGAATCCGACGCCGATCCGCCCCGCCGGTATTCCTCATTCATTTATACCCGCATCCCGGCAAACCATCAGCATGCGACGAGCATGTAGATGATCTGCACGACGATCATGACGAACGCGGGCAGCACCTGGTTCTTGATCACGCCCATACGGTCCTTCATCTCCAGCATCGCGACGGGCACGATGTTGAAGTTCGCGGCCATCGGCGTCAGCAGCGTGCCGCAGTAGCCGCAGGTCAGCGCCAGGATGCCGACGACGGCGGGGTCGGTGCCGAGGGAGAGCACGAACGGGGCGCCGATGCCCACGGTCATCACGGTGATGGCGGCGAAGGCGTTGCCCATGATCATCGTGAACAGCATCATGCCGAGCGCGAACACGATGATGCCGACGGTCAGGTTGCCCGCGGGGATCACGCCGCCGACGATCCGCGCGATGACGTCGCCCACGCCGGCCGCATCGAAGATCGCGCCCAGACTGGCCAGCAGCATCGGCAGCATGCACAGCGGGCCCATCGCGGACAGCAGCCGCTCGGAGTCGCCCAGGAACACGACGGGCGTGTTGGCACGGTTGAACGCCCACAGGATGATCGCGGAGACGAACACGCCGATGCAGCAGCCGGCGAGCGCGCCGACGGCGGGGATCAGCGCGCCGGCGATGGCGAAGACACCGATGGCGAGCGCGGGGATGAACACCTTCTGCCCGATGCGCCGGAAGTTGCCCTCCACCTCGGCGTCGGTCGGTTCGGCGGCCTTGCCCGGCTTGACGCGCTGGGCGATGGCGGGGATGACCATGATGACGATGAGCAGGCCGTCGACCGCCGCCGGGATCCAGCGGCCGAAGGCGATGACGACGCCGAGCAGCGTCCAGAAGACGAAGGTGCCGTAGCGTGACGGGTTGGACCTGTCACGCAGGTTGTGCACGCCCGCATAGACGCTCATCAGACCCATGAGGATGTAGAAGACCTCCATGATCTTGTCGGCGGACGGGATCTCGGAATCCATGAAGAACGCCATGACGTCACTCCCCTTCCTTCACGGCCTGCACGGATGATTCGGACGCCGCGAGCCGTGCGGGCGCAGCGGACGTATCGCCGCCGCAGTACCTGCGGCGCAAGTGATTGTCCTTGATGATGTAGTAGACGGCGGTGACGCCCACGGCGATCAGCGCGACCGGGATCTCGATGATCGCCAGTCGCAGCAGGTCCACGTCGTAGCCGAGCGGCGCGAGCGTGGTCTTGACCAGGATCGCGCCCGAGGTGCCGACGAACAGCACCTGGCCGAAGAACCAGGCCACGTTCTCCATGCCGGAGGCCATGCCCTTGAGCTGTTCGACGTAGTCCTCATCCGGCTTGTGGCCGGTGGCCTCGATGGCGCCGACGGCCATCGGCATGATGATCGGACGCACGAATCCGGCCACGCCGCCGAAACTCACGTTGAACGCGGCGAACACCAGACGCATCACGCCGTACAGCGCGATGATGATGCCGGGCGTGGCGCCCTTGGCCTTGCCGATCAGCTCGGCGGCGGCCTGCTTCAGGCCGTTGCGCTCCAACGTGCCCGTCACGAGCAGGATGATGATGAACAGCGCCACGCTGCGGTTCGAGACGAACGATTCGCCCAGCGTGGTCAGGAAGCCGTCGATGCCGAGATTGCCCAGCAACGCGGTGACGATGGCGGCCAGGAACACGATGAGGATCGCGTCCAGCCGCAGGGCGAAGCCGACGATGACGACGGCGATGCCCAGGAGCACCAGATATTCCATATCTTCAGTCTTTCCTCGTTCTCCATGCGGGTGGGCCCGGATATTCTCGGTCTTCCGGATCCCACCATGTGATTACCGGCCAATCACATTACCTCGATGCATAGTCATTCGAGCCCACGCATATTTTTATGCACTTAAGGTTCGGCATGTTCGTCAATCATCATGCTATTCTGAAAGCTGAGCTTTCGGGTTCAACAAACCGGCGGGGAAGATCCCCGCCATTCTTTTATTCTCTTGGGGGACACCATGTCGGAGCTGAGCCTATTTATAGATGAAAGCGGAGATTTCGGACCTTACAAACCCGACACATCGTTTTACATCGTTTCGATGGTTCTCCATGACCAGAGCAACCCCATCACCGAACAAATGCTCGCGCTCGACTCCGACCTGGTCAGCAACAACCTGCGTACTTCTTCCATCCACACTCGCCCCCTGTTACGCCACGAAGACGAATACCGCAACTTGACCTTGCAAGAACAACGCTATCTTCTCTCCAGGCTGTATCTCTTCGCCAGGAAATGCGATCTGAAATATAAAGTCTTCTCCTTTGACCGACGCACCTGCCGCACACCGGGCGACCTAGAGAGAAAAGTCTCGCGTGAAATCACCTCATTCATCCGAGAAAACCACAAACTATTCGCCTCGTACGATACGACAATTCTCTACTACGACGATGGACAGAAGCAGCTTGCGCACATTCTCTCCGATATCGATGAGCTCATCATCAACATCGACCATAGGCATCTTGACCCTACCGACTACCGTTTATATCGGCTCGCACAAGTCGCCGACCTCGCCTGTTGTCTGGAGCTGACCAAACTACACTTCGACACCGGACAGCCCACGAACTCCGAATTATACGTATTCGGTAACGCCCGGAACTTCCGGAAATCGTTTTACAAAGCGTTCCGAAGAAATCAACTGTAATCAGCCGAGCATAGTACAGCCGCATATCCATACACCAGTCGCTCACCGAGACCGGACCCAAAAATGCCGGCTTTCTTGCTTCATCGCCACCGACGACATTCGGCTCCGGACAAGAACTCATCAATGACAACCCCTTAAACCCGCATAGTTCAACAACATCAGAGGTTTTACAATCCAAAACAGGCAAGCCAAACCCACCGCTTTGCAACCCGGGCACATCCCCCTGAAGGCAACGAGAAGAAAGACGAAAAACCATGGATAATACAGACGACACGGAACGACGCATCGAAGACGAACTCTACCGGAGCGCCGCGGAGCTTATCGAACGCCGGTACCCCGCCGGATGGGGCGGTGCGGCGGCGATGCGGCTGGAAGGCAGAGGAGATATGCCATCGCAGATCGTGACCAGCGTGGCGATCGAGACGGCCAATGCCGCAGCATCGCTGTGCATCGAAACGGGCGCAATGTGCGAGGCGATGAAGCGCGATCTGCGGATCACCCACACAATCTGTCTGGTCCGCGACAGCGAAAACGACCCATTCACGGTGCTTTCCCCGTGCGGCATCTGCCAGGAACGGCTGCGATATTGGGGGAACGATATTCGATGCGCCGTCACCGGTCACACGGAAGATGGACGACCCCTGTTCGTTCGGCTGGACGACCTGCAACCGCACCACTGGACACAGGCATACCCGGCTTCCGAACTCGAACATTTCGGTCTTTGATACGCCCGGACATCGTCGCCCGGTCGGGCGCGCATGAGAGACTTGGAGCCATGACTACAGTTATCATGCACACCTCCGAGGGTGACATCACCATCAACCTGTTCGACGACCTGGCCCCGGAAACCGTGGCCAACTTCGTGGGGCTCGCCACCGGCGAGAAGACCTGGCGCGACCCGATGACCGGCGAGGAGCGCAACGAGCCGTTCTACGACGGCCTGACCTTCCACCGCATCATCAAGGACTTCATGATCCAGGGCGGCTGCCCGCTGGGCACCGGCACCGGCGGCCCCGGCTACGACTTCGACGACGAGATCGTGCCGACGCTGACCTTCGACCACCCGTACCTGCTGGCCATGGCGAACGCCGGCCTGCGCCGCGGCATGGACGGCAAGATCCACGGCACCAACGGCTCGCAGTTCTTCATCACCACCGTGCCGACACCGTGGCTCAACGGCCATCACACGATCTTCGGCGAGGTGGCCGATGACGAGTCCAAGGCCGTGGTGGACAAGCTCGAAGCGCTGCCGACCGATCGCTCCGACCGTCCGATGGAGCCTGCCGGCATCATCTCGGTGGAAGTGATCAAGTAAGTAACGGTTCCACCGTTCGATTCATCGATATCGGTGGTGGCGACTCCACATCGAGCCGCCACCACCGTTTTTTGTGACTCTGATCTATCGTGACCGTGATACCAAGGATCACAGTCACGAAAAACCGCAGTTCTACTGGGATTCCACCGAATAGATCACAGTCACGATAGATCAGAGTCACGGCTATTGCATGCGGCGCAGGCGCGGTTCGGCGGAATCCTTGGCGCCGGTGATGCGGTAGACGTCGAAGACGCCGTCGATCTTGCGCACGGCGGACAGCAGCGTGTTCAGATGCTGCGGGTCGGCCATCTCGAACGAGAACTGGCTGATGGCCACGCGATCGGCGCCGGTGGCGATGTTGCCGGACATGATGTTCACGCCGTGGTCCGAGAGCACCCGCGTCACATCGCTCAGCAGATGCGGGCGGTCCAGCGCCTCCACCTGGATCTTGACCATGAACAGGCCCTTCGTGCTCGTCCATTGCACGGGGATGACGCGTTCGGGCTGCCGGCGTTGCAGGTCGATCATGTTCTGACAGTCGGTGCGATGCACCGATACGCCCTGGTTGCGGGTGATGAAGCCGACGATGTCATCGCCGGGGACGGGCGTGCAGCAGCGCGCCAGCTTGACCCAGACATCGCCCACGCCCTTGACGGAGATGCCCAACGCATTGGTGGGCTTGGAGCGTTCCGGCGTGCGGCGCAGCGGCAGCAGCTCCTGCTCGGCCTCCTCGTCCACCTCGTCGGAACCGGCGTCCTTGACCAGATGGGCGATGACGTTCTGCGTGGAGACTTGGCCGTCGCCGATGGCCGCGAACAGACTGTCCGGGTTCGGGTAGTTGAGCTCGTCGGCCACGCCGATCAACGCCTCGGGCGACATCAGCGTGGAGATCGGCAGGTTGCGCTTGCGCATGGCGCGGGTCAGGTCGTCGCGGCCTTCCTCGATGGCCTCGCTGCGGCGTTCCTTGCTGAACCACTGCCGGATCTTGTTGCGGGCCTTCGGGCTCTTGACGAAGCTCAGCCAGTCGCGGGACGGACCGGCGGTATCGGACTTGGAGGTGAGCACCTCCACGGTGTCGCCGTTCTCCAGTTTGGTGTCCAACGGCACCAGACGGCCGTTGACGCGCGCGCCCATCGTACGATGGCCCACCTCGGTGTGCACGGCGTAGGCGAAGTCGACCGGCGTGGCCTGCGCGGGCAGGGACACGATCTTGCCCTTCGGCGTGAACACGTAGACCTCGGCCGAGCCGAGATCCTCCTTCAACGAACCCAGGAACTCGTTCGAGTCGGGGGTCTCGCTCGTCCAATCGGCAAGCTGCTGAATCCACTTGAGGTTGTCGGCCTCGCTGAGCTCCTGGTTCTCGCTGTTCTCGCGCTTGCGGTCGTCGGCGTCCGGCGAGCTCAGCGCACGCCCGGCCTGCCCGTTGGCCTTGTACTTCCAATGCGCGGCGATGCCGAACTCGGCGCGCCGGTGCATGTCCCATGTGCGGATCTGGACCTCCACCGGCTTGCCGCCCGGGCCCACCACCGTGGTGTGCAGGCTCTGGTACATGTTGAGCTTGGGCATGGCGATGTAGTCCTTGAAGCGGCCCGGCACCGGGCTCCATCGCGCGTGCACGGCGCCGAGCGCCGCATAGCAGTCGCTGATCGTATCGACGATGATGCGCACGCCCACCAGGTCGTAGATGTTCTCGAAATCATGCCCGCGCACGATCATCTTCTGGTAGATCGAGAAGTAGTCCTTCGGGCGGCCCGTGACGTAGGCCTTGATGTGCTGTTCTTCGAGATCCTCGTTGATCTCGCTCAGGATCTGCTTGAGGTACACGTCCCGCTGGCCGGCCCGGCGGGCCACCAGCACCACAATCTCGTTGTAGATCTTCGGGTAGAGCACCTTGAAGCTCAGTTCCTCGAGCTCCGTCTTGATGGCGTTCATGCCCAGCCGGTTGGCCAACGGCGCGTACACGTCCAGCGTCTCGCGGGCCTTCTTCTGCGCGCTGGAGGTTTTCACGTACCGCCAGGTGCGGGCGTTGTGCACGCGGTCGGCGAGCTTGACGACCAGCACGCGCACGTCACGGCTCATCGCCACCACCATCTTGCGGATGGTCTCGGCCTGCGCCGAATCGCCGTATTCCATCTTGGAGAGCTTGGTCACGCCGTCCACCAGACCGGTGACGGTGTCGCCGAATTCGGCGCGACACTCCTCCAGCGTGTAGTCGGTGTCCTCCACCGTGTCGTGCAGCAGGCCGGCCGCCACCACCAGGGGCCCCATGCCCAGGTCCGCCAGAATCTGGGACACCGCCAGCGGATGGATGATGTACGGCTCGCCGGACTTGCGGCGCTGGGGGGAATGCTGGCGCACCGCCCGCCGGTAGGCGCGGTTGAGGATGTCCATATCCTCGTCCGGGTGGTGCGCCTTGCAGGCGTTCATAATCGGTTCGAGCGGATCAAGCGGATTGCCGCTAATCTCGCAACCGAGCGTACGAGCGGAGAAATACCCATCATCAACGTCGGACACCATCGTTGTACCTCCTCTCGTATGCACTCCATCCTACCCTTACGGGCTGCGGACGGCTGCGTGGAATGTCGGGATTCAGGCGGATACGCCCGTCGACCCGAATCCCCGTTCGGCGCGGTCCGATCCGGGCAGCGTTTCCGCCGGGATGAACCGGGCCTCCACATACCGCTGGATCACCAGCTGGGCGATGCGGTCGCCGGGGTGGAACGTCACGGTATGCTCCGGATCCAGATTGATCAACGGCACCTTGATCTCGCCGCGGTATCCGGCGTCCACGGTTCCGGGCGCGTTGAGCACCGTCACCCCCTGGCGTACGGCCAGACCGGAGCGCGGATGCACCAGCGCCACATACCCCGCCGGCAGCGCGATGGCCACACCGGTCGGCACCAGGGCGCGTTCGAACGGCTTCAGGGTCACCTCCTCGGTGGTCACCAGGTCGGCGCCCGCGTCACCGGCATGCGCATACCGAAGTTCAATCGGATGGGATGGGTCGATCGACCGGATCAGCACCTCCACGTGCTCCGGCTCGTTATACGCCTCGTCGAATGCCATCAGGCGGCGCACTCCTTGCAGATCGGCTGGCCGTCCGCGGTGGTTTCGGCCAGCTGGCTGCGGTGCTTGACCAGGAAGCATTCCGAGCAGATGAACTCGTCGCCCTGCATCGGGATCACCGTCACCGAGGCGTCCTCGTTGCTCAGATCGGCGCCGGGCAGCTCGTAGTCCTCGGCGATGGCGTTCTCATCGTCGTCGATGTCGCTGGCCGAATTCTGCGCGCCCTTGCCCAGAGCCTGCAGCGACTCCTCGTCCTCGTCCTTGTTGCGGGGCGAATCGTAATCCTGTGCCATGGTGGTCCTTTCTCCGTAATGGCGATTATGCGCCATAGAATACATGACATTCCCCCGCATAGGATACACGATTTGAAATACTCGTAAAATCCGACACGTGGGGCACAATGGAATAAGGTCCGGTTCGCAAGAGGAAAGTGGTGCGCTCATGCCTGATCAGCCGCTTGTTCAAGCCCGTTTCGACCATGTGGACGCCGAGGGACGCCTGGTGTTCGTTGCAGGCGAGGAACAGTTCGCCGTCCATGTGGACGACACGCTGGAGCACGCCATCCTTGAGGCCAAGCAGATCACCGCGGAGATCGCGCCGCGGCCGGCGCCCTCGCAGACGTTGCCGATCTCGCAGATCCAGTCCCTGATCCGGGCCGGTGCCGACCCCGCGCGCGTGGCCGAACGCTATGGGGTGAGCGCGGCGTTGGTCAGAAGGTTCTCCGCCTCCGTGGAAACCGAGAAGCAGTACGCCATCGAACAGTTCCTTTCCGTGCCCGCGCCCAAGGACAGTCGCGCGCATACCCTGTCCGAGCTGATCGACCGCACGTTCGCCGCGGCGCGGGTGCGCCCCGAGGACGTGGTCTGGAAGGCCACGCGTCGCGGGCTGGAACCGTGGCGGATCACCGCGCAGTTCACCTCCGCCGGGCGGACCATCCGCGCCGAGTGGTCGTGGAATATGCACGACAATGCCGTGACGTGCCTGAACCGCACTGCCGGCAAGCTGCTGGGCGAGCAGGGCGGCGATCGACCGGGGCAGGCCGTTGCGCCCGCCACCGAGTCGGGGTACGACGACGGCTTTGCCGTACCGCTGAATCTTCCCGGCGACTCCGCCCGCTCCGCACGCATCGAGCAGACGGTTTCGGCGTGGAGCACGCCGGAGCCCACGATGCCCGCCGTCAGGCCCGATCTTGCGCAGCCGGCAGCACCCGCGCCGGCCGACAACGCCGCAACGCCGCAGCCGGAACCGACCGTCTCCCCCGCACAGACACCCGCAGCGGATCCGTCGCAATCCGATGCCGACGCTGCCGACGCGACGGCCGCCCCCACGCCGGCGCAGCCCGCGGCCAAGCCGAAACGCCGCTCCGGCCGTTCCGCCGTTCCCAGCTGGGACGAGATCCTGTTCGGCGACTGAATCGACCAGGCCCGGTCAGTTCTCGCCAAGCCCGGTCGATTCAGTCCGCTTCGATTCAGACCGGTTCAGGCCAGGTCGATCAGGCAGGGGATGTCCATCTCCAGCATCGTGTGCGCGCCGTGCACGCTGGGCAGCTGCATCGCCTGCGTCGTTTGCATCCGCGAATCGACCATAGTCAACGAGCCCACGGCCGAAACCAGCACGTCGCCGATCATCGGCTCCACACGCGGTTCGACCGGTCCGAACAGCCCCTCGGCCAACGCCTGCGCCCTGGTACGGACCTGTGCCCCATCCCCCAGGAATTCCCGCCATCGATCGGCGATATCCTCCGGGTCCTCGCCCTCCTGCGCGTACAGCATCACCGACCGCGGTTCGCCGCCCACCATCGCCACTCCCCGCGCCAACTGCGGCGTGACCGCGATGTCGATGCGCCGCTGCGGATCGGAGGAGACCATGCCGTGATCCGCGGTGATGACGATCAGCGTGCCCTTGGGCACACTGCGGCGCAGCAGGGCCAGCTGCGCGTCGATGCGTTCGAAGGTGCCGATCCATTTGTCGCTGTCCCAACCATAGGTGTGGCCGATCTTGTCCGCGTCGCGGATATACAGGTAGGTCAAGCCGGGCGCGCGGGCGGCGTCGGCCGCGGCGAGCACGCGGTCGCGCGGCGCCACGTTCGAGATGTAGTCGGTGCCGCGCAGCGCCGCCTCGGTCAGCGGCGATGCGGCGAATTTCGGCAGCCCCGAACTGGTGACGCGCACGCCACGCTCCCGCAGCAGTTCGAAAACGGTCGGCTGGCGTTGCAGGTCGCGCGGGGCGATCGCCTGCCTGAACTGGATCATCTGGGCCAGCTCGCCGGTTTCGGGGTTGCGTTGCGTATATCCGGTCATGCCGGTCAGTCCGGGGCAGGTGCCGGTGCCGAACGTGGACATGGCCGCCACCGTGGTGCTGGGGGCGCAGGTGGAGATCGGCCGCTGGTTGACCGGCTCGTTCATCAGCGACCGCAGGTAGGGGGCGTGGCCGAGCCGCATCGCCAGGTTCCAATACCCCAGGCCGTCGATCAGCACGACAACCGCGGATTCGACCTCCGGCAGGCCCAGCTTCCGTTGCGCCTCAGCCGGGTCGCGGTGCACCGCCGTCGGCGTCGGGTGCCCAATCGCGCAGGCCAGCGCCGGCAACAGGCTCGACAGGTGCAGCGCTCCCCCACGCGCGGCGCCGTCGGCGTCGTCCCCATACCGCGCGACCGGCACCGGTCGCAGCAACTCCTCCATCTCGGGCACGTCCACACTCATACCGTTCATTCAACCACCGTCGGGCGAAAACCAAAGCCGGCAGGTTTCGCCGTTGCGGTACACTGGTTCGGTTTGTAGGTTTCCTGTTGGTTTCAGTGTTGGGAGCTTGTCGCATGGCATCACATCGCAAGACGGCGCAGCCGGCCTTCGACCCGCGCACGGTCAAGGAGCATATCGTCGAGACGCCGTTGAACGAGGAGATGAGCAAGTCGTTCCTCGAATACGCGTATTCGGTGATCTATGCGCGCGCCCTGCCCGACGCCCGCGACGGCATGAAGCCGGTGCAGCGCCGCATCGTCTACCAGATGGGCCAGATGAACCTGAACCCGGACCGCCCGTACATGAAGTCGGCGCGCGTGGTCGGTGAGGTGATGGGCAAGCTCCACCCGCACGGCGATTCGGCGATCTACGAGGCCATGGTGCGTCTGGCGCAGCCGTTCGCGATGCGTCTGCCGCTGGTGGACGGCCACGGCAACTTCGGCTCCCTGGATGACGGCCCGGCCGCCTCCCGTTATACCGAGGCCAGGCTCGCGCCCGCGGCGCTGGGCATGAACGCGAACATCGACGAGGATACGGTCGACTTCGCGCCGAATTACGACAACAAGCTCAAGGAGCCGACCGTGCTGCCGGCCGCCATACCGAACCTGCTGGTCAACGGCGGTTCGGGCATCGCGGTGGGCATGGCCACGAATATGGCCACGCACAACCTGGGCGAGGTCATCAACGCGGCCAAGCACCTGATGGCGCATCCGGACGCCACGTTGGAGGAGCTCATGCGCTACGTGCCGGGCCCGGACTGGCCGGGCGGCGGCATCATCATCGGGCGCGACGGCATCCGCGAGGCCTACGCGTCCGGCCGCGGCACGCTGACCACGCGCTCGGCCACGCATATCGAGAACGTCACGGCCCGCAAGAAGGCGATCGTGGTGACCGAACTGCCGTTCATGGTGGGCCCCGAGCGCGTGCTGGAGCGCATCTCCGAGGGTGTCAAGAACCGTAAGCTCGAAGGCATCTCGGGCGCAATCGACCTGACCGACCGGCATAACGGCACGCGCATCGTCATCGAGATCAAGACCGGCTTCGACCCGAACGCGGTACTCGTGCAGCTGTTCAAGCACACACCGCTGCAGGACAACTTCACGATGAACAACGTGGCGCTGGTGGATGGCCGTCCGCACACGATGGGTTTGAAGGAGATGCTGCAGGTGTGGATCGACCACCGCCGCCTGGTGGTGCGCCGCCGCAGCGAATTCCGCCGCACGAAGGCGCAGGAGCGGCTGCATCTGGTCGAGGGACTGCTGCTGGCGATGGTGGACATCGACGAGGTCATCCAGGTGATCCGCTCCTCCGACGACGCGGACGCCGCCAAGAGCCGACTGATGGCCGTGTTCGACCTGGACGAGGTGCAGGCCCAGTACATCCTGGATCTGCGGCTGCGTCGCCTGACCCGGATGAGCCGGATCGAGCTGGAGGCCGAGCGCGACGACCTGCGTCGCAGGATCGAGGAGCTGGAGCGCATCCTGGCTTCGGCGGACGAGCTGGACCGTGTGGTGGTTTCCGAGATGGACGACGTGGCCGACCGGTATGGTTCGCCGCGCCGCACGGTGCTGCTGGATGTGGATCCGGACGGTTCGATGCATCCGGTGACCGCGGCCGGGGCCGAGGGTGTGCCTGCGGGGGCGATGGAGGCCGTGCGTGCCGCGCACACCGTGTCCTCCGCCGAGGCCGATGTGGCCGCCGCTGCCGCCGCCAGAAAGGCCGGCGAGGATGCGGGGGCCGTATCCGCGCTGCAGTTGGATGACGAACCGTGCGTGGTGATGATGGGCGCCTCCGGGCTGATCGCCCGCACCTCCCCCAGTGCCCTGGATGTGTGGGAGTCACGCTCGTCGGGTGACGCACGTGCGGACGGCGACCAGATCGTGGCCCTGTTCCCGACCACCACGCTGGCCTCGTATGGACTGATCACGTCGGCGGGCCGTCTGGTGCTCGCCCATGTGGCCGATCTGCCGGCGCTGCCCGCCTCCACCACGCTGAGCGTGGCCGGCGGCGTCAAGGCCAAGGAGCTGCTGGGCACGACCGAGAACACCGATCCGGTGCCCGGCGAATACGTGGTGACGGCGATCGCGATGTCTGCCCCGCCGCACAAGGGCGATGCGTCCGACTCCGACGGCGCGTCCGGGGACGCGTTGCCGCCGTTGGCGATCGGCACGCGCCACGGCGTGATCAAGCGGTGGAACCGGGAGTCGCCGACCACGATGGATTCGTGGGGCGTGATCGACCTGAAGGACGGCGACACGGTGGTGTTCGCCGCCCCGGCCGCCGACGAGGACCGGCTGGTGTTCATCTCCTCGGATTCCTCGCTGCTGACCTATGAGGCCGGCAACGTCCGCCCGCAGGGCCGTACGGCCGGCGGCATGGCCGGCATCAAACTGGCCGACGGCTGCCAGGTGGTGACGTTCAATGTGATTCCGGCCGGCAAGGTGGCCTGGACCTATGAGGAGGGCGAGAACGGCCTGTTCTCCGCCTCCGGCGCGGTGGTGCTCACCGTGGCCGGCGACGCGGACGCGCTGCCCGGCACCGAGAACGGGTCGGCCAAGGTCACCCCGTTGGAGATGTATCCGACCAAGGGGCGGGCCACCGGCGGCGTACGGTCGCAGCGCTTCCTGAAGGGCCAGAACACGCTGATCTTCGCGTGGGTGGGCCTGTACCCGCTGCATGCCTCGACCGAGGGCGGCAACCCGGTGGAGCTGCCGAAGCCGGATATGCGCCGCGACGGTTCGGGCACCGAGCTGGCCGCACCGATCGCGTTCGCGGGATGAGAACAATATCGGGACGGCTACGCCAAAAGGCCCAGCTGTTCCAGCATGGGGCGTGCCTGATCGGGATCGGTGAACTCGGTCAGCCCCTGTTTGGTGATGACCAGCACCTCATCCACATGTTCCAGCACGGTGTCGTTGATGTGGTGGGTGATGTATACAAACCCCTGAACCGCGCGGAACACCGTCTCCTCGACCATCGCCGCGGTCCGGTTGTCCAGACCGGTGACCAGCTCGTCGAACACGCAGAACGCCGGTTTGCGGACCAGCAGACGGGCCAGCAGCAGCCGCTGGCGTTCGCCGCCCGAGACCGAGGTCAACGTGTTGTCGATGACGGTGTCCAACCCACGACGCCTGACCCAGTCGCCTATCATCGCCTGGTCGCAGGCGTCCAAAATGGATCGGTCGCCGATGCGCTCGTCCATCATGCGAATGTTCTCCCGGACGGAAGCGTTGAAGATATGGCTCGCTTGGGAGAGCAGACCGGCCATCGCACCAATGCCGACGTCGCCCATCGTTCGCAGGTCGGCACCGTCCACGGTAATCGTCCCTTGGTAATCATCATCCAACCTGAACAGCGGACGGATCAGCGACGATTTTCCGGCACCGCTCGGGCCGACCACCAGATACCGCCGATCCGTGCGCAGGGTCACTGAAATCCCCGGAGCTTGCGTCCGGCTGGACTCCGACTGCCGCGTGTGGAAGCGGACGCCCCTGTAGGTGATGACATGCACGCCAGAGCCCGTTGACGCCTGTTGTCCCGTATCCGGCTCCTGATGAGACCCAGCCGGCAGCCCGGCGGGCGAGACGCACTCGTCGAAGGTCCGCCTGACTCGTTCCAGCACCGCGGCACCGGCATGATACTGTGCCACCAGTCCCGACATCTGGAAAAGCGGCACGGAGATGTTGCCGATGAGGCTGTAGAACGCCACGATCTGTGGAACGAACATCGTTCCCTGCATAATCAGCAGGCCACCGCCGATCCAGACTCCGAACACCACCACGATCGTCAGCGAGTGACTGACGGTATCCACGCCCTGACGGACCGTCGCCTCGTGGTTCGCAGCAAGCAGCCACCCCTTCACCTTCCCGTGCATGGAACGCAGGAACCACCGACCGGCATCGGCCAGCCTCCAGTCCACCAAACCATGCAGCACATCGCCGGTCGCGTCGTTGAGCTCGTCCACGCTGGAGGACAGGCGCTGCCGCGCCCGTTCCACCACACGCTTGGCCAAGACCGGCACGAACGCCATGGGAATGCACAACACCAGCGCCACCGCGGCGAGCACGGGGTTCAGCCAGACGACCGCGACCACGGACAGTGCCAACTGACACAACAGATACAGCGCCCACAGCAACGTGTCCAGATAATCCCGCTTCACCACCTCCAGCTGCGACGCGAACTGGGAATAGAGCAGATCGGCGTTGTCCGACGCTTTTACCAGCACGGAGCCATCCAACCGGTCAATGAGGTCGTTGCGCAGGTCGGCAATCATCGCATTCGCCAGCTTGTCGGCATCCGTGCTGCGATAGAAGAACGCGAACACGTGCAGGACAATCCACACGACGCTCAACGCGCACAACCAACCGAAACGATTCCACTGGGACCGCTGCACGGCATCCATCAGCATCTGGATGATGAACGAATCCCCCACCGTCACCACGGCAAGCGCCACGCATAACGCAATCTGACAGGTCCAACGGCACTTACGCACCTTGAACATGCTCATTCCCCCTTCTCATTGCCTTCATCATCTACCGGAACCGTCACCCAGCGGTACTGTTTGTAATCAAAGTAACCTTTCTTCTGATATCCGATTGGCTCTCGATAGCACCTATAGTCTTCTACTTGCTGAGCAACCACACTCCCCACTTCACTGCACAGACGAAAGGGAATCTTATCTCGCTGATGCTGGAATATCAAATGAGAGTTCCAAGAATGGTGAGAAGAACGATAAGTATAGGCTCTACCAGAAAAATAAAACTCTGGGAATACGACTGCGCCACCTATGTATCCCGGATTAATTATATAAGGGAGACTGCGTTGTTCTGCAGCATCACAAATCATCATCGCGAGTTCGCCTGTTGATGGTCTGTCACCAGCTTGTATGACAAGATTACACTGATAGACATCGAGGAATTTATCGATATTACTCGAAGATTGAATAACCGTATTCACCGCTTCTACTTGTTGAATTAATGTAGGGCGAGAAATCAACACATCAGTTTTATCTTTTCCATAGTCTTCCGTGAAGAAAACCTGACGAAAGAGATTAGTTTCATCTACCGTATCATCATCCACGATCAACAAAGATTGCAATGGAAGCATCGATAAATGCGTAAAGATATGACTTCCCAGCGAACCCAGTCCAATTAACATGACCCGAATATCACGTGTTAAAGTGGATTCGATATCAATCAACCCCATGTTCTTCAATTGTTGTAATATGCCATTCAAAGATTCCATAGACACTGATTGTAAAGATTGATGCAATTCTTCGAATGTTTTTGGACTACGCATCAGCTGCAATAAACGAAGAAAGCTTTCTGTATAACGAAAGTGATATATCTCCCCTGACTGCCCCTTGATAATCTGAATCTCATTGTCGCTGGTATACACACACAAAGCATCGCTAAGTAAATACTTCATCTCACCTCTTAACGGCAGAGGCCTTGCCAATAATGGCAAGGCCTAGATAACACTATCTCACTCAGGAGATCAGAGTCGAGCTATTACCCATAGCTACAGGTGCAGACTCCATTCCAAAAAAGCTGAATTCATCTTCAGTATTGGATTCACATTCAACTGCCTTCATCCGATATCACCTCCTAACAAAATTGAAGACAGATGATATGATTAACGTCAATCTAATTATGCGCAATTTAAAGTCAAGATTATCTTGACCAATAAGTACAACTTCTTTCACAAATAAATTGCCACCTACGCAACAAGAGCAATAAATGGATTTCTATAGAACATAGAATACCAACGAAACAGCAACATCGACTTAATCGATTCACAGCTACTCCAACATTCCAGTAGAAAAGATGAACAATTATGAAGTGTCTTGGTTTTGCTCCACCTCACAAAGAGAAACAAAAAACGGCCTTTCGCTGTTTGGTGTGGGTGGGTCTGTCAGGTGGTGACGGTGCTGAGGTC